>Ga0180220_1002085_pt1 | contig 13485 bp, 8 predicted proteins | sample eDN5th37CBELigBY_FD_151335 | JGI IMG/M metagenome (GOLD analysis project Ga0180220, IMG submission 151335) | Enriched backyard soil microbial communities from Emeryville, California, USA - eDNA 5th pass 37_C BE-Lig BY (version 2) (version 2) | ecosystem: Environmental > Terrestrial > Soil >... | reverse complement strand
CAGCCTGGGCGCGGCCGACAGTTCGCGGCCGATGACCACCTTCTGCTGGTTGCCGCCGGAAAGATATTCGATCTTCGTGGTCACGGAGCGCGCCCGCACGTCGAACTCTCCAAGGCAGCGCTGGGCGAATTCGGCGATGGCCTTGCGGTTCAGCACGCCGCGCCGCGAGAATTGCGGCGCACCCTCGCGGCCGAGGATGAAGTTGGAGGCGATGTCCATCTCGCCGACCACCGCATGGGTGTGGCGATCCTCGGGGATGATGGCGATGCCGCTCCTGCGGCGCTGTTCAACCGAGCTGCTGCCCAGTTCCTTGCCATAGATGCCGATGGTGCCGGAGGTCACCTGCCTGAGGCCGATGATGACGTCGGCCAGTTCCGACTGGCCATTGCCGGCGACACCGGCGACGCCGAGGATCTCGCCTTCGCGCACTTCGAGGTCGATGCCGTCGAGCAGCGGCACGCCGGCGGGGTTGAGCGAGACGTCCCGCATGCCGAGCACGACCTTGCCGAGCGCGGCGGCGCTGGGCCGGTGCGCGGCCTTGACCTCTTGCGACACCATCATGCGCGCGATTTCGGCAACGCTGGATTCGCCCTTGGCGACGGTGGCGATATGGCGGCCGCCGCGCAGCACGGTGATGTGGTCGGCAAGCTCGAGCGCATGTTCGAGCTTGTGGGTGATGATGACCACCGCATAGCCCTGGTCGCGCAATTGCACCAGCATGGCGAGTAGGCGCTCGCTCTGCTGCGGGGTCAGCACCGCCGTCGGCTCGTCGAGGATCAGGATCTTGGCGCCCTGATAGAGCATCTTGAGGATCTCGACCTGCTGGCGCTGGCCGACGGAGAGCTTCTCGACCAGCTTGTCGGGAGACAGGTCGAAGCCGAACCTTTCCGTCAGTTCGCCCAGCGCCTTGCGGCAGTCGTTCCATTTGGGCGCCAGGTCGGTCCACCGGAAGGTGGGCATGATGACGTTGTCGAGGACCGAATGCTCCATCACCAGCGAAAAGTGCTGATGGACCATTCCGACCTGATGCGCGATCGCCTTCCGCGTCGTCCAGTGGGGCGTGACATCCGCCCCCCCGAACAGGATCCGTCCGAAGGTGGGCTGGAGAATGCCGTAGAGCACGTTCATCAGCGTGGACTTGCCGGCGCCGTTTTCTCCCACCAGCGCATGGATCTCGCCGAACCTGAGGGTCAGGCTGACGTCGTCCAGTGCCTTGAGCGGGCCGAACTCCTTGGTGATGCCTTCCAGCCGTACCGCTTCGCTTCCGGCGATCGCTGCATTCATCGTTGCGCCCCCTGCTACTTGAACTTGTGCGGGACGACCGGCACGGTGGTCTCGCCCGCCTGATAGCGGTGCACGCTGTCCTCGATCTTGGCGATCTGTTCCGCGCTCAGCAGCTTGTCGTTCAGCGGCATGACCTTGAAGGTCTCCGCGCCGAAGGTGTGGATCTTCGGCTCGACCTTGCCGGCCACCACATCCTTGGCCAGGGCGTCGTACCAGCCGTCTATGCCGAGGATGACGCTGGTCAGCACGATGTCGGGCGCATCCTCAGCCCAGTCGGTGGCATAGCCGATGAACCTGGCCTTGCGGCTCTGCGAGGCGTCGAGGATGCCGCGGGTGCCCACGCCGGCATTGCCGAGCACGACATCGGCGCCGCGCTGGATCTGCAATGCGGTCACCTCGCGGGCGCGGGGAATGTTGGTCCAGTCACCGGAAATGGCATGCAGGAATTCGACGTCCGGGTTGGCAGCCTTTGCCCCCTCGATGATGCCGCTGAACATGTCCTCGACCGCCTTGACCGGCAGGCCGGCGACACCGGCGATCTTGTTGCTTTGGGTCGACTGCGCCGCGATCAGGCCGTTGATGACGCCATAGGCGAAGAAGTCCGGCTCATAGGCGACGACGTTCTTGGACTCGGGCAGCGTGCTGGTCGTGGACAGCATCGCGAAGATGGTGTCGGGATAGTTCGGCGCCACCTGGTCCCAGGCCTTGTACTGGCCGCTGGAGGTGAAGACCACGACCTGGTAGCCGGCCTTGGCGTAGTTCTCGGCGGTGCCGGCGATCAGCGGGAACGGCACGTTCTCGGCGACGGTCACGTCCCAGCCATAGCCGTCGATCAGCTTGCGCACGCCCTGGTAGTGGCCGCGGTCCCAGCCGTTGACGGAAGCCGGGTTGCTGACGCCGAAGATGACCGCTGCCTTGATCTTGTCCTGCGCTGCCGCCGGCGTGGCGGCCAGCGCGCCGGCAAGCACCAGTCCGGCAGCTATGCGCCAGAGGCGTTTGCCCATGTTTTTCAGGAATGTACCCATCTTCTCTCTCCCTTTTTGTATGGATATCGGGCCGTTTCGTTCAGCGCCCTTCATAGGGTTTGCCGACCTCGCGCGGCGCCCGGCCGCTTTCCGCGAATGCAAGCACGCAGACGGTCAGCACATAGGGGATCATCAGATAAAGATGCGGGTTGCCGCCGAGCACCTGGGTGCGCAGGGCCAGCGCCTCGCCGATGCCGAACAGCAGGCAGCCGAACAGCGTCCAGCGCGGATACCAGCGCCCGAAATACACCGCCGCCAGCGCGATGAAGCCGCGGCCTGCGGTGATGTCATCGGAGAAGGAGCGCACCCAGCCCACGGTCAGCGCGGCACCCCCCAGCCCCGACAGGCCGCCGGCGATCGCCAGCGCCACGGTGCGGACCCACGGCACGTTGAGACCCGCCGAATTGGCAGCCTTGACGCTCTGCCCCACCGAGCGCAGCAAGAGGCCCGGCGCGCTGTGGAACAGCACATACCAGGCGACCGCGTAGAGGATGATCGCAAGCCAGGCCAGCGGCGGGACGGAGAACAGAAAGGTGGCCACTGCATTGTCCGCCGCCCAGGCGGGCACGGTCCAGTCGATGGTTGGGCTCATCTGCTGGAGATCGTCGGCGGTGACGCGGAAGATGAAGCTGGTGACGCCGATCGCGGCGATGTTCATCGCCAGCCCCATGACCACCTGATCGGTGGGTATCCAGACGATGAGGGCGGCCGAGACGAGACCCGCGACCACGCCGGCGGCAAGCCCGCACATCATGCCCATCCATGGGTCGCCGGTGTAGACCGCGCCCAGTATGCCGAACAGCGCACCGCACAGCATCACGCCCTCGACCCCCAGGAACAGCACGCCGGCGCGTTCCGCGATCAGCACGCCGAGGGCGACGATCATAAGCGGGGTGGCGATGCGCAGGGCGGACAGAAGGAATTCGGGATCGAATATCAACGGCTTGCTCCCGGCAAGGACATCATCTTGAAGAAGTGGGTCGAGCGCACGGCCAGCAGCAGCAGCACCGGAACCGATTGCAGCAGGAAGACGAGCGCGGCCGGCACGCCGGTCATGGCCTGCATGTTGCGGCCGCCGATCTCGAGGCCGGCCAGCAGCAGCGCCGCGAAGATCACGCCAACCGGGTTGCGGCCCATGAGCGCCGCCAATATGCCGAGGAAGCCCCACGGCTTGGCCCAGTGCTCGGCTACCTGGAAGACCACGCTGAGCGCCTGGATGCTCCCGGCAATGCCGCCGATGGCGCCGGCCACCAGCACCGCCTTGGCCAGCGTGGCGCCGGTGCGCATACCGAGCGCCCCGGCCGCGCTCGGATTGCCGCCCAGCGCGTCGAGGCGGAAGCCGAAAACGGTGTGCTTCAGGATCCAGCCGGCCGCGACGATGATCGCCACGGCAAGGAACACGCCGACATGCACGACCATGACGGGCAGGCGATAGTCGGCCGGGATCAGGTTGGATTCGGCGAAGAAGGAGTCCGGCTGCTGCATCGGGCCGGTGACCATGGCAAGCACGAACTCGATCGCGACGAAATTCAGCATCACCGTCGTCGTCACCTCATTGGCCCCGCGCTTGACCTTGAGCACCAGCGACGGTGCGATCAGCAGCATGCCGGCCAGCGCCGACACAACCAGCGCCAGCGGGATCATCAGGGGTGCCGGCAAGGTGAAGGTGGTGGTGACGAAGACCGCGGCGAGCGCGCCCAGTTGCAGGTGGCCCTGCGCGCCGATGTTGAAGAAGCCGGCCTTGAAGGGAATGAGGAAGGCCAGCCCGCACAGCGCCGTCGGCGTCGCCTCGATTACCGTCTCGACGATCGCCTGCCGGCTGCCGACCACACCCTCCACCATGGCGGAAAGCGCCGCCAGCGCGTCGCCGCCGATCAGTTCGACAAGGCCGGCCACGAGCAGCATGGCCGCCAGCAGCGACAGGACGAAGATGCCTATGTCGCTGAATAGCTGAAAGCCATCGAAACGCATGGAGATTTGCGGCGTCTTCAACTGAACCCTCCAGGCTGGTGCACCATCGCCGGCGACGAACCGCGTCGAGGCCCACCCGGAAGGCTGGCCACGGCGATTGCATCTTCTGCTACGCTGCTTTCATTATCGTGGACACCGATTTTGCAAGTCGTGCCCGAACCCCTTTGTTGGCTGCATCACAAAACCAATCGACTGATAAAACAATCCAAAAAATTGACACTATAGTTTTGATCGACTCATCAATTGCCGGTTTCCCCATGCCATGAGCCGCAGCCGCCGTGGCAACAGGGGGCCTTACTGGGGGTGGCTGGAGCGAGGTATGAAAGGTTCTAGAGCCAGCCGCCGGTGAAGCCGGCCTGGCGCAGGCCAGCGACGATGGCCGGCGCCTCGCGCATCAGCCGCCACGGGAAACCGCTGCGGTGGTTCTCGATCATCAGCACCACCGGCCCCTGGTTCACGCCGACAAGGGCGGGCGAAACCCAACCGGGGTCGGCATTGTCCATGCCGGCCCATGTCGGGTTGAAGCTGGCGGTGAAACGGCAGCGCTTACCCTCGCCGGTCCCGGAACGATGGTAGTGGCGCACCAGCGGCTCCACGATCTGCGGCGCGAAGGGCAGCGAGGCGACGGCCGCCCAGGGCGACAGCGTGCCGTCGTCCGGCCCATAGGGCACGCCGCGCGCGGCATAGCCGTAGAAGCGCTGCCTGACGCCGGCGACGGTCCGGCGCGACGGTCCCGGCCCGTCGCCGGCGGAAAAGCCCCAGCCCTCTGCATGATAGCCCCTAAAACCTTTCGGGTTGCGGATCGCATAGTCACGCTGGAGGTGGACGGCGGCGCGGCTGTTCTCGAAATAGTCGAAGCGGCGCGCGCGCATGAATTCGTCGGCTATGCCGCGAAAATCGATCCACAGATGCGAAAGCTGGTGCACGAAAAGCGGCCCGGCATAGAGAAGCTCCTGCCCGTAGACGCGCCGCCAGCGCAGTGTCGACAGCCATGCGCGATAGCTTTCCGGCGGCAGCGGAAAGCTGGGCGAGCCGAGGCCAAGAATGTAGAGGATCAGCGCTTCGTTATAGCCCTCCCAGCGATAGCGCAGGAAGCCGCGTTCCGGCCGCCAGCCATGGCTGACGGTGGCGCCGCCATCCAGCGCCCAGCGCCAGTCGACGCGGCGGTAGAGCGCATCGGCAAGGTTGCGGATTTCGGCTTCGGCCTCGTCGTCGCGGTCGAAATAGCGCGCGGCCGCCAGCACGCCGGCCATCAAAAGGGCGGTGTCGATGGTCGACAGCTCGCTCTTCCAGGCGCGCCGGCCGGTTTCCATGTCGAGGAAATGGTAGAAGAACCCCTTGTAGCCGCTCGCGTCCGGTTCCGGCCCCTGCGGCGCCCGCCACAGGAAGCGCAGGGCCGTCAGCGTTCGCGCGCCCGCCGCCGCACGGTCCATCCAGTTGCGCTCAACGCCCACCGGCCAGATGCTCAGCGCCAGCCCCACGGCCGCGATGCTGGCCGGTGAACCGGGCCGCGAACTGTCGGCGACAAGGCCGTTCCCTACATTGGTCGCGCCCAGGAAATAGGCGAACGACCGGAACTGGATGTCGTCGAGGAGGGTGTCGAAGGCAATGTCACGGGCAATGGCGTCCATGACCATGCATATAGCGGCTTTGGCGGACTATGCGCAGCCGGAATGGGATAGACGGCCACGATCAGCAGCCCGGTCAGCGCTGGGCCCGCACTTCCTCGATGCCGCGCTTGAACGGAGCGGCCTTGCGTGGTTCCGGCGTAGCCGAGGAGATCAGGCGCGAAACCTCAAGGAGCTGCGGCGCCAGTTCCTCCTCCATCCGCTGGAGGCTCCAGCGGCTGCTCGGCGCTGAGATGTTGATGACGGCGACCGGTTCGCTATTGTGGCCGCGGATGACGATGCCTATGCCCAGATCGCCCTGGTAGTATTCGCCATTGGCGGTGGCATATCCCTGCTGGCGGGCCTTCTCCACCAGATCAAGCAGTTCCTGCCGGTCGGTGACCGTGGTCGGGGTGAATTTCTCCAGCGACGAGCGGTCGATGATGTCGGCGGCCTTGTCCTGCGACAGCGCCGCCAGATAGGCGCGGCCGGCGGATGTGCAGAACATCGGCAGGCGGCGTCCGATGGGCATGTAGACCGGCATGTAATGGAAGCCGGGGAAGCGGCCGACATAGACCATGTCCGTGCCATCCGGCTCGGAAATGTTGATGTTCTCGCCGCATTTGCGGTTGAGTTCCAGCAGATAGGGGCTGGCGCGTTCAAGAACCGGATCGATCAGAAGATAGCGATAGCCGAGTTCGATGACCTTGGGCGTCAGCGCATAGCGCTTCGTTTCCGGGTTCTTGCGAAGATAACCCAGTGTCTCCAGGGTAAAGGCGAACCGTTGCACGGCACTTTTGCTCATGCCGGTCTCCGCCGCCAGTTCCGGAAGGTTCATTTCCCTCCGGCCGGGTCCGAAGGCAAGGATGACGGCCAGTCCCTTGGCAAACGACTGGATATAGAGCCGGTTCGCCGGCTCCTCTTCTTGCAACATCACCTTGCTATCCATGTCATCCTCGAAAATGCCGCAGGTCAGGCTGGAGGATCGGTCCCGTCGCGCTGAAAGGACAGGACAATTCCCTCCTAAGCACCCGTTTCCCCGGCCCCTTCCGATTCATCTAACGAGCTTGACATCGCGCTGTCAACGATCTAACCATTCTATTATGCGATTTAGATAAATCGCTATGCGATACAGATAAGCTGAAAAAGCGCAGTATGAGGGAGGATACAATGTACTGTTCGCGGAGAAGTTTTCTGGGGCAGGCCGCCAGCCTCGCCGCTGTTCTCGCCCTGCCCAAAGCGGCCGGCGCCCAGGGTGCCGACAAGGTGCTGACGATCGGCAGCCAAAGCATGCGCACGCTGAACCCGGCGATCCAGCCCGGCAACGCCACCGGCGTGCCCGGAACGCAGATATTCGCCGGGCTGGTGCAACTCGACGCCGCCTTCGCGCCGGTGCCTTATCTGGCGAAGAGCTGGGAAGTGTCGACGGACGGCATGGAATACCGGTTCGAACTGGTCGACAACGCCGTCTTCCATGACGGCCGGCCGATCAAGGCCAGCGACGTGGTGTTCTCCATCGAGACGGTGAAGGCTTCGCATCCGTTGATGTCGGTCACCTACGGCGCGATCCTGGAAGGGGCGAAGGCGCTGGACGACCGTACCGTGTCGATCCGCGTCAAGAAGCCGTTCGTCGGCCTGTTCGGCCTGCTGACGCCGGCGCTTACCCCGATCCTTCCCGAACATGTCTATGGCAGCGCCGGCGGACCGATCCAGACCAACCCGGCCAACAATGCGCCGGTGGGGTCGGGACCCTACAAATTCGTGGAATGGCGCCAGGGCGAGCATGTGATCCTCGACCGCCATGCCGATTATTTCCGTCCCGACGCGCCCTATTTCGACCGGCTGGTCTTCAAGCTGATCGAGGATTCCCTGACCAAGGCGCTGTCCATGGAAAAGGGCGATATCGACTATCTGCCCTTCTCGTTCCTGCGCGTGAACGACCTGAAGCGGCTGTCGGAGAACGAATCCCTGGTCGTGACCAACAAGGGCTACGAGGCACTGGGCCCGGTCAACTATCTCGAACTGAACCTGCGCGAGGCTCCCTTCAACGACATCCGCGTGCGCCAGGCAATCGCCCACGCCATCGACAAGGAATTCATCTCCAACACGCTGCACAATGGCCTGTCGCGGCCGCTCGACGGCCCGCTCCACAGCGGCAATGCCTACTTCGCCGGCGATGCGCTTGCCCGCTATCCCTTCGATCTCGACAAGGCCAACCAGCTTCTGGACGAGGCCGGACTCGCCCGTACAAGCGGCGACATCCGCATCCAGCTCACCCTCGACGTGCCCACCTTCGAGCCCGACAGCATGCAACTGGTGGCCGACTACCTGAAGTCGCAGCTTCGGCGGGTCGGCATCGACGTGCAGATCCGCAAGAGCACCGACCTCGCCGACTGGTCGAGCAAGGTCAGCCAGTGGGACTACCAGATGACCATGAACTCCACCTGGAACTGGTCGGACCCGGTGGTCGGGGTCAACCGTTCCTTCCTGTCGTCCAACATCAAGAAGCAGATCTGGACCAACACCGAAGGCTATGCCAACCCGAAGGTGGACGAGCTGCTGGCCGAGGCGGCCACCGAAAACGATCCGGCCCGGCGCAAGGAAATGTATGCGCAGTTCCAGAAGATCGTCAGCGAGGACCTGGCCTTCATCTGGACGAACGAGGGCATCTACACCACCGTGTACAACAAGAAGCTCGCCAACGTGCCGGCGAGCGTGTTCGGCGCCCTCGCTCCCTTCGACGAGATCCGTCTCGCCTGAGGGACAGCCACGACGCAGCACGATCCTGCCGCCTCGCCCGATGGGCGGCGGGGCCTATGAACCATCGAAGACCCGGAGCGAGCTGACAATGATTTCTCTTTCCGCAGATGTCGGCGGCACATTCACGGACGTCGTGCTTGCCGACAGCGCCAGCGGCAGGACCTATGCCGACAAGGTCCTCACCACGCCGGGCACCAGCGACTCCATCGTCAGCGGCATATTGCGGCTCAGCGCGCGCGCCGGCGTGAAGCCTTCTGACATCGACATCTTCGTGCACGGTTTTACCATCGCCACCAATGCCTGGCTGACGCGCAGCGGCGCGCGTGTGGTGCTGGCCGTTACCCGCGGCTTTCGCGACGTGCTGGAGATTGCCACCCAGCGCCGCAGCCTGCCCTATTCGCTGACGCAGACGCGAACCACGCCGCTGGCGCCACGCTCGCGCGTGGTCGAGGTGGACGAGCGCATGGATGCTTTCGGCGCGGCGGTGGTGCCTTTGTCCGAACAAGAGGCCGCCCGTGCCGCCGATGCGATACTGGCGCTGAAGCCGGAAGCGGTGGCGATTAGCCTCCTGTTCAGCCATCTCGACCCCGTCCATGAGGACATGCTGGCAGAGGCCCTGCACAAGTGCGCACCCGACCTGCCGGTCTACCGCAGCTCGGTCATCAACCCGCAGATCGAGGAGTATCCGCGCACCAACACCACGGTCACCGCGGCCTATGTCGGCCCGGCCGTGGACGAGTACATCCGCAAGCTGGAGACCGCCCTGCCCGCCATCGGCATGGACGCGCCGGTCCTGCTGATGCGCAGCGACGGGGGCGTCTCGACCATCAAGGCGGCGCGCGACAACCCGGCCACCATGCTGCTGTCGGGGCCGGCGGGCGGCGTCGTGGCCGGCTGCGCCATCAGCCGCGAGCACGGTATCCCCAACATCATCACCTTCGACATGGGCGGCACCTCGGCCGATTTCTCGCTGATTGCCGACGGTGCGGCCGTGACCGCCAATGAACGCCTGATCAACGGCGAGGTGCTGCGGCTGACGACGCTCGACATTCCCACCATCTCGGCCGGCGGTGGCTCCATAGGCTCGGTGGACCTGGGCGGCGCCATCCGTGTCGGCCCGGCTTCGGCGGGGTCGGTGCCGGGTCCCGCCTGCTACGGGCGCGGCGGCACCTTGCCGACCCTGACCGACGCGGCGCTGGTGCTCGGCCTGCTCGATGCCGACGAATATCTCGGCGGCGAGATGCGGCTGGATCCCGACAAGGCACGGGAGGCCATCAGATCGGCGATCGCCGACCGGCTGTCGATCACGGTGGAGGATGCCGCCTATGCGATGGTCACCATCGCCAATGCGCAGATGGCGCAGGCCATCCGCAGTCTCTCGGTCGAACGCGGCCACGACCTGCGCGAGTTCTCGCTGCTTGCTTTCGGCGGCGCCGGATCGGTCTTCGCACCCTTCCTGGCGGCCGACCTTGAGATGCGCGACATCGTCATCCCCGCCCTGCCCGGCGTGTTCTCGGCCTCCGGCCTTCTCTTGAGCGACATCCGCTACACGTTCCAGATTCCGTTCCTGGCGCAAATCGACACCGTCGAGGAGCGCGGCCTGAACGACGCCGCCGACGGCATGCGCGAACTGGCCCGGCAGGCTTTCGACCGTGACGGCGTTGCCCTGAAGGACCGGCGGGTCCGGTACTATGCCGACATGCGCTATGTCGGCCAGGTGCATGAGTTGACCCTGCCGCTCGAGGACGATGACGGGACCATCCGCTGGAACGTCGAGCAACTGGCGGCGCAATTCAGCCAGGCACATGAGAGGGCCTATGGTTTCGCCGACGTCTCCATTCCATGCGAGGTCGTGAACCTCAGGCTGGAAGGCATCGGCAAGGTGCAGAAACCGAAGACCGAGAACGCGCTGGCCGAGGCAAGCGCCGCCCCGGCGCAAAACGGCAAGCGCAGCGTCTATCTGGGTCCCAAGCTCGGCTATCGCGAAGCCACGGTGCACCGCCGTGACAGCCTGCGCGAGGGCACCCGGCTGCCCGGCCCGGCCATCATCAACCAGCCCGACACCACCATTTTCGTGCTGCTCGGGCAGGAAGCCGAAGTGGGCCTGAACGGCGTGCTGCGCATCAAAGCGGCCAGCGGAGAAAACTGAGATGTCCACAATTGCCGATATCATCGACCGCGACGTCTTCCGGTATCAGTTGGCGGCCATCGCCGAGGAAATGTCGGCGGCACTGCGGCGCTCGGCCTTCTCCCCGATCATCTGGGACATGCTGGACTATTCCTGCGCGCTGATCGCCCCGCATGGCGAAATGCTGGCGCAGGCCGACACCATCCCCGCCCAGCTCGGCATCCTGACCTATGCGTTGCAGGGCATCGTCAAGGAAATTCCGCTGGAGACCTGGCGGCCCGGCGACGTGCTGGTCTGCAACGACCCCTATAAGGGCTGCACCCACACGCCCGACATCGTGCTGCTGAGCCCGGTGTTCCACGGCGACGAGATCATCGCTATCGCCGCGACCGTGGCCCACCATGTCGACATCGGCGGCAAGCTGCCCAGCACCACCGCGCCCGACAATCTCGAGGTCTTCGCCGAGGGACTGATCTTCCCGCCCATGCATCTGGTGCGCGAGGGCGTCCAGAACGATACCGCCTTCAGGTTCATCTCTGCCAACGTGCGCAACCCGCGCGCCTGCACCGGCGACATCCGCGCCCAGATCGCCGGCTGCCGCACCGGCGAGCGCCGCGTCGCCAAGCTGCTGGAGCGCTACGGCGTCGAGCGCTTCAAGGCCCTGGTGGGCGAGTGCCTCAACTATGGCGAACGCTTCATGCGCAACGCGATCGCCGCGATACCCGACGTCACCCGGTCCGCCGAAATCTGGATCGAGGACGATGTGTCCAGCAAGGAGCCGATCCGGCTGGCGGTCACCGTCTCCATCCGTGGTGACGGGATCGAGGTCGATTTCTCCGGCACCGACATGCAGCGCCGCAACGCCTTGAACTGCCCGGTCGCCTCGACCTATTCGATGACCCTCTACGCCATTCGCTGTGTCATCGGCATGGAAACGTTGAGCAATGGCGGCTGCAACCGGCCGATCTCGATCAAGGTGCCGGCAGGCAGCTTCCTCAACCCGCACCGGCCGGCCGCGGTCGGCAACCGGCACTACGCCCAGCAGGCGGTTGCCGATGTCGTGCTCAAGGCGCTGGCCGATCTGGTGCCCGAACGCTCGTCGGCAGGCTGCCACATCTCCTTCCCCTCCTTCCGGGCCGGCGGCTTCGACACCCGTCCGCAGACCGCCGAGCGCTACGGGGAAGCCCGTTATTTCATCGTCCATGACATCATCGGAGGCGGCATGGGCGGCCACGCCCGGGGCGACGGCTTGCAGGCCGTCGACACCCATGGCGGCAATTGCGGCGTGTTGTCGGCCGAGGTCTTCGAGACCACCAGCCCGGTGCGCATCCGTCGCTCGGAGCTGATCGAGGGATCGGGCGGCGCCGGGGCCCATCGCGGCGGCCTCGCCATGCGCCGCGACTACGAATTGCTTGCCGACAATCTGATGGTCAGCGTGTTTTTCCAGCAGGGCGACGGCAGGACGGCGCCCTGGGGCTCGGAAGGCGGCGAGCATGGCCGCCCGGCCGGTGCCATCCTCAACCCCGACGCGGCCGGCGGCCGCAAACTGTCGTCCAAGGAGATCGGCCTGCCGCTGAGCGCGGGAGACGTGGTGCGTCTCGAAAGTGCGGGCGGCGGCGGCTGGGGCATCGCAGCCAACCGCGACGCGGCGCTGGCCGCGCTCGACACGGCCGAACGTTACGCCTAGAGCGCCTTGCTTCCTTCAGGACGCACAAAGGACGCTCTAACACTTTGATTGAGCATCGGAATGCTCCGAAAACCGATTCCACTTTTCGGTCCGATGCTCTAGCGAGGATATGACGTTGAGCTTCAACCCGCCGGTCTTCGAGGACCCCGCCAGGGACAGTTTCGAAACCTCCCTCTGGCACGAAACCGCCATCGCCGCGCCCCGCTACCCGAAGCTGTCGGGCCGGCAGGAAGCCGAGGTCGTCGTCATCGGCAGCGGCTATACGGGCCTTTCCGCCGCCATCGACCTAGCCGCGCAGGGCAAGGACGTGGTCGTGCTCGACGCCCGCGAGCCGGGCTTCGGCGCCTCCGGCCGCAATGGCGGGCAGGTCATTCCCGCCTTCAAATACGATCCCGACGGCATCGCCAAGGTCTATGGCGAGGAGCTGGGCGAGGCCGTGCTGGACATGGTTTCCAAGACGGCCGACGTGGTCTTCGATCTGGTGCGCCGCTTCGACATCGCCTGCGATCCGCGGCAGACGGGCTGGATACAGGCCGCCTACGGTTCGAGCGGCATCGACAAGGTAAAGTCGCGCCACCGGCAGTGGCAGCAACGCGACGCGCCGGTCGAGCTTCTGGAGCGGGACGAACTGGCGCGCCAGACCGGCACCGGCCTTTACCCGCTGGGCGTCCTGTTCCGCAACGGCGGCACCGTGCAGCCGCTCAGCTATGCACGCGGCATGGCGATCGCCGCCGCATCGATCGGGGCGCGGATCTTTGCGGATTCGATGGTCCGGGCCATCGAGCCGGACCCCTCGGGCTGGCGGGTGAGCACCGCCGAAGGCTCGGTCACCGCCGCCCGGGTCATCATCGCCACCAATGGCTACAACACGCCCATCTGGCCGGGGCTGCGCGAATCCGTGGTGCCGCTCTATTCCATGCAGATCGCCTCCCCGCCGCTGCCGCCGGAGCTGCGCCGGCAGGTGTTGCCCATAGTCGAGGCGATGGCCGACACCCGCCGCCTGGTGTGGTATTTCCGCAAGGA
>Ga0180220_1002083_pt1 | contig 13496 bp, 14 predicted proteins | sample eDN5th37CBELigBY_FD_151335 | JGI IMG/M metagenome (GOLD analysis project Ga0180220, IMG submission 151335) | Enriched backyard soil microbial communities from Emeryville, California, USA - eDNA 5th pass 37_C BE-Lig BY (version 2) (version 2) | ecosystem: Environmental > Terrestrial > Soil >... | reverse complement strand
GTCACCTTTGCCGATGTCGCGGGTGTCGATGAGGCCAAGGCCGAGCTGGTCGAAATCGTCGACTTCCTGAAGAACCCGCAGGATTACGGCCGCCTCGGCGCGCGCATCCCGAAAGGTGTGTTGCTGGTTGGCCCGCCCGGCACGGGCAAGACCCTGCTGGCCAAGGCCGTGGCGGGCCAGGCCGGGGTACCGTTCTTTTCCATCTCAGGCTCGGAGTTCGTCGAGATGTTCGTCGGCGTGGGTGCAGCGCGCGTGCGCGACCTGTTCGAGCAGGCCCGCGGGCAGGCGCCGGCCATCATCTTCATCGACGAGCTCGATGCGCTGGGCCGCGCGCGCGGCGTCGGCGGCCCCATCGGCGGCCACGACGAGCGCGAGCAGACCCTCAACCAGCTGCTCACGGAGATGGACGGCTTCGACAGCTCGGTCGGGCTGATCATCCTCGCCGCCACCAACCGCCCCGAAATCCTCGACCAGGCGCTGCTGCGCGCCGGTCGCTTCGACCGCCAGGTGCTGGTGGACCGGCCCGACAAGAAGGGACGGCTGGACATCCTGAAAGTCCACGTCAAGAAGGTGACGCTGGCTCAGGATATCGATCTCGAACAGGTGGCGGCGCTGACCACCGGCTTTTCCGGCGCTGATCTGGCCAATCTCGTGAACGAAGCAGCGCTGAACGCGACGCGGCGCAAGGCGCAGGCTGTGGAACTGCAAGACTTCACCGCCGCCATCGAGCGCATCGTGGCCGGCCTGGAAAGGAAGAACCGTGTGCTCAATCCCAAGGAGCGGGAAACCGTGGCCTATCACGAGATGGGCCATGCGCTGGTGGCGCTGGCGCTGCCCGGCACCGACCCCGTGCACAAGATCTCGATCATCCCGCGCGGCATCGGCGCGCTGGGCTACACGCTGCAACGCCCCACCGAAGACCGCTTCCTGATGACGCGCGCCGCTCTGGAACACAAGATCGCCGTGCTGCTGGGCGGTCGTGCGGCCGAGAAGCTCGTGTTCGGCGAGCTGTCCACCGGGGCTGCCGATGACCTCGCACGGGCCACCGACATTGCCCGCGACATGATCACCCGCTTTGGCATGGACGAAGGACTGGGCTACATCGCCTTCGAGGCGCAGCGGCCACGCTTTCTCGATACACCGGAACTGGCCCACGGCCGCTGCCGGGTGGCCGAATCGACCCAGGCGCGCATCGATCAGGCCATCCGCGACATCGTGATGGGCGTGTTCGAGCGCGCCTACCGGATCCTCGACACCAACCGCGTGGTGCTGGAGCGTTGTGCGCGCGAACTGCTGGCGCGGGAAACGCTCGACGAGAACGACATCCTTCAATTGACCCAAGGACTTGTTCTTGATGGAAACGAAAAGTAGTAGGCTCTGTTCAGAGTGAACCGGCGGCTCTGTTCGGTGCGTCATCCAATTCGCCGGCATTGTTCAAGGAGAACCGATATGTCTGCATTGACTCCGTGGGACCCCTTCCGGGAACTGGATGAATTGCAAAACCGCCTGGCGACGATGTTGGGACGGACACCCCAGCGACAGGGCGCCCGTAACGGCAACGAAGCCATGACCACGGCGGACTGGGCACCAATGGTGGACATCAGCGAGGATGAGAACGCATTCCTCCTCAAGCTGGATCTGCCGGAGGTCCCCAAGGATGCCGTGCGCGTCAGCGCGGAGAACGGTGTGCTCACCATCAGCGGCGAGCGCAAACTGGAAAAAGAGGAGCAGGGCAAGAAGTTCCACCGCATCGAACGTGCGTATGGCCGCTTTGTGCGCAGCTTTGTCTTGCCTGACAACGTTGATCCGACCAAGGTGACGGCTTCCATGAAAGACGGCGTGCTGGAAGTGCGGCTTGTCAAGGCCGAGCAAGCCAAACCGAAACAGATTGAAATCTCAGTCAACTAACTTCAATCAGGAGCCCAAGATCATGAATATCAAACAGCCACAATACATCTTCTCCGCACTTGCCCTGGCGGTCGTCGTCGGACTGAGCGGACCGGCTCTGGCCCAATCGGCGGCAGGTTCTAGCCCAGGTGCTGCAGCACCCTCTGCCGCATCCAAGGCGGCACAGCCACAGGTAGATGACAAGGTCGCCCGGGAAGCCGCGGAAAAGCGCGCCAAACTCGCCCAAGATGCAATCACTGCGCTGGCCAAGACCCATGAGGCATTGATCCTCCTTGATGCAAGGAAGACCAAGGAGGCGCTCGCTGCGCTGGAACTGGCCAGCGGAAAGCTGGAACTGGTATTGGCGCGTGACCCAAAACTTGCTTTGGCGCCCGTCGATGTACGCGTCATCACCCATGACATCCACGCCGACGTGGAATCGGTCAAGAAAGCGGTCAAGTTGTCTCGGGAGTTGTTGGATGATGGCGAGGTGCAAAAGGCACGGCCCATCGTCGCCAATCTGGCCAGCGAAATCGTGATCGAAACCGACAACCTGCCGATGGCAACGTACCCGGCAGCGATCAAGTCGGCCGCACGGCTCATCGACAGCGGCAAGATCGACGACGCCAAGGCGGAACTCGCCCGAGCACTGAACACGCTGGTGGTGACCTCGGTCGCCTTTCCTCTGCCCGTGCTACGGGCTGAAGCCGCGATGGCAAAAGCTGAAAAGCTGGCCGAGACCGACAAGCGCGATGCCAAGCAGAACGAGGAGCTCAGCACCTTGCTGTCGTCCGTGCGCACGGAGATCGAAATGGCGCAGATCCTGGGTTATGGCAAGAAGGCGGATTTCAAACCCATCTTCGATCAGGTGAAGTCCATTGAGCAAAAGTCGGCTGGTGGCAAAAGCGGCAAGGGATGGTTCGACGAGTTGAAGACGCGCCTCCAAAAGCTGTTTTGAGGTGATGAAGGGGCCGACTGTTCGGTCGGTCAGTCTCGCGATGTTCGCAGTCAGCCCCAATAGATTCGCCTATTTTCACTAACTCATACGAGGCGTATCACCATGAATGAGCAAACATCGAATCCCAATGCGACGAACAAAGAAATAAACGAACAGGCCGCGGTAAGCAGCCTTCCTGTCAGTCCAGAGGCCAAGCCTGAAGTCGTCACGGAGGTACAGCCTGAGGTTCAGAAGGAAACGGACTCGCAGGCGGCAGACAAACGTAAACAAGTCCTCGATGAGGCCGTCTCGGCCTTGGCGCTGACCAAATCAGCGCTGGCCGCACTTGACGGCAAGGACGCTGCACGCGCATTGGCAACGCTGGCCGAAGTGACGGGAAAGCTGGAGCTGATCGTTGCGCGCGAACCCACGCTCGCCCTGGCCCCCGTTGATGTGCGCACCATCGTGCACGACTTGTTCGCCAACACGGAAACCATTGAGGCGATGACCGACGAGGCGCTGGATGCCCTCAAACATGGCGAGGTGCAACAGGCACGTCACGTGCTGGCTTTGCTGGCCAGTGAAATCGTGATCGCGGTCACCAACATCCCTCTGGCGTCCTATCCCGCAGCCGTGAAGTCAGTCGTGCCGCTGATCGATCAGGGCAAGATTGAAGAAGCCAAAGCCGCGCTGCAGGCAGCGCTCAGCACGCTGGTCGAGACGCGCAGCGTGCATCCGCTGCCCGCCCTGCGCGCCAGGCTGCTCCTGAAGCGCGCCGAGCCCCTGGTAGAAGATGGTCAGCGGAGCGAAGCGTCCAATGAGCGCCTGGAGACATTATTGAACGAAGCCCGGCAGCAGTTGGAAATGGCAGAACTGCTGGGCTATGGAAAAAGGAAGGACTTTGAGCCCCTGTACGATGAACTCAAGAAAATCAAGCAAAAGACGGCTGGGGGAGGCGGCGGAAAAGGCTGGCTCGATGAAATCAAGGCAAAGCTGTCCAAGTTGTTCTGAAACCGCTGGATAGGGCGTAAGAGGGGCGCGTCGCGCCCCTCTCTTGGCTCAGAAATGTTTGCTTTTTCACCCCATTAGATCTTTAGGAGATATAGCATGAATACAGACACCATCACCGATTCCAGTGCGGATGAGCCCACCAAAACACTGTGTTCATTGACCGAAAATTGGTGGATTTTTGCGTTGCGCGGTGTCTTGGCATTGATTTTCGCAGCCCTTGCGTTCTGGATGCCACAATCGGCTCTGTTGGCCATGACCTTAGTGTTCGGCGCATTTTCCTTGGTCAATGGCGCTTTCAACTTGGTTGCAGCGGTGCGCCATATCCAGAAAAAAGAGCGCTGGGGCTGGCTGCTGTTCAGCGGCATTGTCGGCATGCTTGCCGGCGTCGTCGTCCTGGTCGCCCCTTGGGTCGTCACGTTGGTCTTGGCTTCTTTTTTATGGGCTAGCGTGGGGTTCTGGGCGATTTTCACCGGTGTGCTGGAGATATCCGCCGCGGTTCGGCTGCGTCAAGAAATCAAGGGTGAAATCTGGCTTGCCTTCAGTGGACTGCTCTCGATTGTCCTTGGCGCTATCGTCTTGTGGATATTTTTTTCCCGTCCGGCCGAGTCATTCCTGGCCGCAGGCTGGCTGTTGGGCTCCTATGCGGCAGTCTATGGTGTCACGCTTTTGTTCTTGAGTTGGCGTCTTCGCAAAACGCGCCAGGGATAAGAGCAGGTCAAACTAAATTCTATGGATATGAGCATTTTCGGTTCGTGGCTCCATAGAAATGACATCAAAGGAGTCATGCATGCAGATTCAATATAGCTTTCGAGCTATCGACAAAGAGTTTCATGAACCATGGCAGAGAGCTTTGGGAAATGTGATCGAGCGCGACCTCAAGCCACTGCTCGACAAACACACTAAAGATTCAGCGCGACTTCAAATCGTCCTTGATCGCGACAAGACCAAGCGGCAATTTCTGGCCAGTGGCTATATGCACCTGCCCGGCAAAAAGATTGTCAGCGTTACTGCATCACATGACGAGCTGACGCCCCTCGCGCAGATGCTCGCACAGTCGTTGTTCCGTCAGGCCAAGAAGCATTTTGACCGGCTGCATGCTCAGGACCAAATCAAGCGCAAAGCACGACGCGAGCGCTTGCGCGAGCTCAAGGTGCGAATTGCCGCAAAACCCGCGTCAGCCGCCCATGAGGCCAAAGTGACCCGAATGCCTCTACTGTCGAAACTTGAGGCTGTCGCAAGGCGTGAGCTGGCTTATCTGCGTGCCGTCGGCGATTTACCGCGCGATTATCCGACGCTGCGCGACGTGGTGGATGAAGCGATTGTCCGAGCTGAGGTGGAATGGCAATCCGTGCCGGAAGAAAAAGCGGCTTACTTCGGTCTTCTGAAGCATCTGTTCGCCGTCCTGGATCACGAAGTGGCAAACAGCCGGCAATTTGGCGAATTCGTTTCTCTGGACGCGCCGGTCGAAGCGGATGCCCAGGGCGTCGCCGAGGCCATGGTGGAAGAGGAAGTCTTCGAATTTTATCAGCCCGATGACACACTCAGGCTGGCCGATATCATCGCTGACAGTCAGCATCCCGATGCCGCAACGATCGCGGAACAGGAGGAGCTAGTTGATCGGTCGAGCGAGTTCGCTTTTGCATTCGACCTGCTGAAGGACATGCCGCGTTTGTGGCGGCGCGTTTTTCTGCTTATCCGTGTGGACGGGCTGGATGCCAGCAGCGTCTCTGAAATCCTGCTGATTCCTAGTAAGGAAGATACTATCCAAAGGTGGCTCATGCAGGCCGAAGCGTTCATCGCTGCTCATTTGGAAGAGGCCGGAGTAAGCAAAGACGGGAACGATTGGCTCCAAGGCGTTGATTGGTCGGCATTGTCTGTGACCCGAAGCGCGGCAGCCTCACTCTGGTCCAAGGAGGCGAACCATGAAGAATGATCTTCACCTCGTCTGTCCGCATTGCCAGTCCATTAACCGCGTACCGACTGCGAAGCTATCGGAACATCCCAACTGCGGCCGCTGCCAGCAGCCCTTGTTCACGGGCGAGCCCATCGAGTTGACCACGGCGACGTTCTCGCGCCACATGGAGCGCAGCGACCTGCCACTGTTGGTCGATTTCTGGGCACCTTGGTGCGGGCCGTGCAAGATGATGGCGCCGCAGTTTCAACAAGCCGCGCACCAGCTCGAACCCAGGATCAGACTGGCAAAGGTGAATACCGAGGCTGAGCCCCACCTGGCCGCGCAGTTCGGTATCCGCAGCATTCCGACGCTCGCCCTGTTCCAGGGCGGACGTGAGATCGCACGCCAGGCAGGCGCCATGGGCGCGCAGGACATCGTGCGCTGGGCATCTGCACATGTGGGACGCTGACCGATGCAGGATTTGCTCGGCACTACCCTGATCCTGCTGGCGGCGTGCAGCCTGGCGGCGGTGGCGACGGCGGCGTTCAGAGTACCCGCCTTGCTGGGTTACCTCGCCGTCGGCGCCTTGCTGGGCCCCACGGTCAGCGGTGTGATCGCGCCGGGAGAAGCGCTTGATTTTCTGTCCGAGCTGGGCGTGGCCCTGCTGCTGTTCATGGTCGGACTGGAATTCTCCCTCGGGCACTTTTGGCTCACTCGCAAGACCGTACTGGTGGCTGGCAGTTTGCAGATGGTCGTTGTGGCTGCGCCACTGACCCTGGTGCTGATCGGGTTGGGTCAGCCAGCCCAGAGCGCTGCACTGCTCGGCGCCGCAGCGGCCATGTCGTCCACGGCGCTGGTCAGCCGACAGCTGGCCGACCAAGGCGAGCTCACCACCCGCCACGGCCGCAGCGCCATCGCCGTGCTGGTCTTCCAGGACCTGGCCAGCGTGCCGCTGCTGGCTCTGCTGGCGATCTGGGCGCGCGGCGAGTCGCCGAAGATCGAGAGCGTGCTGCTCGAAGTGCTGGGCGTGCTGGTGTTGTTCGCGGCAGCGGCCCTCGCCTCCCGTCGTCTGTTGCATGGCCTGCTGGGCTGGGTGGCGCGGCAGGGCCACGAGGAATCGTTCGTGCTCGTCTCCTTGTGCGTGGTGGTGGCTGCCGCCGCCGCTGCGCATGCGGTCGGCGTATCCGCCGCCCTGGGTGCGTTTTTGGCCGGCATGGTGCTGGGCGAGAGCGACTTCCGGCACCACATGGAAAGCCACCTCAGGCCGTTTCGCGATGTGTTGTCGGGCGTGTTCTTCGTGACCATCGGCCTGCAACTGGACGCAGCACAGATTCTTTCGGCACCGCTGGCGGTGTTCGCGTGGCTGGCAGTGCTGGTACCGGTCAAGATCGGGCTCAACACCCTGGCCTTGCGGGCGACGCGCCTGCCCGCCCTCGATGCCTGGCGCACGGGCATAGCGTTGGGGCATGGCGGCGAGTTCGCCCTGCTGTTGTTGGGCATGGTCTTGCAGCAGCATCTGATTCCCGCGACCGTCGTACAACCCATGCTGGTCGCGCTGGTGCTCAGCATGGCCTTGGCACCGCTGCTGATCCGCCATCACGATGTACTTGCCCGGTTCTTGAGCCGCACCGGCGGCGTCATTCAGCCACCCCAGGCTGAAGAAGTTGAGATCACCGCGCAGACAGCGCGATTTCGAGACCACGTCATCATCTGCGGCGCGGGCGAGCTTGGCCTGACCGTCAGTGAGATTCTTCGCCACGCCGGCGTGGCGCATCTGCTGCTGGAAGCAGACGAGCAGAAGGTAGAGGCCGAGCGTGCCGCCGGCGCGCCGGTGTTCCATGGCGATGCCAGTCGCCCCGATACCTTGCTGGCTGCCGGGTTGGCGCAAGCGCGTCTGGTGGTGCTCACGTTCGACCATGCCCAGCAAGTGCTGCGCATCGCCCAGGCGATTGCCGAGCGCCGTCCGGCGCTGACCTTGTGGGTGTCATGCAGAAGTACGACCGCGGCCGATGCATTTCGCGCCATGCCCAACGTGCGTGTGTACCAGCAATCCTTTGCCGCAGGCCTTGGGCTGGCGGAACAAGTGATGTCGTCGCTTGGCATGTCGGCCGAGCTCGTCGAACGAAACATCAGTGCGATGCGCCGCCGTCTCGACAGCGGCAATGTCGCAGGGAGTCCATCTGCATGAAGTCAACCGGCCGCAATCCATTTCAGGTCTTCCGTGACCAATGGGCCATCATGAGTTTATACGATCGCTTCGAGCAGGTCGTCGCCCTCGTTCTGTCGGCGGTAATTGCCGTCATCATCGTGGTGTCGCTGTTCCAGCTCATCGCCATCGTCTTCACGCTGCTGGTCCTCGATGCCTTCAATCCCCTGGATCACAAGGTATTCCAGAGTGTGTTCGGCATGATCATGACGCTCTTGATCGCGATGGAGTTCAAGCATTCCATTGTGCGCGTGGCGCTGCGTCGGGACAGCATCATCCAGGTCAAGACCGTGATCCTCATCGGTCTGATCGCGCTGGCGCGCAAGTTCGTGATCCTCGACCCCGAAGCGAGCCCCGCAAAGATAGCCGCGCTGGCAGGCGCCACGCTGGCTCTGGGTGCGACCTACTGGCTGCTGCGCGAGCGCGGCGACCGCGCCGCCGAGACATCTGAGCACGATCCGTCATCATCCCAGTGACCCGCGCGCGGCGTTGTTGCAACACCGCTGGCTCAACCGCCTGCAGACCGGGCTGTTGGTCCTGATCCTGGTCGGGATCGCAGCCGCAGCAGGGAGACTGCCGTTTGGGGAAGGCGGCCTGTGGCTCGCGCGGTTTGCCGTTGCAGGTGCGTTGCTGCTGGAACCGGTAGCCGCGTCGGCGCTGAGCTTGCGCCTGTACCGCGTACGGGCCTTGCACCCGCACGAAGCCCCCGAGATGTGGGCCCTGTTGCGCGAGCTGTCCGCCCGTGCCGGTTTGCCCGCCACGCCGGTGCCGCACTACGTGCCAAGTGCCGTCGTCAACGCCTTCGCCACCGGCTCGAAGCAGCATGCATCGATCGCCCTTACCGATGGCCTGCTGCGCAACCTGAGTTCGCGCGAACTGGCGGGTGTGCTCGCGCACGAGGTCGCGCACATCGCCAATGAGGATCTGCGCGTCATGGGTCTGGCGGATTCCGTCAGTCGCCTCACTAGCCTGCTGGCTATGTTGGGACAGATCGCGATCCTGCTCAGCCTGCCCGCGCTGCTGGTTGGCGCGGCGGAGGTCTATTGGCCTTGTCTATTGTTATTGGCCGCATCGCCCCAGCTGGCCCTGCTCGCACAGCTCGGCCTGTCTCGCGTGCGTGAGTTCGATGCTGACCGCCTCGCGGCGGAACTGACTGGCGACCCGCACGGGCTTGCGTCTGCGCTGGCGAAAATCGAGCGGGTCAGCCGCTGCTGGCGTGCCTGGCTGTGGCCGGGATGGGGCAATCCCGAGCCCTCTTGGTTGCGCACGCATCCGGCAACGCAAGAGCGCATCTCACGCCTGCTGACGTTGGCGCCTGGGCCAGCATCAGCGTTGCCACTCCACGCGCCCCATTTTTTGCCGGAATCCGCTTTGGCGACGCGTCCGCCGCGCTGGCGCCCGAGCGGGCTGTGGCGCTGATTGCCCATCAACAGGAGACTTCTCATGGCCTATCTCGACCCGTACCAACGCCCCGCGCCGGACCGCTTCGTCCGGCGCTGGCTCTTCATCACCGCCTGCATTGCCGCGCTCATGTTGCTGTGGCAGTTTCTGCCCGCCATCGAGGCCTGGTTCAGTCCGCGCGAGGCAGCAGAACGCACCGTGACGGCGCGTGGTGATCTGGCGGCGGACGAGAAAGCCAACATCGAACTGTTCGAAAAATCGCGCGCCTCGGTGGTCTACATCACCACCGCGCAATTAGTACGCGATGTCTGGACGCGCAACGTGTTCTCCGTGCCGCGCGGTACAGGCTCGGGCTTCATCTGGGACGACGCCGGCCACGTCGTCACCAACTTCCACGTCATCCAGGGCGCGTCCGAAGCCACCGTCAAACTGGCCGACGGCCGCGACTACCAGGCCGCACTGGTGGGGACGAGCCCCGCGCACGACATCGCCGTGCTCAAGATCGGCGTCGGTTTCAAGCGCCCGCCGGCCGTACCGGTGGGCACCAGCGCCGACCTCAAGGTAGGCCAAAAGGTCTTTGCCATTGGCAACCCCTTCGGCCTGGACTGGACGCTCACCACCGGCATCGTCTCCGCGCTCGACCGCTCGTTACCCGGAGAAGCGGGCGGCCCGGCCATTGATCACCTAGTCCAGACCGACGCCGCCATTAACCCCGGCAACTCGGGTGGCCCCCTGCTCGATTCGGCCGGGCGGCTTATCGGCATCAACACGGCGATCTACAGCCCCTCCGGCGCCTCGGCCGGGATCGGTTTTGCCGTGCCGGTGGACACCGTCATGCGGGTAGTGCCGCAACTCATCAAGTCCGGCAAATACATCCGCCCGGCGCTTGGCATCGAGGTGGACGAACAGCTCAATCAACGCCTGCTTGCGCTGACGGGAAGCAAAGGCGTGTTCGTGTTGCGTGTCACCCCCGGCTCGGCAGCGCACAAAGCCGGGCTCGCTGGGGTCGAGATTACCCCACAAGGCATCGTGCCCGGCGACCGCATCGTTCGCATCGACGGCACGGCGATCGACGATGTGGCCAAGCTGCTCGCCTGGCTCGACGACAGGAAGGTCGGCGATGTCGTAGTCTTGTCCGTGGAGCGGGCCGGCAAATCGCGAGAGGTGCAGGTGGAGTTGCAGCCCGGGATTTGATTTAGTTGAATCTCTGGTTCATGCGGCGTTGAGCAGCCAAGCGGCTTCAGCCTCACGCCGTGTGACCAGTCCCGGCAGTACTTTTCCACCGCTATAGACCCATCGCCGCAGTTCCTGCCCAGCAGAAGACCAGTCCCGCTGGTTAATGCGCCGTCGCAGCGTCGATGTCTGCAGCCGCCCCGCGCCAAGGTTGAACGTGAAGTCAACGATGGCCGCGAGCCGCGCCTCCGGCTCAGTGGCCAGTACCGGGCAGTAGCGCAGCGTCGCGTTCAATGCCGTCATGAGGTCGGCAGCCAGGTAGCGCTCTGCGTCGGTCTCCGTGATCGGTGGGTGCTTCGGATCGCAGAGGTGGCCGTAGCCGATGGTCCAGTAGCCGGCTGGGCAGACGTAGGGATGCGCGCGGCCGGGCTCGTTCTTCGGCACGCGGTGAAAGCCCTCGAAACGCTTGGCCAGATCGATGGCCGCCTGCGGAACCGCGATCACGACCGCACCCGGTCGAACACACGTCCGAGGAACCAGAAGTTCAGCACGCCGGCCCACAGGGCTTGGTCGGCATCGGTCCAAGCATGGACGATGGCGACGCCCCAGTCGGCACCGCCTTCGATGGCAGCCACGAAGGCGGCCGTCTTGGCGGCGCAGTACAGCGCCATGAACCAGTAGGTGATGACAGGCCGCACGCTGCAGGACAGCGCGTCGGCCCAGCGCACGCCGGTCTTCTCGCCCTGGGTGCGGACTGCATCCCGAAGCGTCTCAATGGCCCCGACGTTCCACGCCGCGTCTGCGTTTGCGCCGATCTCGGCCATTCGCTGCGCGCCGCGCAGTTTCTCAAACTCCAGCGCCTTGCCCTGCATCGCCAACTCGTGGCTACGCTCGCCCTTGCGGTCGAGCCACTTGAGGATTTCGGGCGCAAGGCGGAAGGCCCCGCCGAGGAGGCCACCGAGCAAGGTCTCGATCATTGGGAGCCTCCCACCACTTTGAGCTTGATGGCCGCGCCGACCAGCAGCGCAGCCAAGAGGCCTGTGGTCAGCACCTTCACGAAGGTTTGCCACGCGGTGTGACGGGCCTCGCGCCAAGCCTCGAGCAGATCCCGCAGTTCACGGATGTCGCGGGCGGCGTGGCCGTTTTCCAGGCCGAGGTGGGACAAGACACGCTCGGCACCGCGTTCGGCGGCGTGGGCGAGCAACTCGTCGAAGTCCTCTTTGCGCAGCAAGAGCATGTTCTCGACGAGCGCGGGCTTTTCGGAATCGGTCATGGGTAGTCTCCAGAAATGCGAAACCCGCCTCGTGGGCGGGTTTCTGATGGGAACGAACGGGGAAAATCAGATGGCGAGCCCTGGGCTCCAGCCTGTGGCCCTGTAGGCCGAGAGCACGCCCTCATCCTCGATGAAGCAGGTCCAGCCGATCTTCGGGGCGTAGAACGACCACGCTCCGTCAACCCGCGCGGCAATCTGCCCGGCCTTTCCGGCCCACGCGCCAGTAGGGCTGGCCCCGACGATGTAGCGGTCGCCGTTCGCTGGTGTGGTCGGCGGCGCTGCCAAAGTGCGCGACTTCGCCGACAACTGCAGCACCGCATCGAGCAGCTTCAGGTTGGCATCCATCCCGGTATTCCACCCCGACTCGCGAGCGGTCCAGCCGTAGTTCACGCCCAGGTTGGGGCCTTGCATTGCAGCCATGTCATTCTCCGTAGGTTGCGCCGTAGAACATGCCGTAGCCCCGGCACTCAGGGATGTCGATCTGCTGGGCCTGCCAGCTGGTGTACCCGTCGCGCACCGCCTCGACCTTGACGGTCAGTTTTTCGTTCGGTCGATTCAGGCCGCTCTCGGCGATTTCGGTGGCCATCGGATAGGTCCAACTCGTGCCGGTCAGCCCCGTTTCGGTGTGCTTGAGCGTGCCGGCCTCGCCGTAGATCCGCACGGTGTAGGTCGTACCGGTCTCCGGACCGATATTCGTTTCACCTTGCGTCACCAGATAGGCGGTCTGCAGCACCCGGCTGCGGTGCGCCCAGCTGACCGTCACCTCCCCGGTGATGTAGCTCACGCTGTAGTCGAGGTTGTTGACCCTGAACTTGCCGGGCGGATAGGGGCGGATCTGACGTTTGGCGAAGGTGTAGTTGATCGCCGGCGCCGACGCCTCGGCCAGAACGCCCATCCCGGTAGCTGGCAGCACCTTGGTTTGCACCGTCTCGCCGCTCAGGTACTGGGTCGTGTTGTAGAACTGTCCACCCTCGACGAAGTACAGCCGGGCGCCGGCCGAATGCCTGGCGGGAACGGTGTCGAGTACGCCCCGATCCACCGTCACGGTACCGGCGGCGACATTCACTGCCTTCACCACGACCAGCTCGCCATCGAGCTGTGCGTAGGTGTCGAGCGCCACCAGATCGAGATCGACGCCGTAGAGCACGTTCAGGACCACCTCGGTTTTCCCGATATCGTTTGCCAGCACGCAGGAGGGGATGAAGTCACCGACGCCGATCTTCTCAAAGGCTGCCGAGCCCTGTCGGGTCAGCACTGCGTAGTTGATCGCCGCTCCCGAGGGGCGCACCGCCGAGACGGACAGGAACCCGCCGTTCGGATCGATCTCGGCCTGGGCGGCGGCCGACTCGCCGGTCATCTCATGAACGATGGTCCAATACGGAAGTTCGCTCACGGACACGAAGTTCGCCGCGATGGGTGCTTGTCGGGGATCAACCCAGCCGCTCTCGGCGGGCACCAGGTAGACGGCACTCGGCAGGCCGAACACGTCCTCGACGCAGGTGATCCGCACCCGGCCGTCGGCCAGCGTCCCGTAGCTGATCTGCGCGACCCGAAGGATCAACTGCTCGATCCGCAACTCGGGCCAGGAGAACCTGAACACGTCGCCGATGTTGAGGCTGGCGGCCGTGCGGTTGGCCACCAGCGTGATCTTCGCCAGAGTGGACGACAACTGCCGGAGATCCCGCATCGCAAGGCGTGCGGCCAAGGCGCCGTT
>Ga0180220_1002082_pt1 | contig 13501 bp, 10 predicted proteins | sample eDN5th37CBELigBY_FD_151335 | JGI IMG/M metagenome (GOLD analysis project Ga0180220, IMG submission 151335) | Enriched backyard soil microbial communities from Emeryville, California, USA - eDNA 5th pass 37_C BE-Lig BY (version 2) (version 2) | ecosystem: Environmental > Terrestrial > Soil >... | reverse complement strand
GGAGGCCGGGCGGTCGGGGCGGATGCGTGCCCGGAACAGCGCTTCGTTCGCGTAGATGTTGCCGACGCCCGCTACCCGCCGCTGGTCGAGGAGCCAGTTCCGGATCGGCGTACGGGAACGGCTCGTCAGCTCGTGTAGCCGGGCGGGCGTAAACTCCCGGGAGAGCGGCTCGATCCCCAGCTCACTATCGCGCTGGCGCCATCCATTTTCGTCCATCAACTCGAGACGCCCGAAACGGCGGGCATCGTCGTAAAGGAGCCTGCGGCCACCGGACAGCTCGAACCGGACCGCAACGTGGCGCCAGGGGCCGGGTTTCCCGGGGTCCTCCGTCACCACCCGCCCGGTCATCCCGAGATTGATGACGAGTCTCAGATCGGAAAGCTCCAGGACCACGTTCTTCCCTCGGCGCGACACCCCTTCGATGATGCGGCCGCGCAGCGTTCGGGAAAACGTGGAAGGTGAGGTGCCCGGTGCCAGGATGTCCGGGCGAAGCACTTCGACGGACTCGATCCGCCGACCGGTGACCTGCCTGGCCAGGTCGCGGACGATGGTTTCGGCTTCAGGTAGCTCGGGCATGCTGCCGCTGCAGCTCGCGCCAGCCGATGTCCCGGCGGAACTGCTTCCCCTCGAACGCGATCGCCGCTGCGGCCTCACGGCTCCGGTGTGCCGCCGCTTCGAGCGTCGGCGCGACCGCGGTAGCCGCCATGACGCGCCCGCCGGAGGTGACCAGCCGACCGTCCACGACCCGCGTGCCGGCGTGGAAGACGATCACGTCATCGGCCTCGTCGACCCACCCGGGCACGGAGATCTCCTTCCCGTTCTCCACAGAACCCGGGTAGCCGCCGGCGGCGAGCACGGTCGTCAGCGCGTGGGCGTTCCGCCACCGGAGCGTCGTGCCGGCCACTCGCTCACCGCGGGCGATGGCCAGCATCGTGTCGAGGAGGGAGGACTCGAGGAGCGGCAGGATCGCCTCCGTCTCCGGGTCGCCGAACCGGGCGTTGAACTCGACGACCTTCGGCCCCTCCGGCGTGAGCATGAGCCCCGCGTAGAGGAGTCCCCGGTACGTGCGCCCGTCGTCCCGCAGCGCGGCGAGCGTCGGGCGGAGGACCTCGCTCCGTATCCGCTCCATGACCCCCGCGTCCACGATCGAGAGCGGTGCGACGGCGCCCATTCCTCCGGTGTTCGGGCCCTCGTCGCGCTCGCCGATCCTCTTGTAGTCCTGGGCGGGAAGCATGGTCACGACGTCGTCACCGTCGGTCAGCGCGAAGACCGAAGTCTCCTCGCCGGTCATGAACTCCTCGACCACGACCTCCTGACCGGCGGCGCCGAAAACGCCCTTCTGGAGCATGCTGCGAGCGGTGTCGACGGCCTCGTCGACGGAGGTGCAAACGACCGCGCCCTTGCCGGCGGCGAGACCGGACGCCTTCACGACGATGGGCGCGCCGCGCTCGCGGATGTAGGCTTCGGCGGCGGTCGCATCCGTGAACGCGCGGTAGTCCGCCGTGGGGACGCCCGCCCGGCGCATGATCGCCTTGGCGTACGCCTTGGAAGCCTCGATGTCGGCGGCCGCGCGGGTGGGCCCGAAAACCCGGAGTCCGCGCTCCTGGAACACGTCGACGATCCCTGCGGCGAGGGGCGCCTCCGGGCCGACCACCGTCAGGTCGATCCGCTGTGCCTCAGCCCAGGCGGCGAGCCCGGAGATGTCGCCCGGGTCGAGGGGGATGTGCGTTGCGAGCCGGGCGGTGCCGCCGTTGCCCCGCGTGATGTAGAACTCGGCGTCCGGCGCGTCTTTACGGAGCTTCCACAGGAGCGCGTGCTCGCGGCCGCCATTGCCGACGATGAGGATTCTCATGCCACGTCCAGCCGTGTGTACCTGCGCGATTCCCGTCGGCGTTCACGGCCAACGGCGGGGCAAGTTTACGGCCACTTGAAGCTCTCTGCAATCGCCTCGCGCATGCGGCGGGCCGCGGTTTCGAGCTGACTCATCATGGACTGCGCGTCAGCGGCGTACGACCGGGCGGCGGCAGCCAGGTCATCGAGATACGGCTTCTCCTCGTCGTCACGACGCCTGTACTCGCCGCGCATGACACGGTCGTATTCGCCCGCCTCGATCCAATCGCGCAGCTCGGCCGCGCGGAGCACGTGGAACGGGTGCGTGGTCCCGAGCAGGTTGAGAACCTTGAAAACGAGGTCCGCGACATCCCCATCCTCACGGTAGGTCTCCGCCTGCCGCAGAAACTCGTTCAGGTCGGTTTCATCATCGTCGCCGCCGCCGGCCAGCTTCATGAACGCACCGAGCGCCGCGTTGGGGTCCTGGCCGGCGAGCAGCCCGGCACGGTCGGCGGAAAGCTCGGCCTTGCGCGACCACTCGAGAAGCCCGAGCAGCACGGCCCGCGCGGCCAGCCCGACGACAGGGAACCCCATGCGGGCGAGGTTGATGAGCAGGACCATCATCGTGCGGTAGAGCACGTGGCCCGACAGGATGTGGCCGACCTCATGACCGAGGAGGAAGATCAGCTCGTCGTCGTCCAGGAGGCGCACCGCGCCTGAGTTGAGGACGATGAACGGCCGGTTCATGCCGTAGGCTCCTGCGTTCACGAGCGGAGTCTGGGAGATGTAGAGCTCGTAGACCTCCGGCGCGTCCATGACTTGCAGAACGTCCAGATACCGCTTGTAGATCTCGGGGAATTGCCTATCGGAAACTCGCAGTGCATTGGCCTGGAACGCGAGCCGGACCGGCTTCTCGCCGAAGAGGCCGAACAGCTTGCGGAGGACTTCGTCGAACGCGGGGATACGCCGGAATGCGGCGAGCGCGGCGCGGTCGGCGGGGTGCTCCCAGCTCGATGAATCGACAGCTGTCAGGATCCGGCGCGCGCGCGTGGTGCCGTTCGAATCGGACATGTCATGACTCCCCGGGGAAGTTGAGCGTGCGGTGCGGAATCAGTACGCCGGCAAGGAGGCCAGGGTTTCGTGACCGCGTTTCGGGATGTCTCGGCTACGATGGGGCGACGGTCAGACGAGCTGGGCGGGGACCGGTGAACGCCCGAGCGGCAACTGGACGGTGAACGTGGTGCCAACGCCCACCTCGCTGTCCACAGCGATGCGCCCGCCCAGGAGCTGCGCCAGCCGACGGGAAACACTGAGCCCGAGACCCGTTCCGCCGACGCGCCGCGCCGGGAGCTGCTCAGCCTGCCAGAACGGGTCGAAGATCTGTTCCCGTCGGTCCGCAGGAATGCCGATCCCGGTGTCCCGGACGGCGAGGAGCACGTGCTGTAGACCCGCGTCGGCGGACAGCTCGATCTCGCCCTGCTCCGTGAACTTCACCGCGTTGCTGACGAGGTTGAGCAGGATCTGCATGACCTTGCCCCTGTCACTCTCGAACTCGATGGGCCGGCGCGGCACGCTTACGATGAAACGAAGCCCTTTGGCCGCGGCCAGGGGCTCGCCGATCGTCGCTACATCGCGCACGAGCTGAGTGAGATCCACCCACTCCAGCCGCGGCTCTTCGCCCTTCACCTCGAGCTGCGAGAACATGAGGATCTGGTCGATGATCTGGATGAGGTGCTCCGTGTTGGCGCGGATCCCCCGGACGTGCGCGGCCTGGCCTTTCGTCAGTGGGCCGTTGACGCCGAGCTGGAGCAGCTCCGAATAGCTCGAAATGGCGTTCAGCGGAGTGCGCAGCTCGTGACTCACGAGAGCGAGGAAGTCCGATTTCGCGCGGTTCGCGAGGACTGCCTGTTCGTAGAGCTGCGCGTTGTCGAGAGCCGCTGCGGCGCGGGCTGCCAGCTCGCACGCCAGCTCCAGGTCCCTCTCATCGTAGACACGTCCGGATTCCGTCGACGCGAGGGTGATCGCGCCGAGCACGCGCCCACGCGCCGTCATGGGCACGATCATCGCCGAGCATGGCTCGCTCCCCTCGAATAGCCCGAGCTGCTCGGCGCCCGCGTCGAGGACCCTCGCCGTCGTGTGCGAGACACCGTTGTGCAGCTCTGGCTCACCCGTGCGGAGCACCCTCGCAGCGCCGCCGGTCGATTCGATATCCGGCGCCAGTAAGCTGTGCGCGTCCCCCGCCGGACTCCGGGATCCCCGACCCGGCCGGGTGACCCGGCGGATCATCTCGCCGTCGACAACATCCACGGCGCACCAGTCAGCGAGGGCGGGTACGGCAAGCGAAGCGATCCGCTGCAGCGTTTCCTCATAGGCCAGCGACGCGCCCAGCGTGCGGCTCGCGTCGCCAAGGAAGCGGAGAGCGTCGTCGCGCTTCTTCTGCTCCGTGACGTCCTCCGCCACGCCGACGACGCGGTCGATCGTGCCTGCAGAGCCCCGAACGGGTACGGCGTGGGTCCGGAGCCACCGGATCGTGCCGTCGGCCGCGATGATCCGGTACTCGACGTCGACGTCGCGACCTCGGCGCAGGTCCAGGAGCGCGGCGACGATCCGCTCCCTGTCCTGGCGGTGGATCGACCGGAAGAACGCCGCTCCGTCTTCGTAGAGCTCGGCTACCGACCGGCCGAAGATGTCCTCGTACGCGCCGTTCACGTAGAGGGCGCGGGACACGCCGGGATCGCTGATCCAGAAGACTTCACGAATCGTGTCGCCTGCAAGGCGGAAGCGGGCTTCCGTTTCGGCCAGGCGCGCACTCGCCTCCCGCGCGTGGCGCCACGCCTGCTCGATCCGGTCGTCGGCGTCGGCCAGTGCTTGCCGCAGTGAATGAGCGAGCGAGTCGCGTTCCGTGAGATCGAGGAGCGTGGCGCAGGAGAGGCCCCTGGTGCCGGGCACGGGCGCGATGCTGATGCGCAACGTGCACTGGTCCCCACCAGGGCGACGCATCACACGCTCCATAACCCCGGCGGTTGGCGGTGCGTCGAGTTTCGCCTCCGGATCGGGAAGGGCTCCTTCGCACGCGGCTGGACACGGCGAGATCAGCGAGCCGAACCGCAATCCGACGATGTCTTCCCGCGCCAGACCGAACGTGGCACTCGCGCCGGCGTTGGCGCAGAGGATCTTCCAATCCGCGTCGAGGAGAAGCATTGGATCCGGCGAGGCATCGACGAACGCAGAGAGCAGTTCGTCGAGATGGGGCACCCGGTCGGATGTGACCGCCGCTTTCCGTTCAGACTGATCCAATCGCCTCTCCCCGGGTGGTCGGGCGGCACGATGGAAACCACTCCCCCCGACGCGGTACTCCGCTGCTCCCAAATCGGGAAACGGCCTGCCGTGGCCTCGCAGTTGATGAATTCGGTGACAGGATTGGATCTGGCACGCGCCGCGACAGGTCTTGCCCCAACGAAAAAGCCGCCGTGCCCGCACTCGGTGCGGGACAGCCCGGCGGCAGGTTGTCTCGTCAACTGACTGACGTCACCATAGGCACTGTCGGTGACGACGGCAAGCCCCCCAGCCGTCGTCACCCCGGCACGACAGGGAAAGGCGCTGGCGCTACAGGCCGGAGAGCGCCTGGTCCAGGTCGGCGATCAGGTCGGCCGCGTCCTCGATTCCGACGGAGAGACGCAGCAATCCGTCGGTGACGCCCATGGCCTCGCGCCTGTCGCGCGGGATCGATGCGTGGGTCATCCGGGCCGGATGCCCGATCAGGCTCTCGACGCCGCCCAGACTCTCGGCAAGTGCAAAGAGCCGCGTCCGCTCCGCCACCCGGCTCGCCCGCTCCATGGAGCCGAGCTCGATCGCGACCATCCCGCTGAACCCGCGCATCTGTCGGCGCGCCAGCTCGTGTTGCGGGTGGCTCGGCAGCCCCGGATAGTGCACGGCCTCGACCCGCGGGTGCGCCGCAAGGTATTCGGCAACGGCCTGCCCGTTCCGGTTGTGGGCCTCCATCCGGAGGTGCAGCGTCTTGGTCCCGCGGAGCACCAGCCAGGCGTCCCACGGTCCCGGGATGGCGCCGGCGGCCTTCTGCATGAAGCGAAGCTCATCGGCCACGGCATCATCGTTCGTGACGACGATACCGCCGACGACGTCCGAGTGCCCGTTCAGATACTTCGTCGTCGAGTGGACGACGATGTCCGCGCCGAGCGTGAGCGGCTGCTGGTTGTATGGCGTCGCGAAGGTGTTGTCCACGGCGGTGAGGACGCCCCGTGCCCGGCAGGTGCGCGCGATCTCGGCAATGTCGGCGAGGCGCATCATCGGATTGGTTGGCGATTCCAGCAGGACGAGCCTCGTCTCAGGGCGCAGCGCCGTTTCCACGGCGCCCGGGTCCCGGGCGTCCACGGCAGTGAACGAGATGCCGAGCCGCGCGAGGACGTGGTTGAAGAGACGGTCGGTCCCGCCGTAAACGTTCTCTTCGTAGACGACGTGTTCGCCCGCGGACAGCCGCTTGACCAGCGCCTCAATGGCGGCGAGACCGCTGGAGAAGGCAATGCCGTGGCGCCCGCCCTCCAGCGCCGCGATATTGGCTTCCAGCGCTTCGCGGGTCGGGTTCTGGACGCGAGCATATTCGTAGCCGGCGCGCGGCTTGCCAACGGCGTCCTGCACGTAGGTCGACGTCTGGTACACCGGCGGCATGACCGCGCCCGTCGTGGGGTCTGGCCTCTGGCCGGCGTGGACCGCGAGTGTTCCGAATTCGTACCGCGACATGACACGCTTCCGGTTGCGGGTAGTGACGGCCCCGAAAGTTAGACGCCTCGCCAGTCCGGGGCCAGCCGTCGTTGAGAGCACGGGCACGGCCGTCATGGCCGCGGGCGAGCCGGACTGCGGAGCCGTTGAACGAGAATGGGAAACGAGGCAGCAGGGGACAACGGGTGCTCAACCATGAACTGATCACGGCGCCGGGCGGGACGCCCGATCGCTGGATGCTCGTATTGCACGGGATTTTCGGCTCCGGACGCAACTGGGCGACGGTGATCCGGCGGGTGGTGGCCGAGCGGCCTGAATGGGGCGCGATCCTGGTCGACCTGCGGGAACACGGAAAATCCACCGGGTTCGAGCCGCCGCACACGATCAGCGCCGCGGCGGGAGATCTGGACGGGCTGGTGCGATCGCTGGGACTTCCCGTCCGTGCGGTGCTCGGTCATTCGTTCGGCGGCAAGGTTGCCCTCGCCTACGCCCGCGACCACGGGAGAGACCTCGACCAGGTCTGGCTGATCGACTCCACCCCGGCGCCACTCCAGCCGGGTGGGGAGGCGTGGACGATGCTCGGGATCGTGAAGCGCCTGCCCGGATCGTTCGCCACGAGGGCCGAAGCCGTTGCAGCGCTGGAGCGCGAAGGCGTCCGGACGCCGGTAGCGCAGTGGATGACCATGAACCTCGAGGCCTCGCCCGACGGCGGCTACCGCTGGCGCATCGATTTCGACGCCATCGAGGACCTGCTCCGCGACTTCTTCCAAACCGACCTGTGGCCGGTCGTCGAGTCGCCGCCCGGGAACGTCGTCATCCACGTCGTGAAGGCGTCGGAATCGAACCTCGTGGGCCCCGAGGCGGTCGAAAGGATTCAGAAGGCGTCCGCCGACGGTCGCGTGATCCTGCACCTGCTCCGGGGCGGACACTGGGTCCACGCGGAAGACCCTGACCAGGTGCAGGCACTGCTCATCGACGAGCTGAGCTGAGGGCGTCGCAGGCCCCCGGGTCGGCATATCTGGACTGCTCCGGAGGCGTTGACCGGCATCCAGCGGGCGTCATACTTTCCCGCCGCCCTGACGGGCGTGGGCATGAGCATACCCCACCCACCTCTTTCGACGCAGAAGTAGTAGCCACCATGGCGTTTGAGATCCCTGGCGACCTCATGATCAGCGTATCCGGCGTGCGCGGGCGCGTCGGCGAAGGATTGACGCCGGAAGTCGTGGCGCGGTTCGCCGCCGCATTCGGTGCCTACGTCAGCGAGCGATCAGGGAACGCGGAGCCGGCCGTGGTGCTGGCGCGGGACTCGCGCACGTCGGGGCCCATGTACGCGCGCGTCGTCACCGCCGCGCTCCAGTCCGTCGGGTGCCGTGTGGTCGACCTCGGGCTCGTTCCCACGCCAACCGCGCTGCTCGCAATCCGCCACCATGGGGCGGCTGGCGGGATCGTGGTCACGGCCAGCCACAATCCCGTCGAGTGGAACGCTCTCAAGTTCGCGTCGGGCGCCGGCATGTTTCTCGACGCCGATGAAGCGGCGGCGATGCGCTCGTTCGTCAACGAACGGCAGATCCCGCGGGCAGCGTGGGACGGTATCGGTGTCGTCGCCCAGGACGACGGCGCCGTGCAGCGACACCTCGACGCGGTGCTGGCGATACCCTTCCTCGACATCCCGGGACTGCGGCAACGGCGCTTCCGGGTGGCGCTCGACTGCGTCCGCGGCGCCGGTTCCGTGCTCATCCCCCGCCTGCTCGAGGCCGTGGGATGCGATGTTGCCGCGATCCATACTGAACCGGACGGCCGGTTCCCCCGTCCACCCGAGCCCGTCCCCGAGAACCTCGGGGAGCTGGGCCGGCTTGTCCGGGAGCATGCGGCCGAAATCGGGCTCGCGATCGATCCCGATGCCGACCGCCTCGCCCTGGTCGACGAACGGGGCAACCCCGTGGGTGAGGACTGGACGCTCGCGCTCGCCGCGACCGTGGTGCTCCGACGACGAGCAGGCACAGTCGTCACGAACCTGTCCACCAGCAACGTGCTCGAGGACGTCGCGCGCGATGCCGGCGTTTCCCTCGTGCGGGCGCCGGTGGGCGAAATCAACGTCGCCAGGCGGATGCAGGCCGAAGGAGCGGTGGTCGGTGGGGAAGGGAACGGCGGTGTCATCCTCCCCGACGTACATCTCACGCGTGACAGCGCCGTGGCCACGCTCCTCGTCCTGCAGGCCCTGCTCGACATCGGCCAGCCGCTCAGCGAGTATCTCGCCGGCAGGCCGCGATACGTGATCGTCAAGGACAAGATCCCACGCGGCGACGCCCCGCTCGGCGAGGTGTTCGATGTCCTCGAACGCGACCTCGGCGCACCCGACGCGGACCGTCAGGACGGGCTGCGGCTCACCTGGCCCGAGTCGCGCCGGTGGCTGCATTTCCGGGCATCCGGGACGGAACCGATCATCCGCATTATTGCGGAGGCGCCGGACGGCGGGGAGGCCAGCGCGCTGATCCAGCAAGCCCGCCGGATCGCGGCCGACGTTGCCACCGGCTGACCGCAGCAGTGCGCTCCATTCGGAACATATTCCGTGGATCGGCGATACTCGCGTATGCGCGAACGCGCGCTGCGCACGCCGACGACCGGCGTTTCCCGATCTTTGGTATCGGGCAGAATAATTGCAGTCGATGCTTTGCTGGCGGAAACCTCTCCCGTTGAACAGACCTGAGCGAAAGGCCAGTGGATGTGTGGAATCGTGGGCTATGTCGGTCATCGGCCAGCCGTGCCGCTGCTCCTCGAAGGACTCAAGCGGCTGGAGTATCGCGGCTATGACTCGGCCGGGCTGACGGTCCTCTCGAACGACACACTCGAGACGCGGAAGGCGGCGGGGAAAATCGCCGTGCTCGAATCGCTGTTGCGCGAGCGCGGCGCTCCTGAAGGGACGTGCGGCATCGCCCACACCCGATGGGCGACGCACGGCGCGCCGACCACCGAAAACGCACATCCGCATATCGACTGCGCCGGCGATTTCGCTGTCGTCCACAACGGCATCATCGAGAACTCGGGCACGCTACGGCAGAAGCTCGAGGCGATGGGGCACACCTTCCGGACCGAAACGGACACGGAAGTCCTGGCCCACATCATTGAAACGGTCTACACCAACTCCCTCGAAGCCGCAGTGCTGGAAGCGCTGCGCCAGGTCGAGGGCACGTACGGCCTGGCCATCGTAAGCTCGCGGGAGCCGGGGAAGATCATCGCGGTCCGCCGTGGGAGCCCGCTCCTCATCGGGATCGGGAAGAACGGCGAATACTTCGTGGCCAGCGACGTGGCCGCCGTACTGGCCCAGACCCGCGAGTTCATCTACCTCGACGACGGCGAGCTCGCGGTGCTCCGCCCTGATGGTTACGACATCATGTCGCTCAAGGGCTCACCCGTGTCCAAGGAAGTCAAGGAAGTCTCCTGGGACCTCGAAGCCATCGAAAAGGGCGGCCACGAGCACTTCATGCTGAAGGAGATCTTCGAGCAGCCGGAAACCCTTCGGAACACAATGCGCGGCCGCATGCTCGAGGAAGAGGGCACTGTGCGACTGGGCGGCCTCAACCTGACCACCGAAGAGCTGCTGCAGGTCGAGAATATCACGATCCTCGCGTGCGGCACCTCGTGGCACGCCGCGCTGATCGGCGAATACATGCTCGAGGAGTTCGCGCGGATCCCCGTCGAAGCGGAGTACGCCTCGGAATTCCGCTACCGGAACCCCGTCGTCGACGAACGCACGCTGGCCATCACCATCAGCCAGTCGGGCGAGACGGCCGACACCCTCGCCGCCATGCGCGAGGCGAAGCGCCGGGGCGCGAAGGTCATGGGGATCGTGAACGTGGTCGGATCCAGCATCGCCCGGGAGGCCGGTGCCGGGATCTACCTCCACGCCGGACCCGAGATCGGTGTCGCATCGACGAAGGCGTTCACCAGCCAGGTCGTCGCGCTCGCGCTCTTCACGGTGCTGATCGGCCGCCTCCGCAACATGTCGATCCTCCAGGGGCGCGAGATCCTGGCGGCGCTCAAGCGGCTGCCGCAGCAGGTGCAGCAGGTCCTGGAGCTGAACGACGCCATCCGCGAGCTGGCGCGCATCTACAAGGATGCCAACAACTTCCTCTACCTCGGGCGAGGCTACAACTTCCCGTCGGCACTCGAGGGCGCGCTCAAGCTCAAGGAGATCAGCTACATCCACGCCGAGGGGTATCCGGCGGCGGAGATGAAGCACGGGCCGATCGCGCTGATCGACGAAAACATGCCCGTCGTGGTGATCGCGCCGCACGACGCGGTCTACGGCAAGGTCCTCTCCAACATCGAGGAGGTGCGGGCGCGCGGCGGACGGGTCATCGCCGTCGTGACCGACGGGAACGGTGACCTCCGCGACCGCGTGGACCACATCATCCCGGTACCGCAGACGATCGACATGCTCACGCCAGTCCTCACTTCGGTGCCGCTCCAGCTCCTGGCCTACCACATCGCGGTGCTCCGCGGCTGCAACGTGGATCAGCCGCGCAACCTGGCCAAGTCGGTCACCGTCGAATGAGCGGCTTCGAGCGCCTCGCCGGTTTCGCACGCGGCAGAATGAACAGGAAGATCGGGCGACGACCGGTCCCGGCGCCCGCCGTGCGTGTGCATCGCGCGTAATCCCATGCGCATCGTCCTGCAGCGCGTCACGCGGGCGCGGGTCACCATCTCCGGGCGGGTAGCCGGCGAGATCGGGAAAGGCTTTCTCCTCCTCGTCGGTTTTCATCGCGACGACACCGACGACGCCCTCCGGTGGATGGCCGACAAGGTCGTCGGCCTCCGATTGTTCGGGGACGCGGAGGGTCGCATGAACCTCGACCTCGCCGAGGTCGGTGGAGGGCTGCTCGTCGTCAGCCAGTTCACCCTCTACGGCGACTCCTCCCGTGGACGGCGTCCCAGCTTCATCGACGCCGCACCTCCCGAAATCGCGGTGCCGCTCTACGAACGCTTCCTGGCTCTGTTACGGGAGCGGGCGCCGGGGCCGGTCGAGACGGGCGAGTTCGGTGCGATGATGGAGGTCGAGCTGCTGAACGACGGCCCCGTCACCCTCATCCTGGAACGATGACCTCGCCGGGCAACGCGGCGGCGCATGAGGGCGGGACGCCCGCTGACACTGCATCGCGTCACGGGGGGGGAATGCCTCCACTGGTGCTGGCGTCGCGTTCACCTCGCCGCGTCGAGCTGCTACGAATGCTGGGACTCACCTTCGAGACAATCCCCTCGAACGTCGATGAGTCGGTGCGTCCGGGTGAGACCGCGAAGGCGCACGTAGAGCGGCTGGCCCGGGAGAAGGCGTCCTCCGTGGCCCGGCGACGACCGGATGCGCTGGTCATCGGGAGCGATACGGTCGTCGTGCTCGACGAGGAGGTGCTGGGCCAGCCGCGCGACGAGGAAGAGGCGGTCGATATGCTGCTCCGGTTGGCGGGACGGGAACACCGGGTAGAGACCGGCGTCGCAGTAGCCGCCCCGGGCGGTGATATCAGGTCGGCTGTCGAAACCGTGCGCGTCCGATTCCGGGCCTTCGACCGTCGGACCGCCACCGAATACGTGGCCACCGGCGAGCCGCTGGACAAGGCCGGAGCGTACGGCATTCAGGGGTACGGCTCTACCATTGTCGAATCGATTGAAGGCGATTTCTTCGCCGTCATGGGTCTCCCGATCGTCCGGATGATGGAGCTATTCCGCTCGCTCGGCTGGCGGTACGATTTCCGCGGTTTCCAGCCGACGTAGCGGGCACGGGCTTCGCAGTGGAGCCTTGCGTTCGGAACATGTCGGAGGTGCGGCACGACATGGAGACATGGCTCTGATCCTCGCGGGGTCGGCAAAGGTGCCGGCAGGAGCACGCGTTTCATGACCCCGCCGATCCGGATCGCGGTTGCCGGTGCCGGCAATGCACCGCCGGACGAATGCCTCGCCGCGGAGGAGGTCGGTCGGCGCATCGCGGAAGCCGGCGCGGTACTGGTGTGCGGGGGCGGGATGGGCGTCATGGAGGCCGCTGCGCGCGGCGCAGTCGCGGCCGGCGGAATCACGGTCGGGTTACTCCCGGGTCATGACGCCGGCGAGGCCAACGACCACATCCGTATTCCGCTCCCCACGGCCATGGGCGAGGGGCGGAACGTGCTGGTCGCCAGGAGCGCCGACGCGCTCATCGCCATCGGCGGGGAGTGGGGCACGCTCTCGGAGGTCGCGCTGGCGCGGAAGATGGGCGTGCCCGTCGTTCTGCTCAGACCGACGCTGACCCGGCACCTCGGCCTACCCGAGGCCGCTTCACCCGCCGGAGCCGTGGAGATGGCACTCGATGCGGCGCGGGAAGCGCGGCGCACGGCCGGACTGCCGGATGCGAGTGGAGCAGTCAGGTTGAATGCCACGCCGGGGGCAGACGCCCCGGAAATCCCACACCGGTCGGCGTAGCCACCGGTTTCCTGCCACGGGCCGGCGACTCGGCCCCCACACGCCCCGGTGATCGCCACGACATGTTTCCGATGATCCTCGCGTTGGCGACCACCATGGGAAGTGCCGTGCTGCCGGCCTGCCCGGAACCCGTCTCCTATGGGACAATCGTCTCGGGAGCCCAGCGCGCGGCGTCGCCGATCGCCGCACTGGCCACTGGCTACGATCCGGCGGCTATGGTTGCGGAAGCGGAGGAGAGCTGCATCGACACCCACCGTGCCGTGGTCCTGGCGCCCGTCCGACGGGCCGCGCTCGGTGAGGACAAGTTGGCGCACGCGGCTGTTTCTTTTGCGCTCACCACCTCACTGCACGCCTCGGCCAGGATCGTGGGAATGTCGCGTGATCCGGCGCTCGCCGTGGGCGCGGGGGTGGCGGCGCTCGTCGGGGTGGCAAAGGAATGGCGCGACAGGCGCAACGGCGAGGCCTTCGATGTCGCTGACCTCGCCTT
>Ga0180220_1002080_pt1 | contig 13507 bp, 10 predicted proteins | sample eDN5th37CBELigBY_FD_151335 | JGI IMG/M metagenome (GOLD analysis project Ga0180220, IMG submission 151335) | Enriched backyard soil microbial communities from Emeryville, California, USA - eDNA 5th pass 37_C BE-Lig BY (version 2) (version 2) | ecosystem: Environmental > Terrestrial > Soil >... | reverse complement strand
CGCGCCCGCGACCAACGCGATGCCGTCCACGAGTAGCGGCGTCCCGCTCGACGGGATCACGTAGTCGATCGGCAAGTCCGTGCGCGCGCGCAGCTCCTCGATGTCCGGCATGTACCAGAGCGTGACCAGCCCTTCCTGCCGCGCCAGCTTCTGATACAGCAGTGTGGGGTTCAGCACGTACTCCTTGGTCTGCGCGTCGAGCCGGCGGAGCCAATCGAAGCCCGCCGCGGTGTCGCCCGTCTCGACCAGAGAGCGATGGATGATCATCCCGAAGATGGTGCGCATCGTCCCGCTCGGCAGCGGGTCCCGGATCAGAACCTGCCCGGCCCAGCGCTCGTCCAGGATGTCGTCCCAGTCCCGGGGGATGTCCTCACCCGTCACCGCGTCGCTGTTGTACGCGATCACCTCCGGCGCCATGTACTGGCCCAGCCAGAGATCTTCCGGGTGCCGGGCGAAGTCCGGCAGCGCATCTGCCCACGTGGGCGTGAAAGACGCCAGCAGCCCCTCTCTCGCCGCAGTCTGGAACATCGTCTGCGGCGCGCCCCACCAGACGTCCGCCTGCGGATTCGCCCGCTCCGACCGCAGCCGGTCCAGCACTTCCTGCGAACCCATGTCCAGCCACTGCAGGTCCACGCCCGGATGCCGTTCCTCGAACAGCCGCTCGAACGCCTCCAGCTTCTCCCGGCCATGCGGCGAGTAGATCACCAGCACATCGCGTCCGTCCGTGCCCGTGCACGCCAGCGCGCCGATCAGCAGCAGCGGAACCAGGATTCGCCTCATGACGGTGCTCCCGTCGGGTCCATGGTCGATTGTGACGGCTCCAAAGGTGAAGCGAGCTCCATGATGAAGGTACCCGACGGCACCCCCTGCGCAAGTCCGCGGGTCACTGGACTGCGGGCCTGGCGACGTCGATTGTGAACCGGCATGGGCCAGGACCAATGCCGGGCCTGTTCCGCTCGACGCTGGCCGCCGCCATTTTCCGGGATGTCGCCGCAATCTTTCCGACGGACGCGGCCGACCTTCGACGGCTCCACCGCGCCGGGACCGGTCCCCACCGCGAACGGTCGGCCCGTGCTTTCGTCTACCCTTCGCCGTCGTCCGAGTGGCGACGAACGCGCCAATCGACGCCGGCAAGATCTTCACCGGCAATCCTCGCCCACGGCGAACCATTGGCCAGAGCCCTGGCCCTCGCTCCGGCCCTGTGCCGTCGCAAGGATCCAAAGGTCTTGACACGCCTGTTTCTGGCGCGTACTATGGCTCCCGCCAATGCCAGAGCAGTCCCGCACGGCCGACCGGTGCATTCCCACCGGGCCGGCGATTCCGTAGTCGAGCAGTTCTTTCGTGGCGCAGGAGTTCGGCGCTACCCGGCAGTCTGGATGTCGCGGTGCGGGAGCCTTTGTGCATTGGTCGGTCAATCTGGGTCGCGTGGTAGTCCACGCAGGAGGCAGCGGAACCCGGCCGTCGCCAGACAGGGCGAGAGGCGCGGTGTCCGCCTGTTGTTGCCGATAGGTGCGCCGGGGCCGGGGCCTCGCCGGCCAGGCTTCCACGCCGGCAACGCACCCCAGCACCGACGGCAACGCCGAGAGACCCTGAAACGTTGCTTCAACAGGAGAGCGAATGCGGAGAGATCTCGGTTCGATTCCCGGTCGTTAGAAGTGGCAGTACCCGTCGTACACATGCGATCGTCCCGTGGAAGCCCGCCCTCGCCGAGCCTCACGGATTCGGGCGGACGACGGTCACATGAGCAGGTTGCAGTATCGAGCAGCAGAAGTACCGAAACTACCCCATTCCGTGGGAGGAGTGAATGAGGTCTCGTAAGTCGATCACCCTGGGGCTCGCGCTCTTTGGTGCCCTGGCCCTGGCGGCCTGCACCGAGGAGAACATCGTCGAGCTGCCGCAGGACGAAAAGCAGATCGAGGTGACGGCGAGCCCGCAGACGGCGCCGCTCGAGATCGGCCAGACGGTACAGATCGTCGCGTCGGTCAAGAACACCTCGAATCAGCAGGTTACGTACACGTCCAACAACAACAGCATCGCCACCGTTTCGGCCAGCGGCCTCGTGACCGCGGTAGGCGCCGGCACGACGACGATCACCGTGGCCTCCGTCGAGGACCCGAACGCCAAGACCGGTGTCACGATCGTGGTCAGCGCGCCGCCTCCGCCGCCGGAGGTGAACATCACCCTGCAGCCCGAGCAGCTCGAGCTGGAAGTGGGTGATGTGGTCCAGCTCGTGGCGACCGTGACGGGCAGCGAGAACCCGAACGCGACCTGCATCTCGTCCGACACGAACGTCGCGACGATCGCGCAGGACTGCACCACGCTCGAGGCCAAGGGCGCGGGCACCGCGGTCATCACGGCGACCGCCGCGGCTGACAACACGAAGAAGGCGACCGCGACCATCAAGGTCACGCTGCCGCCGCCGCCGCCGGAGCCGTCGATCGCGATCGAGTCGATCGTTTATCCGATCACGCTCGTCGCGGTGAACCCGAACAACGTCTCGGGCAACATCATCGTCAACCTCGAGCTGGACATTCCGCAGGGTAGCGGCGTGGAGCGTGTCGAGCTCCTGCTCGGTGACCGCGTCGTCGCTTCGCAGAGCTTCAGCTCGGCCGCGCAGGTCGATGGCGCGCTGGAAGAGGGTGCGGCCCACTGGTCGCCGCACGTCGCCACGCACGCGTTCTGCACCGTGGCGAACGGGACCGGCGATGCGGCGTTCTGCTCGTACGTCGGTGAGCCGCGCAACCCGAACGGCGAGGTGATCCTCTCGGCCCGGGCGATCAAGACCGGTGGTGAGGTCGCCGCTCAGGTCGATCAGGTCCTCACGCTGAACAACACCGACATCTTCTACGCCGTTGCGGACGTCATTCCGTTCTACTCGGAGTCCGTCGGTGGCTGGGCCATCAACTCGAACAACGGCCGTCGCTATCACGAGGGCAGCGTCGGCGTCGATCTGTTCTTCGTGAACTTCTCCGGCAACGACCTGAACGAGAACTCGGTCCAGGTCACGCTGAACGTCCCGGGCAATCCGACCCGCACGGGCGCGCTGTCGCAGACCTTCCCGCGGACCACCGCGGTCGGTAGCGGCGGTGTATCCGACGTGACGTCCGGCAGCCCGCTGGCGATCTCGATCGCCGGTGCGTACGTCGGCGGCAACCCGCTGCCGGGCGCGGCCAACCAGCCGATCTTCACGCAGTGGAACGGCCAGCCGGCGGTGCCGCAGCTCTTCTCGCCGGGCCTCGGGCTCACGCAGGAGACGATCTACCTGGACAACCAGGGCCCGACGCCGAACAACTATCAGTTCAGCACGCAGGCGCTGGGCTCCGCGAACCCGATCCGCTGCTGCCTCAACAACTGGGTCGGCCGTGAGATCACCTTCGCGTCGTTCTATGCGGGCGGCGCTGAGGCCGATGCCGGTGTCGGCGTGCCCAGCGGCACGGCGCACCGCACGTTCTACGTCGGTCTCGCCGACGAGAACAACGCCGCGATCCTCGCCCGCGAGCCGGTGACCAGCGGTCAGGATCTCGTCGACATCCTCGGCTTCACGCCGACGGCGTCCAACAACGTCTATGCGTCGGTCGTCAAGGTCGTCGACAAGCTCAACAACCCGTCGAATGCGCGGCTCCAGACCAACGCGCAGAACCCGACCGCCAGTGGCGGTGGTGCCGTGTTCGGCCTGGACTTGGTCGATCCTGAGATCAAGCACATGGAGGGTGCATCGACCCGGCACCTGTACGTTGAGCTGGATCCGACGGCTGATATCGACTTCGCGTTTGCGTACCAGGATGCGACGCTCGAGAGCAGCGGCTTCGGCGCGACTCCGGTTCGCGTGATTCGCCGCACCAACTTCGCCGGTGCGATGTACAGCGCGGTCGGCGGAACGTACACGATTCCGTCCGCCTCTGGCGAGAACTACTTCGGCGTGGAAGCGGAAGTCTACGACCGCGCCGGTAACAAGAGCCCGCTGCTCCCGCAGCGCCTGGTGCTCCGCGACGGCACCGATCCGGTCTGGCCCGGTGGCTCGCCGCTGGTGCTGCCTGCCAGCACGTCGGGCAACCAGGTCACCTACAGCGTCGAGGTCGAGGACAACCGCGACCTGCTGTGGGCCGAGGGCGTCACGTACTACGAGGCGCCGCCGCTTGGCGCCGGTGTCGGCCTCGTCTTCCCGACGGCATTCCCGGTGCCTCTGGGAACGCCATGGGATGCGCCCAACGTGACCTCGGCGACGGCTACGGCGACGGTTCCGTTCCTGCGCGGCATCGAGCTCGTGGGGAATGGTGGCGGCGGCGCCGGCAACGGTGGTGTGGGTGGTGTCGACGCCAACGAGCCGTCCGGCACGCTCCTGACCGCGCTGGGCGGTGGTCTTCGCATTCGCGACGCTGCGCGCCGCGAGCTCTACATCGTCGACGCCTTCACGAGCCCGACGCCTGCGCCGACCCCGGTGCCGACGGCTCCGGGCGTGGGTGGCGTGGTCGACTTCGCCGTGACCAACGTCACGCCGACGACGATCTGCAACAACGAGGCGCTGGTCGGCTGCGGCAACATCCCGACGCAGGCTCAGGTCACCGTGCAGCTCCGGCAGCACGTGGCGCCTGGGTTCGAGCAGAGCCGCCTTGGCAAGGTCTACCTGTACCTGGCCGAGGATGAGCTCGCCCCGTACGGCGGCAACGTCAACCACCAGGACGGTGTCGGCGATCCTCCGGGCGACCCGATCCGGTTCCTCCGTGAGCTGGACGCCAGCGCTGCCTCGGTGACAACGGATCTCAACTACCGCACCTTCACCTGGACGTTCACCATTGACGCCAGCTCGCTCTACTGGGGCGACGGCACGCTGCCGACGACGTTCTTCAACGGTGGCGCTGCTACGTCGATCTTCGCGATCGGCGTGCGGACGGATGAGCCGACCGGTCTGCGGACGCTCAACAACACGTCCCTGACGATCGTCGGTGACAACAACGATCCGTTCAATCCGAATCTGCCCTGACCCTGACCCTGTAGCCGGTCCGGTCGCCTGACCGGGCCGGCAGCAGGCGGAAGCAAACACGAGGCCCGGTGGGTTGCGCCCCACCGGGCCTTCGTGTCTTCATACGCAGGAAACCGTCGCTTCCCGTTGATTGGCCACTCAAACTGAATTGCCGCATGGCAGTGCACGCTCAGTGGCGAATGCAGTGCCGGGGCGTAGCCCGCCCGGCCTCGACGGCAGGGCCGAGCCAGGAAAAGGCCTATGAGATCCAGAGCGCAGGGGTAGCGGCTCGGTAGCGCTGAGCAGTACTGCGGGAACAACGGAGTACCTGGCCGGAGCGCCGGGAGTCCCAATCCCGGTCGCTTGCGTTGTGGGCGCATCATGCCGACCAAAACTCCGGAATCGCTCGCCCAAATGCGGTCCAAAGCCGGGCGTGGAACGACCCGTCCCGGGTCCGTTGCCTACCCGCCCGGCATTTTCAGTCCAGGAATGTGATGACGCTGAAGCGCCTGGTTTCAGTCATGCGCCGGATACGCCGGCCAACGGAAAAGCGTAGAGCCCTGCGAGTCCAGGGGATGAGGAGCGCGAACCCGAAGAGATCGGTGAGGAGGCCGGGGAGGACGAGGAGAATGCCTGCGAAGAGGATCAGGAGTCCATCGATGATCTCGGCAACCGGCATGCGGCCCATGGCGAGATCGCGATGGAGTTGCGCGAGCACGCGACGGCCCTCCAGCCGCGCAAGGAAAGCGCCGAGGACGCCCGTCAGGAGAACGATACCAACGGTGGGCCAGAAGCCGAGCAGGCTGCCAATGCGGAGCAGGATCGTCAGCTCGAGCAGCGGCACCCCGATGAAGACAATGGCCAGCTTGATCGGCAGGGGCACTTCTTTCAGCGCAGCATCTGCGGCAGCGTCGTCAGCTCGACCACACGGTAGCGACGCGCGCCGCGGGGGAGCTGAACCGTGACCTCCTCCTCGAGCGCCTTCCCGAGAAGCGCCTGGCCGATGGGGGAGGCGAGGGAGATCTCTCCTGCGTCGAGATCGATATAGTCGCCGGCGGTGATCGTGTACTCCACCACCGCGCCGGTATCCAGCTCCACCAGCTTGACACGGGAGCCAAAACCAATGCGATCGAGCGGCATGGCACTCACGTCGATGCGCGACAGCTCGCTCATCCGCTGCCTGAGATGATTGAGGCGGGCCTGGACGAACTGCTGGCGCTCGAGTGCTGAGGAGTACTCGGCGTTTTCGCTCAGGTCACCCAGTTCGACCGCCTTCTGGATCGCAGCGGGCAGCACGACACGGAGCTCGTGCGTCAGACGCTCTATTTCATCCGCGATCTTCTGCTTGGTCGCTTCCAGCATGGGGAGCTCCGCGATCGATGTTCGAGGGTTGGTACGCGCGAGTGAGAATCAGGCCAGCGCGCTGGGATTGCCTCGTCCGCTGGCGATGTGCGAGACGGTGAGCGGCAGTTCGGTCTTCAGATCGTTGTCGATGAACACCGCGATCGTGTATTCGCCCTCCTGTTCGAGGGCGAGGTTGTTGATCCCGATGATCTGGTTGGTGGCCACGCTCTCGCCCGGCCCGCCACCCCGTGGTACCATTTCGCCCTTGATGTCGAAAACGGTCTTGCCGTCCGGGTCGTGGAGCCGAATCTCGAGAGTGTGTGACCGGTCCTTCTCCGCTGCTCTCGCCTCGAGGCGCAGGATCAACTGCATCTGCGGATGTATGGCAGGGAACCTGGAGACGGCGATGTGATCGAACGTGCCAAGGATGTTCAGCTTACCCTCGGCCGTGACGTTGGCGTAATCCGCAAGCAGCGCGAGCCGGACCTGCATTGCCTCCTCCGTGACGCTCCAGAAACCATGGATCAAGCTAGAGACATCCGGGCATAAAGGCAATTGTCACGGGCGCGTAGCTGCCTTCGCGCCAGGACCGGCCGCACACGACCGGGCCCGTCAGGGCCGCAGCTCGAAGTTGACGATCCGTCTGCCAATGGACGGATCGAGGACTATGAGGGAAACCGCCCCGTTGTCGTGTCGGCGAACCGACTCCATGAACTCGGCGACGGAGTGTACGGGCTGCTGGTTTACGGTCTCTATGACCTGACCTGGCCGGATCCCGGCGCGGGCCGCGCGCGAGTACGGCTGGACTTCGGTGATCAGAAGGCGTCCCGCCTGTTGACTGACTGCAAAGCCGATCCTGACCGCACCGTCGACCGCCGGTTGTGGCTCCGGCGTGATTCCGGTGCGGATCATGCCCAGCGTGATCGGGATCTCGATCGGCTCGCCGAAGCGCAATACGGACAGCTTCACCGTCGCGCCCGGTTCGAGGGCGGCGAGGGCCGCCTGCAGGTCGCTCACCGTCTCGACCTTCTCGCCCGCGATCCCGACGATGACGTCGCCGAGCTCGAGTCCAGCGCTCGCCGCAGGGCTGGATTCCTGCACATGGACCACATGCGCACCTTCGGCCGCCGGCAGGCCGTATACGCTGGCATCGACCTGGTCGACGTTCTCGAGGAGCACGCCGAGATACCCGCGCCGAGTGTGCCCGTAGCGGATGAGGTCGTAGGCCACGCGCTTGGCCAGATCGATGGGCACGGCGAACCCATAACCTGCAAAGAACCCCGTCGGGCTGGCGATGGCGGTGTTCAGTCCCACGACCTCACCGGCGAGGTTGACCAGCGGCCCGCCGGAGTTACCCGGGTTGATCGCGGCATCGGTCTGAATGAAATGTTCGAGCGGCATTGTCTGCCGCTGATCGAATGGCGTGCTACCGAGTATTCCGATCGATCGCCCCTTGGCGCTGACCACGCCTGCCGTCACCGTAAACTCCAGCCCCAGCGGGCTGCCGACGGCGACCACCCAATCCCCGAGCTGGAGCCGGGAGGAATCGCCGAGCCGTGCGACCGGCAGGTCCTGGCCGTCAATGTGAAGGACTGCCACATCGGTGCTGGGGTCGCGGGCAATGACCCGCGCCTCGAACTGCCTGCGGTCGTGGAGCGTTACCGTCACACGGTCGGCTTGCTGCACCACGTGGTCGGCGGTGAGGATGTAACCGTCTTCGGATATGATGACGCCCGAACCGGCGCCGACGCGCGGCGGCAGCTCACCCGGGCCTGGCAGCCCGGGCCCCGGGAAGGGGAAATCCGGCAACGGATCCTGCCCCGGTCCCGGCGGCGGGAATGAAGGCGGCGGCTGCGTTCCTGGCGGGATCTGTTCGAGATCCTGACCCTGCGGACGTGCGCCGGGAGGGGGCGTCGCGCCGGCGTCCGGGCCTCCGGGGAGGAAGTCGCCCATCCAGGACGAGGATGCCTCGACCTGAATGTGCACGACGGATGGCAGAACAGCTTCGACCACCGACCGGAACGTTTCGCCCGTCGGAGGCGCGTCACCTCTCGAGTCCGCGCGGCAGGCGGGCACCGCCAGGAGCCAGCTCAGAACGAATACGCTCGATGCACGCATGCCCGGTCACTGCGCAAGATGCGTGCGGAAGCGCGAAGTGCGTTCAGCTCACCAGCTTATGTTGCCCTGCTGGGAGGTGTCGATCTCGTCCGTGTCGCCGCTGCCGAAAAGGTAGGCCTCGAGGTTTGCGGTCAGGAAATCCCGGGCTTCACGGTCGCGAACATCGAGCCCGTAGTGATTGATCAGCGCGGTCTGGTAGCGCAGCCACTGGTCCCAGCAGAGCATGCAGATCGAGCTGTGGATTCGCTCTCCGAGCTCGTTCCGGAACGGCGGACGCTGGAGCTGTGGATTCGTCTGACCACAGCGGACGCACTGGATTTCACTCATTTGTTCCTCGGGAGGCATCTAAGGTCCAGCAAGCCGGGTCGGAGCCCGGTGCTGGTGAGGCAGGATGGCCGGCGGCGCGACCGGTCGAGTTCAGCGGTGCGCCGCCAGCCCGGGCAACCGTGTCTCCCGGATCCGGCCTCGCAGGAAACGCGCGGGGATCCGGGAGCGCTGGATCAATAGCGGCTACGGTAAGCGCCGCGGTCATCGCCGCCGAAGCGGCCGGCGCCCGGACGGCCCTCGCCCTGGCGCGCGGGCGCACGCCGCGGCGGCTCCGCCGGCGGATTGAGGCGGACGACATTCGTCGCCTTGGGCCCTTTGGCCTCCTCGACGACGTCGAATTCGACTTCCTCGCCCTCGTAGAGGACCTTGAAGCCTGCGCCATCGATCACGCTGTAGTGAACGAAGACGTCGGGTCCGTCTTCCCTCTGGAGGAAGCCGTAGCCCTTTTCCTGGGAGAACCACTTGACGGTTCCTGTGGTACGAGCCATCGCCGTACTCCTGGTGTGGTATGTGGATCGCCGGGTCCGGTGATGTCCGTACCCCATGCTGAAACCGCGGTTAAGCGCCCGCGGCAGGCGCCGATACAAAATGGGACCACGCGGTCGCGCCGCGGGTCCCGGTAACTGCTATTGGCCGGTCTGCACGCCTGGAAATTCCTGCCTCGAACGCTACGGATTACGGGCGATCCGGCCCGTCCAGGTTGCCAAGATAGGCGGCGACCTGTGTGTTGTCAATGAAAACGTCGACGAAAGTGGCGGAAGTCGTGCCCGGGCGGTGCCCGGCATGAATCCCGCAACGAGTGCCGGCGTATGCGGATGGGGCGAGGTGGTGTGGTTCTCGGCGCGGCGATCGCGGGGTTGATGCTGGTCGCCGCGGGTCTCGCGCTGGTGGTCGCGTGGACGACGTGCGGGCTGCGCGGGTGTCCAGACATCGAGTTGCTCCAGGGCTACATGCCGGACGAGGCGTCTGTCGTCGTGGACAGGAACGGCGAACCGGTGGGGAGCCTCTACCTCGTCCGGCGGGTGCTGGTGCCGCTGGATTCTGTACCGGAACACGTGGCAGCCGCTTTCATTGCAGCGGAGGACCGGCGTTTCTGGGAGCACAGCGGTGTGGACTGGCGGCGCATTCCTGGTGCAGCCTGGCGCAACCTGCAGGCGAGGCGGATCGAGGAGGGCTTCAGCACGATCACCATGCAGCTCGCGCGCAACCTATTCCCCGATGCGCTGCCGGCGGAGGAGCGGACGGTCGCGCGCAAGCTGGGCGAGATGCGCGTCGCCATGGAGATCGAGGAGCGGTACGGCAAGCAGGAGATCCTGGAGCTGTACCTGAACCAGATCTACTTCGGGAGTGGCGCCTGGGGTATCGAGGCCGCCGCCCGGGAGTTCTTCGGCAAGTCTGCATCGCAGCTCACGCTGGCCGAGGGCGCCATGCTCGCGGGCGTGCCGGTTGCGCCATCGGTCCTGAACCCGCGGGCCGCGCCGGAGGCGGCGAAGCGGCGGCGGTCGGTGGTGCTCAGCCGGATGGTCGCGGCCGGGCTGATCACGGCGGAGGAGGCGAGAGTCGCGGCCGAGGAGCCGGTCCACCTCAGCCGCAGCGACTGGATCGTCCGGGACGAGGCGCCGTATTTCCTGGAGGCAGTCCGCCAGGAGATGGAGCAGGTGCTCGGTCGGGCGTTGTACACCCGCGGGCTCACGATCCACGCGACGATCGACCTGGACGTGCAGCGGATCGCGGAACGGGAGCTCCTGGCGCAGCTCGAGCGGATCGAGTCGGGCGCGTACGGCACGTTCCGCCACCCGCGCTATTCGCAGAGCGCCGACGTCCCCGAAGAACCTTCCGGGCGCACGCCGTATCTCCAGGGTGCCGTCGTCGTGATGGAGCTGGCGACCGGCGGGGTGCTGGCGATGGTGGGTGGGCGTGACTTCAATGATTCGCGCTACAACCGGGCGCTACAGGCGTGGCGGCAGCCGGGCAGCGCGTTCAAGCCCGTGGTCTATGCTGCGGCGCTGGAGGAGGGGATCCCGCCGACGCACCGTCTCGCGGACACGCCGTATTCGCTCCGGCTGGCCGGCGGGCAGGTCTGGGCGCCGACGAACTATGGCGGCGGCTATTCCGGCCAGGTGACCCTGCGCGATGCGCTGCGGCTTTCCAAGAACGTACCGACGGTGCGGCTGGCGGACGAGGTGGGGCTCAGCCGCGTGATCGGGATGGCGCGCCAGCTCGGGCTCAGCGGCCGGATCCCGGAGGTGCCCTCGGTCGTGCTGGGCGCGGCGGAGGTCACGCTCATGGAGCTGGTCACTGCGTACACGCCCTTTGCGACGCTGGGAGATCGCGTGGAGCCGCGGCTGGTTACGCACGTGGAGGACCGGAACGGAAACGTGGTCTGGCGCTCCGAGCGCGAAACGCGGCGGGTCCTCGATCCCGCCGTGGCGTTCCTCGTCACGGACATCCTGCGCGACGTGGTGAACCGGGGGACGGGGACTGCCGTCCGGGCGGCCGGGTACCGCGGCCCCGCGGCGGGAAAGACCGGCACGACGAACGACGCGACGGACGTCTGGTTCGTTGGCTTCACGCCCGCCGTGGCTGCCGGGGTCTGGATCGGGATGGACCGGCCCCGCACGGTGGTGGCGGGCGCGACCGGCGGCGTGCTCGCGGCGCCGGTCTGGGGGCGGGTGGTGCGAGCGCTGGGCGAGAGCGGACAGGACTGGGCACCGCCGCCCGGGGTGATGAACGTGCGGGTGGACGTCTTCGGCGACCCCGTCCCCAACGACTGCCCGCCGATGGGCCCCACCAGGACCGAGTTCATCCTCCGGGGAACCGTTGCGGTCGAGAGCTGTCACGACTATCTGACGCGACCGCGGGACCAGGCCTGGCCGGGCGGGCCCGAGCTCCTGGGCGAGGAGCTGTGGTGGCGGCTGCGGCGGGAGGAGCTCGAGCGGAGCGGCCGGTCGCCGGATGCGCCGGGCGCTGCTGGCCCGGATGGTGCCTCCGACGGCGGGTCCCCGGCCGATGAACCGGGGCCGGCCGGCACCGAACCGTCCCGGCGAGATCGTCGGCGCGGGCGCGACGACGATGGCACCGTCGATCCGGACGCTTCGCGTGGCAGGCCGCCGGTCGACGGGCGGTCGCCGGATCCCGGTGCGACCGGGGGGCGGGGGCCGGGGGCCAATGCAGATCCGGTGGGGCCCGACCACGACCCCTCGCCGGTGGATGAGCCCGGGCGCAACCAGCCCGAGCCCCCGTCCGTGCTACCGGGCGTACCCGCAGACTCAATGGACTGGCTGGAGCCGTGATCATCCGCTGCGCAGAAATGGCGTGGCGTTACGGCAGTGGAGATTCGTAGCAGATGCAATTCCTGGTACTTGGCGCCGGGCTCCAGGGTTCGGCGTGCGCCTACGACCTGCTCGGACAACCTGACGTCGAGCGGGTCGTCCTGGCAGACCGTGTGACAGCAGCGCTTCCGCCCTACCTGCAACCGTACGCTGAAGACCCTCGCCTGGTACGCATCGAGCTGGACGCCCGGGATGACGCCTCGGTCCGCGAGGCGATGGGCGGTGTCGACGCTTGCCTGAATGCATTGCCGTACCTTTTCAACCTGCGCATGGCCCGGCTCGCGGTGGGTGCCGGGGTCCACTACGCCGACCTGGGCGGGAACACGGCCATGGTTTTCGAGCAGCTCGAGCTGGACGAAGCGGCTCGCGCGAGTGGCATCTGCGTGATCCCGGACTGTGGCCTGGCGCCGGGGCTGGTCAACGTCCTCGCCGCCGCCGCGATCCGCGAGATGGACTCGACCGAGCGAGTCAGGATCTACGTTGGCGGGTTGCCGGAGGAGCCGCGACCGCCTCTCGATTACCACATCGTCTACTCGATCGAGGGGATGCTCGACTATTACACGACACCGTCGTGGGTCCTGCGCGGCGGCCGGCTCCGCCAGGTGGACGCATTGACCGGTGTCGAGCCGGTAACCTTCCCGCTGCCGATCGGCGTGCTCGAGGCGTTCCACACGGGCGGTGGCCTGTCCGTGCTCCCCTGGACGTACGAGGGTCGGATCCCGACCATGGAGTACAAGACACTGCGCTACCCCGGTCACGCGGCGATCGTCCGCGCGATCCGGGATCTGGGACTGTTCGACATCGAGCCGGTCCGTGTGGGGGGCCAGGAAATCATCCCGCGCCAGGTCTTCATTGCCTGCGCCGAGCCTCACCTGAAGGCGAGACCCGACGAGCGGGATTTCGTTGCTGCGCGAGTCGAAGTCGAGGGCCGCCGCGACGACGAGCGCGCGTCCATCATTTTCGAGCTGATCGACCACTTCGATACGGATACCGGGATCAGCGCGATGGCGCGGACGACCGGGTTCTCGCTCTCCATCACCGGGATGTTCATGGTGAGCGGCAGGATCGACACCGTCGGAGCCATGACCCCCGACCGCTGCGTACCCGCGGACGACTACGTGGCGGAGCTCGGGAAGCGCGGGGTCGTCGTGCGGCGGGTTACGGCGTAGGGGCTAGGGCTAGGGCTAAGGCTAAGGCTAATGGCTTCATCGTGGTACCCGCCTGCGCGCGAGGGGGCTCGGGGCCGGGCGCCGCTCCCGAAATCGCCCATGGAGGGGATGACGGACACAGATGTTTCTCTGCCCGCGATGCTACCGCCGACCGCGCCGCCATTAGCCCTGGCCTTAGCCTTAGCCCCAGCCCTATGCCGTCCACAGGGAATGCATCTTGCGACCCACGCGGGGAGCCGAACATCGCCGTGAGGGGG
>Ga0180220_1002078_pt1 | contig 13517 bp, 12 predicted proteins | sample eDN5th37CBELigBY_FD_151335 | JGI IMG/M metagenome (GOLD analysis project Ga0180220, IMG submission 151335) | Enriched backyard soil microbial communities from Emeryville, California, USA - eDNA 5th pass 37_C BE-Lig BY (version 2) (version 2) | ecosystem: Environmental > Terrestrial > Soil >... | reverse complement strand
CTTTTGTTGTTTGACATTAATGCTGCAAAGGAGGGCCGTGGGCCTAACTTCGCATTGATTGAAGATATAGCAAGCGAATGCTTCATGCCACTGTCCTACGGAGGTGGTATTTCTTCCGTGGAACATATCCGCCGTTTGCATCGTATCGGTGTAGAGAAAGTTTCTCTAAATAGTGCTGCTTTTTCGAACCGGCAGTTAGTACGTAATGCATGTGATATGTTTGGTAGCTCAAGCATAATTGGCGCTATGGATGTAAAGCGAAATTTTTTTGGAAAGCACGAAGTTTGGATTAAAGGCGGAAAGGTCAATACGAAGACGGACCCCGTTTCATACGCTATAGAGCTTGAGGCGCTAGGCGTAGGTGAAATATTAGTCAACTCCATTGACCGAGATGGCACCATGGCTGGTTACGATATCCCATTACTTAAGAGTATTTCGGATGCGGTGGGGAGTCCGGTCATTGGATGTGGCGGCGCAGGTTCACTACAACATTTGAAACAAGCGGTCAATGAGGCGAGTGTTTCTGCGGTCGCGGCCGGTAGCCTTTTCGTCTTCCACGGTAAGCACAAAGCGGTCCTAATCAGCTATCCCTATGGTGGCGAAATCACGCTTTAGAATCGGTGTAGGTGGAGCGATCGCTAGGGCCCGTTTCAGAGCGCATACGACTGCCAATATAATACGCTCTCCAAGCCCCGTTTGGCGGATGTGACTCGCCGGACTTGCCTCCTTATTGCGTTGGCTCAGTCCGCTAACTTTTTTATAAGATACGATGCAAACCCTAAATTTGACTAGCGCAGGTTCGTCTAAGTCTCCCTATCAAATTTGTACGCGCTGCGTGATGGATACGTCAGATCCAGAGATTCAGTTTGACGCGGGAGGAGTTTGTAACCACTGCTTGCGTTATGACCAGCTGGCGCGCGATGTGGTTGATCGAGCCGAGCGCGGAGAGCGGATGGGGGAACTCCGCGTTATTGCAGAGCGCATCAAGGAGCTAGGCAAAAAATCGGAATACGACTGCATTATGGGGCTGAGTGGTGGAGTTGACAGTTCTTACGTTGCCCTGACAGCCAAAAAATTGGGGCTACGTCCTCTCGCAGTGCATTTTGACAGTGGCTGGAACTCCGAACTTGCGGTCAATAACATTGAAAATATCGTTAAAACTTTAGATATCGATCTACATACCCATGTTGTTAATTGGGACGAAATGCGCGATCTGCAGTTGGCGTTTTTTAAAGCATCTGTCGCGAACTGCGATATTCCTACTGATCATGCTTTTCCCGCAATTTTATATCGAGAAGCCGCGCGCCTCGGTATAAAGACGATCTTATCGGGTAGTAACTACGCGACTGAGTTTATTTTGCCATCCTCTTGGGGATATCAGTCGGGCGATCTAAGACATCTCAATGATATACACCACCGCTTTGGTAATGTTCCTCTAAGGGAGTATCCCAGGATAGGATTCTTCTCTCAATACATATGGTTTCCATACATTAGGAACATCAAGACGGTCAAACCGTTGAATTATATTCCATACAATAAGTTTGAAGCTAAGAAAGTAATTAGCCAAGAACTTAATTGGAGGGATTATGGTGGAAAACACTATGAGTCGATTTTTACGCGATTCTTCCAGGGCTACTATCTTCCTAAGAAATTTGGATATGATAAGAGGCGAGCACATCTTTCATCTCTTATCAATTCGGGGCAACTGAGTCGAGAAGATGCGATAAAGGAATTACAACATCCGACGTATGCTCCAGATTTACAGCAACAGGATAAGGTTTTTGTTGCCAAAAAATTGGGTATTTCAGTCGACGAATTGGATAGAATTTTCGACCTTCCAAATAAAGAGTATTCCGACTATGCATCATATGCAAGGCTATTCGAAATCGGCTTGAAAATAAAACGAGCGCTCGTGAAACTGTGATTAGCACCTTAAAAATAATTGTCAGCCGCCATCTCGTCTTTGTGGTTTATTTGGCCTCGTTAATATGGTTATTCACCGCATTCTCGTTATTTGCTCTTGAGGCAAATAGAAGTGGAAATGATGTGCCAATGCTTGCATGTTTTATTGCAGCTTTTGTAATCTTCTATGCCGCCATGTGGGTTACATTAGAGCGCCTCCTGCCGCCACAATATACCTCAGTTATCAAGGGCCCCGGCCAAGTTCAGCTTATGCGGTGGCAGAGGTTTCTATTTTTGGCGCTTGTAGCTCTATATGCGGCTATTGTTGTCGGTCATTTTGTTTCTATTGGCTATATCCCGTTATTGAAGACATGGGATATGACTACGGAAACTGATATTAGCTTAATAAGGCAAGAGGGATACTTTGACCTATCTGGATGGTATCGATATGCAAGTGACTATGCTGTCAAATCGTTAGGGCCCGTATTGCTGTTATTTGCTTACTGGTATCGCTCCCGTCTATTTTGGGTGATTTTAATAATAGGCCTATCTTATGCTCTAGGGCTTTTTGCCCGGGTCTTGCCTGTCATATTTTTATTGCCGCTGCTTATATTCATGATGCTCAGCAAGAGATGGATGCAAGCTTTGTTAGTGATTCTGCTACTGGGTGGGTCAGTGTACCTTGTCACAATGGCTGCATCACCGGCAATAAGGGACACGTCAACCCTTACTACGTCGATAGCTGCGATTAAAGAGGATTTCAGTAGCTCTAACATGGTAGAGAAGGGGGCTATAAAAGAATGGATGGCGAGGGATGTTGAGAAGCCAGAGAAGTCATGGAAGAGTACATCCGCACTTTATGCGCTATATGAAAGAGCCTTCTTGGTGCCGGGGCAAGTAATTGGTCAATGGTTCTATTTTTATGGCCATCCTGAGGTGCGAGAACACGGGTGTGGCTATAGACCCGTGGCCACTATCCTTGCCTGCAAATATGTGCCTATTCCATCAAAACTGTACGCCGCCTATTACCCAGATAACTATGATGCAGGAATGAAGGGAAGTCTTAATGCAGCCTCGTTCATGTTTGAGTACGCAAATTTTGGCCCGGTAGGACTTCTGCTTTCCGCAATTTTTAGTGCTGCGCTATTTATTGGAATAAGACTAATCTATATCGGACATCCTTTGGCGCTTCCGCTTAATGCGCCGCTTATTTTGGTTTCTATGGAAAGTAGTTTACTAACCGCAATTAACTCCGGGGCAGGCTGGATGCTTACGACGGCTCTTTTTATACTGTTCTTCAGAGCAAAAAATTATGTCAAATAACGGTATTCATACTGAGTATCGACAATGTTCTCGTTGTTTGATGGATACCTCAGATCCAGGTATTTTTTTCGACGAACGGGGGTGGTGTAATCACTGCACTCATTATTTTCTGCGTCTTAACACTGAAGTTAAACACGGTGCGAGCGGAGAGCAAGAATTAAGCTCAATTGTGCAGCGGATTAAAAAGGAAGGACGCGACCTTGAATATGATTGCGTTACCGGTGTGAGCGGGGGCGTTGATAGCACATACGTAATATATAAGTTAAAAGAATTGGGGCTAAGGCCTTTAGCTGTTCATTTTGATAACGGCTGGAATTCTGAGCTGGCTGTTGCCAATATAAAAAACGCTTTGGATCGTTTGAATATTGATTTGCAAACCTATGTCGTTGATTGGGAGGAGTTTAAGGACTTGCAGATGTCTTTCTTAAAAGCGTCCGTACCAAATTGCGAAATTCCGACTGACCACGCTATCACGGCGACACTGGTTAATACAGCAAAGAAATTAGGGGTAAAGTACGTGATAAACGGCAGTAATGTCGTGACAGAAGGAATATTGCCGATCTCATGGGTTTACTATAGCCACGATCTCCATCACATCAAGGCCATTCACAGACGGTTTGGGGCCCGCCGCATAAAGACATTTCCGCACATCTCGCTTAGTTACTTCACGTATCGAGTCCTTTCGGGAAAATATAAGATGGTTAATCTATTAAACTATCTCGACTACGATAAAGCGGACGCAATAAAGACGATGAGTGATAAATTGGGATGGCAATATTACGGCGGAAAGCATTATGAGTCAGTATATACTCGATGGTATCAAGGATTTTATTTGCCTGCTAAATTCGGCTATGACAAGCGACGAGCTCACTTATCTGCGCTTGTATGTTCCGGCCAACTCAAACGAGAAGAAGCTATGCAAGAACTAGAGCGAGACCCATATGCCGACAATGATCTCGCTTCCGATACAGATTTTGTGCTGAAAAAATTTGGTCTGAGTGTCGAAGATATGAACAAATTAATAAGCGCTCCCAATCACTTACATACGGACTATCCAAACAGAAACAGATATATTGAGGGCCTTTCTGGTTTGCGTAATTTTGTCCGTCGTCGTGCAAAAACAGTTTAGTCATAATGAACGTTCATGTTTATCCCTCGCCGCTGACCCATGAAAGCAGAATTATCCGTATAACGTCAGCGTTAGTCGATGGCGGCGTGTTCGACGAGGTTCAAGTGATAGGCGTGTTACGAAGTGGCCTTCGGCAGGTCGAGCATATAGATAAGCATCGTAGCTTGGTGCGCTTGCCGCGACGCGTCGCAATTAAGGGGTTCTTATCTAAAGTAGTGGCCACCATAGAGTGGTCAGTGCGTGTTTTATTATATTTAAGAGATAAGAAAGTCGAGTGCATTAATGCCCATAGTCTTGCGGTGCTACCGCTGTGCGCGATCGCTAGCATGCTTAAACGAGCTAAATTGGTTTACGACACGCATGAACTGGAAACCGAAACAAGTGGAAGTTTTGGTATACGAAAAAGAATCGCAAAGTTGGTAGAGAGGATATTCATTCAAAGATGCGATAAGGTTTTTGTCGTCAGCGATTCTATTGCCAAGTGGTACACCGAGACTTACGCAATTGATATGCCTACCGTAATACGAAATATTCCCGATGCGTCCGAGAATAAGATTTCACGACGAAGCGAGCTTCGGCTTCGCCTTCTAATTGCTGAAGACTGTCCGCTATTTATATATCAGGGAGGATTTATTGAAGGGCGAGGGCTTGAGCGGATGCTACAAGTTTTCCGCGCTCTTCCCGAGTCAAACCTTCTTTGCATGGGACAGGGACCGTTAGAGAATCTGGTTGTTGCTGCGGTGGCGGAATGCCCGAATATACATTTGGTGCCGCCCGTGCCTCCAAATGAAGTATTAGAGTACACGCGAGCAGCCGACGTGGGCGTATGTTTAACCGACAAGTCTTGCCTTTCGCATGATTTTTCGCTTCCAAACAAAGTCTTTGAGTATCTCCATGCAGGGCTTCCTATAATTGTCAACTTGCTCACCGAACAGCGGGCTTTAGTTCAGCGCTACAAGTGTGGATGGATAGCCCCAGAGAATGATGAGCAGCTTGCTTCGTTAATTGATTCTATTGACCGCCAAACCATTCTGAATTTGAGCTCAAACGTCGAGCATGCAAGCGCTGATTTGACTTGGGAAAAAGAGAAAGAACGCCTCCTTAACGCCTACAAAAATCCATTAGGTGGACTCGCGAATGCGTAGCGCAAAGGTAATATGGTACGTGCACCCATACGCAGGCGGGCCTGGCATTGGGCGTTATGACCGACCATTTCATCTTAGCAAACATTGGAATGCTGAGGGGGTGAAGAGCGTTGTGATTACGCCGTCCTTTCATCATCTATTGGATGCCGAATTTACACGGGGAAAAGCCCGTTTTTCTGAGGTTTGTTACGAATTTCTTGCTTGCCCTACATATCAAGGTAATCGGTTGGGTCGCCTCGTTAATATGGCGTGGTTTGCGGTGATGTTGATCATTTCTACTCCAAGGTTAGTCCGTAGATATGGGAAGCCATCACTCATCATTGCATCTTCTCCTCATCCTTACATGTTCCCGTCTACGCATTTATTAGCGCGATTGCTGGGTGCCCGGTCGGTTTTTGAGGTTCGCGATTTATGGCCGCTAAGCTTGGTTGAGCTCGCCAACTTGTCCCCTTTGAACTGGCTAGTGAAAATCACGGGTTGGATAGAGCGTTTCGCATATAAGCGCGCCGATTACGTTGTCTCTCTTCTTCCATGTACGCTTGAGTACATGGAAAAGCTTGGTCTAGACGAAGGCCGGTGGCGTTATATTCCGAATGGGGTCGAACCGGAGGGGAATAATGATTCTTCGTCGGATGAAGCCTGTGTCAATTTAGCAAAGAGTTGGCAGATAGAGGGGCGAACAGTCATTGTCTATGCAGGCGCGCTGGGCGTGCCAAACGCGGTGGAGTCATTGGTTGAAGGTCTAGGTCGAGTTCCCGCACAGCAACGTAGGAAGTTAGGAGTGATTATTGTAGGTCGAGGTGAGCGCCAAGCCTTTATCAGAAAGCTTATCAGTGATTGCCAGTTAAGTGAAAGCGCAGCGGTTTTCGAGCAAGTTCCAAAGACGACAATTCAAAGTCTGTTAAAGCTCGCAACTGCGGGTTATATTTCGCTCCGGCCGCAGCCACTATTCCGTTTCGGAGTAAGTCCTAATAAGCTTTTTGATTATATGCTGGCGTCTATACCGGTTATCTATGCGATTAAGTCGGGCAACGATCCGGTAGCAGAGGCTGGTTGCGGATTATCTGTAGACCCGGCTAATCCCGGCGAAATTGCCGGCGCGCTAATGCAGCTTTGCTCGCTAAGCGAGGCGGCTCGTGCTGAGATGGGTGCTAGAGGAAGGAGTTATGTGTTGGAAAAGCATCGCTATAAAAATCTTGCGCTTGAGTACATTCGGCTAATTGTGGGGTAGCAAATGTACATTGCAGTAACAGGTGGCTCTGGATTCATAGGTTCGCATGTAGTGCGTCATTTGTCGGAATCTGGATATCGCGTGTTGGGTATTACGCGAGGTCGAGCGGGGCCTCTACAGTCCGCTACGGCTATTTATCAAGACGGAATTCCGACGGTGGATTGCCTTAAAGACTGCGATGCTCTTATCCACACTGCAGGGCTCGCGCATATCAGGAGTAATGGTGCAGTAGATGGGCGGTTTGATGAGGTGAATTATCGCTTGACCATGAAGATTGCAGAAAATGCAGTTGCCGCGGGAGTGAAACGATTTGTTTTTGTCAGCACGATTGGCGTTCATGGTAATTGGGCGGCCGACGTAGTTGATGAGCAGGCTCCGATTCGTGCAGAGACGCCGTACTCGAGGTCAAAGTGGAGGGCGGAATGCGCACTTGCCGAACGCTTCAGCCGGTCTGTAACCGCTTTATCGATTGTTAGGCCTCCCATGGTTTATGGAGAGCGTTGTCCAGGAAATTTTCCCCGCTTGATACGGCTCGCTAAATTGCATCTGCCCTTGCCTTTCGGAGGCTTAAATTCAACGAGGTCATTTATACACGTATCAAACTTGGCATCCCTACTTACCGCCTGTGCGGTCAACCAAAAAGCAAATGGTGTGTTTATTGGAGGGGATGGTTCCAATTGGACAGTGAAAGAACTAATGCGAATAATCGACGACGAAATGGCTACGAAAACGCATCTCTTTCCGGTTCCTGATCTTGCAGCTAAAATTTTTATGCGTGTTATAGGAAAGAGGCGAGAGTGGGAGAGCTTGTCACGGCCTCTGGTGGCTGATTGGTCGCGAGCGCGAACGGAGTTAGCTTGGTCTCCCGGCGTTAATAGCGTTTTCGCAGTGAAGGCTGCGGTTCGCAGTTTCCTATAAGTCGGATAGGCAGATATACTAGTGCCCGGCTAAAGCCCTACGCTATCGTGAATTAACCGAAATAGAAATGGTAAATTCAGCGCATGAGATACGATTTGCAACGATGTTAGCATCCAAATACGTATCAACTAATTTAGTAATGTAACGGAGATGATTTTGCGCTGGTTCTTTTTAGGTTTTGCCGCAGCCGTAACCAGTTTATTCGGAACAGTAGCAACTGCAACGATATGTCCTTCAGTGCCGCCAGCGCAGCGCACGACATTCATTAGCGCCGAAGCCTATGCAACTAGTGCTGGTTTTAGTCTTAGAGATGACGGCATTTTGCTGTTCGACTATGGTAAGGCTTTCGATGGCCTCGGCAAATGGGCGGACCCCTACTTCAATTCGAACTATGCGCTAGCTTTATATCGGGACTACTTACAGACGGACTGTAAGGACGACGAGGTGCGCCAGAAATTTCTGCGAGTGGCGGATTGGATGATCGCCGAGGGAAAACAACGTGGCGAGATGCTCGTTTGGGAATATCCCTTCTCTGACCCGAATTTTCGCCTAGATCCCGGTTGGATCTCTGGCATCGGACAGTCTCGTATAGCCGGAGTCCTCGTCCGCGCCCACGCGATGAGTGCCGATAAAAAATACAAGAAGGCGGCGAGCGCCGCGATGGCTGCCTACGAGCATTCGATCGCAGAGGGCGGCGTAATGACCTTCGACGGCGACGTCGCATGGCTCGAAGAAATGGCGGATCCGAAGGGAAATAGCTTTAAGGTGTTAAACGGGCATATCACCGGCCTTGCTGGCATCATGGATTACTACACCGTGACACATGAACAGAAGTGGCAGGATTTGATACAGAAGGCCGTGGCTGCCGTCAAGCGCGACGTGCATCTGTTCGATGCAGGGTTTTCATCATACTACTCACTCAAAATGCCTAGTAACGACCGTCCGATCGCTCCTAGGCTAGAATACAACGCCGGCCACGTCGGCCAGTTAATCTGGATGTGTGAACAATTCGGCGACTCCGAGTTCCTGAGGTGGGCTATGCGGTTTCATGCTTACGACGCCAACCAAGACAGGTACACGGCAAGCAGCTCGATCGACCCTGTCGCTCATGGTCCGGAGGGTGTGAAGGCCTTATATGGAGATCATTATTGGTCTTCTGGAGTGTTCCCAGCTGTACTGACGGTGGACCTGCCCGCTATTGACAGAGTGCGTGGGCTCGCTATCGATGCAAATTTAATGGACGAAAGGCCTTTAAATTTTAACGTCACCGCTTGGAAGAATGGTGTAAAGGTCGCTGAGTCGAGCATAAAGGACAACCATTTGCGCCATATCGATGTGATTTTCGACAAGCCAGTTGACGCAGATAGAGTCGTAGCGACATTTCTGGACACCAGCGGTAAAGACATCTTAGCGATAAAAGCACTTATGGTATTACGTGATATTCCGCATTACGGTGCGGCAATGAATGAATGCAATGCGACATTCCGACGTATTATCCCTCATCCAATTCTTGGCGATGTACCAGGCTCGCCTGTTAGACCTCGTTGCGACGGCTGGGTGATTCTTCCGCGTGAATACGCTGAAGGAACGCTTAAGATAGAAGCCGCAGACGATGGCGAAGGACAATTTACTGTCTCTTATAGCGACGATTTGGAGAAATGGGTACCGGCAGGGGAAATCCCCGCTAGCGGTGGTGAGCTGTCCATTGCAGAAGGGAAGTTTGTTCGGCTTGCATTTCAGGTCACCATCGGTACAACCAATAAGATCTGGTTGAGTGCCTCGGCTTTGCACACTGCACAGCGCTAAATCGTTCGACGCGTGGCGGATCATAGCGAATTTCGAGGTGATGGAGACGCTTCTATCGATGGTGTGCCGCATATCGACAGTAGCGCATGATTGTCGGACAAACCTACTTGAGACAACCGATTTATTCAGGCATTCGATGACGAATTCGCCATGCAGTTTCGGTAAACTGAGTACTCTCGTTATAGTCACTTACAGCGTTAAGCTTCGGCCTTTTGAGGCTGTTCTAGTATTAGATAAATTCAACATTCGTTATTTCGCGTTGCGGGCCGCAGGGTTTTGTATTTTGATTGTAAATCCTTCCGGGTTCTGGCAGACGTGTGCTATGCATAATGTATAAAAAACTACTTGTTGCTGTTATTGTTCCTTGTTTTAACGAAGAACGGAAGATCGACGGCGTGATCCAATCCATGCCAGATGTCGTTGATCGTGTCTACGTAGTTGATGATGCATCCCAAGATGGGAGCGTTACCATAGCTGAACAGGCCGCTATAAATTATGGCAAAGATATTGTCATAATCCGTCAGGAAAAGAATGCTGGGGTTGGTGCCGCGATTTGTGCTGGATACAAGGCAGCATACGCAGATAATTTTGATCTTGTCGCGGTAATGGCCGGGGATGGTCAGATGGATCCTGACGACCTTGAGTCTCTTCTTGAGCCGGTGGCGCTCGGCTATGCAGATTATGCGAAAGGCAATCGCTTTAAGTCATCCGTAGGCGACAAAATTCCAGCGGTCAGGTTGTTGTCACCTCTCACCGTATAGGAGCCAGCGTTTTTCGGCATTTAGGAGCCATTAAAAAGCCGGTTCTGAACGCATGAACGAAGGGGTGGAATCAGGTGTTTTTTACGTCATTTTTCTCCTCCTTGCCAAGGGTGGTGGTCGGGCCGAGCCTGGGACTGCGGTAAGACTTGCCATCGAGCACCAGGCAGTAGGCGTTATGCCGCAGGCGATCGAGCGTGGCTGAGGCCAGCAAGCGATTCGCCGGGAAGGCCTGATCCCATTCGGGCAGGTCCAGGTTGCTGGTCACGATGGTGGCCGCTTTCTCGTAGCGTTCGGCCACCAGCTCGTGCAGGTCTTCATCGGCTGGCGGGCGCAGCGGTTTCAGGCCAAAGTCATCGATGATGAGCAGCGGCACCCGTGCCAGCGTGGCCAGGCGCCTGTCATACGCACCCACAGCCCGTGCGGCATTCAGGCTGGCCACCAGATTGGCGCAGGTGGTAAAGAGCACGTCGATGCCCTGGCGAACAGCGCAGTGGCCCAGGGCCTGGGCCAGATGGCTTTTTCCGGTGCCGCAGGGGCCGACGATGAGCACGGGTGCGTATTCCGTGATGTACCGGCCGGTGGCCAGCTCGTGCACGAGCGCCCGATTCACGTTGGGCAACTGGTTGAAGTCGAAGGCGTCCAGCGTCTTGGTGGTGCGGAACGCCGCCCGGCGCAGCCGGGTGCTGTACTTCTTCTGTTCGCGCCGGGCAATCTCGTCCTCGATCAGCAACGCGAGGAATTCCGTGTAAGCCAGTTTGCTGTCGATGGCCTGGCGGTTGCGCGCTTCGAGCGAGTCCAGGATGCCGGACAGGCGCAGCTGCTTCAGGTGCGGGGTGAGCGCGGGGATGGGATTCATGATGGGTCTCCAGAACGTTATTGCGGCGTGAGCGAGGTGTCATCGAACAGGCGATGGGCGGGGCGCACGAAGCGCGCTGTCGCGGCATAGCTCTGCGGGGAGTAGTCCGGCGCGGGTGGGCGCAGATCGTGGTTGCCCGCCAGGATCGTCTTGACGGTGCGGTAGTAGGGGCTGGTGTGGGCCAGGGCCCGTTCGCAGGCCGCTTCCAGGCGCGCGTTGCCATACTGCTCGGACAGGCGAAGTACGCCCTGGGCGGCGCGCAGCCGCTCCAGCACCTTGTCGCTCAGCAACCAGGTCACCAGTTCGAGGGTGGCCGGGCCCACCTTGCCGGCCTGCTCCTGGCACCACTGCCGGTCGCGCGAGAGGAAGCGCACGGCCTCGGGCGGCAAGTGGTCGCGAACCGTCAGCCGCTCGCCCGGGCGCCGGGCACGCCGATGGGCGGCCACCTGGTGATGCCCGTGGTAAATGGCAACAAGCGTGTCCGTGCTGCGTAGCCACAGTGTCTGGCCCACCAGTCGGAACGGCACCGAGTACAGCGCCCGCTCGTAGGCCACATGACAGTCGCGATGCACCTTCACCGGCTGCCAGACGCCCAGGTCCGGGGCGATGCCGGGCAGTGGCAGCAAGGCGCTGCGCTCGACCACGAACAGGGCGCTGGGCTTCTTGCGGGTGGTGCCGTGGATGCGCTCGCTGGCATGGTGCGTGACCCACTCGCGGGCCTGGCGGTTCAGGTCTGCCATGTCGCGAAAGGTTCGCAGCGGCAGGAAGTTGTTCTTCACGTACTTCACACCGGCTTCCACCACGCCCTTCTTCTGGGGATCGGCCGGCGGGCAAGGGTCGATGCGAAACCCATAGCCCTCGGCACATTCGGCATAGGAGCGCTGCACGACCGGATCGGTCACGCAAGCCTTGATGATGGCACACTTGGCGTTGTCGATAATCACACGCCGGGGTACGCCACCGAACCATTCGAAGGCCCGGCGGTGGCACCCCAGCCACGTGGCCACCTTCTGGTCCCAGACGAATTCCAGGTACTGGTGGCGCGAGAAGCACAGGGTCATTACAAAAGCCCAGGTGCGCCGTACCTTGCCGCTGGCCGGGTCGTGCAGCATGGGGCCCGCCCCGAAGTCCACCTGAACGGCCTCGCCTGGGCCGAACGCCAGAGGAACGGTCGCCTTGGCAGGTCGGGTGCCCGCAATCGAGACCATCATCCGGTAGACCGATGAATAACTGCCGGTGTAGCCGTGTGAGCGCTGAAGGTGGGCCAGGATGACCTGGCCGGACACGCCGGCCTGCATCCATTCGCTGATCTGCTGCCGGTGCGGCTCCAGGGGCGACTGGGTTGAGGCCGAGCGCCGGGTCTTGCCAAACACCTCGGCCAGCAGCGCGTCATCGGGCAGGGGTGAGTCCGACTCAAGCCAGCCTCGCTCGAGTGCTTGCTGGCGTAGTTGGGACAGCTTGGGTCTGCCCAGCAGTCGGGTCTGCGCGATCTGGCGGTCGGTGTCGCCACGGCGCATGCTGAGCAGAGCTTGTCGATACTGATACATCTCGATTCTCCTGCGTGCCACCGTCATCTCCTTACAGTAACGATGCTGCAAAGGTAACGGTCTCACGGGGGGTGAGAAAGATGCGTTCAGTACCGGCGACCCTTCGGGTGGCTCCTAAATGCCGAAAAATCCGTGGCCTCTAAATGCCGAAAACGAAATGGCTCCTTTATGCCGGAAGATGACACGGGGCAAGCTCATCCAGCCCCAGCGACGCCGCCCACTGCATTCTTGCTTCCTCCGCATAGCGGAGGATGATCAGATTATTGATCCGGTTGTCGGCGTCCATATCGCTCCAGCGGGTCGCGATCCCAATGCTGAAAAGCGTCGGATGGCCGTCCGGGTTTTCGTTCATCAAACGACCCCCTCGCGGCGCAGCGATTCGATTTGAGCAGCGGAAAAATCCAGCTGCGACAATATATCGTTGGTGTCTTCCCCGCGATCGGGCGCCGCGGTCCTTACGCTGCTCGGCGTGCGGCTCAGAATGAAAGGCTGGTTGACGATATCAATGTCGCCGAGGCGCTTATGGGCGACAGGCGTGGCCATTTTCAGATGCTTCACCTGTTCGTCATCAAACATTTCATTGACGCGATAGATGGGTCCGGCCGCCACCTGCCCCTGCTCCATGATCTTCAGCCATTCCGCTGAAGTGCGCTGGCGCATGATGTCGGATAGTTCCTTGTTCAAGGCTTCACGATTGACGGAACGGCCCTCTTCGGTGTCGTATCCCGGCTTTTCCATGAGATCAGGCCGGCCAATGGCGTTGCACAGCCTGCGGAACATCGCCTGCTCGCCGGCGGCGATGGTGATGTGGCCATCGGAAGTGGGATAGACACCGGTCGGAATGGACGTCGGATGATTGTTGCCGGGCTGGCCGGGGATTTCCTTCAGCATCAACCATC
>Ga0180220_1002071_pt1 | contig 13548 bp, 11 predicted proteins | sample eDN5th37CBELigBY_FD_151335 | JGI IMG/M metagenome (GOLD analysis project Ga0180220, IMG submission 151335) | Enriched backyard soil microbial communities from Emeryville, California, USA - eDNA 5th pass 37_C BE-Lig BY (version 2) (version 2) | ecosystem: Environmental > Terrestrial > Soil >... | reverse complement strand
AGACCCCGGGAATGGCGCCAACGGTCATTCCGAGAGCCAGAGTGATGATGGGAAGCTTTCGGGAAAATAAGCCTTTCTTCAAACAAATCCCTCCATGGATATAAAATCAAGCATGCTATTCTCTCGCTACTTAAGGGGGATGGTTGTCCAAATCTCTTAAATGATCCTCCTTTCTATCAATGCAAAAATAAAACCCCCTTGAAATAGTCGGAAAAATATTAAGAAGATTCTACCACCGGTTTAATAGAATATCTATACAAAATTTAGATATTTTTTCCTATGATTTTACATTGGTTTTACACAACATGATCTTGATGCTGCAGACTCGGAATTGACGCTCAATCTTGGCGTAAGATCGTGGGGGATAGGGAGGAGGATCGTAGGTTTTATGCGTTTTGTCGCAAAAAAAGGCCCGGGTCTGTTGACCAGGGCCAAAGCGGTTTTCAGCATGCCTCCGCATGCTCTTTCATTTTGCCGTTCGTGCGCTTTCTTTTTTTCGCCAGATTGACGCCCGTCACTCCGGCGACGATCATGGCCGCTCCTACCCAGTGGTACCAGCCGAGCTGCTCGTTCAGCAGCAGCACCCCGCCGGCGATGGTGACGACGGTCGACAAGCCCGCAAACACGCTGACGGTGGAGGCCTCGAGAACCGACAGCGCGTAGTTGGACAGAAAGGACGTGACAAGGAAGGACAACACGCCCAAATAAACCATGTCGACGATAAACCCGGTTTCCTTTAGCGGCACGAAATAGGACGAGACCGTTCCTTCGGCGCCATGTTTGATCAGGGCGATCGCGTTAAACACGACAAAACCGAAAAGGATCATCATGTAGGTCAGGTCTTTCGGGCGCATCGTCCGCGTCAGTTTGCGCGCCAGCGTCGTATATCCGGCCTGGGACAACGCCGACAACAGGATGAGCGTGACGCCGAGCAGGCTGGCGGAAGAAGAGCCGACGCCGGGCACCGCAAAAACGAGAATGACGCCGGCTACCGACAGCAGCGTGCAGAGCCGCTCAACCGATCCGGTGCGTTCCTTGAGGAAAATCGCGGCCAGGATCATCGTGAAAATCGGAACCGTCGCCTGCACGATGCCGGCCACCGCCGACGAAGCATGTTGCAGCCCGAAAGCCTGCAGGGCGAAAAACAGCGACGGATTAAGCAGCGCCAGCGGAACGACGGTAAGGAACGTTTTTTTCATCGCCTTCAATCGGGCCCAGCCGGGAAAAGCCAACAAGGAGGCGGCAACGAACGAAATCGTGAAGCGATGGGCCAGCCCGTCGAGCGGATCGGCAAAACCAAGCGAATGTTTGACGAAAATGGGCGAAAAACCGACGATGACGGCGTTGATGATCACCGCCAAAACGGCTTTTTGTTGTTGAGTCATGTTCATGTAAGCAACCCCCTTGAGTATAACGCGCGGCGGGAGGAATTTCCGCAAGGAAAGCGGGCGTCTGATTCCTCCGGACGTGATGAATTGTCTATCGGCGTTTTTTATTCTAAGCGCTCGGCCCCTGTGCTACAATACAATTCATTCGGATCTGTACCGGTACAGATCGGCGGCGCAAGGCAAAACATGTCGCGGATAACCGGCCGCTTTCTTCGCATTCCATTTTGGAGTTCTGATTGCATCGCCCTAACCGTATATTTATCAGGGAATGGCCGGCCGGCTGTCTCCCGCTAGGATGACGTTCAAAAGTTAAAGCGATTTAATTTTGCGGTGGATAGGGAAAGGAGATGCGCATGGGTACGTTTTCGTGGAAAAGGTGTCAAAAGGTTTTATCACTGCTGTTAGCCGTGTTCGTGCTGGCATTGCCGATACAGGGAACATCGCATGCCGACGGCAAAGCGGCTCCGGTTCCGCTGGCGGAATGGAAATTCGCCTCCAATCCGACGGATTTGGGCGTGTTCCCGGCAACGGGCGGGGTGCACCAACAAGCCTCGAATCTTCAGCCTGTTCCTCCAAGGCTATATTACGATTGGGACAATGATCTCAAAGCCATCCGTTATCAGGGCTGGCATCCGGAAGCAGGGAAGGAAAAATATTGGCTAGCTTCCCTGTCGACCAAAGGTTATCACAATATTGCGCTTTCTTCCGCGCAGCAAGGGAGAGGGACGACCGGACCGCGCGATTTCAGGGTGCAGTTCAGCACGGACCGGGAAAACTGGACGAATATAACGGGGAGCGGAACGAATGTGCCCGATCTGGTCCTGAGTCCGGATACGCCTTCCGCATTGAACGAGATCCCGCTGCCGCCGGCGGCTTATGATCAGGCGCAGCTGTATATCCGTTGGCTCGTCGTCACGGATGCCAGCACGAGCGGCTCGACCATCGGGGACCGGGGTTCGAGCCAGTTGATCTCGATTACGGTGACAGGAGAACCGAAAGAAACGACTCCCGGTTCCGACCAGGAAGCTCCCAGCGTTCCGGGAAGCTTGGCGGCCGGCGAAGTGACGTCCGGCAGCGTGAAACTGACCTGGTCCGCATCGACGGACAACGTCGCCGTCACGGGATACAACGTTTATCGGGACGGCACCAAAGCAGGCAGCACGAACGGCGTATCTTATACCGATTCCGGGCTTGAGGCAAACACGGCATACAAGTACACCGTGACGGCCTTCGATGCGGCAGGGAACGAATCGGGCCCGAGCGCTGCGGTAAACGTGAAAACGTTGGGCGCAACTCCTCCGCAGGAGCAGGCCGTGCTGGCCGAGTGGATTTTTTCGAATTCCGGGACCGGAGGCGTGTTCCCGGCAACGGGCGGCGTAAATCAGGGCTCCTCGAGCTTCCGCAACGTCGGCGGTTATTTCGAGGATTACGACGCCGGCCAGCATTCGATCAGCTATCAGGGGTGGGATAACGGCAGCGGCAAAAAATACTGGCTCGCCGCCCTTTCCACCAAAGGGTACGAGCAAATCGCGGTGTCCTCGCAGCAAACCTCGTCGGGGACGGGGCCGCGCGATTTTAAGGTGCAGATCAGCAGCGACAGCCAGAACTGGACGGATGTGCCCGGCACGGCGCTGAAAATGTCGCTGTCCAGCTTCAACTGCGCCAATGACGCTTGCAAGCTGAAGGAGGCCGCCCTGCCGGCAGCGGCCAATGACCGGGACCTGCTGTATATCCGCTGGGTCGTCAGCTCGAATACGAACACCAAGGGCAGCCAAGGCATCGGCAGCACGGGCTCCAGCCTGATCAAGGACATTCGCGTGACGGGAAAAACGCAAGGAAACGGACCGGGAGAAACGCCGACGACCGTTCTGAGCCAATCGCCGAAACCGGGCGAAAGCAGCGTGCTCCCATCCGCTCCGGTATCGGTCACGTTCAACAAGGCGGTTTCCTTGAACGCGGGTTCTGGCGTCAGCATCACGGACAAAAACAATAACCCGCTCGGGTCCGTAACCGTGGAAGTCGTCAACGGCAACACGTTGAACATTAAACATCCGGCCTTTGCCTACGGTCAAACCTACACGGTCAAAGTGCCAAAGGAATTGGTAAGGGGCAGGGATGACCAGGTTCCGTTGTCCCAGGATCTGTCGTGGAGCTTTACGATCCAAAATACGCAGGGCACGGCGGTCGTGCCGAAGCTGATCAACATGACTTTGAACGGGGACGCCAAAACCAGCCGTTCCTTTGCCTGGTATACCGATGTGACGACGCCGTCGGTCGTGCAGGTCGTCGAGGCTTCAAAGGCTGCGGGAGGCGGCTTCCCGGAACAGGAGGCGTTGACGTTCCAAGGGGCGACCGAGGAAGTTCAAACCTATGTCACCAAAGCGGACCGGACTTCGAACAAGAAGAAGAAATTTTACAGCCATAAAGCGACGGCGGCCGGGCTGGTGCCGGGGACGGCGTACAAATACCGCGTCGGCAGCGGCGCGGGGGACAGCTGGAGCGCGGTGGGCAGCTTTACGACGGACGCGGCGGGAGCCCAGCCGTTCCACTTCATCGTCGGTTCCGATTCGCAGGCTTCCAGCAAAACGGATTTCGAGCCGTGGGCGGATACGTTCAAGAAAGCCGTGCAAACGATCGGCAACCCGAAATTCCTCATCAATGCGGGAGATTTGGTCGATAACGGCGACCTCGAAGAGCAGTGGCAGTGGATGCTGGGGGTTGCGCAGGACCAGCTGCTGAACGTGCCGATCGTTCCGGTGCTTGGCGGCCACGAGGTGCAGGATTACGACGGCGACGAGACGACGCCGAACTCGAATTTCTATCATCATTTCAATCTGCCGAAGCAGGTGGTCGCAAATACGCATGACGGCTCGGTGTACTCCTTTGAGTACGGCGACGCGCTGTTCCTGGTGTTCAACTCCCAATATGCCGGCGAGCTTGCGGGCAACGGCAAAGACATCAAGGAGCAGGATCCGCAGTTTGCCGATCAGGTCGAATGGATGAAATACGTCGTCGCCAAAAGCAACGCCAAATGGAAATTCGTCGCCTTCCACAAAGGGCCGTATTCTGCGGGCGACAATGCCGGGGAGTGGGAGGACGACCGGGTCCAGTTTTATAAAAAGGTGCTCGTTCCCGCCTTTGACGAAATGGGCATCGACATGGTGTTTGAAGCGCATGACCATATGTACATGAGATCGTACCAAATGCTTGATGACAAGGTGGTCCCGACCAGCCAAATCACGTACGATGCAGAGGGCAATGCCGTCAACCCGAAAGGTACGGTATACCTGATGTCCAACGCGCTCGGGGATAAGTTCTATACGAAATATCCGGGGTATAACGATTATTTTGCGGCGATCGACGCCCAGCCGAACAAAAAGATGTTCACCGACGTGTCCGTTTCCGGCGACGTGCTGAAAATGAAAGCTTACACCGCGGCCAAAAAAGACGAAAAGCCGGGCGACAACGGCGTGAAGCTGTACGATCAATACGGCATCAAGCGGACGGATACGAAGCCGGCCAAAGTCCAAAACGCGTCGGTCCAACAAAGCGGCGGCAAAGCCGTCCTTTCGTGGAAAGCGCCGTCTTCGGGCAGCGAGCCCGTTCGAGGTTTCCGCATTTACGAGAAAAACGGCAAAATCAAACCGTATTGGAATGCGTACGTGAAAGCCGAAGCCGGCAAAACCGACTACAGCTTTTCGGTCGGAAACATCAAGGCATCGGAAACCTACGGTTCGTGATCCGCGCGGTCGGCAGCCGAATCAATTCCGATCCGGTCGAAGTGCGGTTGAATTAGGAGAAGAAGAGATCGGGCCAAATTATACGAACATGGCAAAAACCCGGGGCTTGCGCCCCGGGTTTTTCCGTGCAAGTGCATCGGTCGACGTTATTTACGGCTGCGTGCCGACGGCGGAGGAGGCCGCGCTCCGTGCCAGCTCCTCTTTCAGCCAGCGGTACAGCTTCCCCGCAGCGAGGCGCAGCGGGTACTCGGCCGCCTTGCATACGATGCCGCAGGTGAGATCGATCCGGTCCTCCTGCAGCGGCCGGACCGCCGTTCCGTCAGGCTGGGGATATAATACGGACCAGGGGACGAGGGCGCATCCGATGCCGCTTTTGACGTAATATTTCAAGGCCGACATGCTGCCGATCTCGACCGTATCCGGGGGATGCCCGCCCGACTCCTGCAGGAGCGTCTCGAGCTTGCGGCGGTACGGGCAGTCGGCCGAGGTGATGAGCAGACGGTGTTTCCGCAAATCGGAAACGGCGATCTCGCGCTTGTCCGTGAGCGGATGATCTTCCGGGAGCAGGACGACGAACCGCTCCGTGAGCACCGGCTCAAAATGCAGATCCGTCCCGAACGGCGGCGGGGAGCATAAGGCCAGATCCAATTCGCCGCGGTGAAGCTGCCGGCATAACGTCGGAGAATTGGCGATCGTCACGGACACGCGAATTTTGGGGTAGTCCCGCAGAAACCCGGCCAGAATGTCCGGCAACCGGTAGCTGGCGATCGGTTCGACCACGCCGAGCCGTACGTCGCCGGTTTCCCCGAGGGCGAGCCCCGTTATCGTGTCCTGGAGCTGGTCGATGTCCCGTACGATGGGCGCGCTTTGTTCCAGAAAGAGGCGGCCCGCTTCGGTCAGCTCAAAGGTTTTGCCGCGTTCGATCAACCGCACGCCGAGCTCGGCTTCAAGCTTTTGGATCTGCATCGTCACGGTGGACTGGGCATAATTGAGTTCCTCCGCCGCACGGTTGAAGCCTCCAAGCGCTACGATCCGATGAAAGGTTTTGACGGCTTTAAGGTCCATGGTCCCTCCATATTTGTTCAATATTTTTGAATTATTAATTCATATAATTCAATTATACAGATAGATCGGGATCGGATACAATGATTTTGCCGGCAATACATCATCAAGGAGGCGTTAGAGCATGCCGTTTGTACGCATAGATCTGCATCACGGGAAATCCAAGGAAGAACTGTCCGTGATCAGCCGCTCGATCCATCAGGCCATGGTCGAAACGATCGATGTCCCGGAGGACGATTATTTTCAGGTCATTACCCCGCACCCGCCGGGCGAATTGTTATACGATACGGGATACATGAACATCTCCAGATCGGAGCAGCAAATGTTCGTTCAAATCACGATGAAGGAAGGGCGTCCGCTGCGCAAAAAACAAGCGCTGTATGCCCGCATGACAGAGCTGCTGGAGATGAATGCAAAGGTTCGCCCGCAGGATGTGATGATCATTTTGACGGAAAACACGCAGGAAAACTGGTCGTTTGGCAACGGAGTGGCCCAGCTTGCTCCGGAAGCATGATGTTATAGAGGGCGCGATTGCGGAAGCGTGGAAGCCCCAAGCGCTCAAAGGCGCAAACCAATGAAATGAAAGGAGAGGGTTGCAAATGGACTTAGGAGGTAAAAAAGCTATGGTTACCGGCGGCGGCACGGGCATCGGGAGGGCGGTTTCCCTTTTGTTGGCGGAACGCGGGGCGTCCGTGGCCGTCAATTATTCGCGGTCGGCACAGGAAACTGAGGAGACGGTGCGCCTCATTCAGAGCCGGGGAGGGCAGGCTTTTGCCATTCGGGCGGACGTCTCCCGCGAGCCGGAGGTGAAGGCGATGGCAGAAACCGTTGCGCAGCGGTGGGGAACCATCGACCTGCTCGTCAACAACGCCAGCGTGACCCGCCATATTGCGATGGACGACCTTGAAAGCGTCAGCGACGAGGCGTGGGACGAACTGTTCGGGATCAACGTGAAGGGCATGTTTTACTGCGCGCGGGCAGCCGCTCCTTACATGAAAAAGCAGGGGAGAGGGGCCATCGTCAACGTCGGCAGCATCGCGGGCATTACGGGGACGGGGTCGTCGCTTCCCTATGCGGTTTCCAAAGCGGCCGTGCACGGTTTGACCCGTTCGCTCGCCAAGGCGCTTGCGCCGCATATCCGCGTGAACGCCGTCGCTCCCGGCGCCGTGCTGACGAGATGGTGGGAAGGCCGCGAGCGGCAAATGGAACAGCTGGCGGGCAGCCTGCTGCTGGGGGAAACCGCATCTCCCGAGGACATCGCCCATATGATCTGCGCCGCGCTGGAGCAGGAAGCGCTGACGGGGCAAATCATTACGGTGGACGCGGGGCAATCGATGTAAGGCGGACATGCCGCCTGCCGGTTGCAAACCTAAATAAGCCTATTCCGCTTGGCATGATCCGGGAGTAGGCTTATTTCTTTCATGTGAATAATTTTTTGCCTTATGAATCCTGTTTGAAGCATTATCCCGCATCCGATGGCGGCTTATCTGACCTTCGCCACGACGCCGTTATGGACTTTGATGCAGCCGTGGCGGCGGATGTCAAAGCCGTTTTCGTAAATATAAAGCCCCATCTGCTGAACGGCCATCAATTCGCGGTACGTATGGTTCATCACGTCGGCCATGATCCGGTAGAACAGGCGGGAGCGCAGCTGGTTTCTGGGCGTCGTCATGACGGCATAACCTCCGGGCTTCAAAAAGCGGCGATGCCAGTCGACCACTTCCGGTTTCATCTCATCCGGGAAATGCTCCAGCAGCCCGACGGACAGCACGAGGTCGAATTCCTTGCCGAATGGCAGAAGCCGGATATCGCTCACCACGTATTCGATGTTGAAATCGGTTTTGAAATAGACCTTCGGGCCGCCGGTCCCGGGATTGTCGCCGAGGAAGGGATAACTTTCCGGGAACTCGGCAAAACGGGTGCTGCGGCAGTATTCGTCGTAGTCCACCAGCACCACCTCCGCCCCGGGGTACATCGCCGCAAGCTGCATCGCTTCGTAACCTTCGGCTGCGCCCAGGAACAGAATCTTCGGCTTTTCCACGTCCAAGCCCTCGAATAACGCCCGCTTTCCCCGCGGATCCCAGATGCCGTCCTGGATGCGGTGCACGTAATTCCATAGATGGATGCGGAAGGCCTCTCCGAGAGCCTCGCGGATTTCCTTCATTTTAAAAGCCTTTAAACTTTGGAAAAACGCTTCCTTGCTCCGGTCGATTTCGGCCGGCACGTCTTTGACGAACCATTGATGAAAAGAGCGGTTGAAATAAGTCCAGGCCGTATGGGCGTCCATCGGCGCGTCGTGCGCTTGTTCCCATGCTTTGCGGTCCCGGGCGACGGTTGTGACCTCATAAGGCTTGCCGACGTCTTTCCAAGCCAACACGGACCAGTCGCGGACCGGATTGAGGCAAACGAATTTCTGGTATTCGCGGGAAACATGCGGACGCAAATCCACGCGGTAATTCGGCGTCAGCTCCGTAAGGTCCGGGCTCGCGGAAGAGCCGCCGCCATCTGCATGGACGGTTTTCCCGGCATCCGTCTTCATGGATCGTCCCTCCTTTATTTTACAATAGGGCTTTGTGAATGCGTTTACAATAAGCATATGACAAAATCCGGAATATGATTATGATCCTTTTTCCGGTTCAATCGGCCGCAGAGCGGTTACAAGTAAGTATCGCACCAAACTTTGATAGAAAAGGGTGATTGATATGTTAGGATGGGCATTTCTATTTTTGATCATAGCCATTGTCGCCGGGATTTTCGGTTTCTTCGGCATCGTGTCGGCGGCCGTCGGCGTCGCGAAGGTTTTGTTCTTCATTTTCCTCATTTTGTTTATCGTTTCGCTGTTTTTCGGACGCGTCAGAAGAAGCTGACGCACGCCTGAAAAGCAAGGTTGGCATGAACAGTATGCATGAAGAAAAAACGGGCGTTCTCCTGGGAAGGAGCGCCCGTTTTTTTGCTGCCCCCGCATGCGTTTCCATGGTAACATGGAGCCATGCAGCGAGATGTCTAACCTTTTTCTAATCCCCAATGAGCGGAGGCATGATCCATGCAGGAATTCATCGGCAACTGCCGCGGCTGCGGCAAAGCGATTTATTGCGAGAACGGTTTTTTGAACGGAACGGTGCAGGAGGACCAAACGCTGGAATGCTTTGAATGCCAGGAGCAGCGCCGGGAGTCCGAAGACTGAACGTTCCGCGCCGATTGCCCGTCATACCGTGCACGCTTCGATGTACCCCGTCTCAAGCAGCGGCCATTTCTCTCTCTGTACGTGCTTTAGGCTTCCACGGCCATCGTTTTGGCCTTTTTGCGCTTGGCTTTTCCGTCCAAGGAAAAATACGTCCACATTCTCAGCACCCGCTCCACCGGCCCGGATTTGAACCGTGTCAGGTACCATCCGCTGGCGAACAGCTGCACGCCGTAAATGATGAGCCCGAGCCCGCAGCCGGCGATGACGCCGACCTTGCCGAACCAGCCGAGCCCGTAGCCGTAAAACAGCGTCGTGCAGATGACCGTCTGCATCAGGTAGTTGGTCAAGGAAAGCCTGCCGACGGCTTCAAACCGCTCCATTAAAGGGGAGGGGGCCAGCTTGGCGTACCATAAGGAAAAGCCCATGATATATCCGATCGACAGCGCGAACCCGCCTAGCATTTCCCCGGTGCCCGCACCGATCATTTCCGGGAATAACAGATGGAAAGATTTCATCGCGAGTCCGAGCGGAATAAAAATCAGCATCCCTCTCCGGTACATGCCTTTGTTTTCGTCAGGGTCGGCAAACCATCCCTTTTTCGCGGAATACATCCCCATCAGGAACATCGGCGCTGTCATCAGCGGGGAAAACAGGACCATAACCAGGGCGAACGCGCGGTCGTTGCCGAGCGGATTGGCCGTATTCCGGTCATGTTTGATTTCCGCATAGGAACCTTCGGCGTACAGCGTAACCGTCGATTGAACGTAATTTTCGATCCGGTGGTTCATCGCCTGCATTTCTTTGTCGGCTTTATCTTCGGGCGCCAGTCCGATCAGCCCCGTCACCGTCAGGAAAATGATGCTCCACACCATCAGCGTCTTCGGTTTTCGGTTCATGAAGATCAGCAGCAGGAGGCCGATCGCGCCGTAAAACAACAGGATGTCCCCGTCCCACAAAAACGTGCTGTGGAGAAGGCCCAAGGCGATCAGCATCGCAAAACGCCGCACCAACGGCCAGCCCGCCTTGCGGTTTTTGGCGTTTAAGCTTTCCTTCATCTTGATCATGCCGAACCCGAACACAAAGGCGAAGATCGGCATAAAGCTGCCTTCGACCAGCACCTGGAGAATGTTGTGCGCCGCCGCGTCGGCGGCCGGAACGTGGAATAGATGCAAGATGTCTTTTCCGAACATTCCGTATTGAAAAATAAGCATGTTGGCAAGCAGGATGCCCAGCAGGCTGAATCCCCGCAAGCCGTCGATCAGACGAACCCTTTTGCGTGTCGTCAACGTTATCACCTCACGACCACAATACCAACCCCCATTGAAGCGAAGCTAAAGGAAACCTTAACGCTGGCTAAAGCCGCCGTTTTTTTTGTTTAGCTGGAATTAAGAACGGTCTGATACAATGCTATTTGAGGTGGTTTTTTCGATGTATAACGCCAAAATTTTGCTTGTTGACGATGAAAAATCGATCGTTCAGCTCATCGAGATGGTGCTGCGGAAAGAAGGCTTCCGCCACATTTATGCGGCTTATAACGGACAAGAAGCGCTGGAGCTGGCTGCCCGCCATTCCTTCGATATTATCCTGCTGGACGTCATGCTGCCGGATCAGACCGGGTTCGAGCTGTGTCCGCAAATCCGGCGGCTGTCCGACGCGCATATCATTTATTTGACGGCCCGGACCTCGGATTTGGACGTGCTTACCGGCTTTGCCACCGGCGGGGACGATTACGTCACCAAGCCTTTTAATCCGCTGGAAATCGCCGCCCGCGTCAAGGCAAGGCTCCGCAGAACGGTGGCCGCCGCCCCCGCGAAAGCCGTACCGGAGGAATCCCGCGGCAGGTACGATTTCGGGCGGTTCGTTCTGGACGAATATGCGGGAACGCTGATCGTCGGCGGCAAGGAAATGCCGTGCCCGGCCCAGGCGTATCAGCTGCTGCTGTTTTTATGCAAGCATCCCGGCATCGTTTTTTCCAAATCGCAGCTGTATGAGGAAGTATGGGGCATCGACGGGCTGGGGGACGACAACACCGTCATGGTGCATATCCGCAAAATCCGTGAGCGGATCGAGGAGGATCCCGGCGATCCCAAGCTTTTGGTCACGGTCCGCGGCCTCGGCTACAAGCTGATGAAGGTGGACGCATGAAGCGGATCCGGACCCGTTTGACGCTGCATTTTACGTACCAGGTTTTGCTGCTGTGGGTGATGATTATCCTCACCTTGGCGGTTTTGCTTTTGACCTTGATCAGTTACCTCGTGAACCAGGATTTGAAGCGGACGTTTTCGACCAGCGCGCTCGACGGCATCACGACCGAAACCTTTATTGAAAACGACCATGTCAGCATGAATAAGCGCTGGCAAGGTTTGCTGAAGGAACGCGGCTACTGGCTGCAGGTCGTGAACGAATCGGGAAACGTCATTTATGACGTGAATGCGGGGGAGGATTTAAAAACCTCCTACGGAGCGGCGGAGCTGCTGCACATCCAGGAAACGCGGCGTCTCGGTCCCTACCGGGTGGAGACGTTGCTCGAGAGCGAGGCTGACGGTATGCATTCCGTCCTGTATCTGATGGGCTCGAAGGATGTAGGCGCGCAGCGTTTGGAGCAGTGGTTCCGGCAGTATGGCAGCGGCGGGCGCATCCGTCCGGAAGCGGAGAGCAAGATCAAGGCGGAGCTGACGGGGGATAAGGATTATTTGCAGGTCGTGAGCCCTTCCGGGCAAATTCTGCAATCGGTCGGACAGGCCGAGGCGAAGAAAAGCAAATACGGCGCGCTGGAGCTTGTGTCCATGCGGGTGGAACCGGGCAAATATCCGGTGGATTTATCGGTATATTTCGACGAAAACTCCGGTTATACCTGGCTGCTCCATCAAGGCAAGCCCGAGAAGGAATTCGTGAAGCAGACGTTTTTCCATGACGTGATTCTCGTGCTCGTGGCGATCGGGGCGGCGGTGCTTGTGCTGACGTTCGGCATTTCCATTTGGCACGGCTACCGCTACGGACAGCCGCTGATGCTGTTTGCGAGCTGGTTCGAGCGCATGAGCCAAGGTCGCTACAGCGAAGCGCTGACCGAAAAGGAGCGCAAAAAAGTATTCCGCAAAAACGGCAAAATCCGCATGCGGTACAGGCTTTACAAAGAGGTGATCGCCGGGTTTTACGACATGGCCACCAAACTCGACGCTTCCCAGCGGGAACGGAAAATGCTTGAGCAGACGCGGGAAGAATGGATGACCGGCATATCCCATGACCTGCGGACGCCGCTGTCGACCATCCAAGGGTACGGCCATTTGCTCGAAAGCGGGCAATTCGCCTGGAATGAAGCCGAGCTGAAAGAGATGGGCCGCATGATCCGGGAAAAAGGGGATTTTATGCTGGAGCTGCTTCAGGACTTTTCCCTGACGTTCCAGCTGAAAAACAAAGCGATCCAAATTCCGCTGCAGCCGATCGAGCTCAACGAATTCGTCCGCCGTTCGGTGCTCCGTTACGTCAATGACGCCACGGTGGATACCGCTACGTTTTCCTTCGAGGAATGGGACGGCGCTTTGGCGATCCTGGCGAATCCGAAATGGTTCCGGCGGATGCTGGACAATATCCTCACCAATGCCGTCAAGCATAACCCGGAGGGAACGGAGATTACGGTCCGGACCGGAAAGGACGGCGGGCAGGCATGGATCACGGTGGAGGATAACGGCAAAGGGATGGACGAGGAAACGAAGCGCAACCTGTTCGAGCGCTATTACCGGGGGACGAGCACGGATCAGACGACCGACGGCGCCGGACTGGGCATGAGCATCGCCCATGCGATCGTGATTGCGCACAAGGGGCAGATTCAGGTGGAGTCCGAGCCTGGGCGGGGAACGACCGTGCGGATGGCATTTCCGTTCATTGAATCCAATTGATGGGAAATGCTAGAATGGACTCACCCGAATATGACAAGGAGGACGACCCATGCATGACAAACGATTCGACCCGACGCTGATCTCCAGACTGGACAATCCCGAACGGCGCAAAAAGCTGCCGCCCGAAGAGCTTCTTGCCCTGCTTGAACTGAAAGGCGGCGAGGATATTTTGGACGTCGGCGCCGGCGCAGGTTACTTTACGTTCCCGGCGGCGGAAAAAACGAGCGGCACCGTGTATGCGCTGGACGCGCAATCCGAGATGCTGGACTATCTGCTGA
>Ga0180220_1002070_pt1 | contig 13550 bp, 10 predicted proteins | sample eDN5th37CBELigBY_FD_151335 | JGI IMG/M metagenome (GOLD analysis project Ga0180220, IMG submission 151335) | Enriched backyard soil microbial communities from Emeryville, California, USA - eDNA 5th pass 37_C BE-Lig BY (version 2) (version 2) | ecosystem: Environmental > Terrestrial > Soil >... | reverse complement strand
TAACAGTAGATTTTACACTGATTTTCAAAGTGGCATTTAAAGAGGGGAAAATAGGGGGACCATCGTCACGAATAACCCGGTTTCGTGACTAGGAAGCTTTAAAAACGCGGACCCTTGTCACGAATAACCCGGTTTCGTGACTAGGGAGCTTTAAAAACGCGGACCCTTGTCACGAATAACCCGGATTCGTGACTAGGGTGCTTTAAAAATGCGGACTCTTGTCACGAATAACCCGGATTCGTGACTAGGAAGCTTTAAAACGGCGGACCCTTGTCACGAATAGCCCGGTTTCGTGACTTGGGTGCTTTAAAAACACGGACCCTTGTCACGAATAGTCCGGTTTCGTGACTAGGGTGCTTTAAAAATGCGGACTCTTGTCACGAATAACCCGGTTTCGTGACTTGGGCGCTTTAAAACGGCGGATCCTTGTCACGAATAGCCCGGTTTCGTGACTAGGGTGCTTTAAAAACGCGGACCCTTGTCACGAATAACCCGGTTTCGTGACTAGGGTGCTTTAAAACGGCGGACCCTTGTCACGAATAGCCCGGTTTCGTGACTAGGGAGCTTTAAAAACACGGACCTAGTCACGAATAGCCCGGATTCGTGACTAGGGTGCTTTAAAACGGCGGATCCTAGTCACGAATAGCTAGATCTCGAAGGTTCACAGCTCCCCCCCCTGGCGAGCGGACTTCAGACCCCTTATCAGCAAATCACTATAATGGACCTGTTTTTGTTTTTGACCCTTTGAGCCTGTCGATGGGGAGCATTCCTTACTCAACCGATGAAATCCCCCGCAATTTTTGCGATACATTGACCCGCTCTTGTTTTAGCTCCCATGCTTGATCCTGTAAGCGTTCAACTTCATAGGAGATAAATGGATTGTTCATTTTCTCATAGACTTCTAGCAACTTTGTATTGATTTCATCAAATTTTCTCCATAACTGGGCGGTTAATAGGGTTTCGAACTGTTCTTTCACTAGAATATCCAATTGTTGAAGTTTGCCGAGGATGTCTTGCTGCCAATCCAAATCCCCGATTTCCTTTGCGTATTGATAAAGATCCAGATAATCATTGATCCACTGTTCCTTGATGATTTGTTCACGAATTTTCATTTAAGGCTCCCTTCCGGCAACGAAAAAAACCTCTTCCGTAAGAAGAGGTCTTCGATGTTAGAAAAGATCCTCCTCTTATCTTCCAGAGCTTCTGCTCTGATGGAATTAGCACCTTTCAGTTAAAAATAACTGGGGTTGCTGAGGTTTCATAGGGCCATTCCCTCCACCTCTCTGGATAAGAGATCATTCGTACCGATCCATTTAGTTGTTAAACAAATTATAGATGGAAAAGTCGTATTCGTCAACGACTGTTATGTGTTTTGTTTCATTTCACGCATCATGGACATCATTGATGTCATCATTTGGTCCATCTCCTGCATGCGCGTCATCATCATGCCCATATCCATGGAATTCATCATATTCATTTCTTTCATCTTTTCCATCATCATGCTCATTGATCGCATCTTTCCCATCATGTCTTCCATCATCATGTTTGCCATCATCGACATGCACATATTCATTTGATCCATTGCTATAAATCCCTCCCAACTTATGGTTATCCTCTTTAAGTTTGCCAAATGCTCGACCGCCTTATTCGTTTTGTTAAATTTCCAACCGCTCAAAACCCAGCGTCCCGAACATATAAGAAAAAGTTCTAGGGTTGATCATTTTTTATTATACATATATAATGCTAATACAATTTTTTTGAAAGGATTGGTAAAAATTACATGTCAAAGTTCCGGAAAATAGGCCAATTCATTTTGGTTCTATTTATAGTTGTGATTGTGGCTTATCTCGTACTGCCACTGCTGTCTGTTTTTATTACCAAAAGCCCAGTATTGCTATGGGAGAAGTTAAGCGATAGCTTGGCATATCAAGCCCTAATCTTAAGTGTACAAACGTCCATTATTTCGATCTTATTTATTGTTGTTTTTGCTACGCCTCTCGCCTACCGAATGGCCAAGACGGAGTTTCCCGGTAAAAAGGTGCTTGAGGTATTTCTCAAGATGCCGATTGTAGCGCCAACTGCTGTCGTCGGTGTTGGTTTACTGCTGCTATTCGGACAGCGAGGTTTGTTGGGGGAAACGCTATCTGTCTACGGGGTAGAAATTCCTTTCACTGCCATCGCTGTCGTCATGGCACAGATCTTTATGGCTTCTCCTTTTTATCTGAATAGTGCACGTCAAGCGTTTGAGGCCGTTGATGATCAATTGCTGGCCGTATCGAGAACATTGGGAGTGTCCGCTTCGATGACGTTTTGGCGTGTCACGATCCCCCTTTCGATGCCTGGATTACTATCGGGTGTTGCACTAAGTTGGGCTCTGGCTTTAGGGGAATTTGGGGTGACGATGATGTTTGCGGGAAACATGCCGGGTAAAACCCAAACCTTACCGCTCGCGATTTTTACGGCCATGGAATCGGATGCAGATGTTGCGGTGGCCATTGCTGCCTTACTTTTGACGGTATCTTTTATGTTGTTGTTATTGGTAGGTTTAGTAGACAAATATATGAGAAATCGAATCGCTGCACGCTAGAGTAGGAGGAAACATGCTAAAATTTCAATTCAAAAAACGTCTTCGTCACTTCACCCTGGATATTTCACAAGAAATAGGCCAGGAAACCCTTGTCTTAATTGGGCATTCAGGTTGTGGGAAAAGTACCCTGCTAAAATTGTTAGCAGGTTTATTAAGCCCCGACGAAGGAAAAGTGGAACTGAGTGGCCATGTACTCTGTGACCCACAACAAAAAATTGATTTGCCGCCAGAAGAGCGCAATATCGGCTTTGTTTTTCAAAATTACGCCTTATTCCCGCACCTAACCGTCTGGGAAAATATCAGTTATGGGATCTCAAAACTAGCAGAAGAAGAAAGAAACAAACGGATTGAGGAAACCATTGCTTTCTTAGGGATTGAACATTTGATCCATTCAAAACCAGCCATGCTTTCCGGTGGAGAGCAACAAAGGGTCGCCTTAGCCAGAGCATTGGTCACCCAACCGAAACTATTACTATTGGATGAACCGTTATCCGCATTAGATGTGTCGACGCGTTCCTATGTCCGGGCTGAATTGAAGCAGTTGCTAAAGAAACTATCGATTCCATCGATCGTGGTCACCCATGATTATGAGGATGCTCGAGTGCTGGCTGATCGTGTGGCGGTCATGGACCAGGGAAAAGTCATTCAGTTTGGGAAACCCAGTGAAATTACTAGATTCCCGGCGAATCATTTTGTAGCCGAATTTACTGGAACCAACCTCGTCACACTACCAGGTTCACAGCCCCTTAGCTATGTGGCCTTTGATCCTTGGAAAGCAGAGATCAGCCGTCAATCCCAATCCTCACCATATGAGTGGTACGGGGAAATACGTGATATGTCTACCCTGGGAGGTTTGGTCCACCTGCATGTGGAAGGCGAATCTTCCTTTTATGTCGATATCCCGATGGATCTATGCGATGCGGAAGGTTTTCAAATAGGTGACAAGGTTTTTGCCAAGGTCCCTTCTGAGGAGATTCGGATCATCCCCTCCTCTCCTGAGCTGGAAAGAGGGCGTCAAACGGAGCCAAAACAAAAAATCAAATCGAGTATTCCCAAAAAGAGAGGGAAATGGGCTTATCCGCTAGCCGCAGTTCTAATGGTTGCCGGGATGGCCACCGCGTATGGAGTGAATTCACAACCGGTTAATAACACTGTTAACACAGAGATGTTTGCTTTAATTGCGGCGAACGCGACAGATCCATTTAACGAGATTGCAGAGGGATTTGAAAAAGAGCATCCTGGCGTCAAGGTGGAAGGAACCTTTGCTGGAACCCAAGTCATTCGAACCCAGCTAGAGCAAGGGGCAAAAGCGGATCTATTCTTATCCGCTGATCTAGAGCATATCGAGGCCGTTAAAGAAGAAGGATTAATCGATGAATTTTATCCCGTTTCAAATAACCGCGTCGTAATTGTTGTGCCCAAAGATGATCGGATCGGGATTGATTCCTTGGAAGACTTAGCTACGAAAAAGTTGAAATTAGTGATTGGTACGGATACGGTGCCGATTGGTAAATATACACGCGAGATTTTTGAAAAAGCCCAGGGGACATATGGCGATGATTTCACCGACCAAGTCATGTCCCATGTTGTTTCGCTTGAAACGAACGTGAAACAAGTGCTGCAGAAAGTATCGTTGGGAGAAGCGGAAGCGGGGCTCGTGTATCCGACAGATGTCACCCCTGAATTTTTGAAAAAGGTTGAAGTGATTGATATTCCGAAAGAGTTTAATGTGGTAGCAACAAACTATATTGCTGTACCCAATGAGGCCCCCAATAAGGAATTAGCCGAAGAGCTGATGAACATCATGCTTTCAGATCAAGGGCAAGAGGTTTTTGTAAAGTACAAGTACAGTCCAGTAAAGTGAGGGATGTTGAATGGGGACCAAATATACCATGCTCATCGATTTAGATCATTGCAGCGGGTGCCATGCTTGTTCCGTAGCGTGCAAAGCGGAACATCAGGTTCCAACAGGTCAATTCAGGCATACCGTTCAATATGTAGAAGCAGGAGCTTTCCCTCAAGTAAGCAGGAAATTTATTCCGACCTTATGTCAACATTGTACGGACACTCCTTGTATAAAGGTTTGTGCAGTCGGTGCGATTGAGAAGAGAGATTCGGGGGCCATTGTCATTAACCAAGAACGCTGTGTTGGATCTGGTCAATGTGTGGATGCTTGCCCCTATGGCGCGATCTATATGGACCCGGTTTCGATGACGGCAGCCAAGTGTGATTTCTGTGAAAGTCGGGTGGCCGAAGGGGAACTCCCTGCTTGTGCCGCGACTTGCCCGACGGATGCGATCCAGTTTGGTTTTGAGGATGACCCGCATATTAGGGAATCCCTTGCAAAAGGTGGCTATACCCGGTGGGAACCCGAACCGACAGCACCCCGTGTGTTGTATAAAGGGCTGGGTGAAACACAACAGAAACTGAAACGGATCAATCGTTCCTAGGAGGGAGAAGGATGGCAATCCAACAAATTCCCACGATGTGTCTCAACTGCAGTACGGTGTGTGGGATGATCGCAAAAGTGGAAAACGGCCGGATTCTTAAATTGGAGGGAAACCCTCGTGATCCGAATTCGAGAGGAAAGTTATGTGCGAAAGGGCAAGCCGCGATCAATATGGTTGAAGATCCAGATCGGATCTTGCATCCGATGAAACGGATCGGTCCTCGTGGTAGTGGGAAATGGGAGAGAATTTCTTGGGATCAAGCCATTCAAGATATAGCGGATCGCCTACGAGCTCTTCGCCAAGAGGAGCGGCCTGAGGAAATGGTGCTTTTATATGGAAGAGACCGAACCAATGGCTTTCTCGAACGATTTACCGATGCCTTTGGCACCCCTAATAAGTTGGGTCATCGTGGGTTATGCTCGTTAAATAAACGGATGGCGATTCGTGCCGTGATCGGCGATACGGATTGGGAAACCCCGGATTTTGTAAACTCCCAGTTTATCCTCAATTTTGGCAGTAATTTTTATGAGGCCCATCAGGGTCACGTTGGCATGGTTACGCGGGTGGCTGAAGCCAAGCGCAGAGGAGCCTACCTCGTCACCTTCGATGTCCGCCTCTCGAATACGGCGGCCAAGTCCAACGAATGGTTTCCAATTTTCCCAGGAACAGATGGACTTGTCGCGTTGGCCATCGGGCATGTGATTTTACGTGATGGTTTGCAGAATACTGAGTTTATCAGGGAGTGGACGAATGCGACGTTGGATGAATGGAAGGCACATTATCGTCCCTACACCCCGGAGTGGGCTGAGCGCGAAAGTGGAGTTCCTGCAGCGAAGATTGAAGAAATCGCCCATGCTTTTGCCCAGGCTGCCCCGAGAGCAACGACGATTACCAATCGGGGGGCACATGCCCATGTGAATGGATTTCATAATGAGTGGGCGATTCTCTGCCTGAATGCCTTGGTAGGAAGTATTGGAAAAGAAGGGGGATGGTGCTATGTGCCAGGGGACGTCAATCGGTCCGCACCACAACCTGGACCGCTCCCTCCGAAGCCGAAGGTGAAGACAGAGCTTTCCCACCCTTCTGCGTTGCCTTTTGTTAATCAAATCTATCCTAGAGCCGCGTCCACCACGATCTTTCCTTATATTTCAGAGGGGAAAAGTAAAGTCGACACGCTATTTTCCTATTATATCAATGCGCCCATGAGCTGGCCACAGGGACCTACCTTTGTCCGAGACACCCTTCTGAATGAGGAGTTGATCCCTTTTCATGTGGCGATTGATTCCTTCTACAGTGAAACAGTCGAGGTCGCAGATTACGTGTTGCCAGATGCCACCTTTTTGGAAAAATGGGATTTGGATGCGCGGAACTCCCATGAACTTCGACCTTATGTAGGGCTTCGCCAACCGGTCGTACAACCCCCTGGGGAATGCCGGGACATACGAGAGATTCTCATCACACTGGCTAAGGCGATCGATGAGGAGATGGCTCAGTATTTTGACTTTGAGGACGCCGAGTGCTTTATCGAAAAGTGGGCGGAAGCGGTGCCCGGTGGACTAGAACACCTCAGGAAGGTTGGCATCTGGGTAGATGAAAACCAAAGGGCTGCCTACGTCCCCTATCTCCAAGACACCGGGTACTCGATCTCCGATTCTCGGATTGAGGTGGACGCAGATGGCGTAGCACGGTTGGGAGATACAGTCATCGGAAAGGTTTGGGGGCACCAAATTGTGAAGGGTTTCGCCACCGTGGATCGGAAGTTTCAATTCAAGCTGCCACAGCTTGGTGAACTCTCCTCTGGTGTACCGATCTATCCTACCTACCTCCCAGTGACCCATCATCAGCACTTAGCCGATGATGAATACATCCTAACGACGTTTAAATGGAACGTGCATACCCAGTCCAGAACAGCCAATCAGACGTGGTTAACCGAAATCGTTGGAGATAACCCCTGTTGGATCCACCCGAGAACGGCAGAGCGAATGGGAATCCAAGAGGGTATGGAATTTAAGATCACGGCTCAGAATAGCGAGCTCATGGTAAAACCAATGATAACCGAAGCGATCCATCCGAAAGTCCTAGCCATATCGGCAAGCTTTGGACATTGGCAATACGGACGAACCGCTCAAGGGAGAGGCTATAATCCAAACCCGCTGATTCAAAGTGTTATGGATCCTGTGGGGGGCGGGCAGGCTTGGAATGATACGGTGGTAAGGATTGAGCTGATGTAGAACTCCAAAAGGACTCAGCTTCGGCGCTTTAACACAGATTTGCTGAGGTGAAGCGTCGAAGCGCCTTTTATACCGGAACTTTCTGAGGACTACCTTTTACGATAGGGAAAAGGATCTTAATCGATGTCCCTTTACCTACCGTGCTATGAATTGTCAACTGTCCGTTATGATCTTCGACAATTTTCCTGCTTACCATGAATCCAAGGCCTGTCCCACTTTCTTTCGTTGTATAGAAAGGATCCCCAATGTTCTTCAATTTTTCAGCGGGTATTCCGATTCCATGATCCGTAAACTGGATTTCCATATTTTCTTCGGTACAAGTTGTTTTGATTTGAATCGTTCCACCGTTCGGCATCGCTTCGATCGCGTTTTTTAGGAAATTGATATACGCTTGCTTCAGCTTATTTTCATCACCAAGTATCCTGGTTTTCTGACCACAGTAACCGGTTTCAAAAACAATATTCTTAAGATTCGCTTGCGGCTCTAGCAAGGTGACAACTTGTTTGATCGTTTGGGTGACATCTATTTCTTGGTGCTCAGTTTTACTCTGCTTGGTTAACATTAATAGTTCCGTAATGATATCCTCAATTCGAATAATCTCGTCCGAGATAATATCTAAATATTCATCTTTGGGATGTGTTCTTAACATCTTTACGAATCCCTTAATGGCAGTTAAAGGGTTTCTGATTTCGTGAGCAATTCCGGCGGCCAGCTGGCCAGCCATACTGAGTTTTTCAGCTTGGACTAATTTGGCCTGTTCCTCTTTCCTTTTCGTTACATCTCGAATAATCGTATGAATGGCAGGTTTACCCTCGTAGATCGTAGGGATCGACAATGTTTCGCCATAGAAGGGCTCTCTATTTACCTTTAAGAGAACCTGCTCTGCAAGCTCCGCTGTTTTGCCACTCTCAACTCGGCGCATACGAGCCTTATTCATATCCACATAATCCTTATGTACGAAGTCGTAAGACGGTATAGCAATCAGTTGTTCTTTACTTTCCCCCCTAAATAAAGTAACAAGGGAGTTATTGATAAACTTCCACTGCCGCCCTACGGAAATGGCAATCGCATCCGGCGATTCCTCTACCAATCTTCTATACACTTCCTCACGCAGCTTGATCTCTTGATCGGCTTTCTTTTTTTCGAGAGTAGTCACAATCATGCGCACTGCAATGAGAAATGTAAAATTGAAAACGACAATAAAGCCTGCAAAGGTTAAGAAGTGAAGGTCTAAACTTTTTAGGTGGTTAATATAGAAGTAATCAAATAGTGTATAAATTAATAAACCGATCACATATCCGGAAGCCTGCGCTGAAAAAGATTTTCCATTCTTCCAAATCGAGCAGAAGTACATGATCACTGCAAAAATAAAGATAACGAATAATCCTTGTGGCAATGAAGAAAAAACGGTTTGAATGACTTCTAAGGTAAGATGTCCTTGGGAACGTTTTAATACTAAATATATAATTTGCGAAACGATATACAGGAATAATACAAGGAGTCCCTTGCCCCAATTAAGCACAAAAAATGCTATTGTTAAAGGCACAATACTAAGATTTAATGAAACTCCCTCCGATATTTGAAAGTTAAATAAGGTACATAAAAAAGAGGATATGAATAATGTCGAAATCAGCAAAATCGTACTCCATGAAACTTTGCCAAAAAACTTATCAGTTTTGTTTCCCCAATATTCTAGAGCAAACAAAGGTAAGAACACACAGAGCAAATTCGCTATTAAGTTAGTAACATCTACCAAGTCTCATCCACCTCGCTGCGTATTAGATGCTAATAACAAGACTATATCATTTTTATTTGAATTATTATATAAAAATGTAATTTTTGGGAATTTAGGAAGTCGTGTCGCATGAAGAGCAACAAGAAAAAAGTAATTACCCAATCTCTTGGAGGGGAAAAATCAAAGTCTCGAAGAAGGAGAATTCGGGAGACTGAACTTCATCGGGGTTATGAAGTTCAATCTCCCCCTTGTCATTCTTATCCTTGGCAGGGCGGCTCGAGGCTCACCCCACCGACGGGTCCTCCAACCTTTCAATATACCCTTCTGTTCCATGGACGCGAATTCGTTGCCCGTCTTTTATCAGTTTGGTGGCATTGTCCACTCCAACAACGGCTGGTAAGCCATATTCACGTGCGATCACGGCTCCATGGGTCATCAGTCCACCAACTTCGGTGACTAGCCCTTTGATGGAGACAAACAGTGGTGTCCAGCTGGGGTCAGTAAAGGGGGTGACTAATATATCACCCTCTTCCAGATCTGCGTCTTCCATGTTAAAGATGACACGTGCCCGACCCTCTATTACTCCGGAAGAAACAGGCAGCCCTACAATCGCATCGGTTGGGAGATTTTCTCGTTTGTACTGACCGACAATGATTTCTCCATCCGACGTGATTACACGTGGGGGTGTTAGTCTTTCATAGAATTTGTACTCCTCTTTTCGTTTGTTAATCATCTGGTAATCTACTTTATTTGTGCGTACGACTTCGTGAAGTTCTTCAAAAGTGAGATAGTAGATATCTTCTTTTTGATGGATCAGGCCCACTTGGACGAGTTGTTCGGCTTCTTTTAGTAAAGCCTGCTTATAAATGAAGTAGCGATGAATCATGCCGTATTTTGGATATTCCCTAAACCCACTGAAATTCCGGACCAGGTCCATCATTCGTTTGGTTTCTTTGGCTTTTTGTTCACCATCTGGCAGTTGCTTCAATCGATCTAGTAACTCTTGTTCCTTTTTCAAAGCTTTTTGTCGCCCTTGCTCAAATTTTCGACGGCTAGCTAGTGGCTCAAAGTTTTTGATATTACTGAGAATCATGGGGACAAGTGTCAGTGGTTTTTCAATCCAACGAGTTCTCGTCAAATCGATTTCCCCGGTACATCGCATTCCGTATTTACTTAGATAATCATAGATCGCGTCCCTAGCTTCTTCGCCGCCCTCAAACTTCACGAGTTCATCCAAAAAGGAATCATCCTTTACATGCTGTAAATAATGAATGACTTCTGGATAAGGTCGAATCACATCTGCGACATCCATTAACGCCAGACCCATTTCCGAAGTAATATTATTTGGTACAGAGCCCGACAGTGTATCTGCTGCGTTTTTTTCACCTAACCACTCGTTCATTCTCTCATTGATCCATAATGAAGCATCCATAGCAGCCCGAATCACATGCGAACTTTGTGGATCAAATAAAATCTGCTTTAATTCCTGGATATCTTCGAGAATAAAATCAACTAAATCGGATCCTGATTTCGTTTCGATGGTTTGTTTTAAAGCTTCGATCGATGTTTGAGTCCTCTTCATCAAATCTGAAACGATGGTCGGATCGATTTCGACTTGTGCCAGGATATCTGTGTTTGGACTTGGTGCTTTCTTATCATCTGGTAACCCTTTTATAAAACCCTCTCGCTCTACGATGGTCATAAGTGCGTCTTTTAAAAGTGGATCGTGTTGTCCCATGGTATTTAGGAAATTTTCCCTGCTGCTAGGTGAAGCCAGAAGATGTGTGCAATCTACAAACAATCTTCCACCAGCTTTACGCATGGGTGCGGGAGTCGTTAATAGGAAAAAAGACAAGCCCAATGGTTTCATGGCATCTGTCATCATTTGTTGATGGCCAACAGAAATATAGACGTGATTTTCTTGGGTCTCTTTCGCTTCAGGGATCGGGTATAAAGTTGTGATGGGACGACTTTGGACAATGTAAAAGGTATCATCAACCAAACACCATTCGATATCCTGTGGCCAACCAAAATGAGATTCAATCTGTCTGCCGATGTGTGCCAGTTCTAAAATTTGTTGGTCAGTCAGTGTTTGCGTTCTCTGCTGATCAGGATCGATTGGCTGTGTTACGGTTCCGCCTTCTTTTCGGCTATAAATAGCTAATTTTTTGGTTGCGATCCTCTTCTCAACGATTTTCCCTTCCTGTACTTTATAACAATCCGCAGTTACCAAGCCAGAGACCAATGCTTCTCCCATTCCAAAACTGGCATCAATGGATAACCGTTTTCGGTTAGAAGTGATTGGATCAGCAGTAAATAAAATCCCCGAAGCCTGTGGGAAAACCATCCTTTGAACGATAACGGATAAATAAACTCGGGTGTGGTCAAATTGGTTTTGCATTCGGTAGATGACCGCACGATCCGTGAATAAGGAAGCCCAACATTTGCGGATATGCAGTAAGATAGCTTCTTTTCCAATAATATTTAAAAAGGTGTCATGTTGACCAGCAAAAGAGGCATGTGGTAAATCTTCAGCGGTGGCACTCGAACGCACGGCATAAGCCTGTTCGGGGCCATTTAGGGAGAGATAGTGAGCAACTGCAGCCGCAACATCAGAAGGAATTTCTACTTCCATAATGACTTGTCGAATCGTTTTGCTGATTTCGCGAATTTGATCCAGGTCCTCTACTTTTAGCATGGTTAGTTGATCCAACAAGGCTTGAAACATTTCGTTTTGTTCGATGGCTTTTTGATACCCCATAGTTGTCACACAAAAACCTTCCGGTACCTGGATTCCTTGAATTTTCGATAATTCCCCTAAATTCAACCCTTTTCCGCCAACGAGCCAAAGCTGCGTTTCTTCCATTTCCTGAAAACCTAGAACCAAAGAACTCATTCCATATCTCCCCTAACCATTCATTTAAGAAAAAACATTTGACAAAAGCGCATTGACTTGATACAATTAAATTGTAAGATGGGATATTTATGCTCGTGTTACTTAAAACACAGTCGTAATCCGATTATATCATCATGTCTGTTTATGTTCAATATAAAAGAACCTGGCCAAAATGAACTGCACCCCAATTGTTAGACACCATCTAACAATTGGAGGTGCAGTTTTTCTATGGCTAAATTTACTGTACAAGATAAATTACAAGCAGTTAAACGTTACATAAATGGAAGTGAGAGTTTATCTGAAATAGCTAAATCTTTAGGAACCGATCATAAAGCGGTTTTTAAATGGATCAAACAATATGAATACAATGGTGTAGAAGCTTTTGTAAAACAATATACAAATTATACGCAACAGTTTAAACTAGACGTACTAAATTATATGATTGAACACGGTACGTCCTTAATTGAAACAGCTGCTATTTTTAATATAGCGTCTCCTTCAGCAATAAGCACTTGGAGAAAACAATTTGAAATACAAGGATTAGATGCCCTTCAATCAAAGAAAAAGGGGCGTCTTTCTTTGAAAAAAGAATCCAATCAACAATCAAAAAGTTCTTTTTTTATTTGACAAGAAATAGACCAATCGGTATTTTCATCTCATCCCGCAAAGATTAAATTTCAATTATTTAGACTCATATTTATATTGTGATCACACTGCGAATTTACTACACTAATAACATCATTCTAGAAAGAGGGTTGAGTATATGAACCATCATTTTGTGGAGGTTGCTGAAGGATATAAACTCCATTACGTGCGGGAAGGTCAAGGTACTCCTGTATTATTGCTGCATGGCTGGCCTGGATTTTGGTTTGATTGGAGCAAAGTGATTCCATTACTAAGTAAAGAAGCTGACGTGATCGTTCCTGATTTTCGCGGCTATGGGTTATCGGATAAACCTCAAATTGAGCCGGTGACAGGATATAGTCCTGCCATATTAGCTAAGGATATCATTGAAATTTTAGACGATGTGGGAGTCGATCAGGTAATTGTCGCCGCGCATGATATCGGAGCGACGATCGCTCAGACACTGGCTAAAACCTACGCTTCGCGAGTGAAATCATTGGTTCTTTTTAACCCGCCTTATCCCGGGATCGGAGCCAGGAGGTTCGACCCTGATGTTCAGCCTCAATTTTGGTACCAACATTTACATAACCTGGAGTTGTTTGAACAATTATTTGCAGATGAACCTTCATCTGCGCGAAAATACGTACGCCATTTTTATGAACATTGGTCAGGTGGAACCATTGAGGAGACTGATCTGCAGTCCATCTTGGATATGTATGCTGAGCCGGGTGCATTGCTGAGCAGTATTATGTATTACCGCGCCAGAGCAGCAGACAAAGCGAAACAAGCAAATGGCAGTAGCCCAAGCTCCCCTATTCTCCAAGAGACCACCGTTCTATGGGGAGAGGCAGATCCGGTAATGAAGGTTGAATGGTCGGATCGTTTGGGAGAGTTTTTTGAGAACGTCACTTTGAAACGACTGCCCGGTATCGGTCACTTTGTTCCTTTAGAGTCGCCGCAGGAGGCAGCCGGGGCAATTTTAGGGCATATTCGAAAATAGTAGGGTGTCTAGGACTGGATAGATCCA
>Ga0180220_1002068_pt1 | contig 13551 bp, 12 predicted proteins | sample eDN5th37CBELigBY_FD_151335 | JGI IMG/M metagenome (GOLD analysis project Ga0180220, IMG submission 151335) | Enriched backyard soil microbial communities from Emeryville, California, USA - eDNA 5th pass 37_C BE-Lig BY (version 2) (version 2) | ecosystem: Environmental > Terrestrial > Soil >... | reverse complement strand
GGACTGGGCTCGTGACGGCACCCTCGCGGAGTACGCGGCCGTCGAGGCGCGCAACCTCGCGCCGTTGCCGGGCAACGTCGACTTCACGGTGGGGGCAAGCCTGCCGATCTCGGGTCTGACCGCGTGGCAGGGATTGTTCGGGCACGGCCACCTACAGGCGGGGCAGAGCGTCCTCGTGCACGGTGCGGCCGGCGCAGTCGGTTCGCTCGTGACTCAGCTCGCACGTGAGCACGGCGCCTACGTCATCGGCACCGGGCGCAGTGCCGATCGTCAGAAGGCGCTCGACTTCGGCGCGCAGGAGTTCGTCGACCTCGACAATGACGTCCTCGAAGACGTCGGCAGAGTCGACCTGGTGTTCGATGTCATCGGCGGCGACATCGGGAAGCGATCCGCAGGCCTGATTCGAGCCGGAGGAACGCTCGTGTCCGTCGTTGGGCCGCCCGAGAAGCGACCCGACGACGGCCTGGCAGTCGACTTTGTCGTGGAATCCGATCGCGCCCAACTGAGCGAGATCGTCCAGCGGGTGCGAGACGGCGACTGCGGACGAACATCGGCAACGTCTCGAGCCTCGATGAAGCGATCGCCGCCTTCAATCCGACCGAGCGGCGAACGGGGAAGACGGTTATTCGCGTTCGCTTTTGAGGGTTGGGACGATCTCGCGCCGGAAGCGATCGGTCTTCACACGAAGACGCTCCCGGAGCACGACGCGTAGCAGAGGTGTCCATTGCTCCTGCCGCAAAAGTCGCAAGAGATCAAAGCTTGGCTAAGACCGGGAAATTCGCATTGTTCACAGAGTCCACATGTGATGAAACCGCTGCTGCACTGCCCGCCTAGCAGAGGAAACCTCACATGGCCAGCTGTGTAATCTGCACGCAGCCGGTCGATGATGATGGCGTGATCTTTGATGTTGATCGGGAGGCCGTCGGTTTCGTCGAGAACCCGGGCGAAACTCGGGTAGATCTGCCTCTCGGGTAGATCTGCCTGAGGTTACTTCGCCCCACCTACTTTCGCCGTTTGCCAGCGGGCAGTAGCGGCGTGATGATCGATTCGGCGAGCCGCAAGCATTCATCGAAATCCATTGCATCGCCGATAACATCGATTTGCGCGAACTCTCGCCTGAGTACGTCCTCGCGATCCGCGAGTGCCTTCAAGAAAGCAGCGCCATGCCGCGCCAAGAAAGGCATCGCCGCTCGCAACTCTTCTGGCTCGTCAGTTGCGACTGCGCACAGATCGAACAAATCTCGACCCTTCGCACGGTCACCTCGATGCCACATCTTCTTGGCGATGATCTCCGCAGACGTCTCCACGCGAATCATCCGTCCTCGATAGTTGATCGTTTCGTGTGGAGCATCGGTCAATGGCGCACCGACGATCACGTCGATCTCGCCTTCAGGTAGGAACAGCTTGATGAATTCAGCCGCCTCTTCGTAGTCCACGCTGATTTCCTCGGCCGCATCGCTCAGTCGCGGATTGATGTACCCGAGGTATTGCGGATCTGGAACGAACAGGTCGATGTCTTTGCTGCGGCGATGTCCGAGTCGCAGCATGAGCACCGTGCCGCCACCGAAGGTCCACGGAGCACCGGGGACTTCACGCTCGAGCTGCGACATCAATTTCAGGGCGCGACAAAACAGTCGCGACCAAACACCCGGTCGTTCGAGATCGGGGCTGCTCATTCCCAGATCGGACGCCGGCTCTTCACCTGACGCCCGAGACGACGATAGTTCTTCCAGACGATTTCACGACTGAGATCTGCCTCCTCGTGAAGTTGCCCTGCGACCGCACTCAGCAGCGAGACCGGTGCATCGTCCAGCAAGGAAGAGACATGCGGGATGTACTTGTCCGGAACCTCGCCGGTCACCAGAATGCGCTTCAAGGTCCTTGGCGCAATACGATCCTTGTAGCTCACGCTTGCGGTGGCAGCGGCGCGTACTAGCGGAGCCATCCGGGCGCGCATTACGCGGCGCGGCCCGCCGGCGTCGACACGCAGCGTTAACCCGAGCACTGACGCGAGCCGCTCGGCCTTGTTGAGGCCCAAATTTGGAGCGGCGCCGGTCTCTATCTGGTTTACGGTCTGTCTGGACAAACCGCTGAGCGTCGCAACCCGCGCCTGGCTCAAGCCCATCTCGGTGCGTCGAGCGCGTAAGGCATTTCTGAGTTCGTGGATCGTACTCATACATCCAGGGTAACCATGCCCTCCAGGATGTCAAATATATGCGACACACGGCTGCGGCCTTCGCCTGGCCGGCTTGTTCAGAGCCGTCCGATGCAGGCCAGGTGTAGCCTCGCCATGCCGATGTAGCGCTCGCCATCGCGCGGAAGGCACCGGCCTGTCCGCGCCGGCCTGAGCCTCTACCGCACCTCGTCGAGGCCCATCGAGGCCTACCGGAGCTCGACTATCCGTTCCACGATCGCACGATCACGGTGACGAGCTGCGGGCGTATCTGCATTGACCGGCCCGGGAAAAGTCGGACCAGCGCGAAAGTGAGATTCTGCGGCAAAACCTGGCTGTAGGCGGCGGAGGTTTTGTCTTGAAGAAGAAGCGATTTTCGGTCGAGCAAATTACCGGGATTTTGAAGCAAGCGGGCTGGGTGCACCGATCGCGGAGCTGTGTCGACAGCATGGCATCTCCGAGCAAAGCTACTACCGCTGGAAGAAGCTCTACGGCGGAATGGAGCCTTCGGAGGCACGTGAGCTCAAGGAGCTTCGCGAAGAGAACATCAAGCTCAAGCGCTTGGTCGCGGACCTGTCTGGAGTTGACCCGCTTTCGTGGACACCTGATCCTTTGGAATGCAGGAGTCCACAATGCCTCGAACACGACCTCCATATCCCCCAGAGTTCCGTCAGCAGATGGTGGGACTGGTACGTGCCGGGCGTAAGCCGGCAGAACTAACCGAAGAATTTGGCTGCACGGCGCAGTCGATCGCGAATTGGGTCGGCCAGGCACAGCGCGATGGCGGCGAACGCAAGGATGGGCTGACTATAGATCGTCTCGTGCGACACCCACTTCTCCGGGCTCTTCGGAAACCGCTCTTTAAGCCAACCGGCTATTTGCTGGGGAGACCAGTCCCGCTTCAGTTTACCCGCAACAAGACGTTGCAGATCGCGCTCCCGCTGGCCTGTAGCACGCGATGAATCGACGCCTGCCGCTGGCAAAGCGCGCGTCCGATCGAAAGGATGTTTTCGCCAGCTTTATACCGACGCCAAAGCTCTTCGCGTTGTGCGCCTGCGATCACCGAGTGACATCCCATGCCGAACACCTCCTAGTCCTAGACTAATCGAGAGATGTTTCGATGACCGGTTGAGACCGCCTTTACCCATGTCTCCGGAATAATCCGTTACCCATCTGTCCAGAATGGACCCATGGTGTAATGGCGCGGCCGGAGGGATTCGAACACCCGACCACCTGGTTCGAAGATCTAATGAGCCAGATGATCGGGGTGAAACGCGAGTTTCACCGATTTGCAGGTCACGAGTTTTCAACAGCTTAATCGCGGGTCCCCCGTTGCAGGATCGACCGCAGCCTGAACTCGAAAGATCAACGTCCCGCAAAAGTCACGCAACCACATGGCTATGGTTGTGAGCGGCGAAACTCGAGGCCCCCCCTCTTTTCGCGACGAGTCTTCAATGTGGAAGCGCCAAGTCTGCCAGCAATTCGGTGACGACGGCTTCCTCAGCAATGGCAAGGCCGTGATTGTGCATCGCCGCCGCTAGTGAATCATCCCAGGACGCAGCGACGGGAGCATCGATCAGATCGCGCATCGCCTGAGGTGCGCGCGAAATCGCCTGCTCATAATCAGCGCCCATGAGGCGCCAAGGGCGTGCGGGCCAGGTGCGCATGACGAAATTTGCTATCCGCACGCCGGGCCAATCGAAGTCGCCGTGGTACAGCAATTGCGCGCGGGCCTCACATAACTGTGTCAGCAACGTCCGTTGAGCGGCTGCGGGCATGCCTTCGGTGCACACCAAAGGAGCGCAGCGCGGACCCAATCGATCGGCTGCAATCGCAACGATGTTGGGATTTTCACAAACATAGACCGGCGCGTCATCGAACCGCCATGCCGGCGATGTGCGCAGCAGAGTGCGAAGCGAGAGATAGTGCGGCTCTCCCGGCGAGATGCCGATCGACCCTCGGAATGGCGACGGCAAGTTCAAGCACAGTGCCGGCCGTGCCAACTCGTTTACAAGAACGCCAACGCGGGCCCAAGTGTCCCTGACACGCTCGGGAGCACTTTTGGTCTCATTGGTTTGCTCTCCAGTCACAGGCGCATCGCGGGGCCAGCCTTGCCTCAATGCAGACAGAACGATCGTTGCGGTCGGATAGCCGTTGTCCAGTGCATGCGCGTTCCCGAGCACTTCTGCAGCCAGTTGTGCTCTGGTGATACCAGCCGATGGAAGTCGCTGCAGCACCCGAGTCGCTTGCTCCAACAGTTGCTCAGCGGTGCAGTGATCACCGCGAGTGAGCCGCTTGAGGGACGCGGCCATTGCTGACGCTTGCAGCCACTGACGCAGCACGGGGTGCCAGCGCTCCGCGCCAATGACTTGTGACCATCGCAGCAGCCGAGCTTGCCGAACAGCCGCACGGTCCTCGATAGGACCGTCCAGCATCTCCAATGCACCGCGAAGTGAGTCCGCGATACCTGCAGCACGCAGCGAACCATTCAGTTGCTCGATGTGTATGCGTATGGATCGCGCGGAACGCGGCGGCCGTCCCGTCATCAGAGCCAATGCTTCTTGCTCGGTCGGCGTCAGATTGCTGAGCTGCAGCGCTCCACTGAGATGTCCGCCGTGTCGTTCGAAGTGACGCCTAAGGCGCTGTCGCAGACGCGCCAGCTCATCACCGCCGAGAAGGCGCACGAGTCGATCGTCGGGTCGCTGCGGATCCCCACTCATTGCGGCGGGAATCTTCGGTCGGGATCTCGCTGCGGCCTCTTGGCGCGGCCGTCCCAGGTCCAGCGGGACACGAACACTGCGTCCACGCCCTCGCGGCGCTGCAACTGGCAGATCGATACACCGGGCAGCTCGGCGTAGCAGGCCCATTCGCGCTCGCTCGTGATCACGAAGTCCAGGTCGAATTCGCGAATCAATCCCATACAGTGAGCGCGGGCATCGTCGTCGATGCCCGCGAAGGCTTCATCGAGCAGCATCAGTCTTGGCGCGAGCGGACTGCCGCCTCGCCCGTAGAAACTCGCGATGGCGGCGAACAACGGCACGGTCAGCCCCAGCGCGCGTTCGCCGCTGGAGGCGGGTCCCGACAGTTTGCGCCATTGACCATCCTGATGTCGCTGCACGCGAAAGCGGTGCCAGCGACGATAATCCAAAGCGCGGGCCAGCTGATCGACCAGACTACCGCCCTTACCACTGATTTCGGCATCGGCTCGCGCGCGCTCCGCGACGATCTGTTGTTGCAACATCGTGCCAATCACCCTGCGGTCTTCCGCCGACCACAGATCGGAGCTGGTGTGGAGCAAACGCTCGCGAGCGATCTCCAATCCCGTCGGAGCGCCGTCCTCGGCAGAGATGGACTGCCACTGCAACCGATAGCGCACGCCCGTGCTCGTCGGGCGTTTATGTAGTTCCTCGTTGATCGCGTTCACTTGCTGATCGGCAGCTCGCATTAAGCGCTGAATCTCCGCGGCAATCTCGGCTTGCAGGTGATTCTCCAAGACCTCCCGCTCCTTGGCCGAGAGAAGCTCGCTGCGCTGCGCGATGTCGTCCGCCAGAAGGTTGGCTAACGTGTCCGGGCGTTCCGAGCGGTTTTGATACTGAATATGAACGGTGAAGCCCCAATCGTTAGCCTCGGAGCTGGCCTGGTGCCCGAGGGCGCTCAGCGAGCGATGCAGTTCGGACAAATCTTCGCCGATCTGGTGTTGCGTGCGACTCCAATGAGCCTCGTCGTCGTTGATGTGCGCAAGCGCCTGCTCGGCGCGTCGCGCCAGCGTCAGTGCGGGATCGATGGTCCACGGCGTTGCGCGATCCGGCAACTCCATCTGAGGCAATGCGGCTGACAGCAGGCCGCTATCGACGAAGCGCTGCAGTTTCTCTATCACCCGACTACGAGCCTCGGCGCGCTCGTTTAATGCTGTCTCAGCGGTTTCTGCGCGAGTCCTGGCGATGGCGCGTTGCTCGCCGATCTTATTCAACGCCCCTTGTTGCTCGTCCAGGTTCCCCTCGGCCGCATCCACCGTGCTTCGCGCTGCTGCCAGCTGTTGTCTGAGGAGCTCCACTTGCTGACCGACGGCGTTCTGCAACGTTTCAAATCGCGCTCGGGTTCTTTCTGCGCGCTCAACCGTCTCGGCTCTCGTGCTCTCGAACTGGGTGAGCGCATCGCAAGCCTCGATTTCGCGCTCGCGCTGCACCGCATGCTCAGGGTGAGCCGTGAGCCATTCACGTGCAGCCGACAGCAACTGCTGGTGACTGGCGCTGAATCGATCGACCGCATCGCTGATCGACATCAGCGCCGACGGTTCGTTCGGCAGTTGCAAGTCGGTTGCATCCTTCAGCACTGTCTCCCGCGCCGCCTGCAGCTCATTCTCGGCAGCGCGGCAGTGCGTCTCGATCTGCTCGAGGCGCTGGTAGGCCCTCGCAACGTCCTGCCCGGCGCTTGCGGCTGTGAGAACTGCTTCGCGAAGCGTCACATCGGACGGTGCAGCATCAAGCTCCTGCTGGCTGCGCTCGCGATCCGCGTGCAACTCGGCAGCGCGCCGTTCGATATCAGCGGTGGCGACGTTCAGGCTCTCGAGCAGTCGAGCAACCTCCTCGAGTCGGCGCTTGCGCGCCTTCTCTCGCGCCGTGTGACCGACATAGACCGCTTCGCTCTTTCGCCACGCGCCGGCCAGTGCTCCAAGGCGATAACGTCCGTCTCCGGAGATCCAAGATTCGGCCGAAATTACATCGTTGTCTCCGTACGCGACGCTGCTCAGAAGCGCAGCGATCAATGCGGCATCGATGCTGCTGCCGTCCGGCACGGCTGGGCACAACACACTCGTCAGGTTCGTCGTGGCCGTGATGGGACGCCGGATCCAGTGACTGTCCAGTAACGCAGTACCATCGGCGGCGATCAATGTGCCATGTGGAGCGAGCCATGCATCCAGCAGGCCACATGCCTCTAGCGCAGCCTCGACGCCGGCGCGCTCGGTTGAGTCGAGATGAGAGTGGAAATCCACCAGCTGCCAGAATGGGGCGCCGTCTCGTTTCTCGCGGATACCAGGCGAGCGCGTCGGCGGTACCGGCGGAAATGCATCGTGACCGGCGGCGAGCCGATCGCGTTCGGCCATCAACTCGGCGCGCTGATGCTCCTGCATTGCTCGTTCTGCGTTGAGCGATGCCTCGCGACGCGCATGATCGAGCGAGAACTGCCGATAGGCTTCGCTAAGAGCAGTGGTAGCCGGATTCGATCCTTCCGGGCGAGCCGTCCACGCCGAGAGCTGCGGTACGACCGATGCCTCGTCCATGCGCAGCTGGCTCAATGTCCCGATGTGTGCAACCCACGCATTGATAAGGTTGCTCGCGGCAAGCTCTGCATTGCCATCTGCGGATGCGCGCCTTCCATGCGCGTCCTCCAGCTCCGCCTGGCGCTCGCGCTGCGACGCTTGCAGCGCTTCGAGCGCCGACAGCTTTTTGTCCGCCGTTGCATGTCGCTGCTCCAAGTGCCTAATGTCTTGTCGCCGTTTCGCGCCCGCCAGACGCAGCTCTTCCGACGCCGCGGCAAGCTCGGATCGCGCCAGCGTCGCGAGCTCATCCGGTGTCGTCGCAGCGAGCCGATTGGATTCGAACGAGCCGAGCGTCCCCGCCGCTTCTGCTTCGTGCCGGCACTGCTCGCGTGCAGACAAAAGTTCCGCGCGCGCGTGATCAGCACGCTCAGCCGATTTCCGGCTGCGTTCTTCCTCTCTTGTGAGTTTCTGGCGGGCTTCTTCGCACTGCTTGGCCACGGACGCGGCGGCGACGCTGGCTTCCAACGCGTCCCTTTCCGCCTGATTCAGGCGGTTTGCGTCCTGATTGGCGGGATCACTCTGCAGTGTTTCCAGGTGCTCACGTGCAGTGGCCAGCGTTTGCCGAGCCTGCTCGTGAGCGACGATGCCGGCCTGTTCAGCTTGCTGCGTTCTCTCGAGCTCGGCTTGCGCCTTGTTGCGCTCCTCGCTGGCATTGTCGAAACCCGTCTGGGCCTGACGCAGCTCGCGCGCTTGTCGGCGCGTCAACATCCCGGCGTACACGCGATAGCGGCTCTCGAACTGCCGGATGGCGCGCTCGAGTTGCCGCAGCTCTTCAAGGCGATTGCGATCCTCCTCCAGTTGATTGAGCGCCTGCGCCACGTCAGTCAGTAGCTCGGATGGGAGCGGCGGCAGTGCGTCGCTCAGCGCCTGCGACAAGCCGGCCTCGTCTGGCTTCTTCGATAGCTGTGGTTGTCGCAACTGGATCAGCGTATCCATCAGCGCGTCGTAGCGCTTGCTGCCCAAATGGAACAGCCGCTCGTCGACGGCGCGGCGATACTGGCCGCTGAGCTCGAATACTTGGCCCCAGCCCGGATCTTCGATGCGCTCGCGCAGCCGTTCGCGTGTGAGAACGACGCGCTGCGCGCTGGTGAGCCATAAATCCTGACCGATACGTACACCGGTCTGGTCGTCGCCTCCATCTAGGATGAAGTACCAGCTGTCGACCTGCGGCTTGCCGTCCACCGCCAAGAGACCAGCGCCGAGCGTCAGATAACGCACTGAGCCGTCCGCCAGAGACCGGCCGAATTCGATCCATGTGTAACCCATGCGGCGGGGATAGCTATTCATCAGCAAGTTCCATGCCATTCGCTTGCTCGCGTCGCCGTCGGGCTCGATGCGAGAAGGACGCAGCTGTGCGTCGAACAAGAACGGGAGCGTCAGCGAAAGCACCTTTGACTTGCCGGTTCCGTTGTTGCCGCGTAACAGCAGATGGCCATCGTGAAACCAGAACTCCTCGCTGTCGTAATGAAACATTTCGACGACGCCCAGCCGCAGAGGCTGCCACCGTTCGCGAGTCGGCTGGGGCAGAGCAGGAGGCGACGCAGTCGGGATTGACGGGCTAGCGCTCATGAGTTCGTCGTACGGATGTCGGCTTGTCCCAGCGCGAAGCGCGCAATGGCCGGCAAAGGCGTGATGCGGTCTTGCTCGAGTGCGACTAGTTGCAACTTGCGAAGTCTGTCGATGGCGATGACCGCAAGCTCCTTCTCTGCACCGGGCGCACGTGCGGATTTTCGCCAGTACTTGCCGTACTGCATGCTCGCGTTACGCAGATGACTCGCAATCGCGTCCATCGTGGTGACCCCAGGCAGAGAGCTCGATCGCAAACGCTGTGCGAGAAATTCCGCAACAAGCAGTGTGGCATGCGCTTCCGTGCCTTCGGCCGGCATGGCCACGTCTGTGAGTTGCGCCGATTCATCGGTCAGCGCCAAGCCCTCGGCGCGCTGCTCGGCAATGAGGTCCAGGGCCTCGCAGAGCCGGCTCGCCATCGGACCGCGTTGATTGACGAAGTACGCTTGAGCTTCCTCGCTCAATGAAGAGCTATAGAGCACGGGGTCATCCAACAGTCGGCGCGCGAGATGATGACGTAAGGCGTCGCGGCGACCTTGATCGCTGTCTGTGACGTGTTCGGCGATCAGGGATCGCAAGCGCGATTCGAAATCTGCGGGTGCTTCTTCGGCGCGCCAAGTCGAAGGTCCGCGAACGGCGGCGAGTACGCCGGCTAATAACCGTCGTTGCACGTCGTAGAGCGCGTCGGACTGCGTCCACCCGCTCTCGTGCACGAAAGTTTCCTCGTCACCTGCCACGCGCTGCAACACTCCTTGTTCCAGCAGCGTTTTGCAGACAGCGACGAGGGCACGCCGTTCGACAGCCGTACTCAAAGTGAATTCGTATCCGAGTGCGGCGAGTGCAGGGTCGGCCGCGAGCTGCATCACGCGCTCCCCGAGCACTCTCAACGTGATCTGAGGATCGGCGCGCTCAAGCACGGCGCAGCATAGGCACAGCAGCACGTAACGATAACGGTCGTATCCAGGCAGGCCACGAGTATCGTCCGTTAGGTCGGCCGGCCGCTTGAACAAGCGCGCACCTTCACGATCGACGTATAAAGGCCAGCCAGTCTCGCGTGCGAACCAATCGCGCACGCGCTCGGCCTGCCGGCGCACTGCGCCAAAGTCCTCATGCTCAGGTGACATCAGCGGCGTCATCAGCAATGCGCGCAACGCCTTGCGGAACTCGTCCTGTTGCATGGACTTTTGGAGGTCGCCGATCCGTCGGCCGTCCTGCAGTGATCGCCTCGTGCTCATTCGGCTGCGTGGATCTCGGTGATGGTCAGCAAGTGATCTCTTCCGGAGAACGTTCCGGCGGGCGTTTCAATGCTGGCGCGGGTGTCAGCGGGCAATGGTTCCAGACGCACTCGAAGAAGTCCGTCACCGGTTTGCAGCTCTACCGGCCGATCGGGATTGAGCTGGTCCGAGAGTGCTTCGCCCAGCAAACCCAGAAAGAGTTGAAACGCATGTTTGTCGAGCTCGCCGACTTCCGACAGACGAGCTGGACGCCCCGTTGCAAGGCGTAGTCGCGCAGCCTGCACTTGTCGCGATTCTTCAGCCAATTGCTCGGCCATCAATTCACGTTCCGCGCTTCTGTCCCTGACGCGCGGCAAGGGGCCGCGAGGCGCTGCTTCCCCGTACTCGCGCAAGCGAGGATTGATTTGCAGCGGTGGAGCTTCAGACCACGGCGTGCTGGCGGGAAGGTTGTCATCTGCGTGTGAATTGAGCGAGAAATGCCGGGCTGGTTGGAGTGCGAACGCAGCCCGCGCCATGCGATGCGCTTCTGCGTCGTTGCCGCAGGCTGCAAACCACTGCGCCAGCACGCGGAAGTCCGCTGAGCGATCGCTGCGGCCGCTGCGACGCTCGTTCAATGCCGCTATCGCTCCGAGTAGCTGCGGAATGGCTGCTCGGGCTCGCGCTCTCAGCAGTTCTGCTTGAGGCGGCTCTGCACCAGTGGCCAGAAACCACCCGCGAAGTCCTTTCCAACGTTCTTTCCAGGCGCGCCAACGTTCGATCTTTCGATCCTGCTGATCGCTCGCATCGCCGGGAGCAGCATCCCTGGCTTCGCGCTCCGCGATCTGCAAGAGAATTCCATCGATGTAGGTCGTCAAGAATTGGATCAGTCGGGCGATGCTGTCGGATCGCCGAACCAAGTCGCCGATGAACCGTTCCAGATAGTCGATCAAGCGTCGCTTGTAAGTGACAATGGTGCTCGCGTCCGCTTGCTGGAGCTCCAAGCTGCGAGCGACGCCGGCCATGAAGGACTGCGCGTTCTCCGCAAGATCCTCGAATACGCGTACGAGGTCGCGGAGCGTTTCGTGCGCCTTGGCGACGTCGGGTCCCGTGCCATCCGTATCCGCATCGATGAGTTGCTTTAGCGCGAGCAAGCGCCCGGCGATGTCCTCGAGTGCGACGGTTTGGAGTTCGGCGCGGCGGCGCAATGTCTGTAGCAGCATGGCCAGGCCGGTCTCGACCGCTTCACCACCATGGGACAACCGATACAGGAATCTCGCTCGATAGAAATCGCTGAGTGTCGAAACGCGCGCCGTGTCCGGCTGCGATTCCAGATTGCCCCACTGCGACAGCTGTGCGAGCAGCGCATTGATCTCTTCGATGCGAGGTGCATCCCCTGGCCAGTCGGCTTCGCTGGCCACTTCATCAGGCCTTAGTTGCAGTCGGTATTGCCGCTTAGCCGCTGCGAATACATCCATGATGGCCCGATAGAGCGGCGCCTTATCTGCCGTGACGTGGCGGAGTAGATCTGCAGAGTCGACGATGTTGGGTTGGATTCTCGTGTGATCCATGCCTAAGTCCGCAATGCCATTTGCAATCGGCCGACTAGGCTACTGGATCGCGCGCGGATCACGAAGGAGTGCGGAGGAGCGGGACGAAAACAGGTACGTGCCGTCTTGCCACAGAAGGTCCCCGTTATGTGCGCTGCCGGCGGTAACTAGGCTTTAAGTTCAAGTACTTACAACCATGTCACCCATCGGACTTGGGTCTGGTTCGTTAATGTAGAAACATCGCTACATTTTCGAGGTACTGATCCTATGGTCATCACCCCCCTGTCCAGTCGCGAGTTCAACCAGGACACCAGCCGGGCCAAGCAGGCTGCGAGTAGAGGACCCGTGTTCATCACGGACCGCGGGCGGCCAGCGCACGTTCTGCTGACGATCGAGGAATACCAGAAACTCGCTGGGTCGCACGCCAGCATCGTTGATCAGTTGGCAATGCCCGGTGTGGAGGACATCGAGTTTGATCCTCCTCGTCTCAGCGGTGGCTCGCCGCGCCCGGCAGACCTGTCCTGATGTACTTGCTCGACACGAACGTCGTCGACCCGGTGACCGGCCGCGAGTTTGCGCGGAGAATCCGGTCAAATGGAGGATTAATCGTCTGTATTGCAAAACGCGCTACAGGCGACTAAGGTACGCTACGTACCAGAGGAAATGCCAGATGACGACGCGCCGCGCTACCAAGAAAAAGGAGCACCCGCTGTCCATGCGTTTGCCGGACGCGGACATCGCGATTATCGACCGTGCAGCGGGAATGCGAGGTCGATCGCGGACGGACTTTGTCCGGGAAGCCGCCGTGCGTGCGGCCGAAGATGTCCTCATGGAAAGCACGCTCGTTCGGATGAGCCCCTCTGGCTTCAATGCGTTCATGAAAGCGCTCGCTGAGCCGGCCACTGCTGTACCGGAGATGGTGGAGTTGCTGAAGCGCCCCGCACCTTGGGAGGCGAGCGGATCGCGGAAGTGACGGGCCTCAAGCCTTGACGCTCTCACTTCCCGAACCGCTGACTGCGACTCACGACCTTTCGCAGTTTTCCTGCGGCAAGCCGGCGCTCGACCATTGGCTAAAAACGCGCGCTCTGTCTAATCAGGAAAAGGGATTCACTGCGGTCATCGTGATTCACGAGGACAACCGCGTTGTCGGCTACTACGGTCTAGCTCCTACCGCGGTCGTGCCTTCAGTGTTGCCCCGTTCGATCCACACAGGTCAACCGCCGGATCCCGTTCCGTGCCTACTGCTTGGGCAGCTTGCGATTGATCTTGCCTGGACGGGCAAAGGCATCGGCACGGGCTTGTTGAAGCATGCGCTTGAGCGTTGCGTCACCGCTGCGCGCCTGATCGGCGGGCGCGCGTTGGTCGTCAACGCTGTGGATGCGGATGCTGCCGACTTCTGGCGTCGACGCGGATTTCTTCCGTTCAGGGATGATCGTTTGGTGCTGTTTCGATCGATGTCGGACATCGCGGCATCCATCGAAAGGGCCGCGAGGTGAATATCGGCATGGTCATGGAAAGGCAATTCATCCCGAAATTCCAGCTGGTGCACGGCGCGTACTACGCGGGTATCAGGCCATTGCCACAGACGCACTGGGGAATCGAGGCCGGCGCAAGAAGAAGATTGCGATCCACGAGGGCGAAGCCGCCGTCGTGCGGCGCATTTTCGACCTGTACCTCAACCGCCATGACGGGCGCACGATGGGGATCAAGGAAGTCGCCAAGCTGTTGAAC
>Ga0180220_1002066_pt1 | contig 13571 bp, 9 predicted proteins | sample eDN5th37CBELigBY_FD_151335 | JGI IMG/M metagenome (GOLD analysis project Ga0180220, IMG submission 151335) | Enriched backyard soil microbial communities from Emeryville, California, USA - eDNA 5th pass 37_C BE-Lig BY (version 2) (version 2) | ecosystem: Environmental > Terrestrial > Soil >... | reverse complement strand
CCGAGAAGCTCGCCACCGCCCTCGCCAAGGTGGCGGCGATCGTGGGGGACGATCGGATGGGACGGCCGCTCCTCCAGGACTCCCACGTGTACGAGCGCTTCGCCCTGGAGAGGTTCGATCCGCCGCCGGCGCCGGGCGGCGTCGCCGCCCGAGAGGAGGAGGCGCGCCATCCGGCGGATCCGGCGCGACCACCGGGCGCCCTCGCCGCCCTGCGGCTCTTCCGTCCGCCGATCCCGGCCGAGGTGCGGGAGGGCCGCGACGGCCCGCAGGCGCTGCGCGCCGGCGCCATCGCCGGCTGGATCGTCTCCTGCGCGGGGCCGTGGCGGCTGGACGTGGGCTGGCACGAGGCGCCCGTGTGCAGCGACGCCTTCGACGTGGAGCTCTCCGACGGCGCCGTCTACCGGCTGGCGCAGGACTTCACCACGGGGGCCTGGTCCCTCGTGGGCCGCTACGACTGACCGGACCCGCGTGCTTCGCGGCATTCGCGGTGGAGACCGCGGCCGTCGCGCCGTGCGGGCGAAGGGCGGATCGCACCATCCCGCCCGGACGATCTCCCCGTCTCCATGGAAGCCGCCGTGCGCGGACGCGCGTTCGCCGAGGTATATGCCGGTTTGACTCCGGGACGAAGCCGATGTCTGATTCGAGCACCAATCATTGCAGCACGGGGCATCGCACCTCCTCATGCCGACGCAGGAGGCACGGGAGTGACGAGACGATTCGATGGGCGGGGCTCCTCCTCTTCGCCGCGGCGATGGCCGCCGGCTGCGGCGAGACCGACGATTCCCCGAAGAGCGGCGACACGGCGCCGAGGATCGTCCACTTCTCGGCATCGCCCCAGACCCCGAAGTTCGTCCTCACGGCGACGGGGTCGGACGGGGACGTGGCGACCGCGGAGCTCGAGGTCCCGTCGGTTCCCCCGCCCGCGATCGACACCTTCGGAGCCATGCCCGGCAGGGTGGGGCGAGGAGAGGAGGTCCACCTGTCCTGGACGAGGACGGACGCCTCGCGCGTCGAGCTGGAGATCGGCGGGCAGCCCGTGGACGCGGAGCTCGAGGTGGACGGGACCCACGCGGTGGCGCTCGACGCCGACGCGACGATCGTCCTGAAGGCCTTCAACGCCGCCGGCGCCGTGGAGGAGCGCACCGTGACGGTGACGATCGGACCGCGCACACCGTCGTGACCGAGCCCGTCTTCGCGACGGCACAGGTCGAGATCGTCGAGGCGCCCCAGGTCGTGCTGTCGGCCAACCCGACCGCGTACGATCCGTCGTCGTGCCAGCCGGTGACGCTGACCTGGACCGCTTCGGGCGCGGCCTCCCTGTCGATCTTCGCCATCGACGCGTCGGGCACGCCCCTGCAGCCTCCGGTCCACGAGGCGACGCCTCTCCGGCGACCGAGCCCTTCCTGGACATCTCGACGAGCCCCACCCGCCAGGAGGTGCCCCCTCACACCTGCAACACCCGGTTCGACGACGAGGGCTGCGCCACCGTCACCTTCCCGAACGGCTTCGCGTTTCCGTTCGACGGGGTCGTCCACACCGAGGCGAAGCTGTTCCACAACGGCTTCATCGGCTTCGACCTGAACTTCACCGGGATCAACTACACCAACCACTCGATCCCCAGCCCGTCGGTGTCCTATGCGCACCTCATCCCGTTCTGGGACGACATCACGCCGGTCACCAACGACATCTATTACGACACCGGGACGGACGCCCGGTGGCAGTACATGGTCGTCCAGTGGACACACTTCAGCGGCGCCTACCAGGACGACGACATGAACTTTCAGGTCATCATGTGGGACGACGGCTCCTTCGACTTTCGCTACGGCACCACGAGGAGCGACGTGGGGACGGACAAGGCGCTCGGCGACTCGGCGACGATCGGCTACCAGAACCTCTCCGGCACCGAGGGGCACTTGATCAGCTTCGACGCCATCGTCCCCACCCTCGAGAACTCGGGGTATTCGTTCGGAACGCCGCAGCTCCTCCCCAGCGGATCCGTCGTCGTCCAGCCGGCGGCGACCCGCACGTATACCCTCACCGCCCATGGCCCGGGCGGCGCGCAGGTGAGCGAGACGATCACGGTGCGTCACGCCCTGACGCCCGCGCCATCACCCGAGGCGTACACCCGAGGCGTGCTCCGGCCGGAGCCGGTCGCCTCGGGTGTTTTGTTTTCAGATTCAATTGTTTTTTCCATCCAAGAGGGTGGTTTGACGTTTTGAGTACGTATGTGGTGGGCTCGACTCGCAATCGAGAATTCGTTTTCGCGAGGAGGCCACCACCATGTGCCGATCGAGCGTATCGCTGCGCGGGCTCCTTCTCTCCGTCCTGTCGATCGGTGTGGCGGTCGGCTGCGGAAGCGCCGAGCCGGAACCGATCCCGGACGAGGGACCGCAGATCACGAAATTCTTCGCCTCGCCCGCTTCGATCGAAGCCGGGGAGGCCGCCGTCCTCTCCTGGGAGACGACCGGCGCGATCTCGATCTCGATAACGCCGGAAGGGGGCGAGCCCATCGATCTCGGCGGCGCATCCGCGGCGTCGGGCAGCGTCGAGGTCCGGCCCGCGTCGACCGCGCGCTACGAGCTGGAGGCGGCCGGTTCCGCGGGCGGGGTGGCGAGGGCCGCCGCGAAGGTCACGGTCGGCCTGCCGCAGCCGCCAGCCGTCGACTTCGAAGCCAAGGACGAGACGATCGGCTACGGGGCGTCGACCGAGCTCTCCTGGCAGACGGAGCGCGCCACCCACGTGGCGATCACCGCCGGCGAGGAGACGATCTTCGACGAGGACCAGCCCGAAGGCACGATCGAGGTCTCACCCACGGCGACCACCGAGTACACCATCGTCGCGACCGGCTTCGGAGGGGAGGACACGAGGTCGGTGACCGTGGCGGTCGCCCCGGTGGTGGAGTCGTTCGAGCCCTCCGCGACGACCGTCTTCCTCGGGGGCACGGTGACGCTGCGGTGGAGGACGAAGGGTGCGGACAGGCTGGCGGTGTCCAGCGCGGAAGGCTTCTCGTACGATGCGTCGGAGGAAGAGCTGGACGAGGGCGAGGTCGAGGCGCCGGTGGGCAGCAGCGGCCGCTTCACGCTCACGGTCGGCCGTGGGGCGATCGAGGTCGCGTCGATGGTCGAGCTGGTCGTCGACACCTCGGCCACGGTCGTCGGCTTCGAGTCCGTGCCCCCCGCCATTACCGAGGTGGGGACGGTGACCCTCTCCTGGAAGGTGCTCAACGCCCAGTTCGTGACGATCGAGGCCGATCCGGGCGGCTACGTGGTGCAGCAGCAGCCGGCGGAAGGGTCGGCGGAGGTGAGCGTGGTCGGCGCCACCACCTTTCTCCTCACCGCCTCCGGCCTCGACGGCTCCACCACGAGCCGGACCCTGGTCGTCCCCTCGGTTCCGGTGCCCGTGATCACGTCGTTCGCCGCGCTCCCCGCCAGGGTGGGCGCCGGCGAGGAGACGGAGCTGGCGTGGACCACCTCGGACGCCGTCCGCGTCGAGATCGAAGGGTACGCCCCGCCGGAGCCCCTCCCCGCCAACGGATCGGTCCGGGTGGCGGTGGCGAGCGACACGACCGTCGTGCTCCGGGCCTTCAACGCGGCCGACCACGCGGTCGAGAGCACCATCGACGTCACGGTGGGGCCGCCCACCATCCTCGCCTTCGACACCTCCGCCGGGAAGGTGCACGCGGGGGCGCCGCTCTCCTTCTCGTGGACCAACCTCGGCGGCGTCTCCCTGCGGGTCCTGGACCCCGGCGGCGCCGTCCCGGGCTGTGCGACCACCGATCCCGCCGTGGTCGCGTCGGGCGCCTGCTCGGCGAACGCGCCCTCGTCCGACGGCGAGGCCCAGTACACCCTGGAGGTGACCAACGGTGCGATGGAGTCGAGCGTGTCCGAGCCCGTGGCGGTGGTGGTCCGCGACGGACCGATCCTGGATCGCTTCGAGACGCTGGACCCGTTGGTCAACCAGGGCGATCCCGTCCGCCTCTCGTGGGTCGTCGGGCCCGACCGCCAGGGTGAGGCGCCGACCCTCGTGCTCGAGGACGACCTCGGCACCGTCTATCCGATCGACGATCCGGCCCTAGGGGAGGCGACGATCCGGATCCAGGATCCGGGGACGCGCACGCTCCGCCTCGTCGCCACGTCGAGCCACGGCACGCCGGATCAGGCCGAGGTCGAGGTCGAGGTCGTGGCCCTGCCCACCCTGACCTTCACCGCGAGCGCGCCCGCCTACGATCCCGCCTCCGGGAACCCGGTGCTCCTGAGCTGGACCACCACCGGCGCCGTCTCGATCGCCATCTTCGAGCTCGACGGGGCCGGCGCTCCGATCCTCCCCCCCATCGCCGAGTACACCGGCGGGAGGGCCGTCGGCGGCTCGGCGGAGGTGAGGCCCACGGGGCCGAAGGACTACCGCGCGGTCGCCGCCAACTCGCTCGGCGCCACCGCCGCGGCGGACGTCCACGTGGACGCGCCCATCTTCGACATCATCTCGTTCACCGCGTCTCCCTCCAACCTCCCCGCGGGCGGGGGCGCGACTACGCTGGAGTGGCAGACGGTGGGCGCGACCTCGGTCTCTCTCGACATCCCGCAGACCCCGGTCATGTCGCCGGGGGCGCCGCCCTTCATGGACATCAGCTCGAGCTCCTCCAAGCAGACCCTGCCCGTGGACGTGTGCGACACGACCTACCCCGACGAGGACTGCCCCATCCTCACCTTCCCCGCCGGGTTCACCTTCCCCTTCGACGGCGTGCCCCGCACCGAGGCGCGGGTCTACCACAACGGCCTGATCAGCTTCGACACCGCGCGCACGGGCAACAACTGGACCAACAGCTCGCTCCCGTCCTCCGCCAACGCCTTTGCGCACCTGGTGCTGTTCTGGGACGATCTGTTCCCGGGCCCGCACCCGCTGATGTGGGATCTCGGCGCGGATTCGAGGGGGACCTTCCTGGTGGTGCAGTGGACGCACTTCACCAACTACGCGGCGGTGCTGGACCTCAACTTCCAGGCGATTCTGTGGGAGGACGGCGCCTTCGAGTATCGCTACGGCACGATGTCGCCGGACACCTACGCGCGGGGCTCGTCGGCCACCATCGGTTACCAGAACTACACCGGCACGTCCGGGTTGCTCATCAGCTACGACACGGAGGTCCCCGGCCTCCCGAACTCGGGATACACGTTCACCCCGCCGTCTCTGCCCGTGAACGGGAACGTGCAGGTCTCCACCACGTCGTCGCGGACCTACACCCTCACCGCCCACGGGCCGGGCGACCTGATGATGACCCGCACGATCCCGGTGACGGTCGGCCCCTGATGCGGCCCTTGACGACCTGAACGAATGTTCCTATCGATCGGGGCGAAGAGCCCCGATCGATCGTGAAGCCCTCCCCCCGCCAGCGCCCGCGACGGCAGCGTGCCCGCTACGTGGAGCTGCGGGCCCGGAGCGCGTTCTCGTTCCTGCGCGGGGCCTCCCAGCCGGAGGATCTCGCGGAGCGCGCCGCATCGCTCGGCTACGAGGCCATGGCCTGCGGCGATCACGGCGGGCTCTACGGCGCGCCCCGGTTCCACGCCGCCGCCACGGAGGCGGGCCTGCGGCCGATCGTCGCGGCGGACGTGGACGTGAGCGACGTGGGATCGCTGCGCCTCCTGGTGGAGGACGCGCGAGGGTACCGCAACCTCTGCCGGCTGCTCACCCGCGCCCACGCGGATCGCCCGAAGGGCACCCACCTCGTCACGCTCGAGGACGTGGCGCTCCACGCCGACGGCCTCGTCGCCCTGCTCGGCGAGTGCCGGGACGCGAAGGCCGCGGATCGGGTGGCGCGGATCCTGGGGAAGGCTCGCGCGGTGGCCGAGGTGCGGCGCCGGCTCGACCCCGCCGACGAGCGGCGCAACCGGGCGATGCTCTCCCTCGCGACGCACCACGGCCTCGCCGTCGTCGCCACCGGCGACGTGCGCTTCGCGACCGCCCGGGAGCGCAGGGTGATGGACGTCCTCACCTGCATCCGCGAGGGCGTCACCATCGACGCGGCGGGGATGCTCCTGACCCGCAACGCCGACCGCCACCTGCACCCGCCCGAGGAGTGGGCGCGGCGCTTCTCGGATCTGCCGGAGGCGATCGCCGGCACCGCGGCGATCGCCGAGCGCTGCACCTTCACCATGGACGCGCTGCCCTACGAGTTCCCCGACTATCCGGTGGAGCCGGGTGACACCCAGCAGGCCCTCCTGGTGCGGCTCACCATGGAGGGCGCGCGGCGCCGCTATGGCGAGCGCCTCACCGGGAAGGTGCGGGCGCAGCTCGAGCACGAGCTCGCCCTCATCGGCAAGCTGAAGCTCGCGGGCTACTTCCTCATCGTCTGGGACATCGTCGCTTTCTGCGCGGAGAACGGCATCCTCACCCAGGGCCGCGGATCGGCGGCCAACTCCGCCGTCTGCTACTCGCTGGGGATCACCGCGGTGGATCCGGTGGGGATGGGCCTGCTCTTCGAGCGCTTCCTCTCCGAGGAGCGCGGCGAGTGGCCCGACATCGACCTCGATCTGCCCTCGGGCGATCGCCGCGAGCGGGTGATCCAATACGTGTACGAGCGCTACGGCCGCAGCGGCGCCGCCATGTGCGCCGAGGTGATCACCTACCGCGGGCGCTCGGCGGTGCGCGAGGTGGGGAAGGTGCTCGGCCTGTCCGCCGACGCGATCGATCGCATGGCACGCCACGCCTCTCGCCACCACGAGGAGGAGCCCTCGAAGGAAGAGCGGATCGCGCGGGCGGGCCTACGCCCTGCAGACGAGCGCCTGGGCCTGCTCGTCGACCTCTGCGACGAGCTGCGCTCCTTGCCGCGGCACCTCTCCCAGCACTCCGGCGGCATGATCATCGCCAAGGGCCGCCTCGACGAGATCGTCCCCCTGGAGCCGGCGGCGATGCCCGATCGCACCGTGCTGCAGTGGGACAAGGACGACGTCGAGCAATGCAAGCTCATCAAGATCGACCTGCTCGGCCTGGGGATGATGGCGGCGCTCGAGGAGTCGGTGGCGATCCTCGCCGAGCGGGGCACGGTCGTCGATCTGTCGCAGCTCCCCATGGACGATCCGAAGGTCTACGACGCCGCCTGCGCCGCCGACACGGTGGGCGTCTTCCAGATCGAGAGCCGCGCGCAGATGGCCACGCTGCCGCGCATGAAGCCCCGGCGGTTCTACGACCTGGTGGTGGAGGTGGGGCTGATCCGCCCCGGGCCCATCGTGGGGAAGATGGTGAACCCCTACCTCGCCAGGCGCGCGGGGCGGCAGGAGGTGGTCTATCCGCACCCGTCGCTCGAACCGGTGCTCGAGCGAACCCTGGGGGTGCCGCTCTTCCAGGAGCAGCTCATGCGGGTGGCCATGGTGGCGGCGGACTTCACGGGAGGCGAGGCGCAGGAGCTGCGCAAGGCCATGAGCCACAAGCGATCCCGCGAGCGCATGCAGCGCTTCGTGGATCGCCTGCGGGAGGGGATGGATCGCAAGGGCTTCTCGCCCGAGGCGCGGGAGGAGGTGATCCTCGGGATCGAGTCCTTCGCCGAGTACGGCTTCCCCGAGAGCCACGCGGCGAGCTTCGCCCTGCTCGTGTACGCGAGCCTCTGGTTCAAGGTGCACCACCCGGCGGTGTTCCTGGCGGCGCTCCTGAACAACCAGCCCATGGGCTTCTACGCGCCCGCCACCCTGGTGAAGGACGCGCAGCGACACGGCGTCCGGGTTCGCACCCCCTGCGTGGTGGAGTCGGAGGTGGGCGCGAAGGTCACGGGCGATCGCGAGGTGCGGCTGGGCCTGCGCAGCGTGATCGGCCTGGGGGATCTCGCCGCGACGCGGATCGTGGACGCCAGGCGCGAGCGCCCCTTTCGCGATCCGGCGGACGTGTGCACGAGGGCCGGCCTCGACGTCCGCCGGGCGGAGCTCCTCGCCGAGGCCGGGGCCTTCGCCGCCCTGGGCGTCACCCGGCGGCAGGCGCTCTGGGACGTCCGCGCCGCCCTCGCCTCGGGAGGGCCGCTGGCGCCGCCGCCCAAGGCGACCGGCTCGCCGCTCCCCGAGCTCACCGAGCTGCAGCGCACCTTGGCCGACTACGCCTCCACCGGCCTCACCGTGGGCCCCCACCTCGTCGCCCGCATGCGGCGCGAGCTCGACGAGCTGGGGGTGACGCCGTCCGGACAGGTGCCGTCACGCCGCCACGGAAGCTGGATCCGCGTGGCCGGCCAGGTGATCGTCCGCCAACGTCCGGGCACGGCCAACGGCATGGTCTTCGTCACCGTCGAGGACGAGACCGGCTTCGCGAACGCGGTGATCGATCCGGACACCTTCGCCGAGCACCGCACGCTGCTCCTCACCAGCGCGCTCCTCCTCGTCGAGGGGCCGCTCCAGAACCTCGACGGCGTGGCCACCGTGAAGGGCCACGCGTTCCGGGCGCTGGGCGGCCCCGTCGAGCCGGCGCTGCCGAGATCCCACGACTTCCGGTAGGGCGCCAGGTCGACTCCCTCCCTGGAGCGGAAGAGCCAGGTCCGCGGGAGCCGGCGCCGAAGCCTCCAGGCCGCGGTCATCGACGTTCGATATGGAGGGACCGGCCGCCGAAGAGGTCGTCCTGGGCCACGATGGCCAGGAAGGTCGGCGTCGCACCGACGCCCCACAGCCCGACCCATCCGTCGCCGAGGTCGTCGCCCTCCAGGTCTACCGACCGGTAGGCGAGGACGACGTCGCCACCGTCCCAGAGCTGCGCCTGCATGGTGAGCGAACCCTGCCTGTCGCCGATCGTGAAGTCGTTCCACTGCACGATCGCCACCTCCCTATCCTCGACCGAGCGCACCTCCCACAGCACCTTGGAGCCGGGTCTCGCGACGAGGTCGAGCGTCGAGAGCACGGCGATGCCCCCCTCGTCCAGATCGGCCGCGCAGTGGAGGACGGTGCACGTCAGGCCGAAGGCGATCTCACCGATGGCCCTGACGACGAGGTCCGCGCGCCGACCTGCCTCGAAGAACGGAAACTCGATCGGCATGCCGTGGGGCATGCGCATGTCGAAGTCCGTGAAGGCGATCTCGGTTCCCGACACCGAGATGTCGATGAACGACATCGACGAGAGGAAGTCGACGTCGTAGGGGCTGCGGCAGTCGGCGCCCGGCCGCCCGGGCGATCCTCGATCGGCCTCGGTGTACGCTTCGACGCCTTCGCAGAAGGCGCCCGGATCCGAGATCGGCCAGGACGCGTACGAGGTGGTCTCCAGCGAGCCGTCCAAGGAGAGGGAGATCCCCGGCAGGCGTTCCCACGAAGGATCCCACTGGACGCTCGCCAGGGTGACGCCCTCCGACACGAGGGAGAGATCGCCGACGGCCGGATCGAAGGGGAGGCCGCTCCCGTAGACGTAGTCGGGGCTGAAGCCGGGAGACGGCCCCGCCGAGAACGTGGCGTGGCGCCCCGGGGGGAGGACGAGCGGCGAGGCCGGGGCGATCGTGTGGAGCGCCGAGCCGGAAGCGATCTCCATCCCGTCGAGGGTGATGGGATCCTTCGAGAGGTTGCGGACCTCGAACCACTGCGCCCCGGGCCCGCCGGAAGGGTCGAGCTGGAGCTCGGTCAGCGCGAGGTCGCCGGGGGAGACGCTGGGAAGGGCGACGACCCGGCACTCCTCGTCGCCGGCCGTGACCGCGCAGACGTCGATCCGCCCACCGGAGGGAACGACGAATTGCGACGATCCGCTCCCGGCCAGCGCTGCGTCGAAGCGGAACGACCGATGGGAGAGGCCGCCCGGCATCGCGCGGTGGAAGACCATGGAGCAGCCCCTCCGGCCCTCGGTGTCCTGGAACCCGATCACGGCGGTCCCGCCGTTCGCCTCCCGCGGATCGGGCCCCTGCGTCGCTCCATAGCGAAAGTCGAAGCTCCCGTCGGCGAAGAGGACCACCTGGAAGTCTAGGCCGTCGGGGCCCTCGTCCCAGGAGGCGTGTCTTCGACTTCTGGAACCCCTCGGAGGGCGCCATCCATCGCTTCGACGGCACGGAGTTCTCCCTCGAACGTGCCCTCGGCGGCGTCGTCCAGATCGTCGCGGAGGGCGGGCGCGTCGTCGCGCTGCGAAGGATCGACTCGGGACCCGACGACATGGAGCTCCGGCTGAAGGCGGACGGGGAGTGGAGGAGTCTGGGCGTGCCCCCTGCCGAGCGCGGCGTCGACGCCAAGCTCGTCACCCTCACCCCCAGCGGGCTCCTGTTCGTGTCCGACGAGACGCACATGGGGACGAGGACGATGCACATGGCAGACCTCTCGAGCTCGGACGGCCTGAAGTGGATCGAGGTCGGGCGCACGAAGGCGCTCCTGACAGGCGCAGCCGTGGGGGACGGCTTCGTCGACGTCGGCTTTCAGGAGAACAAGGGCGGCAGGGTCGAGGTGAGCGTCTGGCGATACTGGGATCCCCAGCCGTAGGGCGAGCCGGGAGCGCTCCGGCCCCTCGGGCGCCGGAGCGCTCCCCTGGCGCGGAGGTCGGCGAGCGGACCGGCCGCTTCGTGCCCGGGGTCCGCGCCCCATGAATCCTGCGCGATCGCGTCAGCCGGCGACGTACGGCGCCACCCGGGCGCGCAGCTCGGCCGTCCACGGCACGGGCCGGCGCGTCTTCGGATCGACGCGCACCATCACCCGGCTGCCCACCGCGTAGTCGACGTCCTCATCAAGCGGGAGCACCCGAAAGCCGAAGGTGAGGCTGGTCCGGCCCAGCTTCTCCACCCAGATCCGCACGCGCACCTGGCCGATGCCCTCCACGGGCCGCTCGTAGGCGATGTGGTTGGCCCGGACCAGGTGGGACTGGTCGGGGTGGGCGTCGGTGTCGAGGAGCCCGCCCCATCCGAAGAGGTGCTCCCAGAACGCGCCGATGGTGCGCTCGATGAGGAGCACGTACCGGGCGTTGTGGAGGATCTGGTACGCGTCGAGGTCGTCGAAATAGACGCCGTGCACGGTCTCGAAGAATCGCATCGAGGCAGAACATACCCTCGGTCGGTCCCGGGAGGGGAATGGCCGGCGTCATGTTCGGCGGGCCGAGGACCTTCCTCGGGGCGGCGGGGGAGGGGGCGCCCGAGCGCCCGCCGGTCGGAGCGTCGTTGGCCGTCCGCTCCGGGCGCTCGCTCCGGGCGCGATCCGGCGCTATAGGACGTTGGCACCTCGGGCGCGAAACCGCGCGCCTCACGCTCATCCGAGGAAGGGATCCCGGCACACATGCCCACCAGGCGCGCGGCCGCGCAGCCCGAAAGCACCTCCGAGGGAGGAAGGAAGCCCGGTCTCCTCGCCCCGTTCGCGGCGCTCGATCGCCGGATCTGGCTCCTGGCGCTCGCCCGCTGCATCAACACCATGGGCTTCTCCCTGGTGATGCCTTTCATGGCGATTCACATCGTGGAGGATCGCGGCGCCACCGGCGCGCTCTACGGCGCGATCTACCTGGTGGCGGGGCTGGTGGCGGCGCTGGGGCAGGGGATCGCCGGCGAACTCTCCGATCGGATCGGTCGCCGCAAGGTCATGGTCTCCGGGCTCGCGACCCGGGCCCTGAACCTCGCCGCGCTCGGGGCCGCGGTGCTGGTCTCGGCGCCGATCTGGGTCATCGGCGCCCTGGTGATCACCAACGGGCTGCTCCGCTCCCAGTTCGAGCCCGCGGCGAGCGCGGCGGTGACCGAGCTGGCTCCGCCGGAGGAGCGGGTGGCGGCGTACGGCCTGCAGCGGATCGGGCTGAACGTGGGCTGGGCGGTGGGGCCGGCGCTCGGCGGCTTCCTGGCCTCCCACTCCTACGGCACCCTCTTCTTCGTGGCGGCCCCCGCCACCCTCCTCACCATCTTCGCGGTGCTGCCGGTGAAGGATCGCCCGCGGCTGGCGGTGGTCCCGCAGGAGCGCCCGAAGCTCGAGCTGCGAGCGGCCCTCGAGGTGCTGCGCGAGCACCGGATCTTCGCGGCGTACCTCGTGCTGGTGCTGCTGGGGTCGGTGCTGACGGTGCAGATCTTCTCGACCCTGTCGCTCTACACCAGCAGCATGCTGGGCTTCACCAAGGCCGACGTCGGCCTGCTCTACACTGTGAACGGCCTGGCGGTGGTGCTCTTCCAGGTGCCGGCGGTGGCGATCGCGAGGCCCTGGGGAATGCGGCGCGCGCTCGTCGTGGGGGCGCTCCTCTACGCCGTCGCCTACCTCGTCTTCGGCTCCTCGGTCACCTTCGCGGGGATGGCCTTCGGGATGGCGGTGCTGACGGCGGGCGAGGTGATCTTCGCCCCGGCGCTCTCCGACACCGCGGCGACCCTCGGCGATCCCGCGAGGCTGGGCCGTGCGTTCGGCCTCTTCGGCCTGATGCAGACCCTGGGCATCTCCCTCGGACCGCTCGTGGGCGGGATCGCCTTCGATCACCTCCGCACCGAGCCGCTGCTCCTCTGGGGGGCGCTCGCGGCGGGAATGGTGCTGCTGGGGATCGCCTATTCTCGCTTCGGCCGCCGCGAGGGGGTGTTCGAGCGCATGCAGGTCGGCTGATCGGCCTCCGTCAGTATCGCTGGATCCCGGGATCCACCTCCGCGGACCAGGCCTCGATCCCGCCCACCAGCGACGCGACGTGGCGGAGGCCGTGTCCGAGGAGGATTGCGGCTCCCGACTGGCTGCGCACGCCGTGGTGGCAGTAGGCGACCACGAGCGCGTCCTCGGGCGCGACGATCTCCCCGGCGCGCGCGGGCAACTCGCCCAGGGGGAGGAGCACGCTCCCCGGCAGCCTCGCGAGCTCGTGCTCCCACGGCTGCCGCACGTCCACGAGGACGGTCGGCTCGCCGGCGCGCAGGCGGGCCGCGAGCTCGGCGGGTCGGATGGCGATGAACATGGGATCCTCTCGTCCCGGCACGGAGGTCGGGGGCCGATCGGCGCGGCTGCCCACGAGCCGCGACCGAGATCGGTTGCAGCGCCGCCCGCCAGGGACTACCACGCCTCGACCGGCGGTGTGGACCTGCGGGTCGGATTTTTCGGGGCCAGGACCCAAGCGCCCCCTCGAGGCCCTCGATGAGCAAGACCTTCGACCTCCTGCTTCGTGGCGGAACGGTGGTGAACCAGAACGGCGTCGGCGTCGCCGACGTCGGCGTCCGCGGCGGCCGCATCGCCGCCATCGGCGATCTGTCCATGGCGGACGCGGGGGCGGAGCTCGACGTAGGCGGGCTCCACCTCCTGCCGGGCATGATCGACACCCAGGTGCACCTGCGCGAGCCGGGCCTCGAGCACAAGGAGGACCTCGCCACCGGCACCGCCGCCGCGGTGATGGGCGGCGTCACCGCCGTCTTCGAGATGCCCAACACCCGGCCCGCCACCACCACCGAGGAAGCCCTCGAGGACAAGCTCTCGCGGGCGGCGGGGCGGGCGTACTGCGACTACGCCTTCTTCGTGGGCGCCGATCGCGGAAACGTCGACCGGCTCGGCGCGCTGGAGCGGCTCCCCGGCTGCGCGGGGATCAAGGTCTTCATGGGCTCCTCCACCGGCGATCTGCTGGTGGACGACGACGAGACGCTGGCGAGGGTCCTGCGGCAGGGCTCGAGGCGGATCGCGGTGCACTGCGAGGACGAGGCGCGGCTGCGCGAGCGCTTCCCCGTC
>Ga0180220_1002065_pt1 | contig 13579 bp, 10 predicted proteins | sample eDN5th37CBELigBY_FD_151335 | JGI IMG/M metagenome (GOLD analysis project Ga0180220, IMG submission 151335) | Enriched backyard soil microbial communities from Emeryville, California, USA - eDNA 5th pass 37_C BE-Lig BY (version 2) (version 2) | ecosystem: Environmental > Terrestrial > Soil >... | reverse complement strand
CAAGATGCCGGTACTGATGCTGACCGCGCGCGATCGCTGGAGCGACAAGGTGGCCGGCATAGATGCCGGCGCCGACGACTATGTGGCCAAGCCCTTTCACATCGAAGAGGTGCTGGCCCGGCTTCGCGCGCTCATCCGGCGCGCCGCCGGCCATGCGTCATCGGAGCTGGTCTGCGGTCCGCTCCGCCTCGACACCAAGTCCTCGAAGGCCGATGTGGACGGGGTGCCGCTGAAACTGACGTCGCTCGAATTCCGGCTTCTGGCCTATCTGATGCACCATATGGGCGAAGTCGTTTCCCGCACCGAGCTGGTCGAGCATCTTTACGACCAGGATTTCGACCGCGATTCCAATACGATCGAAGTGTTCGTGGGACGCCTGCGCAAGAAGCTCGGCATCGATCTCATCGAAACCGTGCGTGGCATGGGTTACCGTATTCGTGAGCCGGAGGCTTGAACTCGCAGAAGCTGGCCGCAAATCCGTCTTCGCGCTCCGCCAGACGTCTGGGCAGGCTGGGCCGCGTGCGGCTGTGGCCACGGTCGCTTACTTTCCGCGTCATCGCCTTCTCGACCATCTGGGCGATACTGGCGCAGGTCGTCGTCTTCACGCTGATCACCACCCTCTACAGGCAGGCGAGCGAACGCGGATTCGACAGCCTGCTCTCGGCGCACTTGTTCAACCTGATCGGCTCGGTCGGCATTTCCGACAACGGGGTGCTGACAGGCGCGCCCGATCTCGGCGATCTTCGCTTCGCCGAGCCGCAATCCGGCTGGTACTGGGCGGTGGAGCCGGCCTCCTCCGGGATCACGGGCGGATTGCGCTCGTCATCGATGACGGGAGCCATTCCCTCGCCAAGCCCGACGGAAGTGCCTTTCAACACCGAATTCCAACGCAGCTATTTTGCCGACGGCCTGGCCGGCGAGCGATTGGCGGTGTTCGAGAGCGAGTTTGTGCTCGATACCCGCAACCGCGTCGCGCGCTTTCGCGTGATGGGCAATGAAAGCGAGCTTGAGAAGGAGATCGGCGCATTCCAGCGCCGCCTGCTCATCTATCTGTCGCTGTTCGGCCTTGGCATGATCGCCATCAACGCCGCTGCCATTCTTTATGGCCTTCAACCGCTGCGGCGTGTGCGCAATGCACTCGCCATGGTGCGCGAAGGCACCGCCCATCGCCTGGACGGCCGTTTCCCGGCCGAGATCGAGCCCCTTGCCAACGAGACCAATGCGCTCATCGAGAACAACCGGCGCATCGTCGAGCGTTCGCGTACCCAGGTCGGCAATCTCGCCCATTCGCTCAAGACGCCGCTGGCCGTGCTGCTCAACGAGGGCCGCGCCTTGGGCGGCACCAAAGGCAGGCTGATCACCGAGCAGGCGGCCTCCATGCAGCAACAGGTTGAGCACTATCTGCAACGAGCGCGCGTGGCCGCCCAGCGCGACAGCGTGGTCTATCGCACCCCCGTCAAGCCGCTGGTGGAGCGCCTTGCCAGGGTGATCGGCAAGCTGAACCCCAACATGAAACTGTCGGTTGCCCTGCCGGAGGACGAGATCATATTTGCCGGCGAGCGCGAGGACCTCGAGGAGATGCTGGGCAATCTGCTCGAAAACGCCATGAAATGGGGCAAGAGCCGGGTGGCCATATCGGTGGCGCCGCTGCCGGAGGTGGAGGGCGAGCCGGATGTGTTCGAGATCGCCATCGAGGACGATGGACCGGGAATTCCCGAGGACAAGGCGCGCGAGGCGCTGAAGCGGGGCCGGCGGCTGGACGAAAGCAAGCCCGGCACCGGTCTTGGGCTGGCTATCGTGACCGATCTGGTCAATGAATATGGCGGAAGGCTGCGCCTGGAACGTGGAGCGCTGGGCGGCTTGAAAGCCGTGGTCCAGTTGAGGAGCATCGAATGACAGGCGTCGGTCCGACAGATCAAATTTCGGCCAAAGAGGAGCATTAGCGCTGGCAATGTCCGGAAAATGCGGCGGTAACGGGCAGGGGATGAAATGAGCGTTCGTCTGGTTCTGGTGGCAGGATCTCTGATGCTTGCGGGCTGCGGCACGACCGGTCTTGGGAGGGGTGCGACAGCAGGAAGCACCACCCAGCCGGGAGGACAGCTTTCATCGACGGTGATTTCGTCCATGGGCGGCGGTCTCGTCAGCGGCCCGGTCGGCTCCGGCTTGAGCGGCAGCGAAAGGCGCAGCGGCCTCGAGGCGGAATACAGGGCGCTTGAATATACGGCCAGCGGCCAGCCGGTGACCTGGAAAGGCAGCCAGGCCAATCGTTACGGCGAAGTCGTTGCGGCGCAGCCCTATCGGGTCGGGTCGCAGGATTGCCGGCAATACACGCATACGGTCTACGCCGGCGGCGCCGGGGTCAGCGCCCGTGGAACGGCCTGCCGCAATCCGGATGGAAGCTGGACGCCGCTGACCTGAGCGGCCTCCGGGCGGATCTTCACGAAGAATCGTCAAAGGGTCGCAGGCCCGCCATGTTGGCAGCCAGCGATGCCAAGGCTATTTAGGCAGCATGTTGTTCTGGGTGATTGCCGCTGTCTTGACTTTGGGCGCGAGTCTGGCGGTTCTGCTGCCTCTCGCGGCACGACCCAAATCCGCGACCGCGGACACTGCGCACGATCTCGAGGTCTACCGCGACCAGCTTTCGGAGCTGGACCGCGACCTCGCGCGCGGGCTGATCCAGCCTACTGAAGCCGAGCAGGCGCGCGCCGAGATCGGACGCCGCATCCTGCGTCTCGGCGATGGCGGAAAGGACGAGGGGAACGCCGGCGGCGCCTCGTCTTCCACCTTGCGCCTTGTTTCCATCATCGCCGTGCTGGCGGTGCCGTTGATCAGCTGGGGTGTCTATGCCCGCCTCGGCTCGCCCGACCTGCCTTCCCAGCCGCTTGGCGAACGCCTGGCGAAGAACCCGGCAGACAGCACCGTCGACGAACTCGTTGCCCGGGCGGAAGCGCATCTGGCGGCCAATCCGTCGGACGGCAGGGGCTGGGACGTTCTGGCGCCGATCTACATGCGCATGCAGCGCTTTGCCGATGCGGCGCGCGCCTATGACAACGCCATCAAGCTGCTCGGCCCGAATGCCGCTCGCCAGGAGGGGCTCGGCGAGGCCATGGTGAACGCTTCCGGCGGCAAGATCGAGGCGCAGGCGCGCGCAGCGTTCGATGCCGCCTTGAAGCAGGACCCGGCCAGCCCCAAGGCGCGTTTCTTCCTGGCTATGGCCTCCGCGCAGGATGGGCGCATGGATGAGGCGGTGGCGGTCTGGACGCGCATGCGCGAGGATCTGCCCGAGGATTCGCCATGGCGCGCCGCGGCCGAGCAGGCGATTGCACAGGCTGGCCAGGCGCCGGTCGCGCGGGCGCCCAGCGAGGAAGAAATGGAAGCGGCGGCCTCGATGTCGAGCGAGGACCGTGCCGGGATGATCGCCGGCATGGTGGAGCGGCTGGACGAGCGGTTGCGCCAGAACCCGAAGGACGAGGAAGGCTGGAAGCAGCTCATCCGCTCGCATCTGGTTCTGGGGGACGAGACAAAGGCGCGCGATGCGCTGAGCCGAGCGATCTCGGTATTCGGAGCGAACAGCGAACAGGCGCGCACGCTCATTGCCTTCGCTTCATCGAATGGCCTGAAAATGATGGAATAGGCATCATGACCCGCAAGCAGAAACGGCTAGCTGTCATTGTCGGAGGATTGGCTTTCCTGGGTGCCGCAACCGCACTGACCTTCGTCGCGCTGGGCCAGAAGGCCTCCTATTTCTACATGCCGGGCGATCTTGCGACCGCCGATGTGCAGCCCGGCCAGCGCATCCGTCTTGGCGGGCTCGTTGAAAAGGGGTCGATCGTTCGCGGCCAGGATGCGATGGTCACGTTCGGCGTCACCGACACCGATGAGACCGTGAAGGTGACCTACAAGGGCATCCTCCCCGACCTGTTCCGCGAGGAGCAAGGGGTCATCACGGAGGGCGCGTTCGGGGCCGACGGCGGCTTCGTCGCCGACAGCGTGCTGGCCAAGCACGACGAGAACTACATGCCCAAGGAAGTTGCCGACAGCCTGAAGGAAAAGGGCGTGTGGCAGGAGGATTCCGATGAATAGGCCGCCTCATGGTTGAGATCGGGCACTTCGCGCTGGTTCTGGCACTGACCCTCGGGCTGGTGCAGATGACGGTTCCGCTGATCGGCGCGCGTCTGCACGATGAGCGCATGATGGGCGTCGCCGTTCCCGTCACGCTGGCCGGCTTCGCCTTCACGGCGCTGTCTTTCGCCATTCTGACGCTGGCCTATGCCCAGTCGGACTTTTCGCTTCAGAATGTCTGGGAAAATTCCCACTCGCTGAAACCGATGCTCTACAAGGTCACCGGCGTGTGGGGCAACCATGAGGGCTCGATGCTGCTCTGGGTTCTGATCCTGGCCTTCTTCGGCGCGCTGGTGGCGCTGTTCGGCAACAATCTGCCGGCCAGCCTGAAGGCCACGGTGCTGGCCGTGCAAGGCTCCATCGGGGTTGCCTTCTTCCTCTTCATCCTCATCACATCCAACCCGTTCACCCGCCTTTCGCCGGCGCCGATCGAGGGACGGGACCTCAACCCTATTCTCCAGGACATCGGCCTCGCCGTGCATCCGCCGCTGCTCTATCTCGGTTATGTCGGCTTCTCCATCTGCTTCGCCTTTTCCGTGGCGGCGCTGATCGAGGGACGCATCGACGCGGCCTGGGCGCGCTGGGTGCGGCCATGGACGCTGGTGGCCTGGGTGTTCCTCACCGGCGGCATCGCCATGGGTTCCTATTGGGCCTATTACGAGCTTGGCTGGGGCGGCTTCTGGTTCTGGGATCCGGTCGAGAACGCTTCCTTCATGCCGTGGCTGGCAGGCACCGCCCTGCTGCATTCGGCCATCGTCATGGAAAAGCGGTCGGCGTTGAAGATCTGGACGCTGCTGTTGGCGATACTCACTTTTTCCCTGTCGCTGCTTGGCACTTTCCTCGTGCGCTCCGGCGTGCTCACATCCGTCCATGCCTTCGCGACTGATCCGTCGCGCGGCTTTTTCATCCTCTGTATCCTGATGCTGTTCATCGGCGGATCGCTGGCGCTGTTTGCCCTGCGTGCGCCGTCGCTGACGCAGGGAGGCCTGTTCCAGCCGATCTCGCGCGAGGGTGCGCTGGTGCTGAACAACCTGTTCCTGACCACGGCGACGGCGACAGTGTTCATCGGCACGCTTTATCCGCTGCTGGTCGAGGCCATGGCGGGCGACAAGATTTCGGTCGGCCCGCCCTTCTTCAACCTTACCTTCATTCCGCTGATGGTGCCGCTGCTGCTTCTAGTGCCGTTCGGGCCGTTGCTGGCGTGGAAGCGCGGCGATGTACTGGCCGCCGCGCAGCGGCTGATGTTCGCCTTCGGCGCGGCCCTTGTCGCTGCGCTGGTGACGGCTTTCCTGATCGACGGCTCCTCGGCGTTTGCCGCATTCGGTGTCGGCCTGGCCGTCTGGCTGGTTCTGGGCGCGTTGACCGATCTGGCGATCAAGGCCGGCGTCGGCCATGCGCGACCTTCGGTCATGGTCAGGCGCTTCATCGGCCTGCCGCGCTCCGTGTTCGGAACCGCGCTTGCCCATCTCGGTCTCGGCCTGACGGTGCTCGGGCTGGTGGGCGCGACCAGCTTCGGCACCGAAAGCGTGCTGACCATGAAGCCGGGACAGGTCACCGAATTGTCGGGCAAGCGGGTGCGTTTCGACAACCTCACACCGGTTCGCGGGCCGAACTACACTGACGAGAGGGCGCATTTCTCGCTGCTCGGTCCGGCCGGCGAGGTGAGGCGGGAAATCTGGTCGTCTCGGCGCTTCTATCCCGTGCGCCAGATGAACACGACCGAGGCCGGCATCAGCACGCTCGGCTTCAGCCAGCTCTATGTTTCCATCGGCGAGCAGACCGAGGGCGGACTGGTCGTGCGCCTGTGGTGGAAGCCCTTCGTCACCCTTATCTGGGGTGGCGGGCTCGTCATGATGGCGGGCGGCACCATGTCGCTGCTCGACCGCCGCCTGCGGGTCGGCGCGCCGGCGCGCCGCGGCAGGAAGGGCGCGGTCAGGCCGGCCGCGGAGACGGCGTGATGCGCCGTATCGCGCTTGCCCTGCTGTGCGTGGGCCTGCTGCTTGCGCCGGCCGCACGTGCCGTGACGCCGGACGAAATGCTGGCCGATCCGGCACTGGAACAGCGGGCGCGCGACATCTCGGCCGGCCTGCGCTGCCTGGTCTGCCAGAACCAGTCGATCGACGATTCCGACGCGGATCTCGCCCGCGACCTGCGGGTTCTGGTGCGCGAGCGCCTGGAGGCCGGCGATAGCGACCGTCAGGTGGTCGATTTCATCGTCTCCCGCTATGGCGAGTTCGTGCTGCTGAAGCCGCGTTTCAATGTCCGCACGGTGCTGCTGTGGGCCGCGCCCTTCATGCTGCTCCTGGCGGGTGGGGCCTTCGTTTTCTTCGCTTCAAGGCGCAAGCGCCCCGTCGAGGTCGAAAGCCTCACAGCAGAGGAGCGCGCCGCGCTCGACGAGTTGCTTCGTCGCGAGCCACCCTCCCAACATTAACAAAGTTTCATCAGCCGGAAATGGCGCAGTAAGGTCAACCATCCTATCTCTGCCTGCGATGATGCTTTCGAGGCATCCAGTGCAAGAAGGATAGAGATCGATGACCAGCGTCTCCCATATCGTTTCCCGCAGGAGCAAGCGCCTCGCCGCCGCCGCAGCATCGCTCGCCATTGCCGGCGCGGTCGGCTTTACCGCCGTCACCGCGGGCACCGAGCCAGTGCTCGCCGAAGCCGTGCGTGTCGAAGCTCCCCAGGTTCCCAGTTTCGCCGACGTGGTGTCCAATGTGACGCCTGCCGTCGTCAGTGTCCGCGTCAAGGCCAAGGTCGACCAGACCGCCGATCGCGGCCCCACCTTCGGTTTTCCCGAGGAGGGCTTCGGCAATCTCCCCCCCGACCACCCGATGCGCCGCTTCTTCCGTGAATTCCGCGGCCACGGCGACCGTGACGGCCGTCCGCGGGCGGAGCGTCGTGGTCCGGCCAAGCCGCGTCCCGTAGCGCAGGGGTCCGGCTTCTTCATTTCCGAGGATGGATATCTGGTCACCAACAACCATGTGGTCAACGATGGGTCTGCCTTCACCGTCGTCACCAATGACGGCAAGGAACTGGATGCCAAACTGATCGGTACCGACGAACGTACCGACCTCGCCGTGCTGAAGGTCGATAGCGACACCAAGTTCACCTATGTCGATTTCGCCGACGACTCCCAGGTCCGCGTCGGTGACTGGGTGGTCGCCGTGGGCAACCCGTTCGGCCTCGGCGGAACGGTGACGGCCGGCATCATCTCGGCCCGTGGCCGCGACATCGGCGCCGGTCCCTATGACGACTTCATCCAGATCGATGCCGCCGTCAATCGCGGCAATTCGGGCGGCCCGGCCTTCAACCTCGGCGGACAGGTCGTCGGCATCAACACCGCCATCTTCTCGCCTTCGGGCGGCAATGTCGGCATCGCCTTCGCCATTCCCGCCTCCACCGCCAAGCAGGTGGTGGACGACCTGATGAAGAATGGCTCGGTCGCCCGCGGCTGGCTCGGCGTCGAAATCCAGCCGGTCACCAAGGACATCGCCGAATCGCTCGGGCTGAACTCGGACAAGGGCGCCATCGTCGCCAACGCGCAGGATGACGGCCCGGCCCGGAAGGCAGGCATCGTTTCCGGTGACGTTATTACCCAGGTGGATGGCAAGGACGTCGCATCCTCCCGCGACCTGGCGCGGGTCATTGCCGGCTATGCGCCGGGCAGCACGGTCGACATCAACCTGTGGCGCAACGGCAAGGCGGAGAGCATCAAGGTCGAACTCGGCAAGCTGCCGGGGGCCGACAAGGCCGCCTCCACCGATAGCGACGGCTCGTCGGCCTCCCCCGCCGACACGCTTGCCGATCTCGGCCTGACCGTGACCGCCTCCGACGATGGCAAGGGCCTTGTCGTCACCGATGTCGATCCCGACAGCGACGCCGCCGATCGCGGCATCCAGGCCGGCGATGTCATCACCGCGGTCAATTCCGACGAGGTGAACAACGTCAAGGACGTCACCGACGCCATGGACAAGGCCGCCAAGGCCGGCCGCAAGTCGGTCCTCGTACAGATCAGTCGCGACTCGGCCAACCGCTTCGTCGCATTGCCGATCAGCCAGGGCTGAACAGGCTTCCGGCCGCCGCGGCATATCGCGGCGGCCGGCAATCTTTCCCGCTGTGCCGATGTTCCGCCACAGCCGCCGGAATCGCTTATAGTGATGCGATGAAGATTCTTGTCATTGAAGATGACCGCGAGGCGGCGGACTACCTGGAGAAGGCCTTTTCCGAGGCCGGCCACACCGCTCATATCGCCGGCGATGGCGAAACCGGCTTCGCGCTGGCCGATGCCGGCGACTACGATGTCATGGTGGTGGACCGCATGCTGCCGCGCCGGGACGGTCTCTCCGTCATCGCCGGCCTGCGCTCGCGCGGCAACGCCACGCCGGTGCTGATCCTTTCGGCGCTGGGCGAGGTCGACGACCGGGTGACCGGCCTGCGCGCCGGCGGCGACGACTATCTCACCAAACCCTATGCCTTCACCGAGCTTCTGGCCCGCGTCGAGGTGCTGAACCGGCGCGCCGGCAGCCGCGAGAGCGAAACCGTCTACCGCGTCGGCGATCTCGAACTCGATCGCCTTTCCCATTCGGTGAAGCGCGCCAATCAGGAAATCACCTTGCAGCCGCGTGAATTCCGGCTGCTGGAATACCTCATGCGCCATGCCGGGCAGGTGGTCACCCGCACCATGCTGCTGGAAAATGTCTGGGACTATCATTTCGATCCGCAGACCAACGTCATCGACGTGCATGTCTCGCGCCTGCGCGGCAAGATCGAGAAGGGCTTCGACAAGCCGATCCTGCACACGGTGCGCGGCGCCGGCTATATGCTCAAGCACGGCTGACGGCGCATGGCGCTTCCCCTGCCACCGATCATGAAGACGACGGCGGCGCGGCTTTCGGCGCTCTACCTGCTGCTGTTCGCGCTCTGCGCCACCCTGCTGGTCTTCTACATGACCTCGCTGTCGGTGCGCATGCTGACCACCCAGACGCAGGAAACCATCAATGACGAGGTGCTGAGCCTGGCGCGGGCCTACCAGCGTGGCGGCCTGCCGACCATGGTGCGCGTCGTGGAGCAGCGTTCGCGGCAGCCCGGTGCCAATCTCTACCTGCTGGCCGATGCCAACGGCCAGATCCTCACCGGCAATGTCCAGAGCCTCGAACCGGGCGTTCTGGAGATCGAGGGTTGGACGACGCGGCCCTTTTACTACCGCCGCTATGGCGAGAGCGAAGCCGAGCGGCAGCGGGCGGAGAATGGCGAGACCGAGAACGGCCAGACCGAGGCGCAGCGCGCGGAATTGCGCCGCCACGATGCGCTGGCGATGGTGCTGCGGCTGCCCAACCAGATGATCCTCCTCGTCGGGCGCGATCTCGGCGAGCCGCAACGCTTCCGCGACGTGGTCAGCCGTTCGCTCATGCTGGCGCTCGGCATGATGGGGCTTGGCGGCATCGTCATCTGGTTCTTCGTCGGCCGCGCCGCCCTGAAGCGCATTGATGGGATTTCCGCCGCCAGCCGCCGCATCATGGGCGGAGACCTTTCCGGCCGCCTGCCGACGACGGGCGCGGGCGATGAGTTCGACCGGCTGTCCGAGAACCTCAACGCCATGCTGGCCCGCATCGATACGCTGAACGAGGGGTTGAAGCAGGTCTCGGACAATATCGCCCACGACCTCAAGACGCCGCTTACCCGCATCCGCAACCGGGCCGAGGCCACGCTGGCCGGCAAGCACAAGACGGCCGACTATCGCGAGGCGCTGGATGCGACGATTGCCGAGTCCGACCAGCTCATCAAGACCTTCAATGCCATCCTGATGATTTCCCGGCTGGAGGCCGGCTATTCCGCCGAGAGCATGAGCAGCGTCGATCTGGCCGAAGCGGTGCGCGACGTGGTCGAGCTGTACGAGCCGCTGGCGGAGGACAGCGGAGTCGCGCTTGAGGCGGAAGCCGCGCAATCCGTCACCATCAGCGGCAACCGCGAGTTGATCGGGCAGGCGCTGTCCAACATCGTCGACAACGCCATCAAATATTCGGCCGATGCGACCGAGGAGCCGCGCGTGCGGGTGCGGTTGCAGCGCGAAGGCGCGGAGATCAGGCTGTCGGTGACCGACAACGGCCACGGCATTCCCGACGAGCAGGATCGCGCGCGCGCGACGGAACGTTTCGTGCGGCTGGAAAAGAGCCGCTCGCAGCCGGGTTCGGGGCTGGGGCTCAGCCTCGCCAAGGCGGTGATGAAATTTCACGGCGGCAGGCTTGATCTTCTGCCCGCCGATCCCGGATTATCCGTGGTCATGGTGTTTCCCGAAAAGGACAGGTCCTGACCTATGGCATCGAGCGTGACGGCCGAACGCGCCGCAACCGGATGGCTTCTGCAGCCCGCCCTTGAACTGCGGCCTGTCGATCCGGATCATGCGCGGGAAGCACTTGCCGACGTGGCCGCGAGTGCAGCCGAGCATGAGCTTCCGCGTCTGGCCGGCCTGCTGGCGAAGGATGGCGAGGTGCAGCGCTTCCTCGCCGCCGTCTTCGACCTGTCTCCCTTTCTGCGCGATCTCGCCCGCCGTCGGCCGCAGATGCTCGCTGCCCTGCTCGACCAGACCGTCCCGGAACGGCTGGAAGCGATCGGCTCGGAGATCGAAGCATGCTGGCAAGGCGAGGGCGTTTCGGAAGCCGAATTGATGAAGCGCCTGCGACTGCTCAAGACCGAGGCGCATTTCCTGATCGCGCTGGCCGATCTTGCAGGCGAGGCCGATACGCAGGCGACCGTCCAGCGCCTGAGCGTGCTGGCCGATGGCTGCGTGCGGGCGGCCACCGCCTTCCTGCTGGCCGATGCCCATCGGCAGGGCAAGCTGAAGCTGCCTGATCCCTCCGATCCCGCCCATGGCAGCGGCCTGATCGTGCTCGGCATGGGCAAGCTCGGCGCGCATGAGCTGAACTTTTCCTCCGACATCGACCTCATCCTGTTTTTCGATCACAAGGCGGTGGTCGGCGACCCGATGGAGGCGACGGACATTTTTTCGCGCCTTGCCCGCAGGCTGGTGCGCATCATGCAGGACCGCACCGAGCACGGTTATGTCTTCCGCACCGATCTGCGCCTGCGTCCCGATCCCGGCTCGACACCGCTCGCCATTCCGGTGGAGGCGGCGCTGACCTATTACGAGGGGCGCGGCCAGAACTGGGAACGCGCCGCGATGATCAAGGCCCGCCCGGTGGCCGGCGACATCGAAGCGGGCGAGGCGTTCCTGAAGGAGCTTCGTCCCTATGTCTGGCGCAAATATATGGACTATGCGGCGATCGCCGACGTCCATTCCATCAAGCGCCAGATTCATGCCCACAAGGGTCACGGCGAGATTGCCGTGAAGGGCCATAACGTCAAGCTGGGGCGTGGCGGTATTCGCGAGATCGAATTCTTCGTCCAGACCCAGCAACTCATCGCCGGTGGGCGCTTTCCCGAACTGCGTGGCCGCGAGACGGTAAAAATGCTTTCCCAGCTTGCCGGAAATGGCTGGATCACGGCCGAGGCCCGTGATGCGCTGGCCAGCCAGTACTGGTTCCTGCGCCGCGTCGAGCATGCCGTGCAGATGGTGGCCGACGAGCAGACCCACATGCTGCCGGAGGACGACGAGGGACTGGAACGCATCGCCCATATGCTGGGTTTTGTCGATGCCGACGCCTTCTCGCGGGCGTTCCGCGCGTCGCTGGTGGAGGTGGAGCGTCACTATGCGGCGCTGTTCGAGGCCGCGCCGGAGCTTTCGACCGGCATGGGCAATCTCGTCTTCACCGGCGATGTCGACGATCCCGATACGTTGCAGACGCTTCACACTCTCGGCTTCCAGCGTCCGAGCGACATCTGCCGGGTCATCCGCGCCTGGCATTTCGGCCGTTATCGGGTGACGCGCTCGGCCGAGGCGCGCGAGCGGTTGACGGAGCTGACACCGGCGCTGCTCGAAGCCTTCGGCAAGACCCGCCGCGCCGACGAGGCGCTGATGCGTTTCGACGAGTTCCTGTCCGGCCTGCCGGCGGGCGTGCAGCTCTTCTCGCTGCTGCAATCGAACCCCGCCTTGCTGCGCCTGATGGCCACCATCATGGGTGCTGCCCCGAAGCTGGCGGCGATCATCACGCGCCGCCCGCATGTCTTCGACGGGCTGCTCGATCCGGCCCTGCTCAGCGAGCTTCCCGACCGCAAATATCTGGCGGGGCGGCTGTCCGCCTTCCTCGAGGGTGATCGTGCCTATGAGGAGGTTCTGGACCGGTTGCGCATCTTTGCCGCCGAGCAGAAATTCCTTATCGGCGTGCGGCTTTTGGCCGGCTCCATCGACGCGCGCCGGGCAGGGCGGGCCTTCTCCGATCTGGCCGACCTCACCATCGGCGCCGCGCTGGATGCGGTGACGGCCGAGTTCGAGGTCCGGCATGGCCGCATCGCCGGCGCGCGCGTGGCCCTGCTCGGCATGGGCAAGCTCGGGAGTCAGGAACTCACCGCCGGCTCCGATGTCGATCTCATCCTGCTCTATGACCACGATCCGGAGGCGGATGAATCGGACGGCGGCAAGCCGCTGGCGCCCGCGCACTACTACAGCCGTCTCACCCAGCGCCTGATTGCGGCGGTGTCGGCCCCCACGGCCGAGGGCGTGCTTTACGAGCTGGACCTGCGCCTGCGCCCCTCCGGCAACAAGGGGCCGGTGGCCACCCATATGGAGGCGTTCCGCAAATATCAGCGACAGGATGCCTGGACCTGGGAGCAGATGGCGCTGACCCGCGCCCGGCCGGTCGCCGGCGACGATGGGTTGTGCGCCGAGCTTGCCGGCGAGATCGCGGCCATCCTCGCCCAGCCGCGCGATGCCGCCAAGGTCCGCCGCGAGGCCTCGGACATGCGCAAGCTGATAGAGGAGGAGAAGCCGCCGCGCGACCTGTGGGACATCAAGCTGGTGCCGGGCGGCCTGATCGACCTCGAATTCATCGCCCAGGTCGCCGCGCTGACCGGCAAGTTCACCGGCAAGCCCGGCACCACGGCGACTGCCGACATATTGGCGGGCCTTGCCCCGGACTATGCCGATGCCGGCATGCGCGAGGAACTGGTGCGGGCCTACGGTTTCTATCTCGCCATCACCCAGATCATCCGGCTGTGCCTGACCGGTCCCTTCGACAGGGACGACGTGCCGCCCGGCCTCTCGGACCTCCTGCTGGCCGTCACCGACCTGCCGGATTTCTCGGTGCTGGAGGCGGAGCTGAAGGAAAAGGCGGCGACCGTCCGGCGCGATTTCGACAGCATCCTGCGCGGTCGCAAGAAATAGTCAGGCGGCGGCTCTCAGGAACTGGCCGGTGGGCTTCTTCTTGGTGGTGGCGGGAATGCGCACGGAAACGATGGTGCCGCTGCCTTCGGTGGAGCGGATTTTGAGGGCGCCGCCATGCAGCTCGGCCAGCGAGCGCGAGATGGCGAGCCCGAGGCCGGAGCCGGCATGGTTCTTGGAGAA
>Ga0180220_1002064_pt1 | contig 13585 bp, 7 predicted proteins | sample eDN5th37CBELigBY_FD_151335 | JGI IMG/M metagenome (GOLD analysis project Ga0180220, IMG submission 151335) | Enriched backyard soil microbial communities from Emeryville, California, USA - eDNA 5th pass 37_C BE-Lig BY (version 2) (version 2) | ecosystem: Environmental > Terrestrial > Soil >... | reverse complement strand
CGACAACGCCGGGAACCACGCCGTTGCGGCAGCACGGGTGATGCTGGGGCAGGACAAACCGTACGATCCGGTGCCGTACTTCTGGTCGGATCAGTACGACATCAGCCTGCAAGTTGCCGGGCTGACAAACAGCCACGATCAGGTCGTCTTCCGCGGCTCGGTCGAGAGCGGTTCCTGGTCGGCCTTCTATCTCGCTGGTGGGCAGCTGACGGCAGCGCTGTCGGCCAATCGGTTCAAGGATTTTTCAGCAGGCAGGAGGATGCTGCGGGCCGGTACGCCCGTCACCGCTGATCAGCTTGCCGACGAGAGTATCGAGCTAAAGACGTTACTCGGCTGAGTCACGAGGACCAATCGTCCCCAACTCACGACGTAACACCTGACCTTGCGTACGAAGGGAAATATGTCATGCGCAGTAGAGCGCGTCTATTTGGTCATCCGATTCATCAGCAGCTGATCGTGTTCCCGCTCGGCCTGCTGGCGACGGCGACACTGTTCGACATCATCGACTGGATATTCGACTGGCCCAGCCTCTCGCTCGCGGCTTACTACATGATCGCGGCCGGCATCATTGGCGGCCTCGTCGCAGCCGTCTTCGGGCTGATTGACTGGCTCGCCGTTCCATCCGGGACACGGGCGAAGCAGATCGGGCTGACGCACGGCCTCAGCATGGTCGTCACCGTTGTTCTGTTCATCATTGCCTGGTTCCTGCACGATCGGGGTAACCCGGATGTGCTGGCGCGCATCCTTCAGATCGTCGGCGCGGGCATTGCCGTCTTCGGCGGCTGGCTCGGCGGCGAGCTGGTCGATGTCCTCGGCATCGGCGTCGAGCCGGGTGCCAACCCGAACGCCTCCAGCTCGCTCGAACGCGAGCGGGACGGCGGCGAGCTGGCTCACAGCTGAGCCCAGCCATGGAGCTGACTGCCACGACGTTCGTGGATCGCGAGACGCCGGTCGGTACATAGCCGGTCGGCGTCTCCGTCATCACCGGCAACAAGGCGCTCCCTGGCAGGTGGTGTCACCAGGCCAGAAGGCGGACCGATCCCAACGCTCGCCTCTCATTTCGGCAACAATTCATGACGGGGTTCGATTGAGATTCGCGAGGGGGTGAGATGGCGACGGTCGCCGAGCGTCTGGATGGGCTGCCGACAACGCGGAAACACTGGAAGATCGTCGGGCTGAGCGGCGTCGGCTGGGCATTCGACGCGATGGACGTCGGGCTCGTGTCGTTCGCGCTCGTGGCGCTGGGACGCGACTGGGATCTCAGTGCCAACACGCGTGGTCTGGTCGCCAGCATCGGCTTCGCCGGCATGTTCGTCGGCGCTGCCGCAGCGGGGCGGCTGGCCGACCGATACGGCCGACGAGCGATATTCACCTTGACCATCCTCATCTACAGCATTGCGACGCTCCTGAGCGGGGTGGCCTGGGGGCTGGTGTCACTGCTGGCGTTTCGCTTCGTCGTCGGCCTTGGCCTGGGCGGCGAGCTGCCGGTGGCATCGACGCTGGTGAGCGAGGTCGCGCCGGCCCGCAGCCGCGGCAAGATGCTCGTTATCCTGGAGAGCTTCTGGGCCTGGGGCTGGATCATGGCGGCTGTGATCGGGCTCCTGGTCGTGCCTCGCGTCGGCGACGCCGGCTGGCGGGTGGCCTTCATCGTCGGCGCAGCGCCGGCACTCTACGCCGTCTTCCTGCGCCGAGCTGTCCCGGAGTCGCCGCGCTGGCTGGCCGCCAACGGCCGCCACGATGAGGCGGTCGGGATCGTCCGCGATCTTGAGACGGCTGCGGGCGAGCCGCACGTCGAGCTGACGCCGCTCCGAGCAGAGTCGGGGCAGCAGCAGCCGCTGGTCGAGCAGTTCCGGCGGCTCTGGTCGACAGCGCTGGCGCAGCGGACGTTCGTGCTCTGGGTGCTGTGGTTCGGGATCACCTTCTCATACTACGGCGTCTTCATCTGGCTGCCACAACTGCTGGTGGATCGCGGGCTATCGACGGTACGCTCGTTCGAGTACGTGCTGATCACGACACTGGCGCAGGTGCCGGGCTACTTCTCGGCCGCCTGGCTGGTTGAGCGCTGGGGACGGCGGCCGACGTTGGTGACCTACCTGCTCGGCTCGGCAGTCTCGGCCTTGCTGCTGGGCCGCGCCGGTGACGACCCGACGCTGCTGATCTGGAGCTGCCTGCTGTCATTCTTCAACCTCGGTGCCTGGGGCGTGGTTTACACCTACACGCCGGAACAGTACCCGACGGAGATACGCGCCTTCGGGGCCGGCTCGGCGGCGTCCTTCGGCCGGCTGGGCGGCATCATCGCGCCCTACCTGACTCCGTGGCTGATGTCGTCGGCGGGCTTCAGCCAGCCGGCCGTCTTCGTCGTATTCATGGCCGTCTTCGCCGCCACCGGACTGGTCGTCCTGCTCTTCGGTGAGGAGACACGCGGCCGTCCCCTCGAAGCAATCACTGCCACCGCGCCAGTGACACGTTCGGAGGCCGGCCGCCTCGCCTGATGTCGCCGGCGGCACAGCGCGGCGCAAAGGTAAAACCACACGCAACGAGACAAGCCGGCGTCATCTGACGCCGGCCTGCCTGATTGCGCTGCCGCTCCGTCAGCGCTGGAACTGGTACGTCTGCGACCAGATCGTGCCATCGGCCAGCGTCACGCGCAGCTCCTGACACGTCCCCGCCATCCACCGCGTTGTCTGCCACCAGAAGACGTAACTACTCCCTGCTCCCTGTTGCAGCTGGCCACGGCTACCGGCTGGCATCGCCGGCACTGGCTGCGTGCCCGGTGCGGCATTACAGGCGATCGTCGTAATGCTCTCAACGGCATCCAGCCCGACGTTGCCATTGATAAAGAAGATGACGGTGACCGGCAGCCCGGCCAGGATCTTCCGCGGGCCGCGGCGGTCGTCCGTCGTGGTGGCGAAGCCCTGCCAGTCATACTCGACGGTGTAGGTGGCCGACGCGCTGCTGGCATTCCCAGCGTAATCAACCGCGCCTGCGCAGGTGGCGATGATCTCACCAACGGGGCCGCCTGTCGTCGTCAGGGTTGCCGCTGTCGCCACACCGGATGTGGCGTCCGTCGTTGTGCAACCAGCGCTTGGCACGTTACCGAGCGTATAGGTCGCGCCATCCGTGACGCCGATGACAGACACGACCGGTGCGGTCCCGTCACGTCCGATGACGACATCGACCGGGCCGGACATACCGCCCTCGGATGTGGCGGCGCAGGAATAAGTCGTCTTGGCCTGATCGGATGCTATGGTCTGGTCGACGCAGCCAGTAAGCTGCAACGTTTCCGGAGAGTCGTTCTCGGTGACTGTCCAGTCGAGGCTGACGGCTCCGGTGTACCAACCGTTTGCGCCGTTCGGCGTGGCCGGATTGAGCGCGTAGTCAACCACAGGTGGCGTCCCATCGGTGACGGAGTAAGTCACCGAGGTCGAGCCAACGTTGCCGGCAAAGTCCTTCGCACCGCTACAAGTCACGGTGACCGATCCACGCGGACCACCGGTAGACGACAGGATCGCATTCGTCGCAACACCCGAGGTGGCGTCGGCGGTCACGCAACTGGCGGGCGGGACCGCGCCGAGTGTGTACGTCGCGCCGTCCTCTACGCCAACGACAGTGACCTGTGGCGGCGTGGCATCTCGACCAATGGTGAGGCTGATCGAGCCGCTCATTCCGCCTATCGACGAAGCCAAGCAGGTGAAGGTCGTCTTCTCCTGGTCACTCGTGATGTTCTGGTCAACGCAACCGTGCTTGACAACCGTGCCGGGCGACTCATTGTCGGCCACGTTCCAAGTCAACGTTACATCACTGGTGAACCAGCCATTGTCACCGTCCGGCACCGAGGGATCGAACGTCGCCTGGATCGATGGAGCGGTCAGATCAGGGGTGCCGGTGGTGTCGTATGCGCCAACGTCACAGGCGGTGGTGCTACGGACGTAGCCGCGTTGATCGATACCCTTCACGTCTGTGCCGACGCAGACACTCAGGATTCCGGCACCGATCGCAACCGAGCCTTCCAGGAGTGGGTGCGTCTGCGTGGGGCCGCCTGCGTCCGCCAGAAGACCAAGCATCAGGTCGCCGAACGATACCTGTGTCGCACCCGTGCAGGTCGAATCAGTTGAGAGATTTCCACCGCCATTAATATAGGTTGAGCCAGTCCCGACGTCGCAGTTCGAACCTGCTGCTTGTGCCAGGATGGTATTCGTCACCGAAACGCTACCGCCGGAATCAACTCTGACCCCGCCAGAAATAGTGTACCCAGAGTTGGCAGCGATGGTGCTATTGATGATTTGCGAGTTGGGGCCGTATATCGTAACCGCTCCGCCCTGGACGGTCGCAATATTACCGGAGATTGTGCTGTTTACGATCGCGATGGTATCCGCAGAAAATACCGCCCCGGTATATGCCCCGGCATTTTTGGAGATTGTGCTTTCGCTAATTGTCGTCTTGCCGCGCGCATAGATTGCACCGGCTCTGCTGGCGTAGTTATTGGTTATGGTGCTCCGTCGAATGTTCACAGTCCCCGTCGAGTAGATCGCCCCGCCAAACGAATTGATGGCCTCGCTTGGCGCTCTGTTCGAATCCAGGGAACTTTCGAAGATCGTGAGCGTGGTATTGCTGTCCTCAGCAAGGATCCCGCTCCCGAGAGTCTCGGACGCACCATTGATAATGCGCAACCCGATCAGGTGGACATCGGCTCCACTATTGATATACAGCACGCGAGTGGCGTGATTACCATCAAGCACAACATCGTACCCATTGCCGTCGAGCGTCACGCTATCCAGTACGATGTTCTCACTCAGCATGAGGGAGGCATCGCAACTGAAGCGGACCGTGCCGCCGGAACCGGCCCCGGCGATAGCAGTGGTCAACATCGCCACATCGGAGGGACAGACGACGACCGTGGCCGCCGAAAGCGACTGGGGGGTCGCAGCCAGCGTCGTCACCAGCATGCCGAGAATCGCCACGGCGCGAATCAGGACTGTCCGCATGGCTATCGTCCCCTCCGTTGAAACAATGTTCAGCTATAGCGCAGCAGAGAATCGCTTGAAGATGGCGATCATCTGGCGCCAGAGAGATAAAACGCTTGCGCGCTCACGATTGCTGATGACTCGATGTACCACGAATTTGCTCTTCTCGCGAGTCTAGCATGCAACGTGGATGTGTCGCTGGCAGCGTTGTTGATGCCCCATGGAAATCAACCCAGGGGGCTGAGAAGCCGTTTGCTGTGATGCCAAAACGAAAGAGCGGATCGTCGTCTTTCGACAGCGACCCGCTCTTTGTCCAGACGTCGTGCGGCCTTACCGCTGGAACTGGTACGTCTGCGACCAGGTCGTGCCATCGGCCAGCGTCACCCGCAGCTCCTGACACGTCCCGGCCATTGACCGTGTCGTGTGCCACCAGAAGATGAAGGTGTTGCCGGGGCCTTGCTGAAGAGAGCCACGTCGTCCGAGCGGCGACGCCGGCACTGGCTCGGTGCCCGGTGCGGCATGGCAGGCGATCGTCGTGATGCTCTCAACGGCGTCCAATCCGACGTTGCCATTGATAAAGAAGATCACGGCTATCGGCGATCCGGCCAGCACCTTGCGCGGTCCCCGCCGACTGTCCGTCGACGTGGCGAAGCCCTGCCAGTCGTACTGCACGGTGTACGTCGCCGAGGCGGAGCTGACATTGCCCGCGTTGTCGACCGCGCTAGAGCAGGTCGCGGTGATCTCACCGACGGGGCCTCCACTGGTGCTGATGGTGGCTGCAGTTGCCACACCGGAGGTGGCGTCGGTCGTCGTGCAACCGGCTGCCGGGACGTCACCGAGCGTGTAGACAGCTCCGTCCGCGATGCCTGTGACGGCAACATCAGGGGCAGTTGCGTCGCGCCGAATGGTGACGTCGACTCGCGCTGCTGCGCCGCCGGCAGACATAGCTGAGCAGGAGTAGACCGTCTCAGCGCGATCGGCGGTGATGGTCTGGTTCGCACAGCCCAGCTGAGTGAGCGTGTCTGGTGTCTCCGGCTCAACCACCGTCCAGGTGAGGGTCACATCGCTGGTGTACCAGCCGTTCGCGCCATTCGGCATGGCGGGATCAAGCGTGTCGGTGATGAGCGGCGCGCTCCCGTCCGTGACGGTATACGTCACCGACACGCTTGCGGTGTTGCCGGCGTTGTCCACAGCGCCCGCGCAGGTGGCCGTGATCGGGCCGAGCGGCCCACCGCTGAGCGATAGCGTCGCGTCGTTGGCGACACCGGATGTTACGTCGGTCGTGGCGCAGCCTGCTGCCGGTACGGAACCGGCGACGTAGGACGCGCCGTCGGTCACGCCGCTGATCGTCACGGCTGGCGGAGTAGCATCACGCTTGATGGTGACGCTCAGCGGCCCCGCAATGCCTCCGTCAGATTCAGCGGAACATGCGTAATCGGTCGCAGCTTGATCGCTGGTGATGCGCTGATTCGCGCAGCCGGTCAGGTCGATCAACGACGCAGACTCCGCATCGGTCACTGTCCAGGTCAGCGTGACGTCGCTGCGATACCAGCCATTGTCGCCATCCGGCGCTGCCGGATCGAGTGTAGCGGCAATCATCGGCGCGGTGGTGTCAGCGATGGAATAGGTCAATGTCGCCGTCGCCGTGCGACCGGCGTTATCAGTCGCGGTGGCGGTCAGCGTGTGCGTGCCAATCGCCGTGCTGTAGCCGCTCACGACGCAGCCAGCCAGTCCTGAGACGGCGTCAGTAGCGGTGCAGGTCGGTGCGGACGGAACCGCGCCGAAGCTGTAGGAGCCGCCGGCGTCGATCTCACCGGCGAATGAGACATTGGTCGGGTTAGTCAGGTCGATCTTGAATGACGTGCTGCTGATGGCCTCGGCGATATTACCCGCGGCATCGGTGATGGTGCCTGAGGTGATCGTGACCGCCGACCCTTCTTCGGTCGCGCCGCTGGACTTGGCGAAGGTGTACGGATTCGTCTGGCCGACGATGCCCGAGAGATTGTCGGTCACTGCGAAGCCGTTGGTGACCGGGCTGATGTACCAGCCGTCGTTACCCTCCGGGTCAGCCGTCGCGCCGTCGTCGGTGATCACCGGCTTCGTCGCGTCGCGCTTGATCGTGACCGTCTCCTGTGCCGTCCCACCAGCGCTCGTCGCCGAGCAGATGAGCACCTGTCCGGCTGTGTCGACGTCGATCGTCGTTGGGTCGCAGCCGGTTACTGACGTCACGTCCGACTCATCGTCGACGACCGTCCAGGTCACTGTCACGTCACTCGTGTACCAGTTGTTAGTACCGAGCGTTCCGATGACGATCGGCGTGATGACCGGCGCGGTCGTATCTGTAACCGTGTGCGTCACTGTGTATGTCACCGAAACCGGTGCGGCGACGTTCCCAGCGTTGTCGGTCGCCCCGTCGCAGGTGATCGTGACGATGTCACCGGGACCGTCTTCGGTCGAAAGCGTCGCGGTGGTAGCGACGCCGGACGTCACATCGGCGATCGAGCAGTCGGCTGCCGGGACCTCATCGCTGTCGTATGTCGCGCCATTGCTCACACCGGTCACCGTCACGGTTGGCGGAGTTGCGTCGCGCTTGATCGTGACGCTCAGCGGTCCAGCGGCACCGCCGCTGGATGTCGCCGCGCACGAGTAGGTCGTCGCGCTCTGATCGACGATGATGCTCTGATTCTCGCAGCCAGTAAGGACGATGGACGGTGCGGACTCTGGATCGGTCACTGTCCAGGTCAATGTGACGTCGCTGCGGTACCAGCCATTTGCGCCGTCCGGCGCTGCCGGATCGAGCGTGGAGGAAATGACCGGCGCGGTGGTGTCGGGCGGGGGGTAGTCAGTCTCGAATGCGCCGCTGTCGCAGCTGGTCGCGCCGCGCGACTGTCCGCGCTGGTCGACCCCGCTCACCGGGGCTGAGTTGCACGCCGCGACAATACCAGCACCAATAGCGGCCGACCCCGGAAGCAGCGCGATAGTTTTCGTCGGGCCGCCGTTGTCGGCCAGCACGTCGAGCTTGAGATCATCGGCCGAAACCCGGGGAACACCGGGGCAGCTGAAATCGGTTGAGAAGCTTCCGCCGTCGTTCGTGAATGGCCCTGTAGCAGTCGCGCCGCTGCCCATCAAGCACATGCTGTTTTGACTGGCATTGCCCGACAGGATCGTATTGACCAACCGCACCGTCGTGTTCTCGGTCGATGTGATATTTGCCGGGCCGCGACCGGACCAGTTGCCGGTGAACGTACTGTTGGCGATCGATAGGGTGCTGTTGACCTGTGCTCCGATCGCGCCGCTGAAGTCACTGTAGTTGTTACTGAGCGTGCTATTGATGATCGTCAGGCTACTTCCCACGCTCCGGACGACGCCGGCATAGCCGCTACCGCTGTTGTTGTCGAACGTGCTGCTGATGAAGGTCGCCACACCATTCGAGGTATAGACGACGCCGCCGCTGTTGGCGAGATTGTTGTTGAACGTGCTGTTGGTGATCGTTACGGCCGGCGGTACCTCGACCGTATCGCCGTAATTGGCGATCACGCCACCAGCCGACGCGGTGTTTCCGGTAAAGGTACTGTTCGTTATCGTCACGGTGCCCTGGTTGAGGATCGCGCCTCCGAGGCCCCACGTCGCGCTGTTGCCGGTGAACGTGCTGTCCAGGATAGACAGAGTGCTGCCAGCCGTTACTCGGACCGCTCCGCCACCAACCGCGGGACCGGCACCGTTGTCGAAGCCATCGATAACGGTCAGGCTGTCGAGCGTGACATTCTCGGAGGCGACAAAGATGACAACGGCCTTGTTCCCACTGATCGTCACTTGGTGGCCGTTGCCGTCGATGGTTACGTTCGTCAGCGTGATGGTGCTGGAAAGTGTGATTGTCGCGTCGCAACTGAACGTCACCGCGCCACCTGCCCCGGCAGCGCTGATTGCGGTGGCGAAGGAGTCCTGATCGGTCGGGCAGACCGGAGCGGCTACAGCATTTGTGACGAACGGCCCCGACGCGACGGTCAGCAGAAGCAGGCCAAGTGTGAGCGCGATGCGTAACGCGGGTCTGAACATCACATTCGCCTTTCATCGACGTCTTCTCGGCGATGCCTGCGCTCGAACTCAGGATCGTCGTCAACGCCAAGACGCCAGCATGGCTGGCTGTCATGCACTAAAATCGGGATACATTTGGAGCATTCGGACATCCGGCGCGTATCACGAGTATGGGCCGGTGGCGCGGCGCAGAGAACAAACACGACCCATACGCGACTCGTACACTTGCCATACAGTGAGGTGGAAGACGGGCGCATGACGCAGAATCGACCCGCGCCAACTGCCTCCCTCGGTGAACAGTTGCGACGCTATCGCCAACGAGCCGGCCTGACGCAGGCTGACCTGGCCGAGCGCACTGGGCTGACCACTGTGGCGATCAGTGCGCTTGAGCGCGGCACCCGCAATCATCCCTATCCACACACCACCCGCCAGCTGGTCGGAGCACTCGGACTCAGCGACGAGGAGCGAGCGGCATTCATCGCTGCGGCCTCACGAGCGGCCCCGAAGCAATCCGTTGAACCTTCTGCTCATCCAGCACATGCGGGAGTACCGGCATCCACACCGATTCCCCCGACGCCGCTGATCGGGCGCGCGCTTGAGTTGGCTCGCTTGCGAGCGCGAATCGACCATCCGGCGGCCGGCAGGCTCACAACCATCACCGGGCTGGCCGGGATCGGAAAGACGCGCCTGGTCCTTCAGCTGGCGGCCGAGCTTCGCCCAGAATTTCCCGACGGCGTCTGGTTCGTCGCGCTCGCCCCGATCAGCGATCCGGCCGAAGTACCGAGGGCTGTTGCGGCGGAGCTGGGTGTCCGCGAAGTGCCGGATGAGCCGCTGGTAGAGCGGCTGATCGCCTTTCTCGCCCCACGCCGCGCACTGCTTATCCTCGACAATTGCGAGCATGTGCTTGATTCATGCGCGACGCTGCTGGGACAGTTCCTGGTTGCCTGCCCCGATCTCCAGATGATCGCAACGAGTCGCGAGCCTACAAACATCGGAGGCGAACATATCCGGCGGCTGGGACCGTTGTCGGTGCCGACGCAAGACGGCACAACAAGTGCCGAGCAACTCGCGGAGATCGCGGCGGTTCAGCTCTTCGTCGAACGGGCACAGGCGGCAGCCGCGCACTTCCAGCTGACCGATACGAACGCGCACGCCGTCGCCGACATCTGCATGCGGCTGGAGGGTATTCCGCTGGCGATCGAGCTGGCCGCGGGCTGGGTACGGGTGATCAAAGTCGAACAAATCGCCGAGCGACTTGCCGATGCACTGGCTGCGCCGGTCGGCCGAAAGCACGGCATGCCTGGCCGCCAGCAAACGCTCAGCGGGGCGCTCGATTGGAGCTACACCCTGCTCGGTGCGTCTGAGCGACGACTCTTCGAGCGGCTAGCAGTCTTTCGCGGCGGTGCGAGCCTGGAGGCCGTTGAGACGATTTGTAGTAGCGATGATTTCCCCAGGCAGGCAATCCTCGGGCTCATTGCCCAACTCGTTGACAAGTCGCTGGTACTGATGGAGGACGACGGTCCGGTGGCCCGGTACCGGCTGCTTGAGCCGGTCCGCCTCTTTGCCGCAGACCGCCTGCACGCATCCGGTGAAACCGAGCGGGTCGCTTCACGCCACGCCACCGCGTTTCTGGTCCTCGCCGAACGCGCCGCGCTCGAACTGCGTGGTCCAGCGCAGGTCGACTGGCTTCAGCGTCTGGATCGCGAGCAGGACAACTTCCGGATCGCGCTGCGCTGGATGGTCGACCAGAGTCATGCGACGGATGGACTGCGCCTGGCCGTCGCGCTGGCACCCTTCTGGTCAGGTCATGGACACCTGAGCGAGGGACGCCGCTGGCTGGCGCTGATGCTGGAATTACCGGGAGTGGACACAACGTCTCCGGAGCTTCGTGTTTCGGCGTTGTCACGGGCCGGCGAGTTTGCGCAGTGGCAAGGGGAGCTCGGCAGTGCCGAGCGATTGCTCGACGAAAGCATTACGCTGGCCGAAGCCATCAACGATGATCGGGGCGTTGCTGATGCGACGACGTGGATCAGCCTCGTCCGCCGCCGTCAGCTGCGCTTCCCGAAAGCGATGAGCGCCGCCCAGAAAGCGCTGACACTGGCGCGCAAGATCTGCGATCGGCCAGTCGAGGCGTTCGCTCTGCTCAATCTGGGTGTCACAGCAGCATACATGGGCGATATCCGCATGGCTCACGAACTGCTCGACGAATGCCGGAGCCTCTACCGTGAGCTCGGCGACGTACGATTCATCGCGATTGCCTGCACGATGCTCGGGGAGACCGAACGGATCCTGGGCAATGATTCCCAGGCCGCGACGCTTCTGCGCGAGGGATTGATCGGCCATATGGTCGTTGGCGATCGCGCATCAATCGATATGAGCCTGCGCCGCATCGCGACACTTGCCTTGCCGACGAGTCCAGACGTCACCGCACGGCTCCTCGGAGTTGCCAACGCATTGCGCGACACCCTTGGCTCGGGGCAGGCTCCTTCGCATCGATTAGATGACGACGACTTGCTGCTCGGTGTTCAGGACCAACTCAGCGTTGAAGACATCGAGGCGAGCCTCGCTGTGGGGCGCGCGCTGACTCTCGACGAGGCGATCAAAGAGGCTCTTGAGATGACGGCGACGATCGCCAGCACACCAGCCACCACACCGCCACACTAGCCCGACCCATAGGCGCGCGGTCCAGGTTATCCGCCCCACCGGCGGCAATTGGCCTCTGTTATGATCGCTATCCTGACCCAATTGCATGATCGACGGCGAGGAGCGATTTGTGAACGACGGACTCATCGACGCCTTTCGACATAACGCCTGGGCAACAGAACAGGTCATCGCCGCCTGCCGTGGCCTGTCCGACGAGCAGCTGAACTCGGAAGTGGCCGGCACCTTCGGTAGCATCATCGCCATGCTGCGCCATTTCATCGGCTCGGAAGGCAGCTACTACCGACGACTCTCCGGTGAAACGCCGGAGTGGTACACAGAGGCCATCGAGACAGCCAGCGTTGACGAGCTGACGGCGCACGCTGCCGACATCGCCGGGCGCTGGGAACGCTTCCTGCAGACCCCGTTTGACGCGGAGCGCACCCACGTCATTCAATGGGAGGGCAATATCTCACGCGACGTGCCTTCGGGTGTCATCCTGGTGCAGTGCCTGCACCACAGCAATGAACACCGCACGCAGGTCTGTACGACGCTCACGCAAATTGGCGCGCCGTGCCCGCAGCTGGGCGTCTGGGAATTCGCAGAAGAGACGAATCGCGCGCCGATCCACACGGAAAATGCTGGGTAGGATGCAATGGAAACCAGAGGCAAGAGTGTTCTCACCGATATGGATGGGGTGCTGGTCGTCGGTCGCACGATCATCCCTGGCGCGGGCGAGTTCATCAGCCGACTGATCGATGAGGATCGCCCATTCCTCGTCATGACGAACAACTCGATGTATCCGCCGGCCATCCTGGCGCACCGATTGCATCGGATTGGGCTGGAGATTCCAGCTGATCGCATCCACACGTCGGCGCTGGCGACGGCGCAGTTCCTCCATACACAGCGGCCCGGTGGCAGCGCCTACGTCATCGGTGAGGACGGGCTGTATGAGGCATTGGAGGATGTTGGCTACACGTTCGACGATGTTGCGCCGGATTACGTGGTGCTCGGAGAGACGCAGGACTACAGCTTCGAGCGCATCACTCGCGCAATCCGGCTGATCCAGGGCGGCGCGCGCTTCATCGCTACGAACCCGGATGTCTCGGGGCCGAGCGAGGAGGGCATCGTTCCGGCCACCGGTGCGATCGCGGCACTGATCGAACGCGCCATCGGCGTCTTCCCGTACTACATCGGCAAGCCCAACCCGCTGATGATCCGGACTGCCCTACGGCGGCTCGGCGAGCACTCGCAGAACACGATCATGATCGGCGACCGAATGGACACCGATATCCTGATTGGCATCGAGAGCGGCCTGGACACGGTGCTGGTTCTGACCGGCGTCACGACGCGCGAGATGGTCGAGCGTTTCCCCTACCAGCCGACCACGATTGTCAATTCCATCGCCGACGTTGAGTAGGCTCGGCTGTTGCTGTGCTAACCCGATTCCAACGCGATGGCGCACCTGATCTTCCGGACGGTGTGTAAGCCATCGCGATTCAACGATGGCCGCTGAGAGCGTTTCAAAGGAGCGACCTACTGACTGACTCATCACAGTTTTCCGAGTACATTGAGTATGTCGGCGCTGAAGAATACGATCAGGAAAACGGGCTGGATGGGCCGGAGCTTCCGTTCTATCTGGATCTGGCGCGGCAGACCGGCGGGCCGGCGCTCGATCTGGCCTGCGGCACCGGCTACCTGACGATCCCGCTGGCCCGCAGCGGACTCACTGTTACCGGCGTCGACCTCGCGCCGGAGATGCTCGACCATGCACGCAGCAAGTCGGGCGACCTGCCGATCGACTGGGTGCTGGCCGATTGCCGGACGTTCGAGCTTGGCCGCCAGTTCAAGCTGGTGACGATGACCGGCAACGCATTTCAGGAGTTCCGCAGCCGCGCTGATCTGGAGGCGTTGCTCGGCAGCGTTCGGGCGCACCTCGCGCCGGA
>Ga0180220_1002061_pt1 | contig 13600 bp, 8 predicted proteins | sample eDN5th37CBELigBY_FD_151335 | JGI IMG/M metagenome (GOLD analysis project Ga0180220, IMG submission 151335) | Enriched backyard soil microbial communities from Emeryville, California, USA - eDNA 5th pass 37_C BE-Lig BY (version 2) (version 2) | ecosystem: Environmental > Terrestrial > Soil >... | reverse complement strand
TTGCCGACCTTCTCGCCGCGGGCCAGCTTCATGCTGACCAGTTTCTTGATGGAATAGTTGATCACGTGGCTGTCTTCGTAATTGAGGGTGAAGCAGATGTCGGCCAGCCGCTTGCTGCGGCCGCGATGATGGACGTGGTGCAGGACCAGCACGTCGGTGATGGCGAGATCCGGCTCGCCGGCGGCGCGCATGCAGCGCACCACCCAGCGCGCAAACGCGTTGTGGGCCACCATCAGTCCGAACTCGAACTCGGACAGCGAGGGGTGCGGCCCCCGCGCCAGGTGTTCGGAAGACAGAATGCGCGGTGGACACTCGTCCTGACGGCCTGCCGCGGGGCCGCGTCCATCAGTCATCGGCGTTTTCCTCTTGATCGAATCTTTCCTTGACGGGGGCGATCTCGGAGATGAGGTCGCGCACCCGCGCCTTGTTGGGCAGCGGCGCAACCTGGTGCCGGGCACCCGGCTGCATCCGCGCCACACAGGCGTAGACGACCTTGCCGTCCAGAATCATCATGCACTCTTTGCAGGCATTGGCGTTGATGCACGAGTAGCGGACCGCCAGCGTGTCATCGAGGTGCTCGCGCACCCAGCGCAAGCCGTCCAGCAACGAGGCCGCCGCCGTTTCGGGCAGCTCGTACTCCTGGACGCGCGAGGGCCCCCGGCCCACGCCGCGCTGCACTTCCAGGACTATGGTTCGATCGTTCTTCTGCGTGTTCATGCTTGGCCCTCGTATTCGGTTCCGCCGGCGGCGGGAATCTCCACCGGCGTCTCCAGGCGCCGCACCGGCTCGGTGTCGAGCCGCCACTGCCCCTTGTCGAGCGCCAGCGTCTGGTTCAATGTCCAGGCGTCGTCCATGCCCGGGAAGTCATCGCGCTGGTGCGCGCCGCGGCTTTCACGCCGGGCCAGCGCGCTGCGCGTCACGGCCTCGGCCACCAGCAGCATGTTGTGCAGGTCGAGCGCGTCCAGGCGCACCGGATCCTGCGGCCCGCCGTCGCCCGGCAGGACCTCGCCCAGTTCCGCCTTCAGGACCTGCAGCTCGCCCAGCGCGTGCTGCACGCCCTCTTCGTTGCGGAAGGGACCGACATAGTCCTGCATCAGGGCCTGCAGGCGCGCGATCAGGGCCGCGACGTTGGGCGATTCGCCATCCTGCGGCGCCGGCTCGAGCCGCGCCAGTGTCGGGCCGGCCAGCTCGAGCGCGCGCCGCGCCTCGACGGCCTTCGCATCGGCGGCATGCGCGGAAGCGGACCTGCCGGCCTGCAGGCCGAAGGACACGGCCTCGGTAATGGCGTTGCCCGACAGCCGGTTGGCGCCGTTCGCGCCGCCCACGGCTTCGCCGGCCGCGTACAGTCCCGGCACGTCGGTGGACATGTCGACCTCCACCCGGATACCGCCCATGTGATAGTGGGCGATGGGCGCCACCTCGATGGGCGACTTGGTGAGGTCGATGCCGTTGGCCGCAAGCTTGTCGATGATGGGACCGAAGGCCTTGCGCAGCGTTTCTTCGGGCACGTGCTGGAAGCTGAGGTAGGCGCCCCCCGCCGGCGAGCCGCGCCCCGCTTCGACCTCTTTGAGGATGGCGTAGGTGGCGGCATCGCGCGTGATCGTATAGCCCTCGTTGGAATGGCCGTACTTCTCGACGAATTCCTCTCCCAGCCCGTTCAGCAGCCGCCCGCCCAGCTTGTAGCGGAAAGGGTCCCACATGATGGGGTCGAAGCCCACCAGGCGAGGCGCCAGGTGCCCGATGGGGAAGAACTGCACGAACTCCATGTCGATGAGGCGCGCGCCGGCGCGCAGGGCCAATGCGTAGCCGTCCCCGCCCATGTTCAGCGACGCGCTGTTGCGCCGGTACAGGCGGGTGAGCCCGCCGGTGGCGACGATGACCGCCCCCGCGCGGATGATCACGGGATGCCCGGTGGTGAGATTCAGGGCCACGGCCCCGCAGGCGCGTCCCTGCTCCACCAGCAGCTCGAGCACCAGCAGGTCGCCGTAGCGCTCGATGTTGTCATCGTGCGCAACCTGGGTGCGCAAGGTCTTGGCCACGGCCGGGCCGGTGTTCAGGTAGTCGACGTAGACGCACCGCGGGCGGTCGTGCCCCGGCGCCTGGACCTGGGTCAGGTGGCCGTCGCTGCGCGCCCAGCCCGTTCCCCAGCTGTCCATCAGCCGGATCGCGTCGATGCCGCTTTCGCACAGCAGCCGGGCGAGCGGCTCGCTGCACAGGCCGCGCCCGGCCTTGAGCGTGTCGGCATAGTGGTTGCGCCAGTCGTCGGGCGTCTGTTCGCCCAGCGCCACGGCCACGGTCATCTGCGCCATGATGGTGGCGCCGCCCCGGCCGACCAGGCTGCGGTCCGTCATGATGACCCGGCTGCCGGCCTGCGAGGCCGCCAGCGCGGCGCTCATGCCCGCGCCCCCGGCGCCGATCACCAATACGTCGGTTTCCCGGTTCACAATATTTTCAGCAGTCATGCCGCCCCCAAGTAAGCTTTCTGAACGGTGGGATCGGCCGCGAGTTCGGTCGCGCCGCCCTGCAAGATGACGTGCCCGTGCTGCAGCACGTAGGCACGATCGGCGAGCTCCAGCGCAATGCGCGCGTTCTGCTCGACCAGCAATATGGTCTGCCCCGCTGCCTTCCAGCGGAACAGCACCTCGTAGACCAGGTCGACGAACTTGGGCGACAGGCCCATGGACGGTTCGTCGATGCAGATGAGCTTGCCGCGCCGCAGCCAGGCCCGCCCGAGCGCCAGCATCTGCTGCTCGCCGCCCGACAGGGTGCCGGCCGCCTGCTTGCGCCGCTCGGCCAGGCGGGGAAAGGAGGCGAATACTTCCTCGAGGTCGCGCTCGATTTCCTGCTTGTCGCGGCGGCGCGGATAGGCGCCCATCAGCAGGTTTTCGTAGACCGACATCTCGGGAAACACCCGGCGCCCTTCGGGCACGCTGGCCACGCCGCGCTCTATGACGTCCGGCGAGGACAGGCCATGGATGGCTTGGCCCTCGAGCAGAATGCGGCCGCGCGAGGGATGGACCAGGCCCAGTACCGACTTGAGGGTGGTCGATTTGCCCGAGGCATTGCCGCCCAGCACGGACACCACTTCGCCCGCCTGCACATGCAGGCTTACGCCGAACAGCGCCTGTACCGGCCCATAGTGGACGTCGATGTCGTCCACCAGAAGAAAAGGCTGATTCTTATCCAAGGTGTGCATCCGATGAAACAGGGCGGGTGCGAACCCGGCCCAGGTAAGCTTCGACGACTTCCGGATGGTCGAGCGCATGCTCGGGATCGCCTTGGGCCAGCACCTTGCCCTGGTTGAGCACGATGACCCGGTCGGCCACCGAGCGCACCAGCGACAGCTTGTGCTCGACCACGAGTATGCCCAGCTCGGGACGCATGCGCCGCAGTTCGAGCAGCAGCCTGGTCAACTCGCCGGTTTCGGTGGGATTCATGCCCGCCGCCGGCTCGTCCAGCAGCAGGTAATCGGGCTGGCCGGCCAGCACGCGGGCGATCTCCAGACGCCGGCGGTTGGCGTACGACAGGCTGAAGGCCGGCTGGTGCCTGCGCGGCCACAGCCTGTCGCCGAACAGCTGCAGCGTCTCGCGCGCGATGGCCTCCTGGCCCTCGACCTTCTTGCGCCAGCCGGACAGTGGAACCAGCCCGGCCAGCAGCTCGTAAAGCGGATTGATCAGGAAGCGCCCATGCGGGCGGCGCAGCAGTCGCGCCTGGGTGCCCAGCATCACGCTGTCCCACACCGACAAGGCGGGAAACACGCGCGACGTCTGGAAGCTGCGCCCGATGCCCAGCCGGGCGATGCGCTCCGGCGGCAGGCGGTCGATGCGCCGTCCGTCGACCTCGATGTGGCCGCCCGACAGGCGTTCTATGCCGCTGATCAGCTGGATGAGGGTGGACTTGCCCGCGCCGTTCGGTCCCACCAGGGCCAGGGTCTCGCCCGGCGCCAGGCTGAAGCTGACGTCGTCCACCGCCTTGACTCCGTCGAAATGGCGCGAAACGCCCTGCACCTGTATGCCTTGCAATGTCGCCATCACCGCGCCCCCAGCATGCCGTGCGGACGCATCCGCAACACCATCAGAAGAAATACGCCGTAGACGATCATGCGCCATTCGGCAAAAGGCCGGAACAGCTCGGGCACGATGGTCAGCAGGAAGCCGGCCGCCGCGGCGCCGGTCAGATTGCCCAGGCCGCCCAGCACCGCCATGGTCAGCAGAAGCAGCGAGGCGTGCACGTTGAAGCTGTCCGGGCTGATGACGCTTTGCACATAGGCGAACAGGCCGCCGGCCGCCCCCGCCAGGGCGCCGGACACGGCGAAGGCCATCAGCATGTAGCGCCGCACGGGCAGCCCGGCGGCATGCGCGGCCAGACGGTCTTCGCGTATGCCGCGCCAGGCCCGGCCGATTTCGGAATCGAGCAGCCGCTGCACCAGGAATAGCCCCACCGCGGCCACCAGCGCCACCAGCCAGAACTTGTGGCCGATGGCGCTCAGGCGCAGGCCGCCCAGCAGATCGAACTGGGGCGCCGGTATATTGAGAAAGCCCATGGGACCGCGCGTGACCGACAGCCAGGTCATGAAGACGAGAAAGCCGATCTGGCCGATGGCCAGCGTGCCCAGGGCGGCCGTATGGCCGCTTAGCTTGTACAGCGGCAGGGACGCCACTGCCGCCACCACGGCCGTCAGCAGGATGGCGGCCGGCAGCGCCACTTCGGCCGGCAGGCCGTAAGTGTGCCCCAGCACCGCGACCGTGTAGGCGCCCACGCCGTAGAAAGCGGCATGGCCGACCGACAGCACTCCGAGCGAGCCCGATATCAATGAAACGCTGGCCGAGAGCATGGCGAAGATCATGCCGTACACCACGGCCTGCAGCACATAGCTGCTTTGCGTGATGAGGGGCAGCGCCGCCAGCGCCAGGCCCGCGGCGAGAAATCCCCAGGCGGGCATTTCGATGATGCGGTGGGCCGCGCGCTGGCTGGACGCCGATGCCAGCAGGCTGGTACTGGGCATGCTGCCCGAGGCCGCGCCCGAGCCGCCCAGGGCGCTCAGGCGGCTGTCGCCCAGCAGCCCCTGCGGACGAAACAGCAGGAAGACCAGCAGCAGCGAGAAGGCCACGAGGTCGCGATAGCCCTCGCCCACGTAGGCGCTGGCCAGCGTCTCGACGATGCCCAGGGACAGGCCGCCCACCACGGCGCCGGGAATGCTGGTCAGTCCGCCCAGCAGCGCCGCGGCAAAGCCCTTGAGCGCGAAAGGCATGCCCATCTGCGGAAACACGCTCTTGAAATAGAGCGCCACCAGGATGCCGCTGAGCGCGCCCAGCGTGCCCGCCAGGGCGAACGCCAGCCGGCGCACGTTGTCGGTGCGCACGCCCAACTGCGCCGCGGCGTCGCGGTCCTGGGCGGTGGCGCGCACGCCCCGGCCCATCCACGAATGCGTCAGGAACCAGGTCAGCGCCAGGGCGGCCAGGCCGCCGAAGACGAAGATGAGGATGTCGGTGCTGGTGATGTAGGCCCCGCCGATGAAGAAGGTCACTTCTTCGAACGGCAGCGGAAAGGCCTGCCCCTCGGGCGACCAGATGATTTCGGCAAGCTGGTCGACGATGATGCTGATGGCCAGGGTGGACAGCACCGGCGCGATGTAGGGACCGTTTTCGAGCGGCCGCAGCGCGACGCCCTCGAGCAGCATGCCCAGCACGGTGACCAGCGCGATGGCGCCCACCGCGGCGATGGGCAGCGGCAGTCCCAGCCAGGTCACGCCGCTGAAGGCGAAGAACGCCCCGAGCATGAACAGGGCGCCCTGGGCGAAATTGATCAGGTTGGAAACGCCGAAGACCAGGCTGAAGCCCAGTGCGATCAGGGCATAGACCTGGCCGATGGCCAGGCCGTTCAGGACCTGGCTTAAGAATAGTTCAATCATTGAAACAGTTCGAACTTGCCGTTCTTCACCGTGATGAAGATGGGGTCCTTTTTGACGTTGCCGTGATCGTATTTGGTGACGCCCGTCACGCCTTCATAGGCCGGGCCGTTGGCCAGTTCGTCGCGCACCGCCTCGCCGGTAAGCGGCTTGCCCGACTTGATGACGCGCCGAATGGCTTCGACGCCCACCGCCGTGGCGTCATACGCCAGCGCCGCGAACTGGTCCGGCAGCTTGCCGTACTTGGCCTGATAGGCTTCGGTAAAGGCTTTCTTGGAAGGGTCTCCCGCAAAGAAGATAGTGTGCAGCACCACGCCCTCGGCCGCCTTGCCCGACAGCTCGATGAACTTGGGCGAAGTCAGCGGGATGCCGCCGCCGACCGGGATGTCGACGCCCGCCTGGCGCAGTTGCTGGATGAAGATGGACGCTTCCTGGTAAGGCAGGGCCAGGAAGACGCCCTCGGGCTTGAGCGCCTTGACCTTGCTGATGAACGGCCGGAAGTCGCGCGAACCGGGCTGCACGCTTTCCAGCAGCAGCACCTCGCCGCCCGCCTTCTTGATGGCTTCGGCGGTCGCCTTGCCGGTGTACACGCCCCAGTCGTCCTGCGAGTAGGGAATGACGACCTTGTTGGCCTTGAGCTTTTGCTGGATGGTGTCGGCGTTGTACTGGGCCAGCACGTCGTCGGTGTTGTTCTGGCGGAAGACGTAGTCGCTTTGCTTGGTGAAGTCGGGGTGCGAAGACGTGGGGCTGATCTGCGGGATCTTGGCTTCAGAGAAAATGGGCGAAGCGGCCATCGAGGACGTGGTCGACCAGGAACCGATGGCCAGCACCACGCCGGGGGTGCCGGCTATCTTGCGCGCCACCGTGGCGGCCTCTTGCGGCGAGTTGCGGTCGTCCTCGACGAGAAGTTTGACGGGCCGCCCTTCGATGCCGCCCTGCTGCTTCACTTCGTCCAGGTACAGTTCGACGGCATTTTTGAAGCTGGCGCCATATTCGGCGAAGTTGCCCGACAAATGAGAGAAGAAACCGATGGTTACGGGCTCGGCCGCGTGTACCGGCGCCGCCAGGAAGGCGGGCAGCAGGGCCGCGAGGAATGTGGATCGAATCAATCGCATCGCTTGTCTACCTTGAAAAAGTGAAGAACGCCGACCGTTCGACCCCTTTGGGCCCGGCGAAAAGGCTCGCCGTGTCGTCGTCGCAGTACGACAAGATATTAATAGTTAGTTGATAATTTACTAACGTATTATAGGTAATAAGCTAATGAAGACGTCTCTTCATGGCAGGAATTTCCGAATAAAAACCGCTGCCCGAAAGGGGCAGCGGATACGGTTGCCGGCCAGACAAAGACGGTGCTTGAGCCACGGCGAAGCGGCGCCGGGAAGCGTCCGCCTACACGAACGGGCGCCTACTTCAATTGCTTCGCATGGAAGTCCATATGGTCTTGCATGAAAGTGGAAATGAAGTAATAGCCGTGGTCGTAACCTTCGTGGCGGCGCAGCGTCAGCGGCTGCCCGGCCTTTTCGCATGCGGCCTCGAAAGCCTCGGGATAGAGTTGCTCGGCCAGGAAGCTGTCGGCCAGGCCCTGGTCGACCAGAATGCCGCCCGGGAAGGGGCAATTGGCTTCTTCCATCAGCAAAGACGCATCGTATTGCGCCCATTGCTCGCGATCTGCGCCCAAATACCCTGAAAAAGCCTTGTGACCCCAGGGGCATTGGGTGGGCGAAGCAATCGGCGCGAAGGCCGAGACCGAGCGGAACTTGCCGGGATGGCGCTGGGCCAGCACCAGCGCGCCATGGCCGCCCATCGAGTGGCCGAAAATGCCCGCCCTGCCCGCGTCGCCCGGCAACTGCGTGGTGGCGATGCCGTACAGTTCGCCGGTGACATAGCTTTCCATGCGGTAATGCGTGTTCCAGGGCGCCTGGGTGGCGTCGAGGTAAAAACCCGCGCCGGTGCCGAAGTCCCAGCCTTCGTCTTCTCCCGGCACATTGGCCCCGCGGGGGCTGGTGTCGGGCGCCACCAGCATAATGCCGTGGCGCGCCGCCCACTGCTGGGCGCCGCCTTTGATCATGAAGGTTTCTTCGGTGCAGGTCAGGCCGGCCAGATAGAACAGCACCGGCACCTTGGCGGCTGGATCCGCCGCTGCGGCGGGCGGCAGGTACACCGAAAAGCGCATCGGCAGGCCGATGGCGCTGGAGTCATGCTTGTAAAAGCGCTGCACGCCGTCGAAACAGCGGTGTTCGCTGAGCAGTTCGAGCTCAATGGACATCAATACTTCTCCTTAATTCCCCAAGGGCCTGTTAACACGAAAAAAGGCGGCCGCGCTGGCCGGCAAAGGCGAGGCAGGCCAGGCGCGAATCAGGCCGCATGGCCGACCTACGCGACGGGCACGCGGCAACGCACGCTTATGGGCCGCGGCAGCCCCGGACTGCATGGGACACCGCAGCTTATGGGTGAAGCTTAACTGATTAGATCGTTATATAGAATGCGGTTCGGCGCCCTGGGCATTATAGGCGGCTATGTAGCAGACACTACAAAAGCTGCAATGCCTGCGGCCCAGGCGGTATCATGCGATAACGCCATTGTGCCAAAAGACTCCGATTCCATGACGCCTCCGCCAGCATCGGCTGGCCGACTTGATACCCAGACCCAGCATGGCCCGACTTTCGCGCCTTTATGCGCCCGACACGCCGCAACTCGTCCAGGTCCGCTTCACGCGGCCGCTGGCGCCGCCCAACGAGGCTACGCCCGCGGACAAGCTGGACTTGCTGGCCGGCTGGCTGCGCGATGCGGCGCGCGAAAACCGCGTTCCCGTGCATGGCTGGACGCTGCTCAACGATCGCCTGGCCCTGCTGGCCACGCCGCCCGACAAGACCGGCCTGGCGCGTACCGTTCAGGCCGTGGGGCGCCGGTTCGCCACCCGCATTCAAAAAGGGCGGGTATTCTCGGAACGCTATCGCAGCGCCCTGCTGCAGCCCGGCGCCTGGGTCCTGCCCGCGCTGATCTGGCTGGAGCGGCTGCCGGTGCAGCTCGGCTATGTGGACGACGCGGCCAGGTGGCCCTGGTCTTCGGCGGCGCAACATACGGGTTTGGCTTCCGCCGCCGCGCGCTGGACGACGGAACACGCCGACTACTGGCACCAGGGGAATACGCCTTTCGAGCGCCAGGCGCACTATCGTCGGCTGCTGGAACAGGGGCTGCCCGCTACGCAAGCGCGGCGGGTGGAAGAGGCTTTGTTCGGCCAATGGGCCTTGGGCGATGAAGCTTTTCTCGCGCGCATCGGCCGGGACTCCACCCGCCGGCTTCTTCCCGCCAAGCGCGGACGCCCGCCCAGGCAGACCGTCGTTGAATCGGAGCCCCGATCCGACGAGCCGCGGGAAGAGGATGCGTCCTCTGCCTGAACTCTCTCCTCCGGCGCCTTGTTGAGCAGCCGCTGCCGGCTTGTTGCCATGCTCTTTTTGGGTCCTTTAACGCTGTCGGAGGCGGCCTGCCTGGGGCCGGGCGGTCGGGCGGTCCGAGGCAGCGCCCTCCAACGCCCGTCCCCAGGCAGGCCGCCTCCGACAGCTTATATTTGGGCAGGCCACACGAGCCGGCGTTCTTCTGAAAAAAGGAGTCTTCACACATCCGTGGCAGGTCACAATCGCAAGCCGTCGCGGGCGGTGCCGTTTATGCCGGGCGTTGGAGGGCGCTGCCTCGGACCGCCCGACCGCCCGGCATAAACGGCATCGCCCGCGACGGCGCTTTAGGACCCAGAACGAACATCAAACGCACCTGACGCATCAACATTCTTGCGTCACGCGCCCATACATTCCTACGCCTTCATCAAGCAATTCAGCAACATTCCCCCTGCCTCACACTTACCTGTTTCAACAATTCCCCCTCCTTCTCAACACCACAATTTGTGCGACGCAGCTAAAAAACAAAGAAAAATATGCTTTTATTTCAATAAATTTGGTACGTCCCTATTTAATTTAACCAAGCAAATAAGCCATATTATTTAGGGACGCACCCTATTTAAAAACACTTGCCAGCCCTCGCCCGCGACGCTATTGTTTTTGTCTCGACGCAAGTTCGCCTTGCACGCACCCAGCTCAGCGGAGCCACTCATGAACCACTCCTCGCAACCGACGCACAGCGTCGTCGACGCAACGCGCATCGGCCTGCCGTCCCGTCAGGGCCTGTACGACCCCAGCAACGAGCACGACGCCTGTGGCGTGGGCTTCGTCGCCCACATCAAGGGCCACAAAAGCCACTCCATCATCCAGCAAGGCCTGAAGATCCTCGAGAACCTCGATCATCGCGGCGCGGTGGGCGCGGACGAACTCATGGGCGACGGCGCCGGCATCCTCATCCAGATTCCGGATGCCCTGTACCGCGAAGACATGGCCGCGCAAGGCGTCGAACTGCCGCCGCCGGACGACTACGGGGTGGCCATGGTGTTCCTGCCCAAGGAAACCGCCTCGCGCCTGGCCTGCGAACAAGAACTGGAACGCGCCGTGCGCGATGAAGGCCAGGTGGTGCTGGGCTGGCGCGACGTGCCGGTGGACGCCGCTATGCCCATGTCGCCCACCGTGCGGGCGGTCGAGCCGGTCATCCGCCAGCTCTTCATCGGCCGCGGGGCCGACATCATGGTGCCCGACGCGCTCGAGCGCAAGCTGTACGTCATCCGCAAGACCGCCAGCCACGCCATCCAGCGCATGAACCTGGCGCATGGCCAAGAATACTTCGTGCCCTCCATCTCGGTGCGCACCGTGGTGTACAAGGGCCTGCTGCTGGCGGGCCAGGTGGGCCAGTACTACCGCGACCTGGCCGACACGCGCGCCGTCTCGGCGCTGTCGCTGGTGCACCAGCGCTTTTCGACCAATACCTTCCCGGCCTGGCCGCTGGCCCACCCCTACCGCATGATCGCCCACAACGGCGAAATCAACACGGTCAAGGGCAATTTCAACTGGCTGCGCGCCCGCGAAGGCATGATGCAGTCGGCCGTGCTGGGCGAAGACCTGGCCAAGCTCTACCCCATCGTCTACGAAGGCCAGTCCGACACGGCCACCTTCGACAACTGCCTGGAACTGCTGGTGATGTCGGGCTACTCGCTGGCCCACGCCATGATGATGATGATTCCCGAAGCCTGGGAACAGCATGCGCAGATGGACGAAAACCGCCGCGCCTTCTACGAATACCACGCCGCCATGATGGAGCCCTGGGACGGCCCGGCCGCCATGGCCTTTACCGACGGACGCCAGATCGGCGCCCTGCTCGACCGCAACGGCCTGCGCCCGGCCCGCTACCTGGTCACCGACGACGACCTGGTGGTGCTGGCCTCCGAGGCGGGCACCCTGCCCATCCCCGAGCACCGCATCGTCAAGAAGTGGCGTCTGCAGCCGGGCAAGATGTTTCTGATCGACCTGCAGCAGGGCCGCATCATCGACGACCACGAGATCAAGACCCAGCTTGCCAGCGCGCGCCCCTACCAGCAATGGATCGAGCGCCTGCGCATCAAGCTCGAATCCCTGCCGGCCCCCCAGCAGGCGCCCGCCGCGCCCACCGCTTCGCTGCTGGACCGCCAGCAGGCGTTCGGCTGGACGCAGGAAGACTTCAAGTTCGTGCTGCAGCCCATGGCCGCCAACGGCGAAGAGGCCACCGGGTCCATGGGCAACGATGCGCCGCTGGCCGTGCTGTCCAACCGGCCCAAGCCTTTCTACAACTACTTCCGGCAGTTGTTCGCCCAGGTCACCAATCCGCCCATCGACCCGATCCGCGAGCAGCTGGTCATGTCGCTGGTGTCGTTCATCGGCCCCAAGCCCAACCTGCTCGACATCAACAACGTCAATCCGCCGCTGCGCCTCGAAGTGACACAGCCGGTGCTGGATTTCGCGGCCATGGCCCAGATCCGCAACATCGAGCCCATCACCGGCAGCAAGTTCCGCAGCATCGAGCTCGACATCACCTATCCGGTCGCCTGGGGCGCCGAAGGCATCGAAGCCTGTCTGGCCGCGCTGTGCTCGAATGCCGCCGACGCCGTGCTGAGCGGCTACAACATCCTCATCGTCACCGACCGCAAGACCGACAGCGAGCGCATGGCCATCCCGGCCCTGCTGGCCACCTCGGCCATCCACCTGCATCTGATCCGCGAAGGCCTGCGCACCAAGACCGGCCTGGTGGTGGAAACCGGCTCGGCGCGCGAAGTGCATCACTTCGCCCTGCTGGGCGGCTACGGGGCCGAGGCGGTGCATCCCTATCTGGCGCTCGAGTCGCTGGCTGTATTGCCCGACAGCGGCAAGGCCGTCCAGAACTACATCAAGGCCATCGGCAAGGGCCTGAACAAGGTCATGTCCAAGATGGGCATCTCGACCTATATGTCTTACACCGGCGCGCAGATCTTCGAGGCCGTCGGCCTCAGCTCCGCCCTGGTCGAGAAATACTTCACCGGCACGCCCAGCAACATCGAGGGCATCGGCATCTTCGAAATCGCCGAAGAGGCCCTGCGCGTGCACAAGGCGGCGTTCAGCGACGACCCCGTGCTGGAGAACGCCCTGGACGCCGGCGGCGACTACGCCTTCCGCGTGCGCGGCGAAGAGCACATGTGGAATCCGGATTCCATCGCCAAGCTGCAGCATTCCACGCGCGCCAACAACTACGCCACCTACAAGGAATACGCCCAGCTCATCAACGACCAGTCGCGGCGCCACATGACGCTGCGCGGCCTGTTCGAGTTCCGCGCCGACCCCGGCCACGCCATTCCGCTGGACGAAGTCGAGCCGGCCAAGGAAATCGTCAAGCGCTTCGCCACCGGCGCCATGTCGCTGGGCTCGATCTCCACCGAGGCCCATAGCGTGCTGGCGGTGGCCATGAACCGCATCGGCGGCAAGTCCAACACCGGCGAGGGCGGCGAAGACGAACTGCGCTACCGGCCCGAGATGCGCGCCGGCAAAAGCGCCATCAAGAAAGGCGACACCCTGGCCTCCATCCTGGGCGCCGAGCGCGTCGAGGCCGACGTGCCCCTGGCCGCCGGCGACTCGCTGCGCTCGCGCATCAAGCAGGTGGCCTCGGGCCGCTTCGGCGTATCGGCCGAATACCTGACCAGCGCCGACCAGATCCAGATCAAGATGGCCCAGGGCGCCAAGCCCGGCGAAGGCGGCCAGCTGCCGGGCCACAAGGTGTCCGAATACATCGCCAAGCTGCGCTATTCGGTGCCCGGCGTCGGCCTCATCTCGCCCCCGCCGCACCATGACATCTACTCCATCGAAGACCTGGCGCAGCTCATCCACGACCTGAAGAACGTGAACCCGCAAGCCGCCATCTCGGTCAAGCTGGTTTCCGAAGTGGGCGTGGGCACGGTCGCCACCGGCGTAGCCAAGGCCAAGGCCGACCACGTCGTCATTGCCGGCCACGACGGCGGCACGGGCGCTTCGCCGGTCTCGTCGATCAAGCATGCCGGCACGCCCTGGGAGCTCGGCCTGGCCGAAACCCAGCAGACCCTCATCATGAACAATCTGCGCAGCCGCATCCGCGTCCAGGCCGACGGCCAGATGAAGACGGGCCGCGACGTGGTGGTGGGCGCCCTGCTGGGCGCCGACGAGTTCGGCTTCGCCACCGCCCCGCTGGTGGTGGAGGGCTGCATCATGATGCGCAAGTGTCACCTCAACACCTGTCCGGTGGGCGTGGCCACGCAAGACCCCGAGCTGCGCAAGAAGT
>Ga0180220_1002060_pt1 | contig 13603 bp, 13 predicted proteins | sample eDN5th37CBELigBY_FD_151335 | JGI IMG/M metagenome (GOLD analysis project Ga0180220, IMG submission 151335) | Enriched backyard soil microbial communities from Emeryville, California, USA - eDNA 5th pass 37_C BE-Lig BY (version 2) (version 2) | ecosystem: Environmental > Terrestrial > Soil >... | reverse complement strand
GGGCTGTGAGGATCTGATCGGAAGGGCTCTTCAAGGCAAGGCTAGGACGGTTTTGCGAGGCAGGCAATCGCTGGCGCCGCCCGTCGATCCTCGACCAAAGCGCCCCCTGGGCTCATTTGCCCTTCCGGCGCGCGCGCGAGCATGCAAGGCTTCGCTTATTCCCTTCCCTCAGCAGCAACCGCCAGCCAGCCATGTCGATGTCGCGCCGCCGATCGCTCGCTGCCCTGCTCGTCGTTTGCCTCGGCACGCTGGCGGCACCCCTCGACAGCGCGGTGAACATCGCATTTCCGCGCATAACCTCGGCATTTGAGCTGCCACAGTCCGGCATCCGCTGGGTGATCATCTCCTACGTTCTCACCTACGCGAGCCTGACGCTGGCGTTCGGCAAGCTCGGCGATCTCCTCGGCTACCGGCGTGTGTTCGTGGCAGGTCTGGTCATCTCGGCGGCGGGATACGGGGCGTGCTCGCTGGCGTCGTCGTTCGGGCTCCTGCTCGGCGGCCGCGTGCTGCAGGGCGTCGGGGCGGCGCTCACGTGGAGCTGCGCGCCGGCGCTCTCCACATCGCTCTATCCGGAAAACGAGCGCACGCGGGTGCTCGGCTTCTACTCGGCCGCGATCGCCATCGGGGCTGCGCTCGGCCCGCTGGCCGGCGGCGCGCTGGTCGAGCACTTCGGCTGGCCGGTCGTCTTCTGGGCCCGGCTGCCGCTCGTCATGCTGGCGTTCGCGCTGGCCTGGCTCATCCCGCAGTCCCCCGTGACCCCGGGACGGCGTGCATTCGACTGGACGGGCGCGCTGCTGCTGGTGACTTGGCTGACGGCCCTTCTCCTGGCAGCGGCAAGACCTGAGATGCCGCACGGCAACGCGATTGCAGGTGCGCTCGTCGCCTGCGGCGCCCTCGCGTTCTGGGCCTTTCTCGCCCACGAGGCCCGCTATCCCGATCCGATCATCCGCCCGGCCCTCTTCCGCGAGCGCGCGTTCCTGGTGCTCAACGTGGCGAGTATCGTGGTCAACCTTGCCGGCTTCGCCGTGATGCTGCTGGTGCCGTTCCATCTCCTGCAAACGGCGAGGCTCGCGCCCGGCCTCGGCGGCCTCGTGCTCGGCGCCAACGCGTGCGGCGTGGTCGTCGGCTCCTGGCTCGCAGGGCGCCTCGGCGACAGGCTTGGCGCCTCGCCGCTGGCGCTCGTCGGCACGCTCATATCGGTGGTCGGGCTGGCGCTCGTCTCCACGTGGGGACACGACACGCCGCCCCTCCTGATGGGAACGTGCCTCGCCATCCAGGGATTCGGCCTCGGCCTCTTCCAGGTCGCCTACACGGACCGGGTGCTGGCGACGCTGCCGCAGTCCGACCGCGGCGTGGCGGGAAGTCTGACCTTGCTCACCCGGACCATCGGCATCATCGGTGCCGCCGCGGGGCTGACGGCCTTCAGCCGCTATCGCCGATCGGTCCTCGAAATGGCGCACGATCCCACCCCCGTGCTCACCGCTTTCCAGCAAACGTTCCTGTTCGTGAGCGTCAGTCTGGCTATCGGCCTCGCGCTGGTTGCGATTGGAATGGCGTTCAGGCGGCCGGTGCGCAAAGCCTGAGCCTACCGCCTGCCCACCGCCTGTGGACAAAGCCGTCATGAAACCACCATGCGCCCATCCGCGCGGTTGAGACGCCGGTGACCTGGGGAGTAACTGGTCATCGGGGCGTTTGACGCAGCCCGAGCCGCAGTTTGGTCAAATTGGCGGGCAAGAAGCTTCGGTTGGGGAGTTCGCTCATCCTGGCGAAGTGTGTGGTGGCAGAGTACGGCGGCAAGATGCCGATGCCGACTCGGCCGTTTCGCCATGGTCTGCGGCCCGGACCTAGGACTTGCGGGAGCACCATGAATCCGACCGATGTCGTACAGCAGACGATCGCGTCGACCGGCGGAGCACACTCGTTCATCGAGCTGTTCCTGCAGGCGCATATCGTCGTCAAGATCGTGATGCTCGGCCTGCTGCTCGCGTCCGTCTGGTCCTGGGCGATCATCTTCGCCAAGATCTTCGCGTTCCGGCATGCACGCCGCGAGGCCGACCGCTTCGAGCAGATGTTCTGGTCGGGCCAGTCGCTGGAGGAACTCTACACGGCGCTCGCCCGCGACCGCACCTTCTCCATGGCAGCCCTGTTCGTTGCCGCCATGCGCGAGTGGAAGCGCTCAGTGGAAGGCAACATCCGGGCGCTCGGCGGCATCCAGCTTCGCGTCGAGAAGGTAATGGACGTCACCATCAGCCGCGAGATGGAGCGCCTGGAGCGCAGCCTGCTGTTCCTGGCGACCGTCGGCTCGACGGCGCCGTTCGTCGGGCTGTTCGGTACGGTCTGGGGCATCATGACCAGCTTCCAGGCGATCGCGGTGTCGAAGAACACGAGCCTTGCGGTCGTGGCGCCGGGTATCGCCGAGGCGCTGTTCGCAACTGCGCTCGGCCTGCTGGCCGCCATCCCGGCCGTCATCGCCTACAACAAGTTCTCGGCCGATTCGGCGCGCCTCGCGCAGCGCCTCGAAGCTTTCGCCGACGAATTCGCCGCGATCGTATCGCGCCAGATCGACGTTCGCTCATAGGGAGGCCAGCTCATGGGCGCGAGCCTCGGCGGCGGAGGCAGTGGACACAGCGGACGGCGCGGACGGCGCCGCCGCCATGCCCCCATGAGCGAGATCAACGTCACGCCCTTCGTCGACGTGATGCTGGTGCTGCTGATCATCTTCATGGTGTCGGCGCCGTTGCTGACGGGCGGCGTGCCTGTCGAGCTGCCAGCCGTGAAGGGCGAGCAGCTCGAAGCGAACAAGGAGCCCATCGTCGTCTCGGTGACGAAGGACGGCCAAGTGTACCTGGGCCAGGAGGAGACGACGCCGATGCCCATGGAGGAGCTTGGCGCGAAGCTCACCGCGATCGCGGCGCAGCGCGGCGGCGGCGCGAACGAGCCGGTGTTCGTCCGGGGCGACCGCGGCGTCGTCTACGAGCACGTGGCGCGCGTCATCACCCGGCTCAAGGCGTCGGGCTTTCGGAAGGTCTCGCTGATCACGAGTGATACGGAAGGAGGCTAGCTGGACGTGTCGTTCGGGCTGGCATTGTCGATCCTGATGCACGCAGCGCTGCTCGGCTATGCGCTGCTGGCGATCGGCCAGACCACGCCGCGCGAGCCCAAGGAGCCCGTCGACGCCATCATTGCCGACGTCATCTCCGAGTCCGACCTCAATCGCATGCGCAAGGGCGTGCGGGAGGCGAAGCTCGAGGCGGCACAGCCGAAGGAGACGAAGGACCCCGACACGGCCGAGAAGCAGCCGCCGAAGCCGCGTCCCGTAGCGGCCGAGCCGCCGCCCGCTGAAGAGCCCCCACCTCCGGCGCCCGAGCCGGCCAAGGCCGAGCCACCGCCCCCACCTCCGCCTGCCGCGAAGGCAGAACCTTCGCCGCCACCCCAACCCGAGCCGCCGAAGCCTGACCAGGTCGCCCTCGCGCAGAAGCTCGAGGAGGAGTTGGCGCTGCAGAAGGCCCAGGAAGCAAAGGCGAAGGCCGAGACGGAGGCGAAAGCCAAAGCGGAAGCCGAAGCCAAAGGGAAGGCCGAGGCTGAAGCGAAGGCTGCCGAGGAGAAGCGCAAGGAGGAGGAGAAAAAGCTCGCGGAAGAGAAGCGCAAGGCCGAGGAAAAGAAGAAGGCCGAGGAGAAGCGGAAGCGCGAGTTGGCAGAGGCCAAACGCAAGGCCCTGGCAAAGAAGAAGGCCGAGGAGAAGCGAAAGCGCGAGCTGGCCAAGAAACAGTTCGATGCCAACCGCCTGTCGGCGCTGCTCGACAAGACGCCGGACCCGAAGCAGGCTGCCGCCGCCAACGACGCGCCGGAGCATCCGACGGACGCGAAAGGCCCCGTGCGCGGCGACACGTTCGGACGCGATCACACCATCTCGGCGAACGAGGCGAGCTTCCTGGCGGGCCTCATGCGGCAAGCGGTGAGCCGCTGCTGGAACATCAATGCGGGCCTCGACGGCATCCAGCAGATGGTCGTCAAGGTGGAGGTGCGCCTCACCCGCGAGGGGCGCTTGGCGGCACCACCCCGCGTCACCAACAACATGGCAAGCCCCGTCTTCCGCGACGCGGCCGACTCGGCCGTGCGCGCGCTGGTCCAGTGCGAGCCTTACGTTCTCCCGCCCGACAAATACGAGGGCGGCTGGGAGCACATGATCCTCACCTTCGATCCGGCGCGGATGTTTTGAGGAGACTAGCTGGCTGCGGACCATTCGCGCAGATTGACGGTCGCATCCGCACAGCCTGCTTCCAATCGAGCAGCGGAAATCGGTTCACCGGTTCGACGTCGCGACCGCGATACCGATCGCGACCAGCACGAGGCCCGCGATCAGGTTGGGGGTGATCGGCTCGCCGAGCACATAAGCACCGAATACCGCCGAGGCGATCGGGTTGACCGTCACGGAAATGGCAACACGTGTCGGCGTCGTTCGCTCAAGCGCGTAAGACCATAGGAGGAAGGTCATCGCGCCGCCGAAGACGCCGAGGAACGCCATCGCCGACCATTGGTAGGAGCAGAACGCCGTCGTCGACGCCAAGCCTCCGCTCGCCCAAGCGACGCCCACCAAGGCGATTCCGCCAAATGTCATCGCAAGAGCCGTGTAGACGATCGTGCCGTAGCGCTGCGCCAATGGCCTGGACCAGATGCTGTAAAGCGCCATGGTGAAGGCTGCCGCCACCATCAAAAGGTCGCCACGCCATGCGCCCTCGGGAGCGGCAGCGAGATTGGTCAACAAGGCGACAGCAACGCCAAGCGTCGCCAAGGCCACACCCGTCGACTTCTTCCGAGTCAAGGGTTCGATGCGCAGCACGGCCCCGACCAGCATGGTCAGCACAGGCAGTGTCGACAGGGCGAGCGATCCGCGAGCTGCGGTCGTGTAGATGAGCGACGCGTTGAACAAGATCGGAAACAAAGCAAAGTAGAGCAGTCCCAGCCCGATTATCGGCCCGAACTCGGCGAGCCTTGGCCAGCGCTGTCGATGGTGCAGCGCAAGCGGGAGCAAGATCACGCTGCCGATTCCGAAACGGAACGCGCCGATCGTGATGGGATCGGTCGCGCCGACCACGAACCTCGTCACGCCGACAGACAACCCGCCGATAGAACTCGACAGGACAGCCGCAAATACGCCGATGATTTCTCCCACGCGCCTTCTCCCCGCTCAGGTTGCCAATGGCATAGGGCGCGCTTACAAATCACGGTATGGAATAGTCGCAATAAGAGTCATGACGAATGGCGATGAGCCGAACGAACCTGGATCCCGACCTCCTTCGTGCCTTTCTGGCTGTGGCTGATCAGCGCTCTTTCACGCGCGCCGCGCAAAGCCTCAATCGAACGCAGTCGGCGGTAAGTTCGCAGATCAAGCGCCTCGAAGATCAACTGGGACTGTCGCTTTTTGCCCGTACGACGACGCGCGTGGCTCTGAGCCCCGCCGGCGAAGGCTTGGTCGGCTACGCTCGCCGCATACTGCATCTGGGTGATGAAGCGGTTCAGCGCTTGCGCCAGCACGACATCGCCGGTCGCGTCAGATTCGGAGTCATGGACGACTACGGCACTCTTCTGTTGCCGCCGATCCTCAAGTCGTTTTGCGCTGCCTATCCCGGCGTCGAGCTGCAGATGGAAACAGGGCTGACGAGCAGCATGATCGGTCGCATGGGCAAGGCATTCGATATTGTTCTCGCCATGCATCCTAGAGGCGAAACCGACGGTGAGCTGCTACGTCGCGAGCGCGCGGTCTGGGCCGCCAGTTCCGTGATCGCGCCGCGCGATCTCGATCCGTTGCCGCTGGCTCTCTATCCCCAGGGTTGCCTGTTCAGGGAGTGGGCTATCGAGGCTCTCGAGCGAGTGCGCAGGAAATGGCGGCTCGCGTTTGTCAGTCACAGCCTCGCGGCGGTCGAGGCGTTCACAGCGCAAGGGCTGGCGGTGACCGTCGTCAAAGAGAGTACACGGCCGAAATCGCTGCATGTGCTCGACGCGGAAGCGGGCCTTCCGCGTCTCCCGACTGCCGATATCAGAATGCACGTTGCCTCGTCCGGTGTGACACCTGTCGACCTGCTGGCACAGCACCTGCGAGAGCGCATCGGCACGAACCCTACGCCCAACAACGTCAAGCGGACGCGAGGTAGAGGGGCCGCCTCGTCGGCTTCGGGTGAAAACCGGTCAATGCAGGCGCCCACCGCCCCACCCACCTTCCCATCCCCGTCCAATTCGCCCTAGGATGCCGGCAGCACAGCGGCGACGCTGCGTGCCGTCGACATTCCCCGAGGGACAGCCATGGCCGAACGTTCAAACCAACGCATCGCCTACTTCAACGGGAAGTACGTGCCCGAGGGCGAAGTGCGCGTGCCGTTCCGCGACCGAAGCTTCCAGTACGGCGACGGCTGCTTCGACATGACCAGGACGTTCGCAGGCAAGCCCTTCCGCGTGAAGGAGCACATCGACCGGTTCTATCGCTCGCTGGCCTACCTCGGCATCGACATCGGCCTGACGCCGGGCGAGCTCACCGAGATCACCCACGAGGTGGTCGCCCGGAACCAGCACCTGCTCGGCCCGAACGACGACTGGTGGGTGGGCCAGCGCGTCTCGCGCGGCATCAAGAGCGTGGGCGAAGGCCTCGATCCCTGGGAGGACATGGGGCCGAGCATCATCGTCGACTGCATGCCGCTCCCCTTCGCCGCACGCGCCAAGCACTATCGGGACGGCATCCGCGTCGTGGTGCCATCGGTACGCCGCACGCCGCCAAGCTCGCTCAGCCCGCGCGTCAAGACGCATAACTATCTCAACATGATCATGGGCGACCTGGAAGCGCGCGAGCGCGATCCCGAGGCGTGGGCCGTGCTGCTCGACGAGCACGGCAACCTCTGCGAGGGCATCGGCTCCAACATCTTCGTCGTGAAGGACGGCCGCATCTCGACGCCGCAGGGACGCTACGTGCTGGAAGGCATCTCGCGGCAGACCGTCATCGAGCTGGCCCGCGCGGAAGGCTTCGAGGTGATCGAGCGCGACATCGATCTCTATGACGCCTATACGGCCGACGAGGTCTTCCTGACCTCGACGAGCCTCTGCCTCTGCCCCGTGTCGAAGGTCAATCACGCGACGATCGGTGACGGCAAGGTGCCGGGTCCGGTGGCATCGCGCATTCTGAGGGCCTACTCGGCGCACGTGGGCGTCGACATCGTGAAGCAGTATCTCGACCGCCTGCAGTAGGCGGCCTTGACGGTCGGGCAACAACAATCAGCTGCGGCGCACGGGCGTTGGCGGCCATCAGGAGGAAGCGCGATGACGGACATCAAGATTCTCGCCTCGGGTTTCGGCTTTCCGGAAGGTCCGGTGGTTTGCGCCGACGGCTCCGTGATCCTGACGGAGATCCGCAACGGCCGCTGCTCGCGGGTGACGCCGGACGGTAAGGTCAGCGTGTTCTCGGAGTGCGGCGGCGGTCCGAACGGGCTCGCCTTCGGACCGGACGGCTATCTCTATCTCTGCAACAACGGCGGCGGCCGCTACGTCGAGGGCCACTCGATGAGCCTCGGGCCGCACCCCGACTACAAATTCGGCTACGTGCAGCGCCTGCACCCGAAGACCGGCGAGGCGACGCTGCTCTACAAGGAGGTCGACGGCAACCTGCTGTCGGCGCCGAACGATCTCGTGTTCGACATGGACGGCGGCTTCTACTTCACCGATCTCGGCAAGCGCTATGCGCGTCATCGCGACAACGCCGGCATCTACTACGCGCTGCCCGACGGCTCGAAAGCGATCGAGGTGGCCTATCCGTTGCTCAGCACCAATGGCTGCGGCCTGTCGCCGGACGGCAAGACGCTCTACGCCGCCGATACGGAAGGCGCGCGGCTCTGGGCGTTCGAAGTCCAGGGGCCGGGCAAGCTGAAGCCGAAGGCCGAGTTCGCGCCGCACAGCGGCAGCATGATCGCAGGCCTGCCGGGTAAAGCGCGCTTCGACAGCCTCGCCGTGATGGCGAGCGGCAACATCTGCGTCGCCACGCTCACCACGGGGTACATCACGGAGATCTCGCCGAAGGGCCAGATCGTGCGCGAGGTGAAGATGCCGGATGTCTACCCGACCAACATCTGCTTCGGCGGCGACGACATGCGGACGGCCTATGTCACCCTGTCCGACAAGGGCCAGCTCGCCGTCCTGCGGTGGCCGGAGCCCGGCCTGAAGCTGAACTTCAATTGATCGGCGGGGCCAGGCAGAGACAATGCCGATCGAGTTCCCGGAGGAAGCGCGAAGCGCGCCTCGATGACGAAGCGACACCCTCCCGTCATCCCGGAGGCGCAAGGCGAAGCCGAGCGCCATCCGGGATCCAGCGCACGGACAGCGCGAAGCGCACCTCAATATCGGGTCCTTCGGACAGTCCTTACGCTGGATCCGGGCTCCACGTCGGCGCAGGGAAGCGCGTCCTTGGCCGGGATGACGAGGCTGAGGGTGCTGATCTCAGCGCACCCTCGGTGCGCTTATCCGGGCGCTCATCGATCGACAAAGCGCCGGAAGCTCGACCGCTAGCTCTTCGAGCACTCACAGGGCCGCCCGACCTCAACCCGCGCCGGGGGTCGTCTGGTCGAAGCCGACGAAGACCTCGAACTCCCCCGGGCGCGAGCCGACGGGCACGTCGAAGGAGACGGTGCGGACCGCCGAGAAATAACCGACCGGCTTCTCGGCCGAGACGGTCACGTCGACCATGCCCTGCTCGTTGGCGATTCGCGCGCGCTTGGCGTCCGTGACGAAGATGTTGACCGGCAGGCTGACCATGCCGGGATGCCCCTTGGGGCCAAGCAGGACACGGCCGGAGAAGCCGTACTTAACCGTTACGCGCGTCCCCTGGATCTGGCACTCGCGCGCCGTCTGCGTGATCTCGCCGCGGTGCATGACGGAAAGGCCGTCGCCGATGCGGCCCTGCTCGTAGATGGTCACGTGGTGATCGCGCGGCCATACCGAGAAACGCGGACAGCCGCCCGCCACATCGCCACCGACGGCCATCGGCGCGTTTGTTTTCGCCGCCGAGAGCATCTGCTCGTGCGTGACGGCCTTCTCGGCGCTCTTCGAGGCCGCCCCCCCGCCGAACATCCCCCCGCCGATGCCGGAGGTGATGGAGGACATGCCGCAGCCGGTGACCAGTGTCGCGACGGCGGCCACACCGGCAAGACGGCCGAGTGCGCACACGGCGACTGTTGCTGTTCGAGCCACGCTACCCCCGTATCTGCAAAGCCGCGGCATCTGACGCGCCACTGACTCACTTCCCGTGCAGCTCACGGGCGGACCATCGCGCTTGTCCAAAGCTGATGTCAAGTGTAGCACCATGAGTTTTCCGGGCGTCGTAGTGTGCCGGCGTCGGCCCGCCGCACCCGCGTCCGCAGCCGCCTCACCGGAGTCACCCGACCGCATGCAAAAGACCGCCCGCCCACCGCTCACCGTCCTGCTCGCGGCGCCGCGCGGCTTCTGTGCGGGCGTGGACCGTGCCATCCAGATCGTCGAGTTGGCGCTACGCAAGTACGGTCCTCCGGTCTACGTGCGGCATGAGATCGTCCACAACCGCTTCGTGGTCGAGTCTCTGCGCGCGAAAGGTGCCATCTTCGTGGAGGAGCTAGACGAGATTCCGGAAACCAATGCACCTGTGATATTTTCGGCACACGGAGTGCCGAAGTCGGTGCCCGCCGCGGCCCGCTTGCGCAATATGTTCTACCTCGACGCCACCTGCCCACTCGTCTCCAAGGTCCACGTCGAGGCCCAGCGCCATCACGCCGAAGGCTATGAGGTCGTACTGATCGGGCACGAGGGGCATCCCGAGGTCATCGGCACGATGGGGCAGCTCCCGGACGGCGTGGTGCATCTGATCGAGACCGTCGAGGATGTCGGGCGCCTCGCGCCGCGCAACCCCGATAAGCTCGCCTGGATCACCCAGACGACGCTTTCGGTCGACGATACGGCGGGCATCGTGGCCGCCCTTAAGGCGCGTTTCCCGTCGATCGTCGGGCCGCACAAGGAAGACATCTGCTATGCCACCACCAACCGGCAGGCGGCGGTGAAGGCGATCGCGCCGCGCTCCGACTGCGTGCTGGTCGTCGGCGCGCCCAACAGCTCGAACTCGCTGCGGCTGGTCGAGGTGGCGGATCGCGCCGGCTGTCCGCGCGCCATGCTCGTGCAGCGCGCGAGCGAGCTGCCGTGGGATCAGCTCGCGAGCATCCGCACGCTCGGCATCACGGCCGGGGCCTCGGCGCCGGAAGTGCTGGTCGACGAGATCATCGCGGCGCTCGGCACGCGATACGACGTGACCATCGAGCAGGTGCGCACCGCCGAGGAGCGGATCGCCTTCAACGTGCCGCGGGAGCTCCGCGACGTGCCGGCCTCCGGCTGAGCAGACAGGCGGGAGCAGGCTCATGGCCGTCTACACCGACGTTCGCGACGACGAGATCGCCGCATTCATCGCCAGCTACGGACTGGGCGAGGTGGTTTCGTTCAAGGGGATCGCGGAAGGCGTCGAAAACACGAACTACCTGGTCGAGACGGGCCGCGGCTGGTTCATCCTCACGCTCTACGAGAAGCGCGTGAATGCGGCGGAGCTGCCGTTCTTCCTCGCACTCATGGAGCATCTCGCCGGTTGCGGCCTGAACTGCCCGACGCCCGTCCGCGATCTCGAAGGCCGGAACCTGCGCGAGCTCGCGCAGAGGCCCGCCGCGCTCGTGACGTTTCTCGAAGGCCTCGCCGTCCGGCGCCCCACGGCCGAGCACTGCCGGGAGGTGGGCGAGGCGCTGGCGCGCATGCACATCGCGGCTGCCGATTTTGCCATGACGCGCCCCAATGGACTGGGCCTCAAGGACTGGCGACCGCTCTACGAGCGCTTCGCGGCGCGCGCGGACGAGATCGGAAACGGGCTTGGCCGGACGATCGAGGTCGAGCTGGCCTTTCTCGAGAGCGCCTGGCCGAAGGACCTGCCGCAAGGCGTCATCCACGCCGACCTTTTCCCCGACAACGTCTTCTTCCTGCACGATCGCCTGTCGGGACTGATCGACTTCTATTTCGCGTGCACGGATTTCCTCGCCTACGACATCGCCGTCTGCCTCAACGCCTGGTGCTTCGAGGCTGATGGCGCCTTCAACATCACCAAGGGGCAAGCACTGCTCAAGGGGTACGACGGCGTGCGCAACCTCACCGCCGAGGAGCGCCTCGCATTGCCGATCCTGGCGCGTGGATCGGCGCTGCGCTTCCTGCTGACCCGCGCCTACGACTGGATCAACACGCCGCCCAATGCCTTGGTGAAGCGCAAGGACCCGGGGGAGTACACGCGGCGTCTCGGGTTTCACCAGTCGATCCGAAGCGCACGCGAGTACGGCCTTGACGATGTGCTCGCCGCGGGGACGCCATGACGGCAGCCGATCGCCCGCACGTGACCATCTACACGGACGGCGCCTGCTCGGGAAATCCAGGACCCGGCGGCTGGGGCGCGATCCTCGTCTCGGGTGCGCACCGCAAGGAGATCAACGGCGGCGAGCCTGTCACGACCAACAATCGCATGGAGCTGATGGCTGCCATCTCGGCGCTCGAGGCGCTGAAGCGGTCCTCGAAGGTGGAGCTGTGGACCGACAGCAACTACGTCAAGGACGGCATCTCGAAGTGGATTCACGGCTGGAAGCGCAACGGCTGGAAGACAGCGGACAAGAAGCCCGTCAAGAACGCCGAGCTGTGGCAGCGCCTCGATGCCTTGCGGCTGAAGCACGAGATCTCGTGGCATTGGGTGAAGGGTCACGCCGGTCACGACGAGAACGAGCGCGCCGACGAGCTGGCGCGCGAGGGCATGGCGCCGTTCAAGAAGAAGGGGGTGACGGCGCCGCTGCGGCCTGTCGACCCGTCGAAGCCGACCGGAAGAGGTACATAGACCCAACACCACCGCTCCGTCATCCCGGCAAAGGAGGCGCATCGCGCCGACGCGAGCCGGGATCCAGCGGCGACCGTCCGAAGGACGCGATATTCGGGGCGCTTCGCGCTCATGTTGCGCTGGATCCCGGATAGCGCTCGGCGTTGCCTCGCGCTTCCGGGATGACGGGAGGGTCCTTGCCCAGGTCTTCGTGTGGGCCTGCGATCAGGCCTTCTTCGGCGGGATCGGGACATGCTCGATCGGCATGGCGTGATAGCGGAATCCGTCGCCGTCCTTCGAGATGTAGCCGCAGCCCGGCCAAGGGAAGTGGTAAGCGGCAATGGGAATCTTGTTCGCCGCGAACATCTCGAGGTAGCGCACGCGCGTCTGCGCCGATTGCTTCGGGTCCGTGTCGTACGAGAACTCGAGCCGCGGCCTCTTCACGAGCAGCACCTGATGATGCGTCAGATCGCCGATGAGCGCGAGTTGCTTGCCGCCGCTCGACAGCATGAAAACCATATGGCCCACGGTATGGCCCGGCGCCGACATGGCTGTGATGCCCGGCAGGAACTCCTCGTTGTCCTTGATGAACTTGATACGGTCCCGGTAGGGCAGCAGGTTCTTGCGCGCATGGGCGACGAAGGATTTCAGCTTCTTCGGATCCGACTCATCCGTCCAGTAGTCGAAATCGGCCTGGCTGATGTAGATGGTCGCGTTCGGGAAGAGCTTCTTGCCCTTCGCGTCGACGAGGCCGCCGATGTGGTCGATGTGGGCATGGCTGCACACGACCGAGTCGACCTGCGCCGGCTGGATGCCCGCCTCCTTCAGGCTTTGGATCAGGCGGCCGGTTGTGGGTCCGAACATTTTCTCGGCACCCATGCCGGTCTCGAAAAGCACGAGGTTCTTGCCCGTGTTGACCACCGGCGAGTTCTGCTCGAGCACGACATTGTTCGGCGGCAGGAACTCGTCTGTCAGCATCTTGGCGATCTCCTCCTTGGTGGCGCCCAGGAAGGCGCTGCCGGGATCGCCGAGCGGGAGAGGACCGTCCGAGACCATGGTGATCTGCATTTCCCCATGGTTGAAGCGATAGAAGTAAGGCACCTGGCTCTTGAGCAACGGTGCCTTGGCGAGCAGATCGCCGGCTCCGAAACCGCTCGAGAGCGCGGCGGCGGTTGCTCCCGCGCCGAGCAGCATGGTGCGTCGGTTCAAAAGAAAGTCGGACATTTTGTTTCCTCCAATCTTGGGGCACGGCTTCTGTCCCGAAGCTTGGCCCGGCCCGCACGTTAGACCGTCGGCGGAGTTTGCACCATGGGGAAGCAAACGTCAGAGCAGTATCGGGCCCCGCGCCGTCTCGCAGCTCCGGAAACCATGCTGGCTCGGCGCAACGAAGCCGGGCCGGCGCCGTGCGGCCCAGCCGGTTCAAGCCATCTGCATGGAGACGTTGCTCCGGCCGCGTCAGCGGGCCTTCAGATCCCAGAAATCGCCGCGGAAATAGAGGAGCGGCTGCGCCTCCTCCCGGAACCGGCCTTCGCGGACACGGCCAATGAAGATCGAATGCGTCTGGAACTCGTGCTCGTCGACAAGCTCGCAGTCGAGGGTCGCGAGCGCACCCTTCAGCGCCGGCGCGCCCGTGACCAGCGTCTCCCAGGCGTCCGCGTCGAAGCGCGCCTCGCCCTCGACGAGCTTTGTCGAGAAGCGCTTGGCCAGGTCGAA
>Ga0180220_1002058_pt1 | contig 13609 bp, 9 predicted proteins | sample eDN5th37CBELigBY_FD_151335 | JGI IMG/M metagenome (GOLD analysis project Ga0180220, IMG submission 151335) | Enriched backyard soil microbial communities from Emeryville, California, USA - eDNA 5th pass 37_C BE-Lig BY (version 2) (version 2) | ecosystem: Environmental > Terrestrial > Soil >... | reverse complement strand
GTTTGTGCTTACCCCCACTGTTGCGGACCACCCCCCACACTCATCAACCGCCTTCTCCCCCATCCCGCAAATCCGCGCCAACTGTAAACCCGTCCCAACGCCGAAATCGCCACTTTGGGACGATGCCATTTCCACGCCGTGGCCGGGCAACGCAAACCCCGAGGGGCCCGGGGTTTGCGGATCGAAACGTCCTTCAGACGAACGCGCCGAACGAACCCAATTCGGGGTCGTTCAGGTCCTGGGATGTCGCGGGCGGCGTCACGGGTCTTTCGGCGATTCCGGCTTATCGAAAGACCCGCCGGGCGACAAGCGACACGCTCGCTGAAAAACCGCGCTGACGCCGCTCTGGAATGCCTTCTCCGCCCTCTCAGAGATTCGGCGTGAGGCGGTGCGGGGTCTGCTCGACGTTGCCGGCCTCGTCTTCGGCGTGGGCGGTGATCGTCGCGGCCTCGGCGCCGGGGATTTCAATCTCCCATTCGGCGAAGTTCGGCCGCAGGGGGCGGGCCTCCCGTTCGTTGACCACGACGCGGACGATCTCGCCGTTGTCGCAGGCGGAACCGCGGACGATCAGCGGGCCGGAGGGTTCCAGGGGGTCCTTGAGACGGACGTGAGTCACCATGGTCGAGGGCGGAAAGTCGTCCACCGGGGAGAGCAGCGTGATCTCGTCGATCTGGGCCAGGCCGGGGCGCGGGTAGAAGATGCCCCGCGAGGTGATTCGCTCCATCTTGAGGTCGAAGTATTCGTGGCGGTCCATCACACATCGCCAGATGCCGTACTGGCAGTCATAGATGTCCATGCTCTCCGCGCGGACGGAGGGGGAGCCGGCGTGGAACGCCCAGTGCGTGTCCCAGGTCCGGAAGCGACGGATTATGAACGGGTGCTTGGAGTCGGGCCCGACCCCTTCCACGTCCTCGACCTTTTTACGCTGGGCCTTGTACTCGTCGGCCGCTTTCGGCGCGGTGTTATCGGCCGGCTTGGGTTTGGACTCGTACTCATCGGCGGGCTTCGGCGCGGCCTTCTTCTGACCAGGCTTCGCGGGAACTCCGCCGTCGTTGAACCCTCCCAGGTTCAGGCCGAAGAACCGCATGCAATGGGCCTCGTTGTCGTCGAACCGGATGAACGGCAACGTGCGGATGTCGACCGGCTTGCGCCGGCCGTCGGGCTGGAGGACGGGAAGGACCGGATCGAAGCCGTCGCCGGCGAACACCTCAAAGCGATAGCCGTCCTGGTCGCACTCGGCGGCCGAGTTGTTCGTGAAGGAGTTCAGGCTATTGGACCACCAGAAGCCCGAGCCCAGGTTCTGATCGAAGGGGAGCACCTGTTCCGGCAGTGGTTCGCCGCGAAGGGCCATCACGGCCAGGTTCCCATCAAGGATGTTGCGGGTCTCGGTCCCGTCCTCCAAGAAGTATCCGTGACCGACGGACTTGTAGCCGACGCAGTCCCGCACCACCAGATAGCTCGTGCCGTGGATCGTGATCCAGCGGTTCTTGCTGTCCCAGAACGAGGCCCCGATCACCGACGACCCCCGCATGGTCTCGCCGACCAGGTGGAAATGCAGGGCGTACTTGCCGAGCACCCCCTCCTTGCCCAGGTGGCGAAACTCGGCGTAGGAGATCGAACCGCTGGAGTTCCGATGGTACATCGTGTGGCCGCGGACGCCATCCGGGTCGGCCGATTCGATCACGACGTTGCGACTGAGGTTGGCGACCTCGGCCCGGTAGTTCAGCTCGGCCCGGTGGGCGCCCTCCAACGGCTGGTCCAGGTAAAGCCGGATCAAGCGCTCGTCGACCTCGCGAAAGGGCGCGGTCCTGACGATCCGGCGGACCTCGGTCGCGGGGCGCTCCGCCACGCTGTGCGTCCTCGAATTCTTGAAGCCAACCTGACGAGTCGTGCCGGCGACGAGGATCTGGTCGCCGATTTTCCAGCCGTCGGTGTCCGCTCGCGGCACCATGACGACCGCCTCGCCGCGCCCGGCCTCGCGGGACAGGCGCGTCCAGGTCTTCGCCATTGGGACGCCGTGCAATTCCATCCGGCCGCCGCAGTTGACGATCGCGGGGCAGGTCGTCTCGTCCAATCCCTCGACATAGGCCAGGCGGATCACGGCCGTCGTCCCCGAGGGGATCGGATCATTGGGCGCGCCGACCATGAGCGTCGGCCGGGGCGCGCCGGGCTCGATGGCGGAGGGGCCGTGGAACGCGCAGTCGAACCCGTTCTCATCCGCATCGTCCCCCGCCTGAATCTTGATGAGTCCGACCACGAGCCGGGTGTCGCGGTCGCGGGCGAAATCCAGCGTTCCGGCGACGTGGATCGAGCGGATCACCCGATCGTCGGCCACGTCGTAAACGACGTGGTGACCTTCACGGATCTGGACCCGGGCTCCGACGTCGGGAACGTTCCCGCCCTCCCAGGTCGAGCCGTCCGACCACGCGCCGTTGCCGACGGATCGGATCAGCGGAGGCGTGGTGGTGTCCGGTTCGGAAAGCGCCAGGGCCATAAGGCAAAGCGTCGTCGCGATCATGGGGGCTCCAGAGGCAAGTCTTGTGAATAACGAAGGAGGAGAGAGACGGCGCCGCGACGAGGGCGTTACTCCAACCCGTCGTTATCGACGGGCGGCCGCTTGCGGGTTGGAGCCTTCTTCGAGCTGGCGACCTCGAACGGCGGGATCGTCTGGTTCCCCTCGCCGACGGTGGCTTCGAGCGTCGTGCGGTCGGCCAAGGTGTAAACGCCGCCCAACTGGTCTTCGCCCGGCTGAGGTCCGGGCGGTCGGTCAGGCCAAAACAGGGTGACCTTGTACCGGCCCGCCGGCGCGCCGTCGCCGGGCTCATAGGTTCCCAGCGCGTACTCGCCGTCCTCGTCCGTGGTTCCGAACGGGACAAGGGCGTCGAGCGCGTTCGGGTCGGCGGCCGGTCGGAAGCGGACCTGCACGCCGGCCGTCGGCTGACCGTCCACGATCACCTTGCCCGAGGTCGGATACAACGGAACCTTGGGAGGGCCGGAGTCGCCGCAGCCGCACAGGAGGGCCGCGACAAGAAGACCGAGCCCCGGAAGACCCGCGAAACGGTCGATGCGATTCATGTTCACCATTGGGATGCGTCCAGGATCTCGCCGCCGGCCCGGCTGACGTACGCCTTGATGACGGACTTCGCCGTCGTCTCCATCAGGAACCGGACGGAGCCGTCGCACGAGAGCGCGTTGACCCCGCCGGGGTGGAACGAGTACACGCCGTTCCACCCGTTGTGGCAGTTGATCACGCAGGGGCCGTCGTACTCGTACTGATCGCCGGTGAAGCTGACGATCCGCATGTTCATATAGCTCGCCCAAGGGCCGTGGAACCACTGGCGGTCGGTGGCGTTTGGGGAGGTGGGCTGAGGGAACGAGAAGCCAAGCTTGCCCCCCTTGCGGTAGTAGTCCGGCTTGCCGGCGCACTCGTAGGCCAGCAGCGTGTTGGAAAGGCCGTCGGTGATCGCGGACAGCGGCGTGAACTCCCTCTGATCCAAGGCTCCGGTGTGCTCCACCATCTGAGACGATGGGACGCCGAACGGGTCGACGTACGACCGCGCGGTGAAGTAGTCGCCGGCGGCGGCGTACAACGTCGGGTCGGGAGTGGCGGCCGTGCCGCTGTACCGAGGGACATAGTTGATCGGGTTCATCACGCGGGGGCTGGATGGGCAGACGTAAGTCGAGATCACCGTGCGAACCGCCGTCTGATTCTCGTCGACGAACCACCCCAGGTTGTAATTGTAGGCCCCGTAGACGGCCGGCTGCTCCATGAAGGGAAGGATCTGCACGCACCACCCCCCCTGCATCTGCGTGTTCGGCGCGGCCGAGGTCCGCGCCAGCGTGACGGCCGTCGGCGGGAAGCCGTGGTGGACGTCGAGGTAGTTGTGGAACGCGATCCCGATCTGCTTCAGGTTGTTCGTGCAATGGGCCCGGCGGGCGGCCTCTCGGGCCGACTGGACCGCGGGCAGCAACAGGGCGATCAGAACGGCGATGATCGCAATCACCACCAGCAATTCGATCAGCGTGAAGCCACGACGGTTCTGCCTTGGCATGAACGTCTCCAGGGAAATTCAAGGGCGAGACGACACCGCCAAGACCGTTGCGGGTTTCAACGCGGATGCCGAACACAATTGAGACTCAATCTCAAAGCAGAAATATTAGAAGCCTCCGGACGGCGCTGTCAATACGTTGCCGATGAAGGACACGGCGGACCACCCGGGCGTCTCGACCGCCTCGACCTCGCCATGCATTATCCAATTTAGTTTATCGTTATGGCATCACGATTTCATTCGTCATGCGCTGATTCAGGAGACAACGCGCCCACATCCAAACATAAACAACATGGGCCAGGAGGAGGAGGCGACGTCCACCGCCGGCCGGGATCCGGAGCGCGGACCCGATCAGCGACGCCCCGGGCCTCGCGTCCCATTGAGACCGGCGTCGACGCCGCGGTGGGCGGGCTCCCCACGGCCGCCGCGCCGATGGCCGGGTCCATCGGCGCGGCGGCTATGCCGGCGGGGGAGCCGGCGATTGGAATCGCGAAAAAGGCGGAGGATGCTTGAAACGCGAGTCCCCGCCTTCGACGATGAACGCAACTTCCCGGAACGGCGACTCGTTCGGCTTGGACCCTTGCTCCGATGCTCTCTTCTCAGGGAAAGGACGGCGACCGATGCGATTCGGGTACGCGCTGCTGGCCTTGTGTGTGATCGGGTTGCCCAACGGATCGCGGGCGGCCGACGATCGGCCCAACATCCTCTGGATCACTTGCGAGGACATCAGCCCGAACCTGGGTTGTTACGGAGACGAGTACGCCGTCACGCCGAACCTGGACCGACTGGCCACTCAGAGCGTGCGATACACCGAGGCGTTCGCGCCCATCGGCGTTTGTGCTCCGTCGCGGTCGACGATCGTTACGGGGATGTACGCCTGCTCGATCGGCACGTCGCCGATGCGGTGTCGGGGCCTGCCCCCCGCCGCGATGAAGGAGTTTCCCCGATACCTCCGCGAAGCCGGCTATTTCTGCACGAACCACGTAAAGACCGACTACAACTTCGACTTCAGCAAGGAGACCTGGGACCAGAACGGGAAGCGAGCCCATTGGCGAAACCGCGAGCCGGGTCAGCCCTTCTTCAGCGTGATCAACCTCACCAGCACCCACGAGAGCCAGATCCGATTGCCGGAGGACCAGTACCAGGCGCGCATCGCCGGGTTCGCCCCGGACGAAATCCACGACCCGGCCAAGGCTCCCCTCCCCCCTTATCACCCCGACACGCCGGCCGTCCGGCGCGACTGGGCTCGATACGCGGACATGATCACATTTATGGACAAGGAAGTTGGCGAAGTCCTCAAGCAACTGGAGGAGGACGGCCTGGCCGACGACACGATCGTCTTCTTTTTCTCGGACCACGGCGCCGGAATGCCTCGCAGCAAGCGATGGCTATACGACTCCAGCACGCGCGTCCCCTTCCTCGTCCGCTTTCCCGAGAAATATCAGGCCCTGGCTCCCGCCCAACCAGGCGCGTCGACCGACCGGCTCATTAACCTCGTCGACCTGGCGCCGACGGTCCTCAGCCTCGTCGGGCTCGACGCCCCGGAGATGATGCAAGGCGCGGCCTTCCTCGGCCCGAAGGCCGGCGAGCCTCGCAAATACGTTTATGGATTCCGAGACCGGATGGACGAGCGCTCCGACATGCTCCGCTCGGTTTATGACGGCCGCCACCGCTACATCCGCAACTACCGGCCGGATCTGCCCTGGTTCCACGATCAGCATCTCAACTATGCGATCGAGATGCCCACGCTAAGGGACTGGGAGCGCCTCTCCGCCCAAGGCAAGCTCGACGGCCCGGCCGCCATCTTCATGGCGCGCTCCAAGCCGACGGAAGAGCTTTATGACGTGAAGGCCGACCCCTGGGAAATCCAGAACCTGGCCGAGCGTCCCGAGCATCAAGAAACCCTGAACCGGCTTCGCGACGAACACGAGCGATGGCGGAAGGAGATTCTCGACCTCGGCTTCCCGCCCGAGTCGGAGCTTCGAACCCGGTTCGGCGATGAGCCGCCCTACGACGCCGTCCGCCGAGATCCCTCGTTCTTCCCGTTCGACCGGATCGCTTCGACCGCCGACCTCGCCATCGAGCGAAACCCGAAGCATCTCGACGAACTCTCCCAGCGCGCCGAGGATCCCGACCCCGCCGTCCGCTGGTGGGCCCTCGAAGGCTTCGCGATGCTCGGCCCAGCCGCTCAGCCCGCGCTGCCAACGATCGAAAAGGCCCTCCGCGACCCCAAGCTTATCGTCCGCGTCGCCGCCGCCGACGCCCTCGCCCGCCTCGGCGTCCATCAACCGGCCGTCGAAACCCTAACCGCCATCCTCGCCTCCGACGCCTCCAACGAATGGGACCGCCACGCCGCGATCAGCGTCCTCGACCGCCTCGATTCCCGAGCCGCAGCAGCGCGAGTGGCTATCGAGAAGGCGCTCGATGACTCAAATGAGTATGTGAAGCGCGTCGCCAAGTATGCGATGGAGACCATTGACGGGCGCGAACAAGCCGAATGAAATGATTCCGTTCTTGCTCCCCTTCGGGCTCGCGTTGACGCTACATTAATGAGGAAGCGGGCGGCGCGATTTGGACGGGGGCGGGCGCGTACCGGGGGAATCGACATGCGACTCGCGCGTGGGTTGGCCGTTGCGTTCGTGGGGGCCTGGGGCGTCTCGGCCTCGGCGGGGACGCATGTCTTGACGTTCGGCGGCGGGCCGCCGTCACATAATCAGATTTCCCTGGAACGGAACGTCGAGTACTTCCGACGGGTTTTGGACGGCGTCGGTCTGGGGACCGCGCGGCATGATGTCTACTTCGGCGACGGCGGCGCGGGGAACTCGGTGCAATACCGGCTGCCCGAGAGCGACGACCAGCGTCTGGCCCGCGCGCTGGGCTTGATCTTCTTCAATGACGCCGACGCCGACATTCGTTATGACAAGGTGCGCCTGCCGGGCTTGGTCGGGCCGTCGAGCGTCGCCAACGTTCAGGCTTGGTTCGACGTCGTCGGCCGCTCGCTGCCGCCGGGCGAGCGGTTGGTGTTTTACTTCACCGGTCACGGCGGGCCCGACTCGGCCAATCGAGCCGCCCCTCGGAACACCAATCTGGTCATGCCCGGTTACCCCGGCGAGTTGACGGTCAAACAGCTCGCCGGCGAACTCGACAAGCTCAGCACGGATGTCGACGTGACGTTGGTGATGGTCCAGTGCTACTCGGGCGGGTTCGCCAACGTCATCTACAACGACGGAGATCCGGCGAAGGGGTTCAGCCCGCATCCCCGCGCGGGTTTCTTCGCGACGATCGCCTCGCGGACCTCCGCCGGCTGCTCGCCCGACGTCTCCCAGGACGATTACCACGAGTTCTCCACGTCGTTCTTCGAGGCGATCCTGGGCCGGACCCGCTCCGGCCTCCCCGTGGAGAAACCCGACTACGACGGCGACGGCCGAACCTCATTCGACGAGGCGTTCACCCATGTCCTCCTCACGTCCAACACGATCGACATCCCCACGACCACTTCCGACCGACTGCTCCGCGACAGGAGCCGATTCGCCGAAAATCGCGATGACCAAAACCGAGGACTCCTCCCCCGCGACGCGCCCTGGTCGACGGTCCTGGCCGCGGCCACGCCGTCACAGCGCGCGGCCCTGGAGGGGCTCGCGAGAGCCCTCGACCTTCACGGCGAGGACATCCTGGCGACGGCCCGCGCGCGGGCCGAGGAACTCAATCCGGATCGCAACCGAGGCCGAGGCCGAGGGCGGGGCCAGAGGCCGAACACGACCGCGCTTGAGGATGGGGAGTTTGAAAGCCCGACCGCTCAAGCCCATCCGAACCACCCGGGATCCGGCGGCCGCGGGTCCGGCCTCAACCTCGGCCGCTTCCGCGCCGCCTTGGCCGACCGTTGGCCCGAACTGACCGTCCCGTTCCACCCCGACGCCCCCCGGATCATCTCCGAACAGCGCGACGAGATCCTCCGCGCGCTGGAGGCCCAACCGGACTTCGCGGCGCTCTCCCGGCGGATCGCCCGCCACGCGCCCACCCCGGAAGCCCTGGCCCGAAGCCCGGAACGCCGATGGGTGAAGTTCCGTCGGCTCTTGGAACAAGCCGACGCCGTGATCCTCGGCGCCAACCTGCCGAAACTCGACGACGCCAAAGCCCTGGGCGTCTATCGTCGGCTGCTGGAGCTGGAGCATCGCGCGCTCGGCCCCGACTCGCCCCCCGTCGCCGGAGGACAAAACGCGGAAGCCGCCCCGACCGGCTCGTAAGCCGGGGGGCGACTCCGATCGATCGCGATCAGAGGGCGTCGGACGAGATGACTTCGGCGCCGTTGCGCGTGGCGATCCCGGTCCAGATGGGATAGCCGATCGAGTTCTTGACGAATCGGACCGAGCCGTCCAGCATCGCCACGTTGACGCCGCCGCTGTGGAACGAACTGGCGGCGAAGAGGTTGAACACCTGGGACCCGACGGCGCTGTAGACGCAGGACTTGGTGTTGGGGGGCATCGTGTGGGTGTATCCTCCCCCGCCGCCGGAGTAGGCGCGGGTCCATTCCTTCTGCTTATAGGCGTAGTTGCGCACCTTGGCGTTCTGGATGCAGTCTTGGGCCATTTGCCAGTCGGCGTTGGGCTGGCCAACGTACTTGCATTGGGAGTTCGGGCCGCCGCTGTAGATCATGTGGAGGCCGTCGCTGTTCAGGCTGCCGTCCCCCTTGAGGACCTCGCTGAACATCACCGTGTTGCTGGTGCCGTCGACGATGGCCGCCAAGCTCACGGGCGTGGTGAAGGCGTTGTTCACGGTTCCGCCGCCGCAGAGCCCGGTCGTGGACGGGCCGAGGAACCACGAAGGGCCGTCGTTGGCGTAGTTCTTGTTGGCCCAGTTGAGCCCCAAGTTCTCCGCGTAGTTGCTCCCCGTGTAGGAGGGATGGCCCACGTTCGGATCGGACGGGCAGTTGTAGGCGGCGATCAAGACGTGATTGAACGTCGAGTTGGCCCGCGCCGGGCCGTTCAAGGTCGACGGCCCCACCATAAGATTGAAGGCGTTGTAGACGCTCGCCTGCTCAACAAACGGCAGGAGCCGGACCTTCATCGAGTAGACCTTGAGGATATCGGTGCCGAACCCGCCGCCGCCGTCGCCCGAGGGGGGAGTGGCGTCGTTGGTGCTGATGTAGTTCTGGATCGCCAACCCAAGCTGTTTCAGGTTGTTGACGCATTGCGCCCGCCGCGCGGCCTCCCGCGCCGACTGGACCGCGGGGAGCAACAGCGCGATCAGCACGGCGATGATCGCGATGACGACCAGCAACTCGATCAACGTGAACCCGTGACGATTCTTCATGATGAAAGCGGCTCCTGTGGAAGTTCCTGAAACGGAAACGGTAAAGTCCGAGACGCGCGCGGACGGCCGCCAGAGAGACGCGGAGTTGGATGTCAGATTTCCGTCGGGACCGACTTCCCCCCCTTCGTCCGAGGGGCCGGCTGCTTTTGAAATTTCTTCTCGTACTCTTCGGCGTCGACGGGGATGTTGGGGTCAATGCGGCCCTCGGTCTCAAACCCCTTCTCGTTGGGGTTTGATGCCGAGCAGCCGGCAATCGTCGCGCCCAGAGCGGTCACGAACGTCGCGATGAGGAATCGACGTCGGCTCATGTTCAGCCTCCCGGCCGCGCGCAATCAAACCACGCCGTAGATTGGGCGAGCGCGTCGCGCCGAAACGGTGGAATTCATTTTGGACATATGACCTTGAGGATACAGGAGGATGCTAGCAGGCGGGTCCGACCGGTCCAAGGGAAAAATTATGAATTTGGTAATTTTGGTGCTTGGGCGGCCGTCTTCGGCAATTTGAGTGATTGGTTGATCGTTCTCCAAGCCCTTCGAAATTGGTAGAGGCGGGCGCTTCGCGGAGCCGTGGCGCGGAGGCGAGAACATCTTAACCTTTTTCGGACCAAACGTCGCTTTTTGATCGAGTTGGGCTTTCCCCCTCCGCCTCCAAAAACCTGACGCCATCCGACCGCGACTTGGAAAAAGTGACGGTTGGTCAGCCGAAGGCTCCCAGGCGAGACGGCCACGACCCACTGACGCGGCGGTGGGATTGCTGGTAATCTTTCATGCAAGGGAGAGTATGGACGCTTCGAGTTTGCTGGGAGGGTTGCGTCATGCGGGTCGTCACGTTCGGCGAGGTGATGTTGCGGTTGGCGACGCCGGGGCATGAGCGGTTCAGCCAAGCGAAGGTTTTGGAGATGACCTTCGGCGGGGCCGAGGCCAACGTGGCCGTCGCGCTGGCGACGCTGGGGGATGAGGCGTCGTTCGTCACTCGTCTGCCGAGCAACGACATCGCCGAGGCCTGCGTTCAGGAGTTGCGGGGGTTTGGCGTGGACACGCGGTCGATCCTCCGCGGGGGCGACCGGATCGGGGTCTACTACTTGGAGGCCGGAGCGGCGCAACGGGCCTCGACGGTGACGTACGACCGCGCGGGAAGCGCGCTGGCGACGATCGACCCGGCGGAACTGGACTGGTCCAGCCTCTTCGAGGGGCGCGAGTGGTTCCACTTCACGGGGATCACCCCGGCCGTCTCCGACGCGGCGGCCCAGGCCACCCGCGACGCGCTTCAGGCCGCCAAGAAGTTGGGCCTGACCGTCAGTTGCGACCTAAACTATCGGAAGAAGCTCTGGAGTCCCGCCAAGGCTCAAGCGGTGATGAGCGAACTGATGCCGATGGTCGATTATTGCGTCGCCAACGAGGAGGACGCCGATAACGTCTTCGGCATCAAGGCGGAAGGCGCGGCGGTTGAGCAGGGTCGGATCGACCGCGACCGCTACATCCAGGTCGCCTCGGAGCTGAGCCGGAGATTCTCCCTCAAAGGGGCCGCGATCACGCTTCGGGAAAGTTTCTCGGCCTCGCGCAACGGATGGTCCGGCCTTTACTTCGAAGCCGGCCGGGCCTACTCCAGCCGGCGTTACGAGATCGAGATCGTCGATCGGGTCGGCGCGGGCGACTCGTTCGCGGCGGGCCTGATCCACGCGCTCGGCCGCCGCATGAGTCCGCAAGACGCGGTGGAGTTCGCCGCGGCGACAAGCTGCCTGAAGCACACGATCCCCGGCGACTTCTATCGCGTGAGCCGTCGCGAGATCGAAACCCTGCTCGCCGGCGACGCCTCGGGCCGCGTCCAGCGGTAACGGTTCGTCGCGCTTTGGTTCGGAGCGTCGGACGCCGGTTCCCGGGAGGGCGAGACTCCCGCCGAGCCTCGCGCGACAACTCGGCTCGGCGGGAGGCTCGCCCTCCCGAAATCGTGTGAAACAAGGAGCGCGTTTCCAAAGTGCCCGAGTTTCTCAGATCGAGCGTCTATTGGGTCGTCCCGGAGTTGACGGCCCTGCTCGGCTTCTTGCTGGCGCTGGTCTTCTTCGCCCACTTGCTCCGGCAGAAGCGATCGCCAAGCGCCACGATCGCCTGGCTCTTGGCCGTGGTGCTCGCGCCCTACGTCGGGGTTCCGCTCTACATCATGTTCGGGGGGAGAAAGCTTCAGCGCATGGCCGCCAGGAAGCAGCGGATGTACGCTCCGCGGCGGCCGAAGAAGGCGGCGGCGATCGACAGCGACACCCGGCGGCTCCTCCAATCCTACGGCGTTCCGCCCGAAAGCCACGGCAACCGCGTTGAGGTCGTCGAGACGGGCGAGGAGGCTTACCATCGGCTCGTCGAGATGATCGAAAACGCCCGCTCCTCGGTCTTCATCACGACGTACGTTCTCAACGCCGACGAGGTGGGGCGGACGCTGATCGACCTGCTGAGCCGCAAGGCTCGCGAAGGGGTGACGGTTCGCCTCCTGCTCGACGACGCCGGCTCCTGGCGGCTCCGCCGGAGTTCGCTGTCGCCCTTGACCCAGGCCGGCGCCCGCGTCGCCCATTTCATGCCGATGCTGACCAACCCGTTTCGAGGTCGAGCGAACCTGAGGAATCACCGCAAGCTCGTGGTGGTGGATCGCCTGACGGCGTTCGCGGGGGGGATGAACTTGACGTCGGAGTACATCGGCCCGCTTCCCGACCCGCGCCGTTGGCGCGATCTGGCGGTGTTCGTCGAGGGGCCCGCCGTGGACGACCTCGATTGGCTCTTTCGATCGGACTGGAAGTTCGCGACGAAGGAGGAACTCGCCGCGCCGCCTCCCAGAGAACCAACCGAGTTCGGCGGCCTCCCGGCGACCCACGGCCCCGGCGACGCGACCGTTCAGGTGGTGGCCAGCGGCCCGGACGTCGATGGAGATCCTCTCTACGAGTCGCTTCTCTCCCTGGTCTTTTTCGCGAGGGAGCGAATCTGGATCATCACGCCGTACTTCGTGCCCGACGAGGTGCTGGTGCGCGCGCTCGGCCTGGCCGTCCGGCGCGGCGTGGACGTCCGGCTGATCGTCCCCTGGAGATCGAACCACCCCATCGTCGACCTGGCGCGGGAGAGCTATATCCGAGAGCTTCACGAGGCCGGGGCGCGGGTTCTCTTGTATCGGCCGACCATGCTTCACGCCAAGGCGGTGATCTTCGACGACCGGCTCTCGATGATCGGCTCGCCCAACATGGACAACCGAAGCTTCTTCCTTAACTACGAGGTCGCCCTCTACATCTTCTCGCCCGCCCGCGTGACCGAGATGTCGCGATGGGCCGAGCGGCTCATGGCCGGCTCCACGCGATACGAGCCCAAGCGGGGGGGAGTCCGCGAGCTCGCCGAAAACGTCCTGCGGCTGCTCTCCCCCCTGCTCTGACTGACGGAAGGCCGCCCCGCGCCGGCTCACGCCTCGGTGACGAGGTCCTCGATCGCCTCGGGCTCCCTCGCGTCCCTTGGCGCGCTCGACTCGCTCAAGAGGGCCTTGAGGATCGGCGGGGCGAGGAACGTGGTGAAGATCACCATAAGCGTGACTCCGCCGAAAAGACCGTCATCGAAAACGCCCGTTTGCAAACCGATCTGGGCGAAGATCAGGCCGACCTCGCCCCGCGGGATCATGCCGACGCCGACAATCGTCTTGTTCCCCGGAAACCAAAACGGCGCATACCCGGCCGCTAGTTTGCCGACGACTCCCACGACGATCAAAGCCGAGCCGACCACCACCGCCCAGCGGCCATCCGGGGTCATGGGGTTCATCGCCCCCAAATCAACCAAAGCGCCGACGTGGACGAAGAACAAGGGGACGAAGAAATGGCCGAGCGTCGTGACCCCCGTTTCGATATCATGGAACCAGGGCGTCCGTCGCAGCAGCAGCCCGGCGACGAACGCGCCGATGATCGACGCGGAACCCGATTCCTCGGCGAGCCAGGCCAGCCCCAGGGCGAGAACCATCGCGAAGATCGTCGGCGTTCCGGGCGCGTCGATCTTGCTCGCCAAGCGGACCAACCAGGGCGTGACCAGAAACCCCACTCCAAGCGAGACCGCCAGAAAGCCGAAGGCCTTCGCGGTGGTCCAAGCGACGCCCCCCACGGTGGCCTCGCCGCCGGCGACCACTCCGGCGACGACCGTCAGAATCACCAGGCCGAGGATGTCGTCGATGACCGCCGCGCCCAGGATCACCTGGCCCTCGGGGTCGCGCAGCCTCCCCAGATCCGAGAGCACCCGGGC
>Ga0180220_1002057_pt1 | contig 13609 bp, 24 predicted proteins | sample eDN5th37CBELigBY_FD_151335 | JGI IMG/M metagenome (GOLD analysis project Ga0180220, IMG submission 151335) | Enriched backyard soil microbial communities from Emeryville, California, USA - eDNA 5th pass 37_C BE-Lig BY (version 2) (version 2) | ecosystem: Environmental > Terrestrial > Soil >... | reverse complement strand
TTCTAACCATTTCCTTAGACCTTCAAGAATGCGGTCTTCTACTAGATCAAAAGCAGAGCTCACATTTGTACATGTTGGCGTCGCGCAGATGAGAGATGGTGGTTGATTTCTGGTATATGGCCGCCTAACCATTAACCTGCCGCACATTTCACACCTAACTAAGCCAGCTAGGCTGCTCGCAATGACGCCTGCTGGAGCTGGGGTGTGGGAACGACCCTGCAAAATCTCTTGGGCTTTATCCCATGTTTCTTTAGATACAAGAGGTTCATGCAGGCCTTCTCCCGTAACCCACTTATTACTTTCAACTCTTGGTCGGGTTTTTGTAACAACACCTTTGGATCGAGCCTTTATTTGTGGCCTCTTCTTCACTGCGATTAGCCCATAATAGACCGGATTTCTTATAATTCCGTTAATCGTGGCCACGACCCAAACACTATTTTTAGCCGTGGGTATTCCAAGCTCGTTCAGCTTATTAGCTATCATGCTTGTACCCATGCCTTGATTTACATACATATCAAAAATCATTTTGATTACTGGCGCTTGTTCAGGATGAGGTTCCAGGGTGTAGCCCTTTTCCTTCTCAAGTTTCCGGCGTAGATAACCATACGGCGGTATATTTCCTATGAATTTTCCTTCTCTGGCCGAGTCCATACGTCCGGACTGTTGACGGCGGTTTATAGTTTTGTACTCCCTACGTGACATAAATAGTCCGAATTCAAAATATTCTTCATCGAATTCATTGTTAGGATCATAAATCTTAGTAGGAGTTATTATTTTTGTCCCTGAATACTTAAAGGTTTGTGCAATTATCCCTTGGTCTACGGTGTCGCCACGTGCTAGGCGTTCGATCTCCATCACGAATATGCCTTTGAACTTTCTATCCTCTACTAATTGGAGAACTTCTTGTATGACGGGGCGGTGTTCAATACTTTCACCAGAAACAATTTCACGAAATATGTTCTCTGGCTTTATATTTATTCCCATCTTGTAAGCAAGTTCAAGCAAGTTTCTCTCATGACGTGCTAAGGTTTCCCCTTCGCCGCGTGCCTCTGCTTCGATATCTGCACGCGATTTCCGCAGATACAGACCGTATTCGTCCATGATGTTTTCTATCTCATGCAGCGCCAAAATGTCCTGCTTTCTGCGTGCCTCTGTTTTGATAACTGGACTTAATTTCGTACTAAATTTGCCCATGATGTTTATCCTCCTATGACCAACAACTAAATATGCGTATATTCTAATCCATCTTGAAATCAAAAGCCATGTCTTGAATGTCATATTTTACAACATGATTTTTTATCCAACTGCCACTACGATATTTACATAAACATTAAAGCATAAGGAGAAAAAATGAAGATAATAGGAGTAAAGGCTACCGATCGGACAGGTGAAGAAACAGATTTTCAAGTTTTTTCGCTATATGAAGTCAATTATATTACGGTGTTCCGCCCGAGAAAGTCGGCGGACCTGCTGCCTTTGTACCATACGGCCACTGGATCGTACGCACCATTGTTAACACTTAAGGACATATCTTCGGCACTAAAACGGTATGGATTCGAGCATTTTGATAAATCCACAATTGTAAACAGGAACCGAGTTAGGTACGTTCGGCGCACTAAAGGGGTAGTAACGGTGAAGTTTGTCGATAATTCGCAAGTAGTGATATCTTCGAGAAGCCGCTATAGATAAGGAAACAATGCATTTCAACCCCCCTAAGTTACCGTGTATAAGCGACAACATATGACAAATTATTTCAATCGAACCATGTATAATGTAGGAAAAAGCAAAAAAACGTGCAAGGAACTTCAATATTTCTTGAAGTCCCTGCCGGACCGGGAGGTGAAACCTCCGCGCCTCATTCAGCAGTTTTCCAAGTATACAACAATTCGCAATTTGGTAGTTTCATGGCCTTGCTGATGGTGACAGCAGTACCAAAACCCATAGTTGTGCGGTCGTTAGCGTAATCAGATAATTGGCTCTCGGGGATACCGGTTATGATATGCAACATACGTTGAGTAATACCGGTTTCCTTGTAAAGCTGCTGGAGGCGACAACGATCCGGCACATACCGCATCGCGATGCTCTCCTTGATATTATTTTTAGGATATTTGATGTGAAATATTTACGAACGCATGTTCGCGTGTTAATATTTTGTTAATAATTCCATCTTGGAAGGTGACATTTTTATGAACGCAGAAGACTTAGATTGTTTACATAATGAATTGGAGAAATCAGGGCTATCAAAAGAAAGATTGGCAGAAATGTTAAAGGAAATAAAGTCAATCTTCGTTGGAGAAGATGATTTTGGCAGCTCGCTTGAGCTTTTTCTGAATATCAGGATCAGAGAGGTCAAGTCCTAGATCGCTTTCCAACTTCCTGAAAAAGTCTATTTTTCTTCGGGTATCTTCATCTATATTTATTGTTCCAGATTCTTCATATCTTTCTGCTTTTTCATGGATTTCATCTTCAAGATGAATACTATTCAGTTCGTAAACATTAGGTTTATCGGTTCGTCCAAGAAGGTAATCGGTATCAATATTTAATGCATCTGCTAAAGCGACTAATGTTTCATTCGAAGGAGTGCTATGGCCATTTTCATAATTGCTTATAGCAGCTTTGGTCACGTTTACTTTAACAGCTAATTCTTCCTGAGTTAGCTTTTTCTTTTTTCTCCATAGGGCAACTCTTTCTCCTTCAAACACTTATATTCCCTCCTAGTGGTAACAAAAAAGTACAGGTATATTGTACAAGAATAAAGTTTAAATATAAACACGAGTACACCATAGTTGTATTTGGGTATTGACATACACCAATCCTGTACTTTATAATCAAATCACAGAGGTACAAGAACAGTGTACAAAGAGGTGATTAAATTGAAGAATGAAGCACTAACAAGGGCGAGGAAAGAAAAGGGATTTACCCAAGAAGCATTAGCGAAAAAACTCGGGTATTCCAAAGCGACGGTCAGTAATTGGGAAAATGGTTATTCGTACCCTTCACTCGCCGATGCATTTCGGGTAGCAAGCATTTTAAAAAAAGACATAAACAATCTTTTTTTTGACCTGAAGGTACAGGATCAGTGTACAAAAATACAGGCTTAATTATTTTGCTATTCATCAGTTATTTACACCATGCAATTTCTTAATCAACAACCAGCGGGGTGAATATCAATGGCTGTCCCACAACTAGCACCGCATATACATAATCCCGGGAGGGATGCTCAGGTGCAAAAGTCTAATATGCTTCTTCCGGATCCAAACATTGTAGAAACGTACACCTTCGGTGAAAGCAAAGTTCATATTTGTGATAACTACATGGCCAAGACTCCGGAAGAGGTTCAAAAAGTTCTAAAAGATATGTATTCGGCTGCTTGGAAAATTGTCCGCGATGTTCGTTCTAAGGGTGGAACCATCTAGGTTTCACACGTGCGGACAAGCCTTAAAGAAATATGCCGCCAGAGCGGTACCAGCTGCAGGCGGCGAGGGGATGAAGGTTAGGGAATGTGTTACTCACAACTAAATATTACAACAATCCCTTGTCCGGAATCATCCCATAAAACGGACAAAGGAGATGAAATTTTAGATGGCAATCGGACAATTTGGAGCAGCACTCGAAGAAGTGCTCAAAAGAAAAGGGGAGACACGAGGGGCGGCCGGCGCCGCTGCTCATGTCGACGCCTCATTGATCGGAAAGATTGTAAAGGGGACAAGGAAGCCCACTAAGGAAGTCATGGCATCGACGACCAAGCATTACGATGACGGCCAGCTCTACATTGCCGCAGCCGGGGAGGTAACACAAGGAGCATCGGTTCCCTGGCTGAACAATGTGGACCTCCACAAATCAAGTGTACATATAAAAACCCTAGAAGAAATCCAAGAAGCAATGGACTCCTTGCAAAGAGCGCCAATTACGAAGACAAAGGAACAATTGGCCGAAGCAGACATGAAGCAAATAAAGCTGACATTGATGGAATGCGTCGAGGCAATTACCGCATTAACACATTACGTTGCAATTCTCTGCAAGGAATATTGTTTTTCATGGATGGAAGTTTGGAAGGAGCATAGGGCGTACCTGAAATCCAAAAAATATTTGAAATGAGGGAATTTTAGTGTCCAGAGAGGATTTGGTAAAGCAAGCAATCGAAGCTGGCCGAAACGCGAAGCACAATTTGCAGTTGATCCGACAGAATCCTGAAATGATGATTGGAAGAAATACTCGGAACGCAGAAAAGTACCTGAATAAAATGATTGAATTGGCTGAAATGGAAATGAAAAACGCCCGGCGGGCAGGCCGAGCGCTTAAATTGAGAACCCGATTCAAGAGTCTCATTTCCTTTATTTTAGCTGATGTTTATCGAGATGGCAAGGAAGAAACAGTTTAATGACAAGGCCCTGTCGGCCCTGTCTCCCGGCGTCGGACAGTATTCTAACCATTCTCCTGTTCGGCGTCGAGAGATGCGGCCGACCGCATCATAACTAAATAAAGGAGGCATGTCGGTGAGCACAATTCCAGCGGATTTAATGCAAGATCGTTACTGGCGGGGGACGTTGCATTTGTTTTTAAACCAGCCAAGGCTCAAAAGTGTCTGCACCACAAAGTACATTGACGTTAACAATCGAATCATTAAAGTCGATGCACTAAAGCGCCAGGCGCAGCCATGGAGTCATTCAGAGAAGTTCATGCTTCAGTTGGCCCTTCACTTGTTCAACGAACGCCATAAAGTTAATTTATCGGACATGGACTTTCTTGATTCAAATAACAAGCGTTTGGCGTTTCAGGCCATGCAAATGCGATTTGGGGAGGTCTGAACATGAAGAAAGATGTGTTCACACAGCGCGATATTATGCGCCGCAACTTGCGTAAGAGGCTTTGCCGTTTGTATTCCATGTTGATTGATGGCGACCCAGCTACCACGGCAATTATTAATGAAATCAAAGCGCTAAGAGCTCAATTGTTGAAATGCGATCCGGCCGAAGTCGTTGAATCTTTCGAGCTGGCTCCCAAAAAAAAGAGACCACGCCTGCCAGCGTGATCGATTAAAAAATACCTCAAAATGAATCATACCACATTTTCATTCTATTTGTCAGAAACAGTAAGTATGCGGAAAGGGGATAGAAGTCATGGCAAGACCATTAAAGGAAAGCCTAGACTATTTCCCTCTTGATATCGACTTCGATCAGGATGACAAGCTGGTCGTTGTGATAGGTAAGTACGGGATGAACGGACTTGGAATCGTCGTGAAAATCATGATGGAAATCTACCGCAACGGATACTTTTACTTGTGGGGAGAACGGGAGCAATATGTATTCTCGAACCGAGTAAATGTTGACATTAATACGATAAGTGAAGTCATTAATGAATGCATTAAATGGGATTTCTTCAACAAAAAGATGTATGAGGACCATAATATTCTCACATCAAAGGGCTTCCAGAAGAGATTCATCGAGGCAGCCAAAAGAAGAAAGCAGATTACCATGCATGAGAACTACATTCTGATTGACCCCAGCGAGGAATGCAAGAATGTGAGTCACTCTATCACAGTAGTTAATGACGACGGAAAGGTAGTTAATGTTTACATTAACCCGACTAAATGTAACAGCGGTGAGACAGAAACACCACAAAGTAAAGTAAAGGAAAGTAAAGGAAAGGAAAGTAAAGGAAACAAAGATATTCCCCCGGATTCACCTCCGGCAAATCCTGACCAACCTCCTCATGATGATCCATCGAAATCAAAGGGGAGAAAGAAAAGGGAATACGCAGAGGACAGCGCATATTATCGCATGGCGATTTACTTTAAAGACAAAGTAGAAATTATGGCTGAAGCTGAAGGGCTGAAACACTTAACAGCCAATACAAACTTGCAAACTTGGGCCGACGACTTCCGAAAGCTGGTAGAGATCGACAAACAAACGGATAAGAAGCTGATTCAAAAAGTTATGGATTGGGTCGTTACGCATGATTTTTGGAAAAGTAATGTCCTGAGTGCTGAAAAGTTCCGGAAACAGTTTCCGAGATTGGTGATCGAAATGAAAAATGGTGTACGGGAAAAGAAAAGCGGCAGTAGCAATAAGCCGCATAACCCGGTTGTGGAGCCATCGACATCTGCACCAGAAGTGTCGGAAGAAGAATTCCAGAAAATGCTTCAAGAGGCGCAGAACATGCAGGAAAGCAAAGGTGGGCGGTCTCATGCGAAAGCTTTGGCTTAACAAAGTTCAAGCACAAGATAGCGGAAAGCCTTGCCTGATACCCTTTCAAGTCGAAATCAATGGTGAATGGGTGTGGGATGGAAGATGGACAAGGCCAGCTCCGATTGCGGATATTCTGCTGCCATACACACGCTGCAAACAGGTCGGATGCCCGGTGCAATACAGGGAGAGCCCCGCAGCTTATGTTTATTACGCTGCTGAAAAAAGTCAATTTCGATATGTGCCGTTCTGGGCACGGTTTATCGAAGACATAGATACAAGTAAGATCACTCCGGAAGAGGCTAGGATATTAAGCTTTCGCCGTGGAGACGGTGTAAGAGATTTTGAAAAAACGAGTTAACCGAGAACGGAGGTTTTCTTGATGAATAGATGGACCGTTTTCGAATATTTAAAATCCCGAACGTTGGCTACTGGTCATATTCCAAATCGCCAGGAGCTCGAGTCTGAATTTCGTGGTTTGGATCCGGAAGAGATCGATGGCGGCATTCAGGAGTTTGGTCAACGTCTTGGGAATTGGATGAAGGAGGAATCATTGCATGCCCAATAAAAATGGGTGGTATACGAAAACTGAAGTGTTGGAGTCAGGGTTGCCATATTATATCCCGCGTTCAGACCGCTGGACAGCCCAACCGTATCCTTTCGCGGTGCTGCTGACTAAGACGCGCTGTAAAGAGTTGGGCGTTCCGATCCTTGAAAGCGGCCGGGAGTATCCATCTGCATTCCGGTACGCCGCCGCCGCGGGCTCGGGAACGGATGATAATAAACATCGCTTCATTCCGCTCTATGATCGGACTGTATCGTACGATCTGCTAAAGGATCATCTGTACAAACATGAAATTATGAGGGGTGATACGGATGCAGGAAGCAATTAAAAAGCTACAAGCTGAAATGGATAGCAGCAAGAACAACCCATATGTGAAGGTGATCGGGGAGTTTCTAATCAAGCATATTGAAGCTAATCCAGCTAGTGCTGATAAGATGCTTGACGCTGATAAAACAATTGCAAAGAGTTTGGAAGCCATGAAGAACGAGGCCAAAAAGAAGCAGCATAACGGCATGGCTATGCTTACGGATACGGAAGGTTTTGCGATTGTACTGAAATACTTTGGGGTGCAGGATGAACCGGTGCCCTTCAAGACAGAGCAGCATTCTCCGGGACCTGAAAAGCCAAATTTTGACGTAAAACTTGATGATTTCTTGTGAGGTGAAAAGGCATGGATCGTAAAGAATTTTCCAAACATTTTTCAACAGAGATTAGCAAGTCGCTTGCCCGTTATGTCAACGAAACTGTATTCAAATCAAGTAGATATCTGTTTGTTAAGACGGTCGCGGGGGTTCAATTCGCATACTGCACTTACTGCAACAAGCAACACAGAACTGAAGAACGGCTGAAGCACAAGCAGCTTGATCCAGTGAAATGTCCGCACTGTAAATCTGAGTGCAAAGTGCGTGGTGCTGGGATCAGTAGAAAATATATGGTTGATAGAGCAGTTCTTGTTTGGTATGAAAAATCGTTGGTGAATCCACAAGCGATTACTGCAAGAATTATATCGGTTGTACGTAACTATAGCGGCGATTTCAAAACGGTTAAAACCGAATTCAATTGCAGTTATGAATATCTATTTGAACCCGGCAGAAGCCTTTGGGCATCTAGATGGGAACATAGCAAGCCAAACCCCAAAATAACATCAGCATTTGATCGATTCTATAGTGGGTATGGCACTTGGCCGAAGTTCAGGTCAAATGCAAATATCCACAGAGCCGTAAAAGGGACTCCTTTTCAATATTCAACCTGGGAGAAGTATGTTAGGTATCAAAATAAGGACTATGTTTCGGACATGGTACATTTTTTCGACTTAGCTGCTCGCTATCCATGCATTGAATATTTAACCAAAATTGGAATGCAAGAAATGGTCTGGGCTAAACTCTACAACAATCCAACACATGGTGCTATTAATTGGAATGGCAAGACGTTGCCTAAGGTACTCCGTATTACCAAGCAGGATATCAAGGAAGTCAGGGCATCCGGCTTAGTTTTTAAACCGCATCATCTACGATATTTCCAGACAGCAAGAAAGAAGGGTTTGGATATAAGCATATCTGAAGCTTTCGTATTGGCCGGGTTAGAATACTCCGGTTATCAAGACTATTACAAGATAGCTCTAACATTCGGTTCTGAACAGAAGGTAATTAAGTACTTTCTTAAACAAATCAGGAAGGGGCATTATGCCGAAGCTACCGACGTGCTTGTTGACTGGCGTGATTACCGCAGACAGTGTGCTGAGCTCGGAATCGACCTTAAAGAAGAACACAACTTGTTCCCAAATGACCTGTATGCGGCCCACACAAAGCTAACTCATAGAATTAAGATCAAACAGGATGAGTTGATCAATTTGAAAATACAACAGCGTATTCATGCTTTGGACAAGTTAACTTTTGAATGGAATGGTTATTTGATCAGACCGGCGCAGTCTTCAATAGAACTGTTTGAGGAAGGTAAAAGATTAAAGCATTGTGTAGGTTCATACGCAAAAGACTATGCGGAAGGGAAAAAGGACATCTTCCTGATTAGGGAGATCGAAAAACCGAATATCCCGTTTTACACAATGGAAGTGCAAGGAAATAAAGTGGTCCAATGTCGAGGGCTTCGAAATTGCAGCATGACAGATGATGTGAAAAGGCTGGTGGAGCAGTTTATTTCTCAAAAATTGAATCCCAAGAAAAATAGAATAAAGGTAGGGGTAGCTGTATGACAACTCAATTATCCACCCGGACAACAGATGTCATAGCGATAGAAATTAATGCAATCAAGGATCAGACGAAGACGCTCATCCTTAACAACAGCATTGAGATTGGACGGCGACTCGTTGAAGCCAAATCGATGCTTCCACATGGTGAATGGGGTAAATGGCTTCAAGAATCTGTTGACTATTCCCAAAGTACGGCTAACAACCTGATGAAAATATTTGAACAATACGGATCGAACCAAATTTCGTTGTTCGGGGCTGAAGCAGAATCCCAAGCGCTTGGGAGTTTGTCATACACGCAAGCCGTGGCGCTGCTGGGAGTGCCAGCAGAGGAACGTGAGCAATTTGTTAAAGAGAATAATGTTGAAGAACTATCAACTCGTGAGCTTCAAAAACTGATCAAAGAGAAACAAAAACTTGAAAAAGAATTGAAGCAAGCGAACGAGAAGGCGGAGCGCGAAAAATTAGAAAGGGAAAAGATTGAGTCTAGCCTTGCTGAAATGCAGCAGCAGAATGCAATGAATTACGAGCTGGCCGGGAGGTATAAAGCTGAGATGGAGGCAGCTTCCGCATCTGGTGATGATGATCGGGCTGCCGAGCTTCAGGAGGAATTGAACAAGGCGCAGGATGCTTTGGCTGAGTCAGCCAAAAAGGTGAAGGACTTGGAGAAGCAACTGAAGGCAAAACCGATCGATATTCCGGCCAAGGAAATTATCGAGAAGGTGCCAGAAGAGGTTGAGAAAGAGCTGGCGCAGCTGCGCGAGAAGGTAAAGCGGAGTGACAATAAGGCCTTGGCAAAATTCGCGGTTTACTTCGAAGCTGTAACGAACAATTTCGGAAACCTCCTATCCGTCTTGCATGAAATCAAAACAAATGTACCGGAGGAGTATGAAAAGTATCGTAACGCAGCAGCCGGCTTGCTCGAACGAATGGGAGAAAAGGTCAAATGAATCCCAAGGCCGTGCAGATGATCGAAAGTGCGCTCGATCCCTTAATCCGATCCGGTTGCCGGATCGAGCGCCTGAATCTTGTTGTATGTCCAGCTGCCGAAATAGCCCAGCACCAGACAGTCAGAACGAGATACGGGCAGATTCGAGTCCAGCCGGATAGGTACGTCAGAAAAGGGCTTTCTTACATCATAGAAGATCCTGGCCGGAAGGGCAGAGGTTTTGCTTGGGTGTCGGGGTATAAAGCGCAGTATACACAATATGCGAAGGAGTGAATTCCTTGGAAATTAAACGATTAGAGTCGATTTATGATGCAGTCAGGAAAGTCCGTGAACTTTTGCCACATGAAGATCAAGTATGGTTAATGACCTACGATAATGAAAGATTCTTTGTGACAACGTATGAAACTGATCTAGAAAAACAAATAGCTAAGGACTTTTACAACGGGGGCTACGACGGGTATAACCCCGAAGAATACGCGAAGCTTTATACGGTTTGGGAGTATGCTCCAGCCGAAAATAAGGATCGTTATAAATATTCCTATGCAAATTTTAAGGCGACTCCGCTCTCCAAAGAATTCATTCGAGGTAAGAAGGATGTTGAAGGGGAAACAATTGCGAGTTTCTCAATACAGTAATGGCGTAGTACGAACAGAATGAGCCGTAAGCAAATCTTAAAATGAAAAAAATCCGCCGCTGTGATCTGGTCGTCGCGCGGCGGATTCAAACAGATGTTCCTTTCATTATTATACCAAATAATGAAGGGAATGAGGGGAATGCTCTTGGAAGAAGGAACGGTAGAGCAAGGGGAGCTCTGGCCGTCGGTAAACGATATAGAACGCGAGACAGTAAAAAAGCTGCTAAAACGATACCCGAAAATGCGGCGCACCGTGGACGCTCTTACCAATAAATCCGAGCTTAACGATAAACAAAGACAAGTGTTAAGGGAATGGGGAGGGATCGTCGCCGAAATCGATACAGCCTTTGAACTTATCCTGGATGAAGAGGTAAAGAAGATATTTGAACATAGATACCTTAAGGGTCAGAGGTACACAAGTACAGTCAATTTATTTTGGAGTGAGGCCCGAAGCGAAAGAACGATCGATCGGCGAATAGCGACAGGAGTTGATACAATTGCCGAACATTTAAAATTGTGCGGAATCATTGAAAAAGTGGCGGTAGATTGGCGGTAACATGACGGAGAACTGACGCAAAACTGGCGGTGGTTTAATTATAAAGTAGGCACATAGAGAGGAATTCAACTCTCCGGTGTGCCTACTGATCCGTTATCACAGTAGGGTCTCGGCTGTGCTGTGGGTCATTAAAATGACCTTAGACGTTGATCGTCAAGGGTGCGGACTGTGGGGATGCGGTTAAGAGCACCGCAATTATTATTATGGCCTTGCGGAATCATACAGGTTCGAATCCTGTAAAGGCCTGTGGAAGTTTTCTTCATAACCAATTTGTTGCCATCCGAGAAACTGGGTGGCCTTTTTTATGGGATGAGGTGTGAAATGAAGCAAAATAAACCTATGGTAAAGCAACCTTTAAAATGTAGAGGTTGTGTTTGGGGGAAATGGGAAGCATCGGCTCAGTATTGCCACAAGCCAGACGACTTATGCGAGAAGGGCACCAAGCCTAAAGTCGGTGATAAATATGAAGTTCGTACAGCCCATTCGTGATACGCATAAGCTCCAGCAGCTCAAGCAATATCTGAAGGAGCGAAACGAGAGAGATTATGTCCTGCTTATGGTCGGAATCAATACAGGGCTGCGCATATCTGACATTCTGCCTTTACAAGTAGGGGATGTCCGAGGTCCATATATTGAGATTGTCGAGAAAAAGACAAGGAAGCATAAGAGGATCAAGATCAATCGTGCGCTGCGCGAGGCGCTGGACCACTACATTCGTGGGAAGCCTGACTCAGCTTATTTGTTTGCTGGAAGAAGCAAAAAGCACAAAACGGGGAAGGTTAACGAACCGATCAGCTCCAGCATGGCCTATAAGGTCCTGAATGGAGCAGCGCAAGAACTTTCCATCGCTGAGATCGGCACGCATTCCCTTCGAAAAACGTTTGGGTATCATTTTTACCAACGAGAAAAGGATATAGCGTTACTAATGGAGTTGTTCAACCATAGTGAGGAAAGCATCACTTTACGCTATCTAGGGATCAAGCAGGACACCTTAGACGATGCGTTTGATCGCTTCCAACTGTAACGAATTACCTTCATTTCAGTAATGGTGAATTCATAATTACGGTAACAAGAAAATCCTTTGATCTAAAAGCTGATTACCTTCTTCACTCAATTACAGAGAATATGTATTAAGAAGAATTGAAACAGCCTATTTTGGGTGAAAATCGGCAATTTGTCTAGGACTGGCAGCTGACTTTTTCCAGCTGATTTTGACCAGTTTGCAGCACTTACTTTTGTATAGTGTGAAAACCAACTCAATTCCATAGGAGGTGGGTGTTTTGAGGTGTCACGACCGCAAAGTGATCTAAGGAAAAAAGCAAAGAAAATTTGGCTTGCCAGTGGCCGGAAGAAGAAGCCGAAGCAGATCGCCGATCAATTAGGTATTTCTGCGGCACTGGTTCGAAAGTGGAAGTGCCTGGATGAGTGGGACAAGATCCCTATGCTCCCTAGCAGGGTCGGCGCTCCTCTCGGAAATAAGAATGCGGTAGGAAATAAGGGAGGTCCTGGTGGACCGCCAGGGAACGATCATGCTGTAAAGCATGGCCTATTCCGGAAGTTTCTGCCCGATGATGAGGAAACACGTGAAATCTTCGATGGTGCCGGTGAAATGTCTACACTCGATGTCATGGCCGGTATGATCCAGATAAAACTTACGAACATACTTCGTGCTCAAAAGATCATGTTTGTTAAAGACAAGGATGACGAAACCAAAGTGCTCAAAAAGCAAAAACGACAAATGGAAGTAGTCAAAGAAAAGATCGGTGGCGAGCAACGGGTATACGACATTGTTCCGACTTACATCGAAGAAGAATTCGATATTCAGCATGCTTGGGATAAGCAGGCAAAAGCCCTTACGTCACAAGCACGGGCCTTTAGCGAGCTTCGATCGATGATCCGGCAGTATGAGGAAATGATTCGTCAAGCCGATCCTGATGAGGTGACCGAGAAGCGCCGGACAGAAATGGAGCTGCTGAAATCACAGGTTAAAGCAATGGCAGCAAAGGAATGGTGACATGGCCAAGTATGCAATCTTAAAAAGTTTCTATGCTTCTGAGGCATGGCAAAAGTTCCGGCTAGTGGTTATAGCTGAGCGAGGGTTAAGGTGCGAGCACTGCGGCAAATATGTGTTGAAGCCAAGTGAATTGACCTTACACCATATTACTGAGCTCACCCCTGAAAACGTACATGATGCAAACATTGCGCTGAATCCTGAGAATATTCTGGTCGTTCATCATGAATGCCATAACGAGATTCACGGACGATTTGGTTACCAAACCGAGAAAGGTGTCTTTATTGTCTACGGTCCGCCGCTTGCCGGTCACGAAGAATACGTTCAGCTGCACAGCGTCCGCGGTGATCTGGTAGTGGATATGGATAGGCTCTATGCTGCTGTCTCCATGCTGCCGTACTATGACAAGCCGGATGGCCTCCTGCCGAACGTCCGAGGCATCCATAACATTCTGATTGACAACATCAAGACACGGTATGGGAAATGGAGGAGTGCCTGGGTCATCG
>Ga0180220_1002055_pt1 | contig 13623 bp, 7 predicted proteins | sample eDN5th37CBELigBY_FD_151335 | JGI IMG/M metagenome (GOLD analysis project Ga0180220, IMG submission 151335) | Enriched backyard soil microbial communities from Emeryville, California, USA - eDNA 5th pass 37_C BE-Lig BY (version 2) (version 2) | ecosystem: Environmental > Terrestrial > Soil >... | reverse complement strand
GTCCGCGAACTCCCATACTGGCCCGCAGCTATGGCGCTGCTCATCGAGGCCGGACAGATGACAGCATCCGACTACGTGCCAACACACCCCGATTTACCGCTTGCATCCAAAGGGGCGTCCACAGATGCCGTTGTCGGCGGGGCGGAAGCGGATCTGACGGTGACGGTCGAAGGGGACAAGGTCCCGGCCGGGTTCACCCTAACTTACCAGGACCTCGTCAAGAAGCTGCAGGAACGCTATTCCGACTTCAAACAGAATGGCGATTTCCATACATTGATGAACGCGGTGAAGCCAAACGCGAAGCTGTGCTATGAGCGCTATCTGGACCCCGACAAACGCAAGGGAACCAAGAAATCCTTCTTCAACCCCAATGTGTTGAAGGAGTTTGACGCGCACTACACACGCAAGGAAGCGACTTTGTTCGATCCAGCGCCATCCGAGTAGATTGATTCTATCGTCGGGCGGTTATGGCCAGTATCGATTATCTTTTCCAATAGGTTTCAGAATGGGAACGTTGAACATCTAGAGTTGACGTCCGGAAAGTGAAGGCTGAGTGGAAATTATGCGACGACGAAAGGGCGACTACTGCCGCCAACATTGCCGTCGTTCAAAGGTCAAAATCGATCCGTTAAAACCCGCCGTTCATTCATTGAGACTGATCGTACAAAATCCGGCAGCTTTGTTGCCAGGTCCGGACAGGTGGGTTCCATGGATTAGGACGGATCGACATTCAGGATTCCCAAAGGCGTAAGTGCTGATTCATAGGGTTCCGCGATTGAGCGGAGGCCATGGATGGGCGTGAAGCGGTATGAGTTGGGCGAGGCACAATGGGCGCGGGTTGCGCCATTGCCGCCCGGCAAGGCCGGCGATCCGGGGCGGACGGGGTCCGATAACCGGTTGTTTGTGAACGGGTGTCTGCGGGTTCTTCGATCGGGAGCGCACTGGCGCGACCTTCCCGAGCGCTATGGCAAGTGGAAGACGGTGCATCGCCGGTTCAGCCGCGGGTGCCATGCCGGGGTATGGGAGCGGGTGTTCGAGGCGCTGACCGCTGACCGGGACAACAAATATCTGATGCTCGCCGACGCGCTCGGCCGACCGTTGCGCTTCATCGTCACCGCAGGTCAGGTCGGCGACGTCACGCAGGCTCCGGCCCTGCTCGAAGGACAGACGGGCGATGCCGTGCTGGCCGATAAAGCCTATGACAGCAACGCCTTGCACACCATCATCGCCGAAATCGGCGCCGAAGCCGTGATCCCTTCAAACCGCAGCCGCAAGATCGCTATCCCGCACGATGCCATGGCCTACAAACAGCGCAATCGCATCGAACGATGCTTCAACCGCCTCAAGCACTTCCGCCGCTTCGCTACACGCTACGAACGCCGCACTATCCACTTCACCGGATTCGCATTCCTCGCCGCAGTCATGATCTGGCTGCGTTGAATGTCGATCCGTCCTAGTCGACAGCTGCCCTCTTCAGTTTCCATCGGACAGCAACTGCCTGTCAGAAGTCGCCCTCAACTCTGTCTGGCGACCCCGCTGACGTCGAGGGTGAACCCGTCACACAGGACGCTGCATCACCCAACAGCCACGATACTCGCGGTCCAGCCCTGGGTGAATATCACGGCAAGCTTACCGGCCGCTTCGGCGTCCAGCGGATGGTCGAATACCCGCTCGGCACGTGATGGCTTGACTCGTGTATCTCCACATGGATATATATCTATATGGATATTCAATCTCCGTCACTGAATGCAGCCTTTGCCGCCCTGAGCGATCCGACCCGACGAGCCATCCTTGCCCGGCTCTCGCTTGGCGAGGCAACTGTCTCGGAACTCGCCCAACCCTTCGCGCTCAGCCAACCCGCTGTCTCGAAGCACCTCAAGGTACTGGAGACCGCCGGCCTCATCGAGACAAGCCGGGATGCGCAGCGGCGGCCGCGCCGCCTGAATGCGGACCGGATGAAAGACGTCGCCGACTGGATCGAACCGTTCCGGATGCTCTGGGAGCACCGGTTCGACAATCTCGACCGCCATTTGACCGCGCGCAAACTGGAGGAGAAACGACAGTGTCCATCCAAGCACAAACCGCACCAGAGGAAGGCTTCACCATCGACCGGATCGCCCACACCTTGCGCTTTGTGCGCCATCTCGACGCTCCGCGCGAATGGGTGTTCGAGGCCTGGACAACACCCGAGCAGCTGACAGCTTGGTGGGACGCGAGCGGCGAGCGACTGAGCGCCTGCGAGGTGGACCTGCGCGTGGGCGGCAGCTTCCGCTTCGTCTCACCGAGCCATGCGCACATGCCCTTTACCGGCACCTACCTCACCATCGTCCCGCCGGAACTGCTGGAGTTCCGGGCCATGGATGCGCTCGGCCGCGTGCTGTTGGAGGAAGCAGACGGCGGCTCGCGCATGACCGTCGAGATCGTCTGCAATTCGGCCGAGCATCTCGAACATTATGTCCGGCTCGGCGTCGCACATGGCACGGGCAAGACCTGCGACAATATCGTTGCGTTCATTGCAGCAAGGACAGCGCCATGAACCGTCCCGACGATGTCGCCGAAGCTTTCGCGATCGCCTGGAACGCGCACGATATGGGAGCACTGGCGGCGCTGTGCCACCAGAATGTTGCGTTTGTGAACCGCTTTGGCCGGCTCGTGCATGGCGTGGAAGAGGTCGTAGCGATGCACGCGCCCATCCATGCCGGTGTCTACAGCGATTCGACGATGGACAATACGGTGATCGAGATCATCCCTCTCGGTGAAGGCGCAGCGGCGGTGCATTTCTGGAGCCGCCTGAGGATGGGTACCGCGCATCCGGCAGGGCCACATGAGATCGACACGCTGGCGCAAGCCGTGATGATCCGTCAGGGAGAAGAATGGCGCATCAGGGCGTTCGAGAATGTCACCCTGACCGATCCGCGCACAGGCGAAACAGTTTTGCGCGACCGCTAATCGAAGGATTGGGTCGGTCACAGCCCCAGCTCGCTCAGCCCCGGATAATCGTAGGCCCTTGCCTCCTGTAGCCAATGGAACTCGCGTTGCCGATTCTGGACGGCGGGTTTGAATGGATGGCTGCCCTTTGTCGACCCGTCTGCGGTCGCCTTAAGAGGCGACATTCTCGGCCCCGAATTGGTTGATCGATATCTGCCGTTCATTCAGCAACTTACCGACGACGGTAGCTGGGCCGATAGGAGACTGACAGCTTTCGTTATCCGGGCAACCAAAACGGGCGAGGTCACTCGACTCTCATTGGGGCGGGGTGCGGCGAACGAGCGCCACGGTCGCGGCTTCGGCCGCCGCCGTGACACGGCCCTCCAGATCATGCGCTTCGGCGACACCGACCGCGACCAGTTGCCCCAGCGCCCGATCGATCCGCGCACGCGCCGGATGCGCTGGTGCGAGCAACCCCGGGTCCTCGACCACCACCGCCTCGAACCATTGCACGACCTGACGGCCGACGCCCGCCGCGATCCAGAGGCCCGGCGATGTCGTGCGGCCGAACCAGGCCTCGGCTGCGTCGAGCAGGAAGTCGAGATGCCGCGCGCGCGGCGCAACCAGCAACAGGTTCATCGTGCAGCGCGCAACGAACACGGTCTGCCCGCCAGGCAGCATCGGGCGCAGCACCGGCAGAAAGGGATCGACCCTGTCGAACAGGGCGCGCGGCAAATAGCTGTGCGTCCCGTTGATCATCCCATAGGTGTTGAACAGCATCTTCGCGATGATGCCGCCGCTCTCCATGTCGATCCTTGCTTCGGCAGGGTCGTGGGCATGCTGCCACCGGTTGAGGGTCATCACACGGCCGACCAGCTTTGCGCGTAGCGCCACCGGTCGCGCCGCCGCACGGCCGCTGTCGTTGAAATAGAGCGCGTCGGCAGCATGCTGCACCGTTTGCGCGACTTCGCCGAACCGCGCGTCCGGCAGGTCGGTCACGAAGGGCAAGTCGGCCGCGAACGCCGCATCGTCCCCGTCGAGCAGCCGCTCGGCGTAGAAGGCGTAATAGTGCATATTCCAGTCGTTCGGGTCGCGGCTGACCTCGGCATCTGCCGCATAGCCCAGCCCGTTCATTCGCCCCGTCCACTCGGCATAGGCCGAGACGATCTCCTGCCGCCAGCCGATCGCGCCGGCAGGCGCCGACTGTATCATCGCGAGCCATTGAGCCGCCGCCCGATGATCGGCATGAAGGATGGCTGGCGACGCGTCGATCGCGGTCGCGAGCGCGTCGTCGGCGTCGAGCTCCTCCGGCGTGACCGGTCCCGGCACTCGCATCCGGCCAGCCCTGCGCAGTTTCGGACGCTCGTCGGGCCAGGCTGGCCAGTCCGGCTCCGCACCGCCGTCAAGCCAGGCCAGCTCGGCCGCTACTGCCGCATCGATCCCGGCGGCACGTTCCGCTTCGAACGCCGCGTGGGGCGCCTCGTCTTCCCGCTCGTAGCTTTTCCGGCGCCACGTCATGCTGGCAAAAGCCGCGCGCATCATCGCCTTGAAGAGGCGTGGCTCGATCTCGAGGATGCGCTGGACCGCCGCCGCCACCGCGGGGGCCGGCGCCCGGTCCTGTCGTGTCGCCAGCGCGACCAGCGCATCGCGGTCGGCGGTCTGGCCCTGCCGCGCCCAGAGATGGATCAGCGCCAGGATCGCGATCGCCGGGCGGTTGTAGCGCAGCGTGTCGCGCGAGCCGCCGCCGCGATCGGATTTCTCCTCAAGCGCGATGGCGATCACTTGCCGGACCCAGGCTTCGTTCGCCGCGAGCAGCGCGTCGTCGCCGTCGCGCGCGACCAGCAGCGCCGTCGTGATCAGCCGCGTCGAGCGTGACTGGAGCACGTCGGTATCGCTGCCATCGGGCACGCCGCCCTCGGCATAGGCGACCGCGTCGCGCGCGGTGTCGGCAGTCGCGTAGTCGCCGCCCTCGGCGGCCATCGAAATGCGCGCTTCCATGCCGCTTGCCTGGACCGACACGTCGCGCTTGGCTTCGAGCGCCGAGAAATGCGCGGCCTCATCCGGCGGCGAGCGATATTCGAGATTGCCGTCGTCCCGCTCGAACCAGTTCGCCCGGGTAAGGAGATTGAGCGCGTTCCGTCCGGCCAGCTCCGGGTCGCTCAACGTCGCGTGCGCGCCATAAGGCTCAAGCGTCTCGACCGCGGCCGCGAGCGCTGTCCGCAACCCGTTGCCGACCGGCTCATCGGCGAGGAAATTCGGCAGGGTGTCGATCAGCGAATAGCCGCGCGAGGGGCGTGCTCGAAGATCGGCCATGCGCACCGGACCCTTCGGCTCTTCCTTCAGCCCAAACGTGTCGAGCCCCGACCCCATCTGATCATGGATCTGCCGGGTGCGATCGTCGGCGAGCAGCTGCGGGCTGGCGAGGAACGGCGCGAGCGGCCCGCGCGCGATCGTTCCGTGCGACAGGAGAACATCGATCGCGATCAGCAGATAGGCGGCGGCGCTCCCCTCGGGTCCGAGAATGTCGGCCAACACCGCCTCGACCGGATCGCCGTCATCGAGCCGCTTCTGGCTCCACGCCTCCAGCGCCAAAAGCCCGGAGGCGGCCGCATATTCATTGCCGCGGCCCCGCGACCAGCCATAGCTCCAGGCCCAGGGGAAGAAGCGCGGCCCCTCGCCAAAGTCGACTGCGATACCATCGTCGCCGGGCTCGCGCCCGTCGGTGCGAAACGCGATCGCCTCCTCGACCAGTGCCCGGATCAGCGCCAGTCCTTCAGCCGGCGCGGCATTCAGGAGGTCGAGAAACGGCGGTTGTGCGGGCGACGGCGGCAGATAGTCGCTGTCGGCAAAGCTGAAGGCGCGCTCCATCGCCCGGTCCCGCCCGCGCCGTTTGTCCTTCTTCTCGATCAGGCTCGCCTTGACCATCGCCGCGAGCTCGGCCGGCGCGACCGGCGCGATCACGCTAGAGAATTGGCGCAGATCCTTCATCTTGTGATGGTCGCCGTCGCTCGTGATCGCGGTGAGATAGGCCTTGAGCGCGTCCGGCGCGAACGACCCGATCAGCATCGTCATCAGCCGGAGCTTGTCGATCGTCTGCCGCCGTGCGTCGCTCGCCCAGCGTGCGCGACCGTCCATTCCTGGGATCGTGACCGGGGTGTCGCGCAGATCGAGCTGGCAGAGCCAGCCGAACAGCAGCCGGGCGGTGCGCTCGGCGAGCGAGGGGAGCATCTTGAGGAAGAACGTCTGGACCTCGACCAGCTCGACCACCGCGCCGATCGCCGACATGGGGATCTCGGCGGCGTGGCCGAGCACCCAGCGCAGCACCAGGACCGACGATCCCGTCACATCGGTCCGGTACGACCGTGGCAGATCGACCTTCGATCCGTCAGGCAGGGTGATGACGTCTGCCGCCGCCTGCGTCTCGACCGCGACGATCGTGGTGGACAGTTCGGCGAGAAGCGCGCCTCCCTCGGCGAGGAGCGAGACGCTCGCCTTATCGAGCACGTCTATGGCGACTTCGGATCGGACGAGGGCAAGGATCGCCTGGCGGCGCCACGACCCGTGCGCGCTCGGCGGCGAGAGATGCGCAAGCAGGTCGAGCCAGGCGCTCGCATCCTTGCCCGTCTCGAGCATGAGCCGCGCGGCAATCTCGACGCCCCGGGCGACGCGCGGCGATACGGGCCCGCTCAGGTCGAAACCGGCCAAGCGGGACGGGTCTTCGACGAGATAGGTCCCGATCGCCCAGTCGCGCAGCACGTCATGGTAGAAATCGAGCTGGTCGCGCCTGGCCTCGCGGACCGACTGCGCAGCCAACAGATGGTCGCGGGCCGGCGAATCCTCGGCGAGATCGATCCCGGCCTCGCCCTTGAGCGCGGCGGTCGCCAGCGCCTCGAGGATGCGCTGCGCTGCCCGCACCTGGGCCGCAGGCGCGCCATCGGCACTGGTCCACCACAGCTGCGCGAGCTCGGCTTCGGTCCGCACCGACGCGGCGCTCGGCTCGCGAAGTAATCGCGACAGGCGGTAGAGATTGCGCGCAAGCTGGGCCGCGGGATGGCTGGCATCGAGCAGCATGCCGAGTTCGGGCGCCTGGTCGACCAGGATCGCGACTTCCTCGTCCGACAGCGCCCCGACCTCGACCGCATGCAGCCCGCCAAGCGCGGTCGCGATTCCAGCGTCGAGCCAGGGAATGGCGTCGCTGGCGCCGCCCCGCCGTGCGGTCGCGATCACCGTGAAGCCGGGAATAGTGGAAGCTGCCCGCAGCAACTCGCTGATCGTGCGCTGGCGCCCCGGATCGTCGATCATGTCGATGCCGTCGATGAAGAGATACGCCCCGCCGCTCGCCGCCAGATCGGTCAGGAAGGCGTCGGCCGATCCGGGGATTCCGAGCGCGGACGCCAGGTACAGCCAGCCGCTTGGCGGTGTCGCCTCACGGTCGAGGACGATGATCGGCGCGCGCGCGGCGACGCGCTCGGCATGGTGGCGCAGCACCCAGGACTTGCCGACACCGGTATCGCCGCGCACGACGATGAAGCGCTGCGTCTCCGCCGCCTCGTCGAGCGCCGCGACCTCCATCAGCCGCGGCAGCGTCACGCCCGCGACGCTCGTCCCGATCTGCGCGAGGGTGTTATGCGCGAGTTCGGCGAGCCGCGCGCGTGCCGGGCCGTAATCGCGTTCACCGGCGAGCTTGAAATCGGCCTCGGCGAGATTGGCCTTGAGCGCGGTAGCGTCGATTTCGCCACCCCGCGTGCCTGTCTGGATCGAGAGATCGACCAGCCGGCTCCACAGCGCCTCGGCGCGTGCGACTTGCTCGTCGGCCAGCGCCATCCGCGCAAGCGCCAGACCATAGGTCCGCGCGATCGGCGCACTTGCCTCGAAATCGAATTCGAGGATCAGCATCCGGCGGAGCAGCCGCCAGATCGCCTCATCCTCGTCGGCGACACCGCCCGCGACCAGATGCGCGCGCGTCGTCGCGACGAACGCGCGCATGTCATCGTTCGCCACGCCCTTGGCGCCCAGCCGAGTGAAGAACTGGTACGCTGTTTCTGCGCTGCGCGCCCAGCCCAGCACATCCTGATAGGCGCCCGAAATCTTGCGGCTGGTACGCTGCGTGGCGATCCCGAACAGATGGCGCTCCGCCGGCACGTCGCCGATCGTGCTGCTGGCGATCTGATGGGTGACGTCCTTGTAGACCGCGTCCTTTGGCGAAAACTGGATGTCGCGCTTCGACTGGATTTCGAGCAGCGCATCCCCTCTGGCGCCGACGCCCTTGATGATGAGGTCGTCGAGCTTGAAACCTTGCTCGACGCCCTGGAAGCGCACGCTGGTTACGCGCGCATCGGGCAGCCCCGGCGCCCTATTGCCGGTCAGGATCGCCAGCAGATAGAGCGCGCCGAGCTCGCCTTCGATATAGGCGCCGGCCGCACCGCGCGATGCCGGGCTCGATCCGTGCTCGGTGTCGATACTGGACCCCTCTTCTGCCATCCCCCAAATGTGCGAGCGATCGCTCGCGCGTTCAAGCGAAACGCGCAATAGCGAGGATCGCGATTGCAACGACGCGGACCGATCATGGTTCAGCGGCGGTCACTGTTCGCAAACGATGGCTCGCAGAAAACACACTGGACTAAGCTGTGCGCCGGTGTGAGGAAGTTAGCCTCAACAGGTGGGCAATGTAGTGGATTTTTTAGACAAGCAAATCGCACCACCCAGCAACTGGGAGACGTTCGAAGAACTCTGCCGCGCCTTATTTGCAGCTGTCTTCAAAAACCCCCTCGCTTCGAAAAACGGTCGCCGGGGACAGCCCCAGCATGGTGTTGACGTCTTTGTCGAGCTCTTGGATCAGCCCGGTAGCTGGGTTGGCGTTCAGTGCAAGGGCAAGGATCTCGGATACGGATCCAAAGCCACCAAGGCCGAGTTTGATGCGGAGCTTGTTAAGGCTGGCAATTTTCAGCCGGACCTATCCCGTTGGATTTTTGTCACCACCGCGCCTGACGACGCCAAACTTCAGGAACATGCGCGAAAGACAAGCACGGCGCGGGTTGCTGTTGGGCAGTTCCCGGTGGAAGTCCTGGGATGGGGTTCGCTGCTGGCGCTTATCGCGCAGCACCACCCTGTCATCCGGCAATTCTACCCTGAGCAGGCCCCGGCGGCACAGGATGACCTCGCGCGGGTCGCGACGGCCGGGGACGCCGCGCTAGCCAGCATCGACGACACGCTCCGGCTTGGCTCAACCGAGATTACCATAGAACGGCCCGAGACCTGGAGACGCGCGAGTGAGGCCTTTGCCGAGGAACGCGTTGTCCGGCTGACGGGCGACGGCGGCACGGGCAAGTCCGCGATCCTGAAGCGTCTCGCGCAGGCCTTCGATGGGCCGCGTATCGTGCTCAAGGACAATCGCGTGTCCGCGACCAGCCTCGTCCAGCATTGCTCGCAACTCGGCGTCGATAGCGACCCGGCGGAATTGATCGATCTGGCCAGTAGCGATGGCGAGGCATTGTGCGTGATCGACGGCGCCGATCGCTTGCTGATGGCGGCCGGACGCGGGGTCGTCCTCGATCTCTTCCGCGCAATTGCAGGCTCTCAAAACCGCGACCGCTGGCGGATCGTTACCAGCGCCCGCTCTTACCAGGATCGGGACTTGGTCGCGGACGCGCTCGTCGAAGCCGGGATCACCGAAACGGGAACCCCGGTCGCCGTCGAAGGCATCACCGATGCTGATACCAAACTGCTGGCCCAAGCGTTTCCAAGCTTTGCACCGCTATTGGCGCGTCGCGACCTGGGCCGCCAGAACCGTTCGCTGTTCCTGATCCGGGAACTGCTCAAGCGGGGGACACCGCCGGCCGAGACATGGACCGAGCTCGACATCGCCGACGCCTGGGCGTCTGGGGAGGCGCGGCGAAGCAGGGCGCTGGCCGAAATCGGAGCGGCGCTCGTGTCGGTGCCAGTCCGGCTCCCCGGCCGATCCGAGATAGATCCGGACGGGCTGCAGGCGCTGATCGACGAAGGTACCGTCCTTCAGCTCCCGAACCGCGATGCGTTTCGCCTGGTCCATGACGTGCACGAGGACTGGCTGCTCGCCCGGCACCTCAATGCCCGGCGCAGCGAACTCCCGGCAATCCTTGCCGCCGCCGATCAACCGCTCTGGTGGCTCCGGGCCGTCAGGTTGAGCGCCCAGCTGCTCCTGGAGACGGGTGACGTCGCAGGATGGCGGGAAATGCTCGCCAATCTAGACGCCGCAGAAGGGCTGGACCCGGCCTGGGCTCGCGCGGTGCTCGCGGCACCACTCTATTCGGAACGCTCCGACGAGATATTGGCGCGCCTGTCCGAGAACCTCCTCTCCGACAAGGCCAGCCTGTTGTTGCGCGTGCTCGACACGCTGATCGTCTTCGAAACGCGCCTCGACGAACGGATGTTTGCTCTGCTCGCGGACCGGGATGAAGAGACCCGCTACACCATGGCGGCCTATTGGCGGCAGCCCCACTACCCGAGCTGGGTTCCGTTCCTGAGGTGGTCGCTACCGCATTGGCGGGAATGGCCAGGAAAGCTTGTGCCGCGGCTCTCGGAGGTCGCAGCGATATTCGCGCGGGCCACGGCGAATATTCCCAATGGCTTCTCCGAAAGCCTCGCCAAGATCGTGCACGAATGGCTGATCGAGATCGAGGACGCCTGCTACGTCGAGACGTTTGACGATCGCCGAGAGCCGTTCGGGGTAAAGCTTGACCACTATCGTGGCTGGGAGAAGGTCGAAGACCGCCTCCGCGAGGTGCTCGTCGCATGCGTGGAGTCCTCGCCCTCGACGGTTAATGCCTATCTGCGACGCCTCACGACCGGAAAGAGTCTCGGACGCCCGCGAACGGATATCATCGAGTCGCATGGCAGAGTTCCGGCAAAGCTCCCGCAGGCATGGACCGACCTTTGCCTGCGCCAGTTCCTCCCCCGCCGGCGCCGCGCGCGCCGCGATGGCCCGTTCGGCGGGGAGCTGTTCCAATGGCATGATTATGAGCGCGCTGGTCTCGGCAGCGACCAGGGCATGTCGCCCTCCTCAGCCTTGCGGGCCGGCCTCGATCAATTGTTCGAAGCGGATTCGGCACAGGCGCTTCGCCTGTTCCATGCGCTCGAGCGGCGTGCGAGCGTGCATTGGCGGTGGCGTTCCAAATGTTACGATAGGAGGCGACCCCGGCCCCTTGTCATCGACCTGGGCCACCGCAAGGTCACGCTGTGGGGCGACGATCCGGTCTATCGATGGTCGCGCGGCATTCTCGGATCGAACGTTCTGGGATCGGTCTATCTCGCGCTCGACGACTGGCTTGGCCGTCAGGCCGAAGTCGGCCGCTCCGTTGCCGAGCTGATCGATCTAGTGCTCCAGGACCAGGGCCTTGTCGCCACCGCAGCGCCCCTGATCGCGATCGTGACCGAGCAAGTGAACACGGCGGGCGCCATCGACTCCGCGGGCGCCTTCCTCGCACTGCCCCGCCTTTGGGAATATGACATCCACCGGCACATCGACGATCAAGGGGGAGCGCATCGGATCGGTGTCTTCTCGGCCGAGAATATCCATTTTCAGGCGAACGAGCGCAATCATCAGCGCCACATGAAGCGCAGTCCGCTCCACCATGCTCTGCTTCTGCCGTTCCGGCTGATGGCCGGCGGCGAGGTGCGCCAGCGCTTCGATGCCGCGCGGCTCGCCTGGACCGCAGATGATCTCGCCAGCTTCGAGGACGAGTTGGATAACCAGGCGCTCGTGTCGGAGCGGACCGCGCAAATCGAACGATTCCGGTCGGATGGCGATCCCGGGCAACTCGTCTTCGAAGAAGCCGAGCAAGGTGTGAAGGTCAGCATCTCCCCACCCGAGGAAGCGCTGCCCGAGATGGAAGCGATGGGCACGGCCAACCGCTTGCTCGGCGAGGCCACCGCGCTTGCGAACTGGATCCGCGCCACCCGCGAACAGCGAAGCCTCTCGCAGGCCATACCCATTGCCGACGCGATCGAGCGCGCAACCCAACTCGCCGCCGCGCTCGAGGATGCCGATAATGCTCATCTGGATCTTGCGCGCAGGTTTGGCGCCGCCGCCATCGTCGGCACGGCAGCAGTTGCTGCAAGGCATTTGAGCGAAGCAGAACTGGCCACCCGTCGCGCCTGGATCGAACACTGGCTTTTGCTCGGAGCATCGGGGGGCGAGCGTGAGGATGTCGACGACTATGCGATATTGTTCGACGACTTTCAGGTCTTGGCCGCATGGGGCTTGGCAAGCCTGGCGAGCCGAGGGCCTGCGAACGCGACCATCGACGTCCAAGTCACTTTCCTTGCACTGCACCGCGTGCACGCGATCGCCCAAGGGGCTCTTGAAGGACTGCAATGGTCGCTGCGCCCCGATTTCGTGCGGGCGCTGCACATCGCCGCGCTCGACACCTGCGTCGTCAATATAGGCTGGTGGTGGCGCGGCGACCGGCAGCGCGACAAGGCGAAGCTCCAAAATGCCCGGGAGCGCAGGCGAGCGATGCGCTGGGCGCTTGGTTCTCACGGGGTTCGCGCGCCACTGCTGCCTCCCGCCCCCGATAGCTGGAAATGGGTCTGGACCGGCAAATGGCCGCGCCCGCTGCAACGGCTCTATATGCCGGCCAAACGCGTCCTCAGTTGGGGCCGAGCGCTGGCGCTGACCAAGGGCCTCGACTGGGCCCGCCTCACCGATGGCGGCAAGTACCACGCGCTATTTTCGACCTATTTGACCAAGCTTGTCGAATGGACACGCGCCTATTCGGAGGACACCGATCGGCACGATCGCCAGTTTCCCTATGAATGGGGTCACGGGCTCGCCAAGGAACTGGGCCGGTTCACGGTCGCCCATGGGGGCGGGGATGAATGGACGGCGTTGATCGCATTTTCCCGTCACGACCGGCCCGAAGATCTGGTCGGCGAGTATCTCGAAGGTGCGATGGCATCCCTCGTGGAAAGCGGCGAACGGCCTGACGCCGGCTTCTGGTCAAGCTGGCAGCCTGCCGCGGACTGGATGCTAGAGCACGCGATTCCAAAGCGTCGCGGTCGGTACGATCACCTGTCGCATGGCGCCGGGGCGGCGGGTTTCGTCGGGCCTTACTACACACCATTGCCCCCGGACTGGCCCCATCTGGAGGATGTGCTCGGCGCGGTCGATCGCTGGGTGCGCGCGACCGCGCATCTGCCGGCGGGCGCCTATTCGGTGATCCAGATCGTCGAACGCATGAGCCCCGACCAGCGGGTGCGCTGGTTCCTGCCATGGCTGGCGCATTGGACCCAGCTCCACGGGCCCGATGAAAGCTTCTGGTCCTATAACGGGTTGGCGAACAAGGCGGCCGTCTTGCTCAAGCCTCTTTCCGACTCGAGTAATGATGTACGCACCAGTGGGCGCGCGGTCCTCGCCATTCTAGCAGACTCCGGATCGACCGCAGCCAGAGAAGTGGTAGCGGCGTTTGCTACACGGCGAGATTAGACCCATCTCAGACCACTCCGGCGGCAGCTTTTGGGATCAAGATCAGCTCATTGAACGGCAACTCTTGAGGCGCGTTGCTGACGCTGCCGCCGATCGTCGTAAACGTCATCTGTGGACGCCCCTTTGGATGCAAGCGGTAAATCGGGGTGTGTTGGCACGTAGTCGGATGCTGTCATCTGTCCGGCCTCGATGAGCAGCGCCATAGCTGCGGGCCAGTATGGGAGTTCGCGGAC
>Ga0180220_1002054_pt1 | contig 13625 bp, 24 predicted proteins | sample eDN5th37CBELigBY_FD_151335 | JGI IMG/M metagenome (GOLD analysis project Ga0180220, IMG submission 151335) | Enriched backyard soil microbial communities from Emeryville, California, USA - eDNA 5th pass 37_C BE-Lig BY (version 2) (version 2) | ecosystem: Environmental > Terrestrial > Soil >... | reverse complement strand
TCGCGGCGGCTACGATCCCCTGAAATCCATAGCTGCAGCCATCGCCGAAGGCGTGCGCTGGGCGAAAGAATACATCGATTCGCTGCCTTGATGCGTGCCGGCATCACGCCAAAAGCCCGCATGTACATTGGAGGCGCAACTCGGAATCGAACCGGGGTACACGGATTTGCAATCCGGATATGGAATCCAGCATTCATGCGGGTTTAGATCCTATTTCGTTTCCGCAAACTGGGCAAAATCGGCACTTCGAGACCCGCATAAAATAAGGATCTCCGGCTTTTTGCGGAAATGATTTCAGCGTGTTGGGCTGACTTTTTTGCCCAGTCTGTTGCGGACATAATGCGCCGTCATCTTCTCGGACGTATGCCCGAGCTGATCTTTGGCAGCGGACATGCCGGCCGCGTCCTCTTTGTCGGTCCCAGCCTTAGCGCGCAAGTCCATGAACTTGAACGATTCCGGATCAATGCCCGTTTTCTCCCGCACATCACGAAGCCACGCCGCAACGGTGCGCCGCTGCACCGGCCTGCCATACTGGTTGAGCACCAGATATGTGCTAATGATCTTGTAGCGGCTCCTTCGGGCGCGGATGCGTTGCAGGACCTGAGCCAGCTCCCCGACAACCTCTATGCGCAGCTTCTTGGCGGTCTTGCCCTGCTTGACGTGCAGGTACCCCCCCTTGATATCATGCTCTGTCATGGCGACCGTATCGGCGGGCCGCTGGCCGGTGAGGTAGGCTAAGTCCATAGCGTCCCGTAGCGGCTCGTTGGCCGCGTCCCATACAGTCTTATAAGTCGCATCCTCTACGTATACGTCTCTGCCCGACTCGTCCATGGTTTCCAGCCCAAGGCATGGATTTGTGGCAGCCGTCAACCCCTTGCCGCGGGCATAATTGAATATGTGGCTCAACAGTGCGCGCTCTCGGTTGGCCCGAACGTGACCGCTCTCTTTGGTCACCTTGAGGCCTTTCTGGCGCAGCCATGCGCGCGCTTTGTCTACCCGCCATGTCATGTACTGCCTGATGTGGACCGGCTCGATCTCGTCTAGCAGGCCATCCCCAAAGAACTCGCGAAGGTTCGGCAGTTCCTTCAAGTTATCCGCTTGCGTGCGCACGGCCTTATGGGGCAGCTCATCGATAAGGTATCGGTCGGCGGCGTCATTGAACGTGGCCTGTACTATGGGGGCGTGTTGCTCGAGCTTGGCCCATTCCTGCAGAGCAAGAATATAGTCGCTCCCCAGTGCCTTTTCTTTGCGAGGCTTGCCGCCAGCATCATAGAAATAGTATGTCTTCCCGTTTGGCCTGCGTCGGGCGCGCATCCGCGGCGGCAAATTGGTATTCTTGTACGGCTTGCGGCCCATATCGTCACCTCATTTGCAAGACTTTGGGTTGCCATTTCGGCTTTGGCTGTTCTGCCTGATGGTGGCCCAATAGCGCCTCTGCCACCACAACAGGCTTGCCGCGCGCATTTGGGTAGAATGGGATGCCAACGCGGCGCAAATGCTCGCACTGTAACTGTTCCCTCGTTTTCCCGTCTTTTCCGGTACGTATGCCGGTCAGTTTGGCCAGCTGTTCGTCGTCCAGAAACATATCGTACTCCCGTCAAATCCCCGCCACTCGGGCGGGTATGTTCCATCCCCTGGCCGTGACGGCCAGCACTTCACGGATCCGCTCACTCACGCCAGCCCCGCAGAATCAGCCATAGCAGCCAGCTATCGACTAGGATTAGGGCGAAGATGATCAAGACGGCAAGCGGGGGCAAGGTGTCGAGAAATTCGATTAATTCAGCCATTCCTTTCCTCCATACGTCGCCATTCCTCATCCTCCTGCTCGGTGACGGGTAGGGCGTCCTGCTGCGCGCTCGCGGCAGGCCGTGCGCGCTGATCCGGCTCACTCTCTGCAGGCTGTGCGCCTTGGTAGTGGGCCAATATTGCCGCTGCGATTTCATCAGGCATTTCCGTTTCTGACGCATCGACAAAATCATCCTGGCTCATGGTCCCAACGTTCCACGCATCCCATACTCGATTGCAAACGTATGTAGAGGTGAGGTGTTCGCGCACAATGTCTGCTACATCATCAATGCTCAGCTCCCCCTTCACCGGCTCGGCGGGTTGTGGTTTGGCGAAGCGCCCCAGTGCACACCGCTGTGATACAGTCAACCCCGGCCACGTCGCAGGATCAACATTTTGCATAACGGCTTCCATTGCCGCTATCTCGTCTTGCCGGCCGTAGCTGATCGAATCGGCGGGTTGTGGAGCGGACCTTTGCAGCGTCTCGACTGCCTGCCGGATGATCGCCTTATGTCCGAATGAGACATTCGACCAATCTAAGCTCTCCAACGCTCTCGCCACAGTTTGCGGGTAGTCAGCTTTCGCTGGCTCGGCGGGTTGTGGGGCAATGGGGGCGCGGAATACTTCGACCAGCTCGCACCCGCGCTGCTCCCGGTAAAACCGCCGCTCATCATCTGTGATAGGCTTTTGGCGCAGCGCCACCGTATCCGCAAACAAGCCGATTTGGCCCGACTTATGGAGGGTTAGGGCGGCGAAGGACTCCCCGCGCTGCTGCCCACGGTTGATAAGGGTCAACGCAGTTTCGGCAATGCGCTTGTAGTAGTGCTCGCTTACGACACCCTCAAGGAAGGAGAACGAATCGAACACCTGTTGACGGCTCACAGGCGCCCCGCGCTCAGTCTTAACATTCATGAGGCTTCTCCCTTAGTTTTTGCTCAAGCTCTTTGCGTAGACCGTTTTCAAACACCAAGCGATCCTTTAACCGCTGAAGACTTGCTTCCATACGGGCGAAGTCGGGCCACTCTGGAGCTTGCCCAATTAACCGTTCTCGTTCCACCACCTGCCCGTCTCTGTATCCACGCTCGTAAGACGGACCATCGTAAGCAATGCCATCAACATCACTCGCTGTTACCCAAAGCTTGCAAACAATGTCATCGTTTGGTGAGATTGGCGGTTCGTCCCCGTGCTGCTGGCTTTGGGATTCGCGTAGCCGTTTTTCCAGTGCGTCGATACCCTCCCGCGCATCGGCACCAAATAGATCAATCAGCACTTTTGACCAGTGTGCACTGGACGGAGCGAAGCGCACAGCAGACCGCATGTCGTCTGTAATAATAGGTTCGCGCTGCTGGCGGTCGTGCGCGATGGCTTGGCGGACACGTTCGTCCGCAGCTTCGACCGTGAGTGCGTCGCCGCAATACGCTGGACCCCCGATACTTAGCCGACCTTCTCCGTATTCTGGCAGCGGCGGCAGTTCGATTTGCGCCTCGTCTACAACCGCTGTAGTTTTGGTGTGGGCGATGGCGGCTTGCCATGCTTCCCACAGGTCCGCAGCCATAGGATTAAGCCAAACATGCTGGGATCGCTCTGTGTCGTAGGTGTAGGCCACATCGTGGCCCTTCGATTTCGCCCACGCCTCAAACGCGGCGCGGTCTTTGTCTTGTGTCATATCACTCCCCCTCAACGTGGCGGCGGGCGTGATCGACAGCCGCGTCAAACTCAGCAGCTGTTGGACGCTGCAAGTCTTTGGTGTTGGCCTGCGCATAACCGTCTACAGCTTCGATGAATCCTAGATCATCATCCATCGCTGCTTGTCGCAACGCCCGATACCTTGCAGCATCCTCAGCATCCTGCGACACAGCTTGTTGTGCGGTGGCGGGGTGGGTCACGTACTCCCAATCCAACTCGCTGTCATCACCATCAACAGATGTGATACGGACTTTGAAATTCGGCAGACATGCAGCATGCTGGATATCAATGATGTCTCCGACACGCAGGCCTTGATTGCCTGCTACCTGACATACCAAGTCGTTTAGGTCGCGCTCGCCCATTTCTGGATCATCTGCATCCCAGAAAAGCTCACCGTTCGCAGGCACGGCGAGTTGGCGACGATTCCATGCTGCGATGGCGGATTCTTTGTCATCCCCCGACTGTCCGGCCGTGCAATCTGCGCCACACACAACATGGACAGGGCCGACCCATTGCCCACCGCTGCCTATTTCGTCGGGGGCAATGTGAATATCAGTGTTGCCGCAGAACGGGCAGGGCAGAAGTTCGTTATTGGTTGTCATTTGAATAGCTCCATTTGTCCAGTTCCGAGCGATGCAAGCCGCCGACGATGAGCGGCCCACCGTAGCAGCGTCGCGTGCCACGCCGGATGCATGCGGAATGCTTTGGCCTGCGCAAGAAACACGCGGGCCATGCGTATATGCAGGCTGCGGCTCATGAGTCATCCTCGATGCGGCGACGGGCGATGCCGATGCCGAGCAGGAAAGCCCGCAGCGCCTTCCATTCATGGTTCCGGCATCCACTGTCCACATAGACGCGGAAGCCTTCGCCTTTGGCGTCGGCGAATTCTTGTGCTGATTCCATGGTTATGAAGGTTGCGTAATGCTTCCATTCTTCAAGATAGCCAGTCCGAACATAGCCTTCCGGTTCTTCGCCAGTGCCTTGGTAGTTGGCCTCAAGGGTCTCCGCCTCGTCATCCGCTACACGGAACCCGCTATCTGTATCGAACCAGCCGACTTGATCGGTATAGTCGGTATCGAGTCCCACTATCATGCGGCGTTTCTCTACGGCAAAGATAGGGTCGGCAGTGCAATGCTCGAAATCATCGGCGGCGATGCGGTCGGCCATCAGGCGTATTTCAGCCGGCACGGTCACGGGGTCCGCAGACGCGGCGGGCTGACCCACTTGGGCAACCAGCCGCGCAAACTCCGCCCGCGCAGCATCGTGCCTCGCAATTGAGGAGCCGTCACCGTCACGGATCATGTGGTAATACGCATCTTCACAGAGCTTCAGGGCGCGCATCAGGGGCTCGGCCAGGCCGGTGGCTGGTAGGTTATTGGTTGTCATGGGACTCTTCCTGTTTTTTGATTAGCGTCTTGCCCATCACGCTGATGCGCCGGCGAGCAATTCCCAGCCGCTTGCGGGCCTCTTTTCGCTCCTGAATCAAATGATGTGCCCGCAGGGCGTGCGGGCAGTGTTCGGCCAGATAACCTTCGACATCATCGTCATGGTTGGCGAAATAGGCGTCCATGCGCCCGCACCCGTCGTAATCGCGCTCGATCTCGTAGGCCAGCTTCAGGTACTCGACGTACTCGCCGCCGTGCGCAGTCTGCGCGTCGTAGCTGTTTCCCAGTGCCTGTCCGATGCCTTTGCCTAGGCGGCGCACTTCATCCTGTGCCCGCACCAGATCGATGACGGCCTCCTCAAGTGTTGCCATTCTCTTGCTCCTGTGGGGTGAGGGCGGCGCGGGCGCGCTCAATCGGCTCTTGCGGGAACGACTGCCATCCATCCACGCGCTCGGCCACGTCAGTTATTTCGGAAAGCGCCGCCCACAGCCTGTCCCGCTCTTCCAGCAGGGCGCGGATGGTGGCGGGGTTGGCCGACATTTCCCATTCCCTCGGGTCATATATCTGGCGTTGGACATGCCCATCGTCGTGAAACTCGACATTCGTTAGCGCCGCCCGCAGGTCTGCGTATTTGTCATCAATCATTAGCGCCTCCCAAAATCCGCTCCCCACTAACCCCGCCAGCCCCAATTGCCTCAAGCTGCACATTCATGGCCTTCAATTCGGATTCCAAAATGCAGATGTGGCAGTCTCGCAGCTTCAGGATGTCTAGAAGTTCGCCTCGGTCGCATTCAGCGTAGGGCTTGATGGGGGATGTTGTTTCGTGGGTCATGCGATCAGCTCCAATTGTTTGACGTTTTCCGCTTCGTCCAGATTTCGGCGAGCGAGCGCAAAGTACGACTCCTTGAGCTCGGAGCCGATAAACTTGCGCCCCATCTGCAAGGCCACATATCCTTCGCTGCCGATGCCGGTGAACGGGCTGAAAACCACATCGCCCTCTCGGCTCCAAAGCTGCATGGCCCGCTCAATTACATCCAGTTGCAGGGGCGCGATGTGTCGCTCGTCGTCGGTATCGCGGGCGTTCTGATACTGCAAGGTACGAGTCTGGTTGATATCCATCCAGACGGGGGATGCGTAGCGCTGCCATGTGTCGATATTCGTTGCAGAGTCCGAATCCACGACCCACATCACAGAGCCATTCGATCGCTCAATGGGGCGAAAACCTGCTGGCGGCTTGCTGCCCACGTAGTAGCTGATTTCGCCCTCTATGCGGGCCTCGTTCTCGCCGGGTTTGCGCATGACGACCAGGTAGTCGGCAATGCCCTGGCGCGATAGGCTGGAATCCTTTTTGATCTGCTTGTGAAGCAGTCCCAATGCTTTCGTGCGCTGCATTGCTACGACAGGGTCTTTCCAAATACAGACCTCGGAGTGGTAGATAAATCCAGCATCCCGAAAGGCGCGGATTAGATCGCCCCGGAAGTCCTTGATACCGATAAATCCATCGTTGGCTTTGCTGGTGGGCAGATTCATACAGTGAACCGCCATCAGCCGGCCCGGCTGCAGCACCCGGTACATTTCAGCGATCAAAAAGCCAAAGTGACGGAAGAACTCCGCATCATCTTTGGCATTTCCCATGTCCCGCTCGTCGTTGGAGTAGGTGTACAGCGACGAAAACGGCGGGCTATAAACAATGAAGCCGACAGAATCGGCCTCAAGTTCCCTGGCAACTTCCACGCAATCCGCGTTGTATACGATGTAGTTACGCCCTTGCGCGTAGTCTTTCACCTTCATGGCTCACCTGTATGAATTGCGGGCGCGGCGCTATGATCTTTGGCGCGTATGCCCTGAGTTCGTTTTTGGCCTTGTCAAATCCGACAAAAAATGAGGATGCGATCTTCGCCATTTCGGCCATCATTTCGTCGGCTTGAATCTGTTTGCGCCTGATGTTTTCCACGACCGCGCCCTCTGTATCGGCAGTGATGACCCAGGCCGTTACGTCCCGCCGCTGGCCTTGTCGCCAGCACCTGCGTATGGCCTGGTAATACTGCTCGAATGAGTCGGACAGCCCGACAAAAACCATCTGATTGCAGTGCTGCCAGTTCATCCCCCACCCGGCGATCTTGGGCTTACTGATAAGTATGCGATGGGCGCCCTCGGTGAATCCGGCCATGCGTGCGGTCTTATCGTCATCCTTGTCCGAGCCGGAAACCTGTACCGCGCCCGGTATCAAGCGCTCCAGTAGGTCGCCCTCGTCGTTCAGTCCACACCAAACAAGGACCGGGCCATCCAGGCCGCTCACGATCTGCGCAGCTTTCTCGCAGCGGGCTTGCAGCGTTTCGCGCCTAGCCTGCAGTCGCTCGGAAAGTGACTGCGCCACAGAGGCGAATAGGCCATCGGTTGGCGCGGTTTCGATTTCAACCTGACGCACGTCCAGCGCGGGCAGGGCGGGCAACGGCGCGAAACCATAATCGGATGGGTCGCGCATAATGACTGACCAGGTAGCCAGCCATTCGAAGAACTTCTGCCGGCCGTGCCCTTTGAGCCGCCATTTGGCCGTGTCGCCACCATCATGGATAAAGAACGTGGCGAGCATTTCGACCTGCGTCATAATTCCCAGGAATTCGGCCTGCGTGCCAAGTTCCATAAAATCGTTTGGGGCCGGTGTGGCGGTCGCAGACAGCCGGTAGGGGATAACTGATCCGCCATCGGTCAACTGCTGGCGGATCTTTCCCTGCATCCCCTTCATGATGCTGGACTCGTCTAGCACGATTCCGGCAAAGCGGCCGAAGTCGATCTTGTGCAGGTTCTCGTAGTTCGTGATGCAGATACGATCTTCCACATCATCCATGCTTCGGATGATCTTCGTGTCGTAGCCAAACTGGCGAGCCTCACGGTTTATCTGGTGGCCGACAGCAAGCGGGGCAAGATGCAGCACCGGCCCTTGCGTGTGCCGGACGACAGCGCGGCCAAACTCCAATTCATCCAGCGTTTTCCCCAGGCCGGTGTCCTTGAAGATCGCCGCCTTTCCGCGCGCCAGCGCCCATTCCACCGTCGCTCTTTGGTAGTCCCGCAGCGGCGAATCGTCGGGGCACTTGTATGAAAACCCGGACTCAGGCTGACGGAAATGCTTGTCGCTGATAAATGCCTCGTAGTCCGAGCTCATGCGAATTCAACCGCCCCAGCTTCTTAGGCCGGGGCGCCTCATGGTGGTGGGGAAGGGGTCAAATGCAGCGCCAAGCCGCTCCGTGGCCGGCACGCATGAACGGGATATCGTCATCGAGGTCAGCCACGCTAGCGGCCGGGCTGGCTTGCGGCGCTGCCGGTCGGCCCTGATGCGTTTGCCGCTGGGGTGGCGCGGCACGTTGCTGTTGGCCGCCATCATCATCCTTGCCGCCCAGCATTTGCATTTGATCGAGGACAATCTCGGTGCTGTAGCGGTCTTGGCCGGTATCCTTATCTTGGTACTTTCTTGTTTTGAGCTTGCCTTGTATCCAGACCTGAGACCCAGATTTAAGATATTCGGCGCAAATCTCGCCAAGCTTACGGTAGGCAACGGCACGCACCCATTCTGTGGACTCCCGTTTTTCCCCCGAGTTTTTATCCTTCCAAGACTCGTTCACGGCCACGGAAAAGGAACAAATGCAATCTCCCTGCGGGGAGTATCTAGCTTCCGGCTGCCTGCCGACATTACCGATGAATTGACACTGATTGAGTGATGCCATTGGACTTTCCTTTTGGGGTGTTGAGGGCCTTAACTACGCCCCATCTTTCGATTCGCTCAGCAAGAGACGCTTGATCCATGGCTAACGACTTCGCCCAGTCCGTTAGGCACATTTCTTGACCGTTGTGCGAGATGACGCGGTTGGTGGACTTGTTGCGAGTTTGAATATGACGGCTAGCCCACCTACAGTTTCCAGGCTCATAGTCTGCGTCGTTATTTATGCGATCTATCGACATCCCGGGCGGGCATGCTCCCATGTCCGCATAGAAGGCTTGGAAGGACTCCCAGCGGGCGCAGACCCTAATTCCTCTACCGCCATATCGTTGGTACATCAGCATTTTGGGGTTTCTGCAACGATTCAGCATCGCTTGCCATATTCGATAGGTCCGCGTACTTGACATGCCGTGAGTGAGGTTTCTCTTTGTAGTCAATCTCTTTGCGCTGCACCCACATGAAGTCGAATTGCCTTGGGTTAAAGCAGATCCGAATACGGAGACCTCTGTACCGCAGTCGCAGAGGCAAATCCATTTTGTTTTTTTGCCCCCGCTTGGTGGAATGTGCAGACGATCGAACGCGATCACAGTCAATCTACCAAATTGCTTCCCAAGTAAATCCAGTCGGTTATGTGCTGCCATTTATGCGGCCTCCAAAATTTGGGGTTGATGGGTGCGGTCGAATTCCTCAATTACTTCGGCGTAATACTCTCGAGCCGCCTTGATCTTGGCTATCATCTGCCGCTCCTTTTCGAAGTCACGCTCTATGCGCCACGTTGTCAGGCGAAGGTGCTCGGGAATGTGTGAAACGATGTGCATCTGGATGGGTTCGAAGCCGATAAGGCGCTCCGGCGTATCGACGAGGGCGTAATTGACTTCCCACTCGTCGGCGTCCCAAAGCATCATGTAGCCGCGCATCTGCCACTCGTAGAGCTTTTCTTCGCAATCGATCAGCCAGCCACGAAACGTCTTGGCGGACCATGACGATTTGAGGTCGTGACCTCGCTTGCGTTCGACATCGAACAAGTCGCACTCTCCTGTCAAATACTCGTTGGTGCGCCGCTCTTCATTCTTAACGAGACTCAAGCCGCGGACTCGATTCAGCAGGGCGATGGATTCGGGCTCGACCTCGATTCCCTTCTCCATTTCTTTGCTGGACACTTCGAAGTCGATGCCAAAAATCTCCTGCTGGGCGAGCTCTCTGATATAGGTTTTGGCACCCACAGATAGCGGGCCCTCGCTCTTGCTGCGCGGCTCGGTCATGAGCTTACCAATGGAGGAACAGCGGAATATCAAATCACGCATCTTGCGTCTCCTTCAGTTGTGCGCCGCGCGTCTGGACGGATTTGGCAAACAGCTTGTAGCCGTCTGGGTCACGGGATTCTTGGAATACCTTCACGCCGGCCTTCATCGTGGCATGCAGTTCGTCGCGGGTTTTCGCTTCGGCAGCCTTCGCGCACCACTCATCCCGGACGGATTGCATGTGCTCTTCGCGCTCATCTTCGGCAAGGTGGCGCACCAGCTCCGCATCAAGGTCTTCAAGGTCCTGGCTGAACATATCGGATGCAGCGGTCACGTTCAGCACCATGGCGATCTTGGCGCGCTTGCACGCCATCTTCAGGACCGTGTTGGCGAGGTCCGCCGGCTCGGTGCGTATTTGCTCGACGGTGTAGTGCCCGCCCGTTTTGCGCCCGTATTTCAGGCGGCGCAGGTCTTTCGGCGTATCCTCCCATTCCTTGGTGCAGACCGCCTTGCGCCACTTGTATTTCTCTTCGTCGGTGGATGCTTCGCCCATGCCGGAGCCTAGTGCTACGCCAGTCGCTTGGTGTCGTCCAATGCACTTCACGCGGTAGCGCACGAATCCTGGGCCGGAAAGGTCCTCCACATCGTAATCGTCGGCGATGCGGAATGTCATGCAGAGCACTTCGGCGCCAGGCTTCAATAGCGTGGGCTTGTCTCCGGCGCCCGGGATCGTGCCATAGTGAACATTGGGCTTCATTACCGACCGCATCACTTCTTGTACGGCGATGACGTGGCGCGTGACCTCGGCTACGGAGCTTCGACCCTCTTGTTGCGGCACAATGCTTGCAGCGGGCCGCTCAATGACTTCTGACATTTCTTTTCCTTAGTTTTGTGCGATCCAAACGGCCACGGCCCAGGCAGCCCAAACAACCAGCGCCGCGAATAGGGCGCCGATCCAGCCGCCGGGCGGAATGCGCCCATCGTCTTCATCGGTGGCGAATCTCATGAGCGTGATCCGGTTCCAGATCGTTTTCATACAGCCACCCCGTTCTCTATGCAGCGCAGGCTGGCAATCCGATCTTTCAGCTGCTGGACTTTGCGCAGGTACTCGTCTTGCGCTGCGTCTAGGCGTTTCTCGATACCAGCGATTTCAGCGGCTACTGGGTTGAAGTCAGCAGGAATCTCGAGCTCGATTTCCTGCTTGCAGACCAGCGTGTAATCGCCATGCGCACTAGCGTCAAAGGTGAATATTTGATACATGGGCTCGCCGTTGAGGCTCATGCCACGCGTGTGGATATAAATGGTTGCTTTCATGACGCCTCCGCGATGCTGTTGATTTCGTTGTGCAGGCGTTCGCGCTCTATGGCTGCCTGCTCGTTATTTGGATCTATCAGGGCGGCGATCACGTTGTATAAGTCCTGCGGTTCGCCGCCCATCAGGATGATGTCGGCCCATTGCTCGGCATCGAAGCCGAATGCTGAGCCACCATTACGCAGGCACGCGGCAACGCCGGCGGCGGCGCCGGTTTGGCTGATGTCCATGATTTGCTCCGAAGGGAAGGGGGGCGGGCAGAGCAGCGCACTATCCGTTTAAGTTTCCCGATCCGCGCCTAGGTGCGGGATAGGTTTGCTGTTGCGGACTGCAACTGGTGGCCCATTGAAAGAGGGAGGGTGCATCGGCTAGCATCAAGCAGCTTTCAGCTTTACACGTACTTCGAGGAGATTTCAGATTTGCCCAGGCGCTAACCCTGGGTTCCGCGCACTCTCGCGAAAATCCACGGCTGGCATGGGCTTTCGTGAGAGGCCGGACCGACAATCGCCGGTCCGGCGCCGGAATGCCACCGGCCTGGGCTTGCGCCATCGCTATGTGGGTCCGCCAGATTGCACTTAGCCGCCCTGTTAGGGCCTCGGTCGGTTCCTGCAACTCCCCCGACGGCACACCTCAGGCACGTACAGACTTCATACGCTTGGACCCTTCTCTTGGGTATGGTGTTTGTGCTGGTTACGGTTCCGGCTCCAGCGCGCGGCCTGGACGATTACGAAGCTGCACCGTAGTGGCCAGAGTTGTTCAGCCTACGCCCGGGTGCGTAATAGCTACTCCGGCATACCGGCATCTGCTTCGATTGATCCCCTGATGCCGCTCAAGCTCCGTATTCAGGGGCGGCCCGGAGTGGCGCTGATGGCGCGGGTGGCGATCTCCCGCTTTGACAAGAGTGTCCGACTTTACGGCTCCGCGTGTCAGTCGCGATTGGCTGCCCGTCGCAACCGGGCGTACTGCTTGCCATCAAGGCTGATGGATCCCAATCTATTCGGCAGACTCCCACTGGGCTAGGAGCTGGAAAACGTCGATTAATGACGCTCTGCCTTATTGCTTCCATCACATAGGCGGGCCGGGCGCTACTCCGGCTGTGGACACGTAGAGTGGTGCAAAGAGGCCGGCATCACCGCAACCTTCCGCGCCCAACCTATGCGGTTGCTCAGTCGCGTGTCTGCTTTCCACGCCGCCGCCTATGTGATGGCCCTACCCGCAACCGACGCGGGCAGGGGGAGTGGCCTATGGTTTGGCTGGCCGGGCCGGGTTACTTGATTAGGGCGCGGATGCGGTTAGCGGCACAATTTGCTATCCAAGACTCATGTGCCACCAATTCTTTATTCGCTCGGGTATCGGCGGCCAACTCGACCATCTCACGCAACGCTGCCTCCAACGCCTCCCTCACCCTCGCATCAGCGTAGGCTTCGGCTTGGGTGGTGGTGATGAGCAGGCTTCCGACCTTCGCGCCAGTTCGCTCGCAAATCCGGGTAAGGGTGTCGCCGCTCGCCCAAAACAGCGCGTAGGCGGGCGCGATCACCGCCACCGGCTCGGGCATCGGAACATTGGTCATAGCAAATCCTCCCTGCCAGCCAGCACAAATGCTTCTGGATGAAGCTGCCTGGCTGGGCCGAATAAGTAGCGCCGCCGAACTGTGATATCGAGCGGTCCGATCCAGATGCACAAGGCATTGGCGACTCTCATGGTGCTGAATAAACGGTAGCCGCTGCCGATCCGCTTAAACCACCACCAGCGCCAGTGAATGGATATCAAGTTAGACTTAGGGAGATGGCGCTCCACCTCTTTCGGCGCGTATTTCATGGCTGCTTCTCCATTGCGGCGTCAACGAGAAGATCAAAGGGCGCGCCTGTTTTAAGGTTTGCCATATAGATATCGGAGAACTCACGCAGAGACATGCGGCGAACCTCTCGATAGCGCTCCGCATCCTTCCTCAGCGCCTGTATCTCCGGCGATTGCAGGACGGCTTGCTCGATGGCGCGGGCGAATAAATAGCGCTTGTCGCTGTAGCATTCCTCGATCTGATCGTCTGTCAGTACGGTGCTCATGTCTGGCTCCCTGTTGCTTTGGCGATGGCGGCGACGGCTTCGCCCATAAGCGCGGCCCACTTGTCGGTGTCTCGGCAGTCCGTTTCCAGGGCGTGCAACATTCCGCGGCAGGACTGCAGTAGCTCAGGCGCAGCGGCGATCAGGCGGGCGTTTGCCTCACAGTTCTCGCCCCACACCTCGATTGCATCTTCGTGTACTCCGCTTGCGCACTCTCCGTCTAGAATGCTTATGCCGACGCCGGGAAAGTCGTTGTCCTCAGAGTAGGGGGCGCGGCGGCTGGTGATTTCCCAAGGCCCCGGCGTGTGCTTGTGCTCCATCCTGCTCTCCTATTTGTTGTCGCCCTAGAAGGGCAGCGGATGCTCATGCCGCGTGAAGTCAACGTCTACGCGCTTTGCAACGCCGACCGACTGCAACACAACGAATTCCCGACCGGGGTTTT
>Ga0180220_1002053_pt1 | contig 13629 bp, 13 predicted proteins | sample eDN5th37CBELigBY_FD_151335 | JGI IMG/M metagenome (GOLD analysis project Ga0180220, IMG submission 151335) | Enriched backyard soil microbial communities from Emeryville, California, USA - eDNA 5th pass 37_C BE-Lig BY (version 2) (version 2) | ecosystem: Environmental > Terrestrial > Soil >... | reverse complement strand
CTGCGCGAGGCGCTGAACCTCACCTACCTTTTCATCAGCCACGACCTCGGTGTCGTTCAGCACATCTCGGATCGCATTTTCATCATGTACCTCGGCCGCATCGTCGAGATGGCGCCAACCGAGGAGTTCTTCGCGAAGCCTAATCACCCCTATGCGCAGGCGCTGCTCGCCGAGGTGCCGCGGCTGGGGCTGACGAAGCGCCAGTTCAAGCCGATCCAGGGCGAAATCCCCTCGCCGCTGGACCCGCCCCCTGGCTGTCATTTCCATCCGCGCTGCCCGTTTGCCAGCGCACGCTGCCGGCAAGAGGTGCCGAAGCTGAAGGAGATCGCGCCCGGGCGCTTCTCGGCCTGCCATCTCAACGATGCCAGTTGACGGTGCGCTTTTCCTGACAGCAGCTGATACGCAAATGCAAACCGGCCGCCACCCGCGAAAGTGACGGCCGGCTTCCTAAGATTGCGATTCCGTTTTGATCAGAGCGCGCGCTTGCGCTGCTGGATCATCATGTAGCTGTCGAAGGTATGCTCCGTGATCTGGAACCACAGATAGCCGTCACCGCGGACTTCCTTCATAGCCTCGTAGATCTTCTTGAAGTCCGCGTTCTTCGCAGCGATCTCGTCGTAGGTTTCATTCGTCGCCTTGAAGCAGGCGTCGAGAATGGCTTCTGAGAAGGGCCGCAGCTGTGTCCCGTTCGCCACCAGCCGCTTCAAGGCAGCCGCGTTCATGGCGTCATAGCGGGCCATGGTATAGGTATTCGCCGTATGGGCCGCGGCCTTGATCATGGCCTGGTAGTTCTTCGGCAGCTCGTTCCACTTGTCCAGGTTGATGTACATGTGGATCATGCCGTTGCCTTCCCACCAGCCCGGGTAATAGTAGTACTTAGCAACCTTGTAGAAGCCGAGCTTCTCGTCGTCATACGGCCCGACCCACTCAGTGGCGTCGAGCGTGCCCTTCTCCAGCGCCGGGTAGATGTCGCCGCCGGCGAGCTGCTGGGGAACGACCCCGAGTTTCGAGAGGACAGCGCCGGCGAATCCGGCAATCCGCATTTTAAGACCTTTCAGGTCGTCGACGGAGTTGATCTCCTTGCGGAACCAACCGCCCATCTGCGCGCCCGTGTTGCCGCACGGGAAGCCGATGAAGTTGTACTTCTTGTAGAACTCATTGAAGAGATCGATGCCGCCCCGCTCATACATCCAGACGTCCTGCAGACGCTGGTTGAGGCCGAAGGGCACGGTGGTGCCGAACGCGAACGTCGGGTCCTTGCCCCAGTAATAGTAGGAGCAGGTGTGGGCGATCTCGACGGTGCCGTTGCTGACTGCGTCCGCGGCCTGCAGGCCCGGCACGATCTCGCCCGCGGCGAAGTTCTGGACGATGAACTTGTTGTCGCTCATCTCGGCCAGCACCTTCGAGAACATGTCCGCGCCGGCGAAGAGGGTGTCGAGGGACTTCGGGAAGCTCGATGTGAGACGCCACCTGATCTCGGGTGCCGACTGGGCAACGGCGGGAGCAGCGAGCCCCGCAGCCGCCGCACCGGCTCCGCCAATGCCTGCAGCCTTCAAGAATTTGCGACGATTTACAGTAGACATGCTTGCGACTTCTCCTCGATCGCGAGTTGTTAAGCGGCCTTTATGGCGCGGTCAGAGCCGCTAGGATCCGACCTCGTTAAATACCGTAGAGGATCAAATAGGAGGCGGCCTCGATCATCACGCAGGCGGGCCGGGCAGGGCTCGGCGCTAGCGAGCGAACGGTTTGACCCCACTGCTGGTCAGCGCTGATGATTGGACCGTCGTTACTCAATCCCTTCCTCCCCTTGCGCAGCCCTCCGGCGAGGTCTACCTGCAGAAGCAACTCGTTCGGAGGGCGGTTCGCTTTCATATTCAGATCGCGAGCCAGGTTCTTGGCCTGCCCCATCTTCCGCGAGCGAAGAGGGGGCCTGACGGCGGCGGATCATAATGCGCTCGGCATCGCCCCTCAATGCTTCGCGCTTTAGTCTAAAGCCGCATGCGAGGGTGACCTCGCGACACGCGTCACGCACGCTGGGAAATCGAGTAATGTGGCCGAGCGTAGACGCAGCCAGTCCGGGACGAAGTGGGATGAGAGAATTCGAGATCCGGCCTACACCCGACGATCCGCGCCTCTCGGTGACCGTGTCGGGCATCGATCACGAGGGCAAGCCGATCGAGACGTCCGTCATTACGGAGCGGCCGCTGACGCTCTTCCTCAACGCTCGCGAGATCGTGACGATGATGACCATCGGCGATCATCCCGACCTGCTCGCCGTGGGCTACCTGCTCAATCAGAACATGCTGCGGCCCGACGACGAGATTACGGCCGTTGAGTACGACGAGGATATCGAAACGGTGGTCGTTAGGACGCACCGCCAGACGGACTTCGAAGAAAAGCTCAAGAAGAAGATACAGACTTCCGGGTGCGCCCAGGGGACCATTTTCGGCGACATCATGGAAGAGTTCGACAAGGTGAAGCTCGATCCGAATGCTCGCCTGAAGACCAGCTGGCTTTATCAACTCACCAAGAAAATAAATACCGAGCCGAGCCTTTACCTCAAGGCCGGCGCCATTCACGGCTGCGTGCTCTGCCAAGAGGACAGGCCGCTCATCTATATGGAGGACGTCGGCCGGCACAATGCGGTCGACAAGATCGCCGGCTACATGTTCCTCAACAACATCAAGCCGGACGACAAGATCTTCTACACTACCGGGCGGTTGACCTCGGAGATGGTCATCAAGACCGTCAAGATGGGCATTCCCATTCTGATGTCCCGCTCTGGTTTTACGGCATGGGGTGTCGACCTCGCACGGCGGGCGGGCTTGACCCTGATCGGACGGGCGCGCGGCAAGCGCTTCGTCGCGCTATCGGGCATCGAGCGCATCATCTACGATGCCGACATCTCGCGGGTCGAGGAAGAGGATAAGAAGCACGTCCGCAAGGGTAGCCTCGCCACGGCTGAGGACTGAAGGGAATGCAAGAGCAGTCGGCGAAACTGGTGACGGGTGTGCTCCTGGCCGGTGGGCTGTCGCGACGCATGGGCGGCGGCGACAAGTGCCTGCGCGATCTCGCCGGCAAGCCGATGCTGGCGCATGTGATCGAGCGCCTTAGGCCGCAAGTCGGCGCCATGGTTATCAATGCCAACGGCGACCCGACACGCTTTGCCGATTTTGGACTCGACGTTGTTCCCGACACTGTTGAAGGATTTGCGGGGCCGCTCGCCGGCGTTCTGGCGGGCATGCGGTGGTCAGCAGAGCATGCGCCCAATGCCCGCTGGATCGTGACCGTCTCCACGGACGCGCCGTTCCTGCCGCTCGACCTGACGCAGCGGCTGCTGGAAGCCGCCGGGGGCGCGCCAGAGACAATTGCGCTCGCGGCTTCAGGGGGTGATGTGCATCCCGTGATCGGTTTGTGGCCGGTTTCATTAGCCGATGACCTCGAGGCGCAGCTGAACGCCGGCGTGCGCAAAGTGCTGCACTGGACCGGCCGTCATGCCACCGAGGTGGTCGACTTTCCGTTCCTGACGTTCAACGGGCGCGAAATCGATCCGTTTTTCAACGCAAACACGCCCGAGGAACTGGACGAAGCACGAACTTTGATCGAGAGCGTAAGGCAGTGAAAGCCTCTGCGAGCACACCGATCATCGGGATTGCGGGCTGGAAAAAGTCCGGCAAGACCACGTTGACCGTGCGACTCGTCGAGGAGTTCACGCGCCGCGGGCTCAAGGTCGCGACTGTGAAGCACGCGCACCACGCGTTCCAGATCGACGACGGCGAGACGGACAGCGCCCGGCATCGCCGCGCGGGAGCCAAGCAGGTGGCCATCGTTTCGAGCCGGCGTTGGGCCATCGTCAACGAGCTCGACGGCGCGCCGGAGCCGACCTTTGAGGAGGTGATCTCCAGGCTGGAGCCTTGCGATCTGATCATCGTTGAGGGTTACAAGGCGGCGCCCATTCCGAAGATCGAGCTCCGCCGGAGCCAATCGCTTACTCAACGCCCGCTTGCGCCGGAGGACCCGATGGTGATCGCGATCGCAGCCGATCATCCGGTTGAGGACGCGACCGTGCCTGTGTTTTCGCTCGACGACACGCTAGCGATTGCAGACTTCATCGCGCGAGCGATCGGCCCACTCGTCAGGCGCGAAACAGGGCTTGCGGCAGACGCGATCGCACAGAGCCAGAGCGAGCGATGATGTTTGCTCGTGGCTGTCTGATTGCATTTCTTCTTGTTTTCGGGCCGCACGACGGTTTGGCTCGCGGCAAGGATCCGCGAGTCCCACCCGGCACCGACCCGGGCGGCGTAGCGGTGGCGCTGATCTCTGCGGGAATCGACTACACACTTCCGCAGATCGCGGGGCGCCTGGCTCGCGATGGCGAGGGAGATGTCATCGGATGGGATTTCGTCGACGGGGATGCCTTGCCGTTCGCGCCAGCTGATGGCGAAGGCCCCTCGGGCGCGACAGCGCTAGCGAGCGCAATCCTTGCCGAAGCCCCTGCGGTGCGGCTTGTTCCGGTGCGAGTCGACATGGGTCAGGCCGGCTCAGTTTCGAAAGCCTTGGCTTTCGTAGCGAGGACGCCAGCGCGCGCCGTTCTGTTGACCGCACTCGAACCAAACGGCGATTGGGGGCTATTCCGTCTGGCTGCTCGAGAATTCAAGCAGCTTCTGATCGTTGTGCCTGCCGATCCGGCAGCCGCCGACTTGGATAATGTTTTGCTGATCGAGAGTCCCGACAACGCCGCTGCCGAGTCCGCGGATACGGTGCCTTCGCTGGAACTGGCGAGTGCTGCAAACGCAATCCGCATTGCGGCCGTAGCTGCCGCCGGCGCCCCATCACTCGACGGGGCGGGATTGAAACACGCCGTGCTGGAGCGGCAAGCGGGACAGGAGAAGCGTCAATGAAAGAGCCCAACCGCCAGCAGCGCCGGGCCCAACGTGCGGAAGGTCATCTGGACACGATGGGCTTCCTCAAGGTCGCGGACAAATTCATCGATCTCGCCAATCGCGAAAACCAGCGCGTGAAAGCCACCCAGCTGCACATGGCTTTCCTCTATGCAGCCGCTCGCTACAACGCCTACGTCGCCAAGGTCGTCCTCGACGTCGACAATCACGAGGAGTTCGTGAAGACGATGACGGGCGAATACGCCGAGATGCTGCGTCAGCACTTGGGCGATCCGAGCCTCGCTCCAGAGGAGGAGTAGGCGCGCGCTTTATCCGCCCGTCACACTCATATGGCGCGAAACCGCCGGTCGGCGGGTGCGGCGGTCGATGACGAAGTCGTGGCCCTTCGGTTTGCGGCTGATGGCTTCGTCGATCGCTGAGTTGAGCAAGGCATTGTCACTGCTCGCGCGAAGAGGCGTGCGCAGGTCCGCCGCGTCCTCCTGCCCGAGGCACATATAAAGTGTGCCCGTGCATGTGAGGCGCACCCGATTGCAGCTCTCGCAGAAGTTGTGAGTCATCGGCGTGATGAAGCCGAGGCGCCCGCCCGTCTCGGCCACGCGGACATAGCGCGCCGGCCCGCCGGTGCGGTAGGGAATATCCTCCAGCGTGAAGCGGTCCATCAGGCGTGCGCGTACGATCGACAGCGGCAGGTACTGATCCGTGCGGTCCCCGTCGATGTCGCCGAGCGGCATGGTTTCGATAAGCGTCAAGTCGTAGCCGCGGCCATGGGCGAACTGCAGCAGATCCTCGATTTCGTCCTCGTTGACGCCCTTTAGGGCCACGGCATTGAGCTTGAGCGCCAAGCCGGCTTTCTCGGCAGCAGCAAGTCCCTCCATCACCTGGCTGAAGTCGCCCCAACGCGTGATGGCCTTGAACCGGTCCGGCTTCAACGTATCGAGTGAGACGTTGATGCGCTTCACCCCGCAGGCGGCGAGCTCCGAGGCATATTTGGGCAACTGACTGCCGTTAGTCGTGAGCGTCAGCTCTTCCAGCGCGCCCGTCTCGAGGTGCCGTGAGAGCGCCCGGAATAGCCACATGATGTTCTTGCGCACCAGCGGCTCGCCACCCGTAATTCGAAGCTTGTTCACTCCCTTGGCCACGAAAGCCGAGCAGAGGCGGTCGAGCTCCTCGAGCGTCAGCAGGTCCTTCTTCGGCAGAAAGGTCATGTGCTCGGACATGCAGTAGACGCAGCGAAAATCGCAGCGGTCCGTGACCGAGACCCGCAGATAAGTCACATGGCGGCCGAAGGGGTCGACCATCGAACCAGGCGCCAGGCGAGTCTCGTGCATATCCATCAGGAACCTTGTGAGAAGAACGATGGCCGCTCACGACGGAGGGCGCATCCAACTCAGCTAGCTTATCGCATCGCAGCGCCGGTATCCATCAAGTGCATTTGTCTTGCGATAATTCTATTGCGGCACAAAGACCAGGCACGGCGCAAACTGAACGCGCGTCCGTCAACAACTGGCAAGAACAGACTTGATGAAGATCAGCTCGAGATAAGAGCAGAATGTTCGTGCCGGGATGAACAGCATCATTATTCCCTACAAACTCTATGGGATTTAAGGAGAAACTCGGTTTGTTCCCGACGTTGTGTTCCATCAAAGTATTGCAAAATTTTGCGGCAGATGCATCATGAGCGAGCTAGTGTGGCGGTTCGCTTGGTTGCGCCACCGTTGGGGAGCAATAACGTCGGGAAGGAGACGTTGGGGATGCCGGCTGCGGCACCATCTCGAGAAGCCGTGTCTAACGTGGCATCCGAAGATATTCTGCGGGCACAGGTCTATCGTCTGCTCGCCCGGTTTCTCTCTGCGCCGCCGAAGGAGGCAGATCTCCAGGCAGCGGCAGCTCTCGAGGGTGACGACAGTCCTTTCGGCCGTGCCATCTCCACGTTCGCTCAGATTGCCGCCCGCACCACGCAAGTAAGTGCGGCGGATGAATACCACGTGCTCTTCATTGGGCTCGGTCGTGGCGAGCTTGTCCCCTATGGCTCCTACTACCTCACGGGCTTCCTGCAGGAGAAGCCTCTAGCCAAGCTTCGTCAGGACATGGCGCGGCTGGGCATCGAGCGCGACCCCAATGTGCGTGAGCCGGAAGATCACATTGCATCCCTCGCAGAAATCATGGCCGGCCTGATTGATGGAGCTTTCGGCGAACCGCTTCCGCTCAGTGAGCAGAAGCGGTTTTTCGAGACCCACATCGGTTGCTGGGCGCCTCATTTCTTCCGTGATCTTCAAGAGGCAAAGTCTTCCGTCCTCTATTCGGCGCTGGGCGCAATCGGAAGCGCCTTCCTGGAAATAGAGGAGCGGGCGTTCGACCTCGATTGAGAGAGTGAAGTGTGGTCCGGGGCCTTGCAGGGCTCGCTAAATGGAGATGGAGATGACGAAGAAGGACGAGAAGGCGGTCACCGATCGACGCAGCTTCCTCAAGCTCGCGGGCATCGGCGCAGCAGTGACCGGTGCGGCGGCCGCGACCGGCACCAAGCCGGCGGCAGCGGCTGAGAGCAAGCCTCGCGATGGGCTCTATCGCGAGACTGAGCATGTCCGGCGCTATTACGAGCTCGCCAGGTTCTGAATTCCGCCAAATCGCGGCCGTAACGCCCAGCGCAAGCTGAGCCGACCGCAGTGTGCAAAGGGAGAACACCATGCTGAGAAAAAAGGCGAACGGAGCCGCGGGACGGGCTCGCCTGTCGTCGGCCTTGCGAGTCGAAACGCAAGGCACGGTCGATCGGCGCTCGTTCCTGCGCAACTCTGGCTTGGCCATAGGTGGGCTGGCTACGGCGTCGGCGCTTGTTACGACCCGCGTGCAGAAAGCTGAGGCGCAGACGGCAGCAACGGCCGCAGGCAACGTCGAGATCAGGAAGTCGGTCTGTACGCACTGTTCCGTGGGCTGCACGATCCTCGCCGAAGTGCAGAATGGCGTGTGGGTCGGTCAGGAGCCCGGTTTCGACAGCCCGCTCAATCTCGGCTCGCACTGCGCCAAGGGCGCGTCAGCCCGCGAGCACGCGCACGGCGAGCGGCGCCTGAAGTATCCGATGAAGCTCGTTGCCGGTAAGTGGCAGCGCATCAGCTGGGACCAGGCGATTGACGAGATCGGCGACAAGATGTTGCAGATCCGCGAGACCTCGGGTCCCGACTCGGTATACTTCCTCGGCTCGGCCAAGTTCTCCAACGAGCAGGCCTATCTCTTCCGCAAGTTCTACGCGTTCTGGGGTTCCAACAACGGCGACCACCAGGCCCGTATCTGTCACTCGACCACCGTCGCTGGCGTGGCCCAGACCTGGGGCTACGGCGCGATGACGAACTCCTACAACGACATTCAGAACTCCAAGGCGATCTTCATGATCGGCAGCAACGCAGCCGAGGCGCATCCCGTCTCGGTGCAGTTCCTGCTGAAAGCCAAGGAGCAGAACAACGCGCAGCTGATCGTCTGTGATCCGCGCTTCACGCGCACGGCGGCTCATGCGAACGAGTACGTCCGCTTCCGTCCCGGCACGGACATTCCGCTGATCTGGGGAATCCTCTACCACATCTTCGAGAACGGCTGGGAGGACAAGGAGTTCATCCGCCAGCGCGTCTGGGGCATGGAGTGGGTTCGCGAGGAGGTGAAGAAGTGGACGCCGGAGGAGGTCGAGAACGTCACCGGTGTTCCGGGTTCGCAGCTCCGCCGCGTTGCCCGCACCCTCGCCAGCAATAAGCCTGGCACGCTGATCTGGTGCATGGGATCGACCCAGCACACGGTCGCCAACGCCAACGTGCGTGCTTACTGCATCCTGCAGCTCGCGCTCGGCAACATGGGCGTGGCCGGCGGCGGCGCCAACATCTTCCGCGGACACGACAACGTGCAGGGCGCGACCGACTTCGGTGTCGAGCCGGGCACGCTGCCGGGCTACTACGGCTTGGCGGAAGGCGCATGGAAGCACTGGGCCCGCGTCTGGGATGTGCCGCACGACTACCTGGTAAGCCGCTTTGCCAGCAAGAAGCTCATGGAGTCGGCAGGCATTCCGCTGTCACGCTGGGTGGACGGCGTCCTTGAGGACAAGGCCAACGTCGAGCAGCCCGACCTTCTGAAAGCCGTCTTCTTCTGGGGGCACGCGCCGAACTCGCAGACGCGCGGTCCGGACATGAAGAAGGCGATGGAGAAGCTCGACCTGCTGGTCGTCGTCGATCCGTACCCGACCGCGACCGCCGTCATGCACGATCGCACGGACAACACCTACCTGCTGCCGGCGGCCACGCAGTACGAGACGGTCGGCTCAGTGACGGCCTCGAACCGCTCCTTGCAGTGGCGCGAGAAGGTGTTCGAGCCGTTCTTCGAGGCGAAGGTCGATCACGAGATCATGTACCTGTTCGCCAAGAAGCTCGGCTTCGACAAGGAGATGTTCAAGAACATCAAGGTCGTGAACAACGAGCCTGTGGTCGAGGACATCACGCGCGAATTCAACAGGGGCATGTGGACGATCGGCTATACCGGCCAATCGCCGGAGCGGCTCAAGCTCCACATGGCCAATCAGCACACCTTCGACCGCGTGACCCTCAGGGCCAACGGCGGTCCGTGCGACGGCGACTATTACGGTCTGCCCTGGCCGTGCTGGGGCAATCCCGACATGGAGCTGCCGAACGGCAAGAAGGGCCACCCCGGCACGCCCAACCTGTACGATACCTCTAAGCACGTGCAGGACGGCGGGCTGAACTTCCGTGCGCTGTGGGGCGCCACGGTGAAGGGGCAGTCGGACAAGTACACGCGTAACGACGAGAACCTCGACAACCTGCTCGCGGTCGACAGCTATCCGGTGGGCAACGAGCTCAAGGCCGGCCATCCAGCCGTGTCGCTCGGGCTGCTGAAGAAGCTCGGATGGGACGCGGACCTGACGGCGGAGGAGTTGGAGACCATCAACCGGATCGGCGGCGACAAGGCCGATGCTGTGACGTTCACCACGGATCTTTCCGGTGGTCTGCAGCGAGTGGCGATCAAGCACGGTCTGGCGCCGTTCGGTAACGGCAAGGCGCGTGCGGTCGTCTGGAACTTCCCCGATCCGGTGCCGCTGCACCGCGAGCCGCTCTACACGCCGCGGCGTGATCTGGTGGCCAAGTACCCGACGCACGAGGACCGCAGGCTCAACCGACTTCCGGTGCTGTTCGAGTCGATCCAGAAGAAGGATTTCTCCAAGGAGTATCCTATCGTTCTGACAACGGGCCGTCTGGTCGAGTACGAGGGTGGTGGCGAGGAAACCCGCTCCAACCCATGGCTTGCCGAGCTGCAGCAGAACATGTTCGTCGAGATCCACCCGACGGACGCCAACAATCTCGGCATCAAGAACGGCCAGATGGTCTGGGTCGAGGGGCCCGAAAAGGGCAAGGTCCTCGTGATGGCCATGGTGACGGAGCGGGTCGGCAAGGGCGTCGCCTTCATGCCGTTCCACTTCGCTGGCCACTTCCAGGGCAAGGATCTGCGCTCGAAGTACCCGGCGGGCACGGATCCCTACGTCCTCGGCGAAGCTGCCAACACCGCAACGACCTATGGCTATGACGTCGTCACGCAGATGCAAGAGACGAAGACGACGCTCTGCAAGATCTGGAGGGCCTAACCCATGGCACGCATGAAGTTCCTCTGCGACGCAGAGCGCTGCATCGAGTGCAACGCGTGCGTCACCGCCTGCAAGAACGAGCACGAGGTGCCCTGGGGCATCAACCGGCGGCGTGTCGTCACCATCAACGACGGCAAGCCGGGTGAGCGCTCGATCTCGGTCGCCTGCATGCACTGCTCGGACGCGCCGTGCGCGGCGGTCTGCCCGGTGGACTGCTTCTATCAGACCGAGGAAGGCGTGGTCCTGCACAACAAGGACCTGTGCATCGGCTGCGGCTACTGCTTCTACGCGTGCCCGTTCGGCGCGCCGCAGTACCCGCAGGCGTCCAACTTCGGCTCGCGCGGCAAGATGGACAAGTGCACCTTCTGCGCCGGCGGCCCGGAGACGAACCAGGACGTCATGTTCAAGAAGTACGGCCGTAACCGGCTCGCCGAAGGCAAGCTGCCGCTTTGCGCCGAGATGTGCTCGACCAAGGCGCTGCTCGCCGGCGACGGCGATGTGGTGTCGGACATCTATCGCCAGCGCGTTGTGGCGCGCGGTTTCGGTTCGGGCGCCTGGGGCTGGGGCAAGGCCTACCCTGGCACGCCGGGCTGATCTGAGGGGTGTTGTCTCCGGTTCGTTGATACGGACGACATTGCAACGGGGCGGTCATCGACCGCCCCGTCTTTGGCCTTGCAAATGTGCTTGAATTCGCCTGTGCACCCCTTCTGGGCGAGGCTTGAGCTATGAGAAGGCCTTTCTATGAGAAGGCCTTCATGAGCCCTGACGGGCGGCGACCGGTTGCGCCAGCCTGTCGAAAGGAAATGAGATGCACCGAGGGATAATAACAACTCTGGTCTTGGGGGCGGTGCTTGTGCTGGCCGGCTGCCGCGAGCAGGAGCAGGGCCGGCCGTTGTCATTCGAACCCGGCGTGTACCAGGGTGAGAAGCTTCAGCCATTGAGTGACGACCAACTCCGGGCTTTACAAGACCGCAGCAGGATCATGCGCTAGACTCGCCCTGCGGGACAGGCGCCTCGAGGGAACCGAGAGGACACGAGATGAAACCGTTCTTCCGTGCAATGTGGCCAGTGCGTGCGCTGCGTATGGCGCCGCTCGCCGGCATTGTGGCCGCAGTGCTCATTGCCTCGGCCGTGCCGACAACGGCGCAGCAACCCAACCCCAACGTCCGCCCGCCGGCGGGCGCAGTACAATCCTCGCAGCCCGATGCGCCCAATGCACCCGGTGCGGTTCGGCCCTGGAACTACGATGCCGAAATGTGGCATCAGTTGCGTCAGGGTATCGAGGGCAAGGTCTCGATCCAGGACGGCAAGGCCGGCCGGCTGGTCGACTCCTCCGGTGAGGCCTGGCGCAACTTCCGCAACGGCCCGCTGCCGACCTACGGTGCGTGGCTCCTGGCTGCCACCCTCGGTGTGATCGCGCTGTTCTTCCTGATCCGCGGCCGCATCAAGATCGAGCACGGCTGGGCTGGCCGAACCATCGAGCGGTTCAACAGCCTCGAGCGTATGGGCCATTGGCTGCTGGCCACCTCGTTCATCCTGCTCGCCCTGACCGGCCTCAATATCCTTTACGGACGCTATTGGCTGCTGCCGGTCATCGGCAAGGAGGCCTTTGCCGCCATCACCCTGGCCGGCAAGTTGGTGCACAACTACGTGTCGTTCGCCTTCATGTTCGGGCTGCTTTGGGTGTTCGTCGCCTGGGTTCGGCACAACATCCCACACTGGCGCGATCTGCAGTGGCTCGCGATGGGCGGCGGCATGCTGGTCAAGGGCGTGCACCCGCCGAGCTGGAAGTTCAATGCCGGCCAGAAGATCCTGTTCTGGCTCATTATTCTGGGCGGCATCTCGATCAGCCTGTCCGGCCTGTCGCTGATGTTCCCGTATGAGCTGCCGATGTTCGCGAAGACCTTCAGCGCCATCAACAGCATCTTCGGAACCGACCTTCCGACGGCTCTGAGCGTTAATCAGGAGATGCAATACTCCTCGCTGTGGCACGCGATGATGGCGCTCTTCCTGACGGCGGTGATCCTCGGTCATATCTACATCGGCACGCTGGGTATGCAGGGTGCATTCTCGGCCATGGGATCGGGCCAGGTCGATATCGAATGGGCCAAGCAGCACCACAGCCTTTGGGCCGAGGAGGTGCTCAAGGGTGAAGGCGAGCGCCCTGTGGATACGGGCGAGGTACGGCCGCAACCGGCGGAGTGATGCTCTGTCATGGCTCAGGCGGTTCGGGCGGGGCGATACGCTGCGGACAGGGCTAGTTTCGCTTGCCGCCCACAGCGCGCCGCCCCGCCGACCGGGCCGATCGGGTGCCTGGCGATCCTGCTGCTCATTTTGGCTGGGGCAATTGGCACTGCCGCTGCCCAGGATGCGCGGGCGCTGCCGCCGGGCGGCTCGCCTGCTGCTGGTCAGAAGTCAGCAGACGAACGGCGCGCCGCAGCTGGCAACCTCGTCGGACACGGCGGCCCGATCAAAGCGGTGCGCATCGATACCGCTTCAAACCGTGTCCTAACGGGGTCATTCGACTACGCCATGATGGCGTGGGACATCTCAGGCGAGCAGCCCCGGCAGCTCGCACGGTTCGAGGACCACGACGGTGCGGTGAATGCGGTGGCCTTCGTCCCTGGCACCAGCCGGGTGCTTTCGGCCGGCGACGATGGCACCGTCTCCATTTGGGACATCTCGACGGGTGCGCTCGTGCATCGCTTCAGCGGTCACCAGGGCAAGATCGTCGGACTGGCGGTGACGGGTGACGGCCACTGGGCTGCATCTGCCAGTTGGGACCACACGGCCCGGCTGTGGGATTTGGAACAGCTCGCGCCTGGCCCCGTTCTGAGGGGCCACGCGGGCCCGGTCAATGCCGTCGCCTTCTCCGCAGATGGGAGCCGGGTTTACACTGCGAGCTACGACGGCAGCATCGGCGTCTTCCGCCGCGAGGACGGCAGCTTCGAGCGGCCAGTCTATCGGCACGGCTGGGGCATCAACGTTCTTGAGCGGCTTCCCGATAGCGAGCGGCTCGTTTTCGGCGCGATCAACGGAGCGGCCGGTGTGATTGATCCCGGCAACGGCAAGGTCGTCGTGCAGCTCAAGCAGCACGAGCGG
>Ga0180220_1002052_pt1 | contig 13633 bp, 9 predicted proteins | sample eDN5th37CBELigBY_FD_151335 | JGI IMG/M metagenome (GOLD analysis project Ga0180220, IMG submission 151335) | Enriched backyard soil microbial communities from Emeryville, California, USA - eDNA 5th pass 37_C BE-Lig BY (version 2) (version 2) | ecosystem: Environmental > Terrestrial > Soil >... | reverse complement strand
CCGTAATCGGTGATGTTCTTGACCAGACCGTCGATGACCTGGCCCTCTTCGAGGCGGGCCACGATGTCGGCGCGCTGCTCCGCACGCGTCTCTTCCAGAACCGAGCGGCGCGACACGACGATGTTGCCGCGGCGGCGATCCATCTTCAGGATCTGGAACTGCTGGGGCTGATGCATCAGCGGGCCGATGTCGCGCACGGGGCGGATATCGACCTGCGAACCCGGAAGGAAGGCCACGGCGCCGTCGAGGTCGACGGTGAAGCCGCCCTTCACCTTGTTGAAGATGACGCCCGTCACCTTCTCGTTCTTCTCGAACTGCTTCTCGAGGCGCGTCCAGCTCTCCTCGCGGCGTGCCTTGTCACGCGACAGCACGGCTTCACCGAGCGCATTCTCGACGCGCTCCAGGTAAACCTCGACCTCGTCACCCACCTTGAGGTCGGCCGACTTGCCGGCCACCGCGAACTCACGCAGCGCGACACGGCCTTCCGTCTTCAGACCGACGTCGATGACCGCGAGGTCCTTCTCGATACCGACGATGCGGCCCTTGACGACGCTGCCTTCGAACAGGTCCTCCTTGGCGAGGCTTTCTGCGAGCAGCGCGGCGAATTCGTCGCGCGAGGGGTTGAGTTCTTTGGACAAGGCTTCCGGCATACGTGCATAGCTCCTTGATATATTCGGATAGGGCGCCGCGCGGGCACCCGGATGTCAGATACGGCCGGTGCCTTCCGCTGCGGCACGCGCTAGCGGACAGTCCCCTGCCGACGGTGTGTATGATGTTTCGGTCCGCTGTGATGGGCTGCGCGCCCTGCCAACGCGAATTGGATGCCCGTTTCAGGCATCCTGCTGGCCGACCTTCCTCTTGATCAATCCGACAGCGGCGTCGAATGCCGCCTCTATATCCAAGTCCGAAGTATCGAGCAAGTCGGCGTCGGGCGCCGGCCGCATCGGGGCGCTGTTCCGGGAGGCATCCCGTTCGTCCCGGCGCTGAATATCGCGCAGAATGGCCTCATAGGTGACATCTTCGGCCCGCGCGAGGCATTCGAGGTGCCGCCGCTTGGCCCGCACTTCCGCCCGGGCGGTCACGAAAATCTTGGCATCCGCGTCGGGGCAGACGACGGTCCCGATGTCCCGCCCGTCGAGCACCGCGCCCCCCGGCTGGGCTGCGAAGGCCCGCTGATAGGCCAGAAGCGCCCTCCGCACCTCGGGAATACGGGCGACGATCGAGGCGAGGTCACCCGCCTGGGGCGTGCGCAGGGCAGGGTCCGCGAGCCCGGCGAGATCGAGCCTGCGCGCCGCCGCCAACGCCGCCCACGGGTCGCACGGCTTGAAGCCGCTGGCGACGACATCCCGCGCCACCGCCCGGTAGAGCAGCCCGGTATCGAGGCACGGCAAGCCCCATAGGTCGGCAATGCGACGGGCCAGCGTACCTTTTCCGGAAGCCGCCGGACCGTCGATGGCGATGATCATGCCCCGCGCCCCGCGCCCGAATAGCTGGCCCCAATGCTCTCCATGAGCGGCAGGAACTCCGGAAAGCTCGTCGCCACCATGGTGACGTCATCGACGGTCACCGGCTCGCGACTGGCAAGCCCCATGGTGAGGAACGACATCGCCATGCGGTGATCGAGGTGCGTCTCGACGACACCGCCGCCGCGCACACCGTTCCCGCCCGTAACCGTCAGCGTGTCGCCCTCCGCCACCGCGTCGACGCCGTTGGCAACGAGCCCCGCCACCGTCGCGGCGAGCCGGTCGCTCTCCTTCACCTTCAGCTCCGCGAGACCGTCCATGCGCGTCGCTCCGCCGGCGAACGCCGCGACCACCGCCAGGATCGGATATTCGTCGATCATGCTCGGCGCCCGCTCCGGCGGAACGTTCACACCCTTCAGCGGCACATGGCGCACGTGGATGTCGGCGACGGGCTCTCCGCATTCCTCCCGTTCGTTCGCGAACGTGATATCGGCGCCCATCTCGCGCAGCGTTTCATAAAAGCCAATGCGCGTGGGGTTCATCAGCACGCCCTCGAGCGTGAGGTCCGAGCCGGGAACGATCGCGGCAGCGGCGACGAGAAACGCCGCCGAGCTCGGATCGGCGGGCACCGTGAGGTCGCGCCCGGAAAGCTCCGCTTCACCCTTCACCGCGATATGTCGCTTGCCATCCTTTTCGCTCACCGAAAGCTCGGCGCCGAAATAGCGCAGCATGCGCTCGGTGTGATCCCGCGTCGGCTCGGTCTCGACGACCGTCGTGGTGCCGGCAGCATGCAATCCCGCCAGCAGCACGGCGCTCTTCACCTGCGCCGACGGCACGGGGAGCGCATAGGTGATCGGCACCAGGTTTGCCGATCCGCGCGCAACGAGCGGCAGCCGGTCGCGGCCGTCCTCGACCTCGAGGCCCATCTGCAGAAGCGGGCCGAGCACGCGCCCCATGGGCCGGCGGCTGAGCGAGGCATCGCCGACAAGGTGCGTGGTAATGTCGTTGCCGGCGATAATCCCGAGCATCAGGCGCACGCCCGTGCCCGAGTTGCCGAAATCGAGCGGTCCGTCGGGTGAACGCAGGCCCCCGGTCCCGCGGCCCAGCACCCGCCATTCGCCGCCCGCCCGTTCGATCGGTGCGCCCATGGCTTCGAGCGCCCGGGCGCTGTTGACCACGTCCTCCGATTCGAGAAGTCCCGTAATACGGGTCGTGCCGGTCGCCACCGCCCCCAGCATCAGCGCCCGGTGCGAGATCGACTTGTCGCCCGGAACCCGCACCCGGCCTTTGAGGGCCCCGGCGGGGTGTGCGGTGAGAGGGCGTGGGGCGGCGACAGTGTGGGATGACACGGCAGGCGGGGCTCCGCAGCAGGCATGGGGACCAGCCAGCGATAGACCCGACCGCTCAGCCCCTGTCAACGGCGCCGCAACGCCCGGACCCGATTGCTTTTGACAAGCGGTGGGGCCTGTGGCAGATCGCGAAAAAACCCCCCACAAAAAGGTTGGCTCCAATGGCGACCAATAAAGACCGCGGGACCAAGCGCACCTGCCAGAACAGCGAGTGCGGCGCCCGGTTCTACGACCTCAACCGCGATCCCATCGTCTGCCCGATCTGCAGCTCCAAATATATGATCGCCCACTCGCCGGCTTCGGCAAGCGTAGTTGCTGAGGATAAGGCGCCGCGCAAGCCGAAGAAGGCGGAGTTCGAGCCCGCCGCCGAGGCCGAGGCCGACGATCTGGTGGACGTCGAGACGGACGACGAGGCCGACGCCGCCACCGATGACGCGGACGAGACCTTCCTCGAGGAGGAAGAGGACGACGGCAATGTTTCCGACTTCGTCGGGGGCGCTGTGGAAGGCGAGGAGGAGCGCTGACGGCGCACGCCGCCGCCGCTCTAAATACCTGCTCACGCCGCGCAATTCTGTCTCGCGTGGGCAGGGTCAACTTGGGTCTTGCAGTTTTGTGGCGAAGGCCCTAGAGAGGCGCACTCAATCGGCGTCCGCAGCGGCGCCGGTCGAATTCCCAAGGTAAGGGGCCATAGCTCAGCTGGGAGAGCGCTTGCATGGCATGCAAGAGGTCAGCGGTTCGATCCCGCTTGGCTCCACCAATTTTCCCCTCCGCATAATCCGTCGCATCGGCGCATCGCGCGATGATCGCGCTCGCCTTGAGAGCTGGGCGACGGCGGCGACACCTCCGATCATCAAATCAAAACGCACCGATGCTGCATTGACGACCCGCGCGTCGATCGCGGACGGACAGCGATCGATTTCTTACGCCGAACGGGCCTGCATAAACGCTATGCCGCCCGGCGCGTGGCATCCCGCACACCGGGCGGCATAAAGCCGGTCGGCCCCGTCGATTCAACCCGTGTCGAATTAATACGAGATCGAGACCGGCGATTTCGGCGAGGGACGCACGCCGACGCCACCCGCCAGCAGCGCCACACCGGTATAGGGTTCGGCCCGCAACAGGTGGCTGGCGTACGCGTGTTCGATTGCGCCTCGCCCGCGGCGCCTCGCATGCGCGGCACGCGAAGTCCGCGGGAATGCCCGCGTCCGGCGGACGATACGCGCCCGCCGGGTTTCCCGTTGCAGCGCGTACGCCATCGCGAGCCGCTCGGCGCCCATGATCGTTAGAGCGACGAACAACCCGGCCATGGCTCCCGGCAGACCGGCAAGGCCGGCACCGACGATCACGCCTGCGAAGACATTGAGAATAGGTACGAGCATCATCCCGGCAAGGATGATGGTAGCGATCATATCCAGCAGCATCTCTTCCCCCGATGCAGCTACTTTCCCTAAGCGAGAAGGATGGTGCCGTGCACCTTCGACGTCACCGCGGCGAGTAAGTGGCGATGTCGTGGCAGAAGGGATGCATGCGCAAATGCATTCCATGCGATGTGGTTTGCCTCGGCGCGCTGCGCGCACAGCAGGATACCGGCGCGTAGCGAATATATGCGCGCGACGATCGCGCACCGGCAGCCGGCGAGCATCGGATGGGCGATCTAACGACTGCAATGGCTGCGAGCGAAAAGGACGCCCCGGCCCGATTCGGCGCTCGGCCGAGGCGCCCACGGCTGTGGGGTGAGGTCTCCCGCACCCTGCCGATCCCTGGCGGTTGTCCCGGCATCGCGCCCGGCACCGCATCGCAACCCGTATAGACAGGGTGTCGCATAAGTTCTAATCGTATATTGTGCGCCATCGGATCAGAGTTTCTTATGCCACCGCATGTGACGCTCAAGCAGCTCCGGTATTTCGATGCCCTCGCCCGCGAGCAGCACTTCGGGCGCGCCGCCGAAACGTGCGCCGTCACCCAGCCGGCCCTCTCCATGCAAATCAGCGAGCTCGAGCAGCAGCTCGGCCTCGTTCTCGTCGAGCGCACCCGTTCCGGCGTGCTCCTCTCCGACAAGGGCCGCGAGATCGCAGCGCGAGCGGCGCGCATTCTCGGCGACGTGCACGAGATGATCGAATATGCCCGGCACTGCAAGGACGTGCTCTCGGGCTCCCTGCGCCTCGGCGTCATTCCCTCCATCGCGCCCTACATGCTGCCGCCGCTGTTGCCGCTGCTGCGGGAAGGCTATCCGAACCTCGAATTGCACGTGCGCGAGACGCAAACGCTGCTCCTCACGCAGGAGCTGATCGAGGGCAAGCTCGACGTGCTGCTGCTCGCGCTGCCCATTATGCAGCCGGAAATCGAGACGATGGCATTGTTCGACGACCGGTTCCTGCTGGCGCTGCCGCAGTCACGCCGGCTGTCGAGCCGCGTGCGAGCGACGAAGGATCTCATCGAGCACGAACGCCTTCTGCTGCTCGAGGAGGGCCATTGCCTGCGCGAGCAGGCGCTCACCTATTGCAGCCTGCAGCAGGTCTCGACCGTCAACACGTTCGGGGTATCGAGCCTCTCGACCATCGTCGAAATGGTCGCCGCCGGCTACGGCATCACGCTCCTCCCCGAGATGTGCCTCAACGTGGAGGTGCGCGGACGCGATATCGGCGTCACCCGCTTCGTCGAGCCCGAGCCCTATCGGACCGTCGGCCTCGCCTGGCGCGCGACATCACCCCGGGCCGAGGATTTCCGCGAGTTGGGGCGGCTGATCGAAGTTGCCTGGTCGAAGGGCTGCGTGCCGCCGGGCCGCAAGCACCCGCGTCACACCCGTCCGCTTACCGCGCCGTCGTCTTGACCGGGCGCGAGGCGATGCCGGCGGCGAGAGCACGGGCCTGATCGCGCTCGTGCGCCGAGAAGTCCACCGCATTGCCCTGGAACTGCTGCGCCCACAGCACTTCGCTGATCTGATCGCCCGGGCGCAGCTTCATGGGCAACACGATCGGGCGGTCGTCGAGGAGGTCGAGCGTGCGCTGCAGATCGGGATGCACGATCTTCACCAGCGCCTCGTCGTCCGCCGAAGCGCTTTCCGTCAGCAGCGGGGCGACGGGGAACGGACGATAGGAGAGCTCCTCCGGATGGTCGTCGTCGAACTCAGGTGCCGGTGCCCAGCGCTCGTTTGCAGACGCACCGCGCGCCGGCTCCGATGATTCCGCCGGATCGACCGGATCGACCTGCTCCACGTCGAGCGCGGCGACGGGCGGCTCCTCACGGGGCGCAACATGCAACGGCGCGGGCTGGAGCGCCGCGGGCGTCAGCGCGGCCGTGCTGACGAGGGCGTTGAGGCGGTGACGGTCCAGTTCGGCGGTGCGCGGGCGCCCGATCGCCTCGGAGGGATCGAGCGAGGCCAGCGTCACGAGCTGGTTGAGCCGGCCGCGGTCGACATCGGACGGCGGCGCGACGGCTACGCGTGGTCCCTGCACCAGCTTGGGCGCCGGAGCGGAGACCGGAATCGGCTCGAGATCGGCGACACGCGGGCGAGGCGCAGGACGGGCAGCCTCCGCCGGCGGGGCCTTGAGCGCAGGGCTCGGCGCCTCGGCCATGATCGTCGGACGCGGATTGTTGTGCAGCTCGAGGTAAGCGGCAACCTGCGAGGCTACGTCCTTGTTGCTACGCGCCTTGCGGACGTCGTCCTTGGTGATCGCACCGCCGCTGGCGGGCCGATGCTGCGTCTTGCCGTTGGGGAACAGCAGCGCCAGCTCGTTGCGCGGCAGGCGCGGCCAGGCGCGGACCGGACCGCTGTCGACGTGCACGAAGGGGATGCCGGAGGTCGGATAGTAGCCGACACCGCCCACCTCGCGGATGATCGCAGACCAGCGCAGACGCTTCAGCGGCACGTCGGGGAATGCGGCATCGATTGCCTGGCCCGTCATGTGCTTGCTCTTCTTGGCCTGGCCGCCGCGCGTACGGCGCAGCATCTCGTTGGTGGCCTCGGAGCGGTGGCCGCAAATGATGTGGATCGGCTCCTTGCTGCCGAGCTCGGTGTGCATCTCCCAAAGCAGGTCGATGGTCTTGGGATCCATCTTGACCGCTTTGTTCTGACGCCAGTCGCGCATCAGCCAGTCGATCTTCTTGAGCGCATCGGCGTCGTACTTGCCATCACGCTTGTAGGTGATGGTCAGCGTCTCCTTGGTGTGGATGTGATACAAGGAGATCGTACGCGTCGAGCCGAAGGCGGCGACGACGTCGGGCGAGCCAGCGCTCAAGCCCAGAAGTCCGGCGGCGAGACCGCCGAGGATAGCCTTCCTACGCAATACCAAATTGCCACCCCGTGTTTTGACGGCTGCTGGGCGGGCTAGGCGCAGGGCGCTTAAGGCCATCCCGGAGTGCAACCGGCGTTCACGTTCCCTAAGGGTTAACCACCAACCCTTAATCTTCGGTGACCGGAGCTTCTAAGGGTGGAATTGGGGCGCAAAACGGCTCCGAAGTGGCGATACGGAGGCAACGGATTAACGAGTTAACCCACTGTTGTGACTAACTGAATCAGCTCAATTTTAAAAGCCGCCGAAAACCGAGGTCACGAGGTCGTTGAGGCTTTTGAAGCCCGCCCCGCCGCCCGACGCGAGCGCCGCCGGAGCCCGCACCGGCGCGAGGTGGTTCGGCCCCTTCGCGATCTGGCTCCACTTGCCCTCGAGCGCCTGCTGGATGCGCTTCTCGTGCCCATAGACGTCCCGCGCCGTCTGCAACGTGCCGGCCTCGTCGACCCACGCGGTGAGGTAGACGATGTGCACCGGGATCGACCGCTCGACCGGCACCTCGTTGTTGGGCGGACCGTTGGAAATGAGGTCGGCGACGCGGCCCGCTTCCCAACCCTTGTCCTCGGCCATCAGGATCTCGGCCAGCCGCCGCGGATTGCGCACGCGCACGCAGCCATGGCTGAAGGTGCGGCTCGGTTGCTCGAAAAGCCCGCGTGCGTTCGTGTCGTGCATGTAGACGGCGTGCTTGTTGGGGAAGTTGAACTTCAATTCGCCCAGCACGTTGCTGGCGCCCGGTGGCTGATAGACGTCGTAGTTGCGGATGTCGGTCGAGCTCCAATCGACGCTTTCCGGATTGACGTCACGGCCGTTGCGCGACAGCCGCAGCCCCTGCCGCCGGAAGTAGGTGCCGCCGCGCGCAAGGCTCGGCCACAGCTCGTTGACCTTGATCGAGTTGGGCACGTTCCACCGCGGCTGGAACGCGATCGACTTGATGGTCTCGGAGAATACCGGCGTCTGCTTGCCCGGCAGCCCGGTGATGACGCGCTCGGTATGGATCACCGCACCATCCTTGACGATGCGCAGGGTGAATTCGGGAATGTTGATCGTCACGTAGAGGCTACCCAGGTCGTCGGGCATCCAGCGCAGCTGCTCCATGTTGGCGACGATACGGCCCGTGCTCGGCGGCCCGTCGACATCGTTGAGAAGAGCACGCGTCGCATTGCCGACGATGCCGTCGGGAAGTGTGCCCCGCTCCTTCTGGAAGGCGATGACCGCCGCCTTCAAATCGGCATCGTAGAAATTGGCATCACCTGCCGCGCCGTCCGGCGAAGCTAGCGCCGAAACCTTGAGCCGCCGGCGCAGCAGGGCGACCTGCGGATCGCTGCGGCCCGGAACGAGCTGCGCGCCGGGCGGCAGCATCACCGGCGCTTCATCGGCACCCGAGGGATTGCGCAATTTCAAGAGCGCCTGCCGCAGCTTTTCGAACTGCGGATGCTTCGGGTGCAGCCCGCGCAGGTATTCGGCCGGCTTGTCCGTCGCGGCGATGCGATCCATCACCTCCTCGGTCGCCAGCAGCTGCGGCTTGCGATCGAGGTAGGAGCTGAGCTGCGTCGCCGGATCGGGAATGCGCCCGCCGCGCGCGTGCCGCGCATATTTGAGCACGGATAGCGACAATGTCAGTTCCGCCTCCGCGAGCGCGTCGGACGTGGGACCGGCGGATCCCTGTCCCGGCACGAGCGACGGGATCGGAAACGCCGCGGCTTCAAGGCCCCAATCGTTCGCCTTACCGAGTTCCGCGATCACGTCCGCGCCCTTCGCGCTGAGGCCCGATTTCGAAACCCACAGCGGCGCATAGGTGCGCGCGGCATAAAAGCGTGCGAGCGCGGCGCGATCCTGCGCGTCGGCCTCGGCGCTGCGCGTGCGGTCGGGAACGGCGAGGCGCTGCTGCAGCGAAATTCCGATCGGATCATCGGGTGTGGGAACCGGCTCGGCGGCGAGGGCCGGCGTTGTCGCGGGCATCGGCTCGGCCGTTGCCACCTGCCGCTTCTGTTGAGCGTGGACCTGTGTCTGGGCCGACGCGGCAATAATCAGGCCGACCCCGACGCTCAACGCCGCCGTACGCAAACGCAACATGGTGCTCCCCCACGCTAACAGAGCCGGCACGCTAGCCGAGCGCCCGCTCCCCTGCTACGGCCCAGCGCATCGCATCGGTCATGAACGGGCAACATCGGCATTAACTGTTGCGCGGCGGTGACGTCACCGGTCCGTCATATTGGGGCGCATGGCGGGGTTTGCGCGATGGATACGGGCGATCGTCCCGCGGCGCCGGGCCCGGGAGAAGGCATGCGGGGAGCGGAGCGGCTCTGGCCCTCAATCTATAATCTGTTGGAAGCAGCCATCGCCGCCCCGCCCGGTGCGGGCGCCGACCAGCCATCTTCCCGGACCGCTTCCCTGTCCGGGCTCCACCGGCACTCGCGCGCCGGCAATGGAAGGTCTGGGAGCTAGCTTAGGGCCCCGCGCGTATCGCACCGGCCCATCCCATGCAGTCCCGCCAGCGCACGTCTGCACCCCGGTCTTCGAGATGGGCTGAGGGGATTTTATGCGCGATGGGGAACGCGCGGATAAGCTCGATGACACAGGGCGAAAAAAACGACGACGCCGCGCCATCCCTCGGGATGACGCGGCGTGTCTCACCAGCCGGGAGCTGCGCGCTTCCTAGGTTTAAGCGCGCGGCTCGAGGCCGTATTCCTGCATCTTGCGGTAGAGCGTCGAACGGCCGATCTTCAGCCGCTTGGCGACTTCCGTCATGTGTCCGCGATAGCGGCCGAGGGCGAGACGGATCATATCGGCTTCGATCTCGTCGAGCGGACGGATGTCTCCGGCCTCTGTAACGACCGGAATGCCCAGCGCACTCTCGCCACCGCGGCCGTTGCCGCGGATTTCCATCGTCTGCGGGATGATGTCTTCGGCACCGAGAACCGCCGGGCCCTTGAACGTGCCCGGCTTGGGTGCCGGTGCGGGCGCTGCCGGTACCGCAGTGTCGAAGCCCGTCACGTGCGCGGCGATCTGCGGGAACTCGGCCACCGTCAGCTCGGCCCCGTCGGCGAGCACCACCGCACGGAACACCGCATTCTCGAGCTGACGCACGTTGCCCGGCCACGGGTAGCTCTTGATGAGCCGCAGCGCATCCTCGCTGATGCCGTTGATGCGCTTGCCTTCTTCGGCGGCGAAGCGCGCGATGAAATGCTGTGCAAGCTCGCCGACATCGCTGAGGCGCTCGCGCAGCGGCGGCACCCAGATCGGGAACACGTTGAGGCGGTAGTAGAGATCCTCGCGGAACTTACCCTCGCGCACCATCTCGATCATGTTGCGGTTGGTCGCCGAGATGAGGCGGAAGTTGACGTGGACGGGCTTCTTCGAGCCGACCGGATCGATCTCGCCCTGCTGCAGCGCGCGCAACAGCTTCACCTGTGCATCGAGCGGCAACTCGCCAATCTCGTCGAGGAACAGCGTGCCGCCGTCCGCTTCCTGGAACTTGCCGATACGCTTGTCGGTGGCGCCGGTGAACGCACCCTTCTCGTGGCCGAAAAGAATGCTCTCGACGAGGTTCTCGGGGATCGCGCCGCAATTGACGACGACGAACGGCTTGCCGGCGCGTTCGGACTCGCCCTGGATGGCGCGGGCAATCAGCTCCTTGCCGACACCCGATTCACCTTCGATGAGCACCGGGATGTTGGAGGCGGCCGCGCGCTTGCCGAGCGATACGACGCGCTCCATGCCCTCGCCGCTCACGACGAGGTCGGCAAAGGTGAGCGTGCCCTCGACCTTCTTCTTGATGCGCGTGATCTCGCCGGCCAGCGCTTCGATCTTGAGCGCGCTCTTGATCGAAACCTCGAGACGCTCCGGCGACACCGGCTTCACCACGAAGTCCACGGCGCCAGCGCGCATCGCGCCGATGGCGGCATCGATCGAGCCGTTGGCGGTCTGGACGATGATGGGGGGCGTGCCGGGCTTGCCGTTGAGCTTCTCGAGCACCGCCATGCCGTCGACACCGGCCATGACGAGGTCGAGAAGCACCAAGCTTATGTCGGCGCACTCCGGACCTTCGAGGATCTGCAGGGCTTGCTCGCCCGAGCTGGCAGTCTTAGTACCGAACCCGAGGCGCTTGATCGTCTCTTCGAGTATGCGGCGTTGGGTGGGATCGTCATCGACGATAAGCAGACTCTTGACCATGAGGCACTCGAACTCAACCTGTAACTGACTGCCTGGCTGGCCTCCCCGAATTGCTTCAGGATTGAACATTTGGCCACCGGCGGCTCACTCAACCAAGGCAAGACTGCCCAACAAGGGTAAATAAGGAGTTGCGAGCGAGCCCAGGTTGATCCTTTTTCGGTCACGCTGCGTCCGCGGAACCACGTTAAGCTTCCCGCGTCCCGTATGGACCGTCCCTCGACACACCTCGATTTCAGTGGAGCAAACGATGCGATTTGACGCGCGCCATAACGACTTGCGAGCCAATTTCACCGCGCAGGAGAGCGCCGCGGCAAAGCCGGCGCCCACGCCCGACGACCTCGGCCCCATGCCCGAATGGAACCTTGCCGATCTCTATCCCTCGCCCACCGCGCCCGAGGTTGCGCGCGATCTCGAGGCCGCGGCAAAGGAGGCAAAGCGGATCAAGGAGGCCTACCACGGCAAGCTCGTCAGCCTCGCCGCCGACGGTGGGGCGCTGGCGACCGCCATCGAGGAGTTCGAGCGCTTCGTCGAATTGCTGGGCCGCCTCGGCTCGTTCGCGGGCCTGCACTACGCGGGCAATCAGGCCGACCCTGCGCGCGCGAAGTTCTACGGCGACGTTTCGGAAAAGCTGACCGCGATTTCCACCGATATCATCTTCTTCGAGCTCGAGCTGAACGAGATCGACGACGCGACGATGGAAGCGGCGCTGAAGAACGAGCGCCTCGCGCGCTATCGCCCGTGGATCGTCAACGTGCGCAAGGAAAAGCCCTACCAGCTCGAAGAGAAGCTGGAACGGCTGATGCACGAGAAGAGTCAGACCTCGGGCGGTGCGTTCAACCGCCTGTTCAACGAGACCATCGCCGCGTTGCGCTTCCCCGTTGCCGGCGAGCCCGAACCGCTCGCGCTCGAGATGACGCTCAACCTGCTTTCGAACGCCGATCGCAAGAAGCGCCAGGCCGGCGCCGAGGCGCTGTCGAAAGTGTTCAAGGACAACGTGCGCCTCTTCACGCTCATCACCAACACGCTGGCGAAGGACAAGGAAATCTCCGACCGCTGGCGCGGCTTCAAGGATGTGGCGGACAGCCGCCACCTCGCCAACCAGGTGGAAGCGGAAGTGGTCGACGCGCTCGTTCAGAGCGTGCGCGCAGCCTATCCGCGCCTGTCCCACCGCTACTATGGGATGAAGGCGAAATGGCTCGGCATGGAGCGCCTTTCCCACTGGGACCGCAACGCGCCGCTCCCCGAACGGCCCGAGCGCACGTTCGCTTGGAAGGACGCAGAGCGCATCGTGCTCGGTGCCTATCACGACTTCGCGCCGCAGATGGCCGATGTCGCGGGAGAGTTCTTCGACAAGAACTGGATTGACGCCCCGGCGCGGCCCGGCAAGGCGCCCGGCGCGTTCGCCGCGGCAACGGTGCCGTCGGTGCATCCCTACGTGCTGTTGAACTATCTCGGCAAGCCGCGCGATGTGATGACCCTCGCGCACGAGCTGGGCCACGGCGTGCATCAGATGCTCGCCCGTCCGCAGGGCGCGCTGCTCGCTTCGACGCCGCTGACGCTCGCAGAAACGGCATCCGTGTTCGGCGAGATGCTCACCTTCAAGGCGCTGCTGAAGGAGACGAAGGACGCGCGCGAGCGCAAGGCGATGATCGCCGGCAAGGTCGAGGATATGCTCAACACGGTGGTGCGTCAGATTGCGTTCTACACCTTCGAGCGCAAGCTGCACGAGGCGCGCCGCAAGGGTGAGCTGACACCCGACCAGCTCGGCGAGATCTGGCTCGAGACGCAGTCGGAAAGCTTAGGTCCCGCGATCGAGCTGAAGCCCGGCTACGAGGTGTTCTGGGCGTACGTTCCGCACTTCGTGCATTCGCCGTTCTATGTCTACGCGTACGCGTTCGGCGACTGCCTCGTGAACTCGCTCTACGGCCTCTACGAGGAGGCGCACCCCGGCTTCGTCAACAAGTATTTTGATATGCTCAAAGCGGGCGGTTCGAAGCACCATTCCGAGTTGCTTGCGCCCTTCGGGCTCGATGCCTCGAAGCCGGAATTCTGGAATAAGGGCCTCAAGGTGATCGAAGGGATGATCGACGAGCTGGCGGCGGCTGACGCCGCCGCTTGATCGGGTTGCCGAGCCTCCCCATAGCAATACGGTGCTTACCCAAAAAGAAAGCACGCCCGCATCGAGACGGGCGTGCTGGAGGATTCTTTCCTTCCGCTTCAGCTTCCTCGGCGATTGTCAAGAATAGGAAGCGTCGTTCAGTGCAATTTAAGGGGTTTCCCTTGCGGCGCATAAGGGGATAGAAGCCCCCGCCAATCGCTGCACTGCAGCCAGCTCTACGGGGGTGCCAACGTGGCACAG
>Ga0180220_1002051_pt1 | contig 13634 bp, 8 predicted proteins | sample eDN5th37CBELigBY_FD_151335 | JGI IMG/M metagenome (GOLD analysis project Ga0180220, IMG submission 151335) | Enriched backyard soil microbial communities from Emeryville, California, USA - eDNA 5th pass 37_C BE-Lig BY (version 2) (version 2) | ecosystem: Environmental > Terrestrial > Soil >... | reverse complement strand
TCGCGCCGGCGGCCCCTCGCCGCGGGAACACCCCCTTGGGACCTGAACAAAAGGTAGAACATGAGCACAACGACGGCCGCGCGACCAGCGAGGCGGCAACTCGCCTGGGCCCCCATCCTGTACATGGCCGCGCTCCACGTGGGCGCTCTTTTGGCGTTCGTCCCCGCCTACTTTTCCTGGTCGGGCGTCGCTCTCTGCTTCCTGCTTCACTGGCTGACCGGCGGCGTCGGGATCTGTTTGGTCTACCACCGCTTGCTGACCCACCGCAGCTTCACGCTGCGTCCGAAGTGGCTGGAGTATCCCTTGACGATGATTGGCGCGATGGCCTCGGAGGGGGGCCCGCTTGGTTGGGTCGCCGACCACCGCCGCCACCACGCCTACTCCGACGAGGAGAACGACACCCACTCGCCGCTCCAAGGCTTTTTGTGGTCGCACATGCTCTGGTTCATGGTCAACGACGAGAACACCCGGCACGGCGAAGCCTACTACAAGCGGTGGGCGCCCGACCTGTATCGCGACCCGGTTCAGCGCTGGCTGGACCGCTACTTCATCATCTTCCCGCTGGGCCTCTTCGCCGCGCTGTATCTGATCGGCTCGCGATACGGGCTGGGGATGAGCTGGCTGATCTGGGGAGGATTCGTCCGGACGATCTTCGTGCTGCACACCACCTGGCTGGTTAATTCCGCCAGTCACGTTTGGGGATACCGGACCCACGCCACCCGCGACCAGTCGACGAACCTGTGGTGGGTCGCCGCGTTGACCTACGGGGAAGGCTGGCACAACAACCACCACGCCTTCCAGACCTCGGCCCGGCACGGCCTGGACTGGTGGGAAATCGACCCGACCTACCTGACCATCAAGCTGCTGTCGTTCTTCGGCCTCGCCGACAACATCAAGCTCCCCAAGGCGCGCAGAAACGCCGACGGCAAGCTCATCGATCGCGTCCAGCGACCCGCGGGGCCGGCGGCCAAAAATAATCCCGACGAGATGTGGAAGGATTGCGTCGAAGAGGAGATGGAGGAGGTCAACGCCTGATCGATCCGATCTCCGGGCGCGGCTCAACCCAACCCAATCGAGCCGCGCCGGACGCCGCCCCTTGTCTTTCTCCCCCGCCTTGGCCATGATGACCTTGAGCGGGGATCGAAGTTTCACGCGGCCCTAGCTCAACGGCAGAGCAGGGGACTCATCAGTCAAAACAATGGTGGCGCCGGGGGGAGACCCCCGGACGCGAACCGGGTGAATTGCGGGAAACCTAAACCGCCTGGGATTTGGGCCTTGTGCCGAATCGTCGAGCGGCATGGCAATCCGCAGCCAAGCCCGGCCGGGCATCCGGTGGCCGGGAAGGTTCAGAGACTAGCGGGGTGAGTCCCAACAATAACCCCCGCCGAAGGAGCGCCCGGCCTCCCTGGAGGGGCGAAGCCGAGTTCGGCCTCGATCCAACTCCTCCGGGCGAGGATGAGATAGTCCAAGCCCCGTGGAAACGCGGGGGCCCTTGAATCCCTTGGTTGCAGGTTCGAATCCTGCGGGCCGCATTGCCGTCGAGAATATTGAGTTGAAATCGGAGCCGGCCGCTTGGGTGGCTGGTCTCCGTGAGGCCGGGACGCGAGCCGTTGGACGCGCCCGGCTCGCCGGGGTCACGGGCCCCAGCTACAACGCGTGGCGTTTCGCGGTGGATTCGTGGGCGAATCGATGACCGATCCCGAGACGATACCGCTGGCCGACGAGCCAAGGGAACCGGAAGCGCGGAGCGGAGCCATCGCCGCCAAGCAACCAAGCCGGCGACGTTGGAGCGGGGCCGTCGCCATCGCGCTTCTGATCGTCGGCTGCCTGGCGCACGGGGCTTTGATTTGGCGGGCGATGGGAGGCGCGGAGGGAATCGGCGGCCCCTGGCCGCTTTGGCGCGACGATCACCCGCTCTATTACCATAGCGCGCTGGTGACTCGGTCGTTCTTGAGTCAATCGGGGACGACGGCCGGTTACGATCCCAGCTTCATGGCCGGATATCCCAAGAGCGTCGTCTTCCCCGCCTCGTCGACGCTTCCCGAGTTGGTTGTTTGGGCCTTCGGCGGCGATCGTCCCGCGCGGGCGTACAAGCTCTACGTCCTGATCGCCTCGGCGATCGCCCCGTGGCTGGTCGCCTGGGCCTGCCGGATCTGGCGACTGCGGCCCGAGGCGGCGGCCGCGGCCGTTTGGCTGTATCTGATCTACATTTGGGCCGACTGGCCAATCAATTACGTTTCACTGGGCATGGTGCCCTACTTCCTGGCGATCCCCCTGAGCTTGGTCGCGGCGGGGGCGTTCGGCCGGTTCGTGGAGGCCGGGGGGCTGGGACGCTGGCTGGCCGCGTCGCTCTTGTGCTCGGGGGCGTTCCTGGTGCACCTCACCGCCGGAATGATCGTCGCGCCCGCGGGGGCCATCGCGTACCTGGGGGCCTTGAGGGGCGGATCGGGCTCGCGGCCGACCTTTCTCCGTCATCTTGGCGTTTGGTTGGTCCCGCTGGTGGTCTTGGTCCTCAACGTCTTTTGGTGGCTCCCGGCGCTTTGGTTGTCGGAGACCAAGGGCGCCAGCGACTTCGTCTTCCGGCATCCCGAGGGCGTCTTGAATCGCCTGGTCGGGATCGCGACCAACGAGGCGCCGATCGAGCCGGTCTTGATCGCCCTGGGGCTTCCGGGGTTGGCCGTTCTCATCCGCCGGAGCGCGACGCTGGGCTGGACGCTGATCGGGTTCGTCGCAGCCGGGTTCTTCTGGGGATACCTCGCGAGCGGCGTCCGCGGGTTCGACTTCCTCCAGCCGGGGCGGCACACCTACGCCTTCCACACCGGAATGGCCTTGGCCGCGGGCCTGGGGCTGGACGCCTTCTTGAAGAAGCTTCAACCCGAAGAGGACGCCCCGAGGACCGTTCGGCTCGACCGCTGGGCCTTGGTCGCGATCGCCTTGGTGGGCGTCCGGATTTTGGGGACGCCCCTGACCGCCTCGGTTCGGGCGCGGATCGAAGGGGAGGAGCCGGCCCTCACCAGCCGGCCGCCGTCCCGGTTCTTCTGGATCCTCAAGCGGATCGAGGAACACGCCGAGCCCGGCCAGCGGGTCTTGTACGAGGAGGGGGGCTTCGCCGTGCCGGGGATTCCCGACCCCTACCGGGGCGGTCGGTTCAGCGGCCTGATCCCCAGCTCGACGGGGGTCGAACTGATCGGCGGACCCTATCTCCACGCGGCCCTTCAGACGAATTTTACGCAATTTGGGGAAGGAAAGCTGTTTGGCGAGGCCGACTGGGACCGAGACTTCTTCATAAAATACGCGCGACTTTACCGGCCCAGCCTGATGGTCTGCTGGACGCCTCGGGCCCGGCGGTTTTGCCAGTCCAATCCCGACTTGGCGACGGTCTTGGACGACGACGGAACTCTATTGATGGCGAAGGTTTCCGGTTTCGAGGGGGACGCCGTGCGGGGCGAGGCGAAGGTAACGGCGACGCCCGGTCGATTGACGGTTCGGGGGATGGTCCCCGACCTTGACGGATCGGTCGTCTTGCGGTATCACCACGTCCCGAGCTTGCGGGCCCATCCGGATGTTCCGGTTGACGCCCAGTTCGAGGAGGGAGATCCGGTTCCGTTCATTCGGATCCGACCTCCCGAGGGGGTTGAGGAAGTGGAGCTGGAGATGGTTCCTCCCGTCTCGATTCCCTGGGCGGCGAGCCGATGAGGGGGCTCTCGCGAAGTCCGCGGCGAAGCACTCGCGCTAGATCGCTCCGCTCGGCTTTCTCCAAGGAGGGGGTACGCTGTGCTCGAGGTTGACGCCGGGTCGGAGCGTCGCGATATCGGCCGATATTCGCAACCGTTCTTCTGGTTCTTATGGGCGACGATCATCCTCATCGCCGCGGCCTTTTATTATCCCAAGGCCGCCGACCAGCGCAGCGCCTTCGTGCGCTGGCAGCCCCAAGTGTTGCAGTTCTGGGAGGGAGTCAACATCTATGATCGGATGTACTTCCCCAACCCGCCGATCGTGCCGATCACGCTTTATCCGCTAATGACCCTGCCGCCGGTCGCCGCGGCGATGAGTTGGTTTTTGATTAAGGCCGCTCTCACGACGATCACGCTTTGGATCTGCTTCAGGGTGGTCAAACCGGACGGCAAGCCGATGCCGCCGTTTTTCCAGACGGCCGTGTTGATCTTGGCTTTAAGACCGATACTCGGCGATCTTCATCACGGCAACATCAACTTGGTGATCCTGTTTCTGGTCGCCTTGATGTTCGAAGCCTGGCGTCGAGGGTGGAGCGTCGGCGCTGGGATCCTATTAAGCTTGGCCATCGCTTTTAAGGTTACGCCCGCCCTGTTCCTTCCTTATTATGCGTACAAGAAGTCGTGGCGAACCGTCGGCGCGACGTTCTTGGGGTTGGCCCTGTTCCTGCTGGTGATCCCGACTCTGGTGCTCGGCTGGGAGTTTAACGAGCTTTGCCTGCGGACGTGGTGGCATCGCATGCTGACTCCCTTCCTGGTCGAGGGGAACGCCAGCCCGCAAGAGCCGAACCAGTCGATGGTCGGCGTGCTCACGAGGTTGCTCACCGAGATTGAGCCGGGGACCAACCGCTACGACGTGCGGCACGACGTGAACCTCTTGTCCCTCTCTCCCACGCTGGTCGGCTACCTGCTCAAGGCCGTGGCGGTGGCGCTGGTGGGACTCTTGGCCTATTTCTGCCGGACGAAGGACGCCGACCGCCGCAGCCCGCTGTACCTGGGCGAGGTCTCGCTGGTGGTGCTGACGATGCTGTTCATGTCGGAGCGGAGCTGGAAGCACCACTTCGTCACGCTGGTCTTTCCCTACACCTATTTGATGTACGAACTCTTCTCGCCCGAACTCTCTCGCCGCGCTCGGAAATGGATCCTTGGCGCTCTGATCGCCTCGTTCCTCCTGATGGCGAGCACCTCGACGGAGTTCGGCGGCGTATTCGCCGACGGGCATGGGCACGAGATCGCCCAGGGCTACGGCATGTTCCTCTGGGCCGGCGTCGTGCTCTACGTGGCGGTCGCCTGGCGACTCTGGCTCCGTCAGCGCGCCCCGGACCTCGCGACCGAGTCCGCCATCGCCGGAGGAGAAGCCCCCGGGCGCGTCGTTTTGAGGACCGACCCGGCTTAGTTGACATCGCTTCCCGCCGGGCTTTTCGGCCTCTGGCGCGCGAGCGGGGAAGAGCGGCCGGGCGCTTAACGCGGAGAACCTGGAAAAGACGGGGCGTTGGCGAGACGACCCACGCGCTTTCCAAATTCTCCGCGTTCTCCAGTTGAGGCGCGTGGCCGGTCGTTCCTCGTGATCCCGGCTCACGCGGGCCGGCCACGGAAAAATCGGCTGGGCCTCGGCTCGTCGCGTTCGTCCGCTCATGGCGCTTCGCCGCGACGGCCCGGCCCGTTCTCAACGTGCTTGCGCGGCGCCCGCTCCGCGAATCTCCGAGGCCAACTCCGACGCGTCTCTGAGCGAATCGCCGCTCTTGCCGTCGATCCGATTGCCGTCCACTTCGATCGTGAACTCGCCCCGCGCTCCGTCCACGACATTCACGTTCAGGCTCTGGTCGCTCTTGAGGTTGGCCACAAGTTGGTCCGTCTGGGCCTTGATGTTGTCGCACACCGGGCAGCGATGAATGGTGACGTTTTTCATTGGTGTTGCTCCTACAAAACGCGAGTCGATTTGGTCGGCGGTCTTATGGGCGATCGAAAAAGGGGAGCAACTCGGATGCCAGCCGCGCTCGGGCGATCCGGGCCGACCACCCGCGACCCCGGTTCGTTCATCAAACCGACGATGCGCGGCGGCCGAGACCGAAGGCGAAGGGGATGAGGGAGCGGGCCTTTCTTTTCTCGATCGATTCGATTCGAAGGTTGATGTCCGCGAATAACACTGATACTTTCTGTTGCCATGCGCGCCGCGCTCACCGGCTCGACTCATGCGAGGAGGCATAAAATGCTGCTTTCGAGCGCTCGGACGATGATGGTGGCTTTGGTGATGGCGTGGCTTTGGTCATCGCCCGGCCTTTCCTCGGACACGAAACCCAAACCGAAAAATATCGAAATCAAGCTCCCGAAAGCGAAGGAGTCGTTGCGGGCCAAGTCGCCCTTCCAGATCGAAGGCAAGGTCAAGTCCGCTTCGAGTGGGGAGGATCCCGCGGTCGTCTTGATTCGCATTATCAAAGAGGGCGACACAAAGTTGCAGGCGGGGTCGTGGGGCATTGGGCTGGGAGAGGATACTCCCGAGTCCTCATTCCTACGCGACAAGGAAGGATACGAGTTCAAGGTGAAGATGAACGCGCCCGGCGAGGCCGGCAAGTACTCAATTGACGCCACCGTCTACACTCCGGGCAAGGACGCCGTCGGAAAGGCGAAACTTTTGGACGAGAAGTCCGACCCCGTTGAGATTAAGGTGGTTAATTGAACTGGGTTTTTGACCTGCTCCCCATAGACTGGTCCATATGGTATGAGAGTCATTCCAGCCCATGAGGGAGGAAGGACTCATCCGATGAAGCGCATCCGACACACGCCCGAGCAGATCGTCCGCAAGCTGAGGGAGGCCGACGCCGAGTTGGCCAAGGGGAGCGGCGTCCCCGAGATCTGCAAGGCCTTGGGCGTCTCCGAGAACACGTATTACCGTTGGCGGAACCAGTTCGGCGGGATCAAGGCCGACGAGATGAAGCGGCTGAAGGAGCTGGAGAAGGAGAACGCCCGGCTCAAGGCCTTGGTCGCCGAGTTGGCCTTGGACAAGGCGATCCTCAAGGAGGCCGCCCGGGGAAACTCGTGAGCCCGACCCGGAGGCGTGAGGCCGTCGCCAAGGCGATGGCCTCGTTCCAGATCTCCGAGCGTCGGGCCTGCCGAGCCCTGGGCGCGCCCCGCTCGACCCACCGGTACGTGGGAACCGAACGAGAACGAGAAGAAGAGTTGTTGTTGCGAATGAGGACGTTGGCCCGAGAAAATCCCCGCTACGGCTATCGCCGCATCCGAGCGTTGCTGAAGCGGGAGGGGTGGTCGGTGAACCTCAAGCGAGTCCACCGGCTCTGGCGCCAAGAGGGGCTGAAGGTGCCGGAGACGCGGCGGAAACGCCGTCGCTTGGGTCAAAGCGAAAACGGCTGTCTTCGGCGTCGAGCCGAGCGGCCCGGCCACGTTTGGAGCTACGATTTCGTACATGATCAAACGGCCGATGGGAGGGGCCTGAAGATCCTGCCGGTGGTTGACGAGTTTACCCGGGAATGCCTGACGATCGAGGTCGAGAGAAGCCTAACGGCCGAGGAGGTGGTGTCGACGTTGGAGTATCTGTTCGAGCTGCGGGGCGAGCCGGAATTCATCCGCAGCGACAACGGCCCGGAGTTCATCGCCGAGGCGGTGCGGAGTTGGCTGAGCCGTCGAGGGGCGAAGACGCTGTACATCGCCCCGGGGAGCCCATGGGAGAACGCCTACAGCGAGACGTTCAACAGCCGATTGAGGGACGAGTTGCTGAACCGAGAAGTGTTCGAGACCTTGAAGGAGGCGAAGGTGCTCCTGGAGGATCACCGCCTGGACTACAACCACCGCCGCCCGCACAGCTCGCTGGGCTACCAGACTCCGGCGGAGTATGCGGCGGCCTGGATCAAGCCGGGGGTCGCTTCGCTCCCCCCGGCCAGCCCCGCAACGTCCCCGCAACCCATACTCTCATAACACCTGGACCAGAATTTGGGGGCAGGTCATTTTGAGCGCGTTTTGGGCCGCGGGGCAGTGAGCCCCGATCTTCCGAGACGCGGCGGCGCCGAGGTGACCCCCTTTGTCCAGGCCGATCGGCTCGGCGTCGAGGTAAACCTCGGCCGGCGCGCGGCAAGCCAGGCTGCCGACGCGCGCATAAGGGGTTCATTCCGAGGCGGTCCCTCCACGCCGGCCCTGGTATGATGGCGGCTTATTGAGCCGCCGTGAGACCAGAGGACCGACGATGCGCGCCAGCCAGCCAAAAGCCGCCGAGGAGGCGGCGACCGCGACCGCAACCGACGCCGAACCCGAAGGGCCGCGCCCGCGCCGAACATGGCCCGCGACGGCCTTGGTCTTTCTGATCGCTCTGGCGGCCTTGGTTCCGACCGTGGGCGACTTCGGCCTGACCTGGGACGAGCCGGCGTATCGGTACAGTCAGGTGATGTCGTCGCAGTGGTGGGAGCAATGGGCCGAGGTTCGCTCTTGGAGCGACGCCCAAGAATTGCTCGATCCCGACGCCCTCCTTTATTACTGGCCCTACGCCCGGTTCGGAGTGAACTTTCATCCTCCCCTGGCCGGTCAATTGAGCCTGGCCGGCCACGCCGTTTTCGGGCATTGGATGAAGGATATTTCGTCGAGGCGGATGGCCTCGGTGATTCAGTTCGCGCTGACGATCGCCATCGGCTTTCACTTTCTGTCCAGGCGGTACGGAGCGTGGGTCGGGGCGGTCGCGGCCGGGACGCTGCTGTTGACGCCCCGGCTTTACGGGCAGGCGCATCTGCTGGACACCGACATTCCGGGGCTCTTGCTCTGGGCGGCGGCGGCCTTGGCGTTTTGGAAGGGCCTGAACGAGCCGAACGCCCGGCGCTGGCGGGTCTTGCTTGGCGTTTTGATGGGCTTGGCCTTTCTAGAGAAGATGGCGGCGGTCGTCGTTTTGTTGCCGCTTTTGCTCTGGATGGCGCTGGCGGGGCGTCCATCGAACCCGATCAAGCGCGAGGGGCGGGCCGACTGGCTCGACGCCGCGTTCACGGCGGGGCTGATGCTCTTGCCGCTGGGACTGGCCTTCGTGGAGGTCCAGTCGCTACAGCGAAGGCTACCGCCGCCGGCCCAGACGAACCTGTTCGTCCATCGGCCCGCGAGCGACCTGCCGGGGCTGATTTTGGCGGCTCCGCTGGCGGTCTGGCTGGTTCGGAGGTTCCTCGCCCGGCGCTTTCCCAAGCATCGGGTTTGGGGAGTGGAGCGGCCGAGGCTGGAGACCCTCGCGGCGATCATGGCCTTCGCGCCGGTGGTGGCGTGGCTGGGGAACCCCGCCTGGTGGCGCGAGACGCTCGTTCGGATGACGCACTACTACACCCTGAGCAACGATCGCCAAGGGGCCTTGCCCGACATCCTCAACATCTATTTCGGCCAGATCTACAAGTACAGCCTTCCGTGGCACAACGCCTGGGTCTTGCTGGCGATCACCACGCCGGTGACGATCCTTCTGGCGGCGGCCGTGGGGATCCAATGGGGACTGAAACGGACGCGCCGAGACAAGCTGCCGCTCTACTTTTTGCTCCATCTGGCGACCCTCCCCGCCCTCCGGATGCTGCCCACGCCCGCCCACGACGGAGTTCGGCTCTTTCTGCCGACCTTCTTCTTCCTCTCGGCCTTCGCCGGATGGGGGACGATGGCCGCGGCCGAGGGCCTCGCCGCGATGACCAGGGGGAGGCTCGCCGTTTGCCGATCGATCCTCGCAGCGCTCGTGCTCATCCCGCCGCTGGTCTCCTTGGTTCGCGTTCATCCCTACGAGCTTTCGTATTACAACATCCTGATCGGCGGACCCTCCGGCGCGTGGCGGCAAGGGTTTGAGCTGACCTACTGGTACGACGCCTTCACGCCCCGGGTCATTCGCGAGCTGAACGAAAAATTCCCCCCGAACGCCGAGGTGGATTTTCTTAACCCCAAGACAAACCCCGAGGTCTTCCACGAGCTTCAACAACTCGGCCATCTTCGATCCGATATTCGATTGGGCCGGCGCGACGGCGACCGCTTCCCCTTCGCCTGGCTCTTGACGCAGGACTCGAAAGCCTCGGCCTTCACCCGGCTTTTGTTCGCGATGGAGCCCTGGTTCGCCTCGACGCCGAGCCAACTTGGCGGCTTGCGGGTCTTGACGGTCGCCGACCCGGTGGCGGTCTCTCGGGCCTGGGCCCTGAGCCTGATGCTCGACGCCCCCGACCTGCTTCCGCCCGACCCGCCGGCCTCGCCGCAATGGGTCCGCGAGTACGTCCCGATCCTGGCTCGCCTCTGGGGCGATGGGCTCGAAAAGGACAGTCGCTTGACGATCAACGAAGACATGGTCGCGTGGGCCAAAGCCGACCCGGCCGGTCTCCGCGAGGCCGCCGCCCGCCTGGTCGACTCCAAGGGGGTGGCCGGAGACGACCCGGAGACGAAACGCCTGCTCGAACTCCTGACCCGATCTCCCGACGGGACACCGAACCCCTTCCGCGTGGACCTGCTCGACCAGCTTCTCAGAGCGCGCCCCGAGGCCCTGGTCGAAGCCGCGAAGATCCTGACCGACCGGCCCGACGCCGCGGCCCGCGTCATGACCCGATACGGCTACACCGACCCCCGCGACATCGGCGGGTATCTCGACGAGGGGTTGTAGGAAGCGGCTTGATGCCCGCGAGTCCGAGGGGCCGTTGACGAGGGGCGCGAGGATGGGAGGGCGAGGCTCCCGCCGAGCCCCACGGGTTGCGTCGGCTCGACGGGAGCCTCGCCCTCCCGAATGCGCCCCACGCCATGCGCCGGCTCGGCGGGAGCCTTTCGAGCGTCGCGCGGGTGGTTTCGGGGCTTCCGCCCTTGCGTCTCTCTCGGAACTTGAGTAAAACTCCCTCGCCTGTCATGTCTTTTTTGTAGGCGACGCGCGGAGGCGGGTTGGTTCGCGACCGGGATGGACGCGAAACGGTCCAGTTCGACGCCTCGGCGGAATGCGCCGTGATGTCTTTTTATCGGAAGGGGGGGCGATCGTCGCCCCTCGGTATCGACCTGGGTGGATCGCCCAATCCTGATTCCGCCGCGCCCTTTCCGCGACGTTGGGAAAGCAGCGCGGGTCGCGCCGAGCCCGGCGGCCCGCGAAGCGCCGCGCGGCTCTTGATCGGTTCGAGTCGGATCTGGAACGATCGCTCATGATTTGTAACGACTACAACGGCCTTCCGGCGCCAGGGACGGATCCGGTGGAGCATGTTCCCAACAGAATCGAACGATCGATCGCGAGCCTCAACCGCCGGGGCGCCGTCGCCTCGTGGACGCGCCTCGTGGTTTTGACGGTCGCCTGGTTGGTCCTCGGCTCGGTCGCCGCGATGGCCCAGGCGGGCGACGCGCTGCCCGAGGGGACCGTCACCGAGATCCGCATTGAGGGGAACCAGAGCATCACGACCGAGAAGATCCGCGCCCTGCTGCTCAGCAAGGCCAATCAGCCGTTCGACCAACAGAAGGTCGAGGCCGACTTGAAGAGCCTGATGAGAACCAAGTGGTTCTCGGACGTCTCGCCGTTCTACGAGGAGTCTCCTCCGAAAAGCGGCAAGTATATTTTGATCTTCCGGGTCACCGAGATGCCCATCCTCCGCGTCGTCGAACTGCGGGGACGGTCGAAGATCTCGCAAAAGGAGATCGAGGAGAACACCGGGCTGAAGGTCGGCAACCGCGCCGACCCCACGCGAACCCGGCTCGCCTTGGCGCAGATTGAGCGGCTCTACCAAGAGAAGGGCTACGAGCTGGCGACCGTCAAGTTGCTGGAGGGGGGCAACGTCGGCGACACCAAGGTGGTCATTCAGATCTTCGAGGGGCCGAAGTACCAGATCGCCAGCATCGACTTCAAAGGCAACACCTTCGCCAGCAACGCCCAGCTTTGGACCAAGATCACCAGCCGACGGCCGATCATCGGCTCGTTGGGGGGCAAGTACCACCGCGACATGCTCGACGAGGACGCCCGCAAGCTCCGGGAATACTACCAGTCGCAGGGCTTCTTCGAGGTCCAGGTCACGCCCGTCACCAGAGCCGGCGAGAGCCTGGGCGACGTTCACCTGACCTTCGTCGTTTCGGAGGGGGTTCGCTACAAGGTCCGTGACCTGATCTTCGAGGGGAACCAGCGGATCAAGGAGGAGGACCTGCGCGAGGGCCTGCAACTTCACTCGGGCAAGCCGTTTCTCGACGCCGTCCGCGACGCCGACCGCAACCTCTTGCTGACCCGGTACAACGAGTTGGGATGCATCGAAACCCAGATCCTCACCGAGCCCCGGTTCACCGACGAGCCCGGCGTGGTCGACTTGGTTTACCGGATCGAGGAGAGCGAGCCCTTCACCATGGGCGAGCTGATCATCCGGGGCAACACGCGGACCAAGGATAAGGTCATCCGTCGCGAGGCGGTCATGGCCGGCCTCTTGCCGGGCGAGGTGCTGGACAAGAACCGGATCGAGACGTTCCAGAAGCGGCTGGGCGCCCTCGGCTACTTCCAGACCAACCCCGAGATGGGCAAGCCGATCGATATCAAGATCGTCAACAAGCGGCCCCACGACAAGCCCTATGGCGATCTGATGATGCCGATGCTCGGCGAGCTGGGCGGCCAGGCGCGGATGCAGGGGGGCGGCGGCTTCGGCCTCGGCGTTGAGCCGGCCGCCGATCGCGCGCCTCGAGACGATCGCCAAGTTGCTCGGATGCAGGGGGGCGACTCCGACGTCGAACTCGTCCCCGCCCCCGAGCCGATCCACGGCGGTTCGGGGTTTGGATTGGACGCCGGCGCGCCGGGCCTGACGCCGTTCGGGTCGAGCAACCTGTTCAGCCCTCCGCCCAACACCATGCCGCCGATCGCGGTTCCCGACCCCGGCCCCCCCGGTCTGCTGGGAGGTCCGGGCGCTCCGGTTCGCGTTGAGTCAACCCCGCCGCTCGGCTCGGGCGAGCCCCCGGCGACCTTTCCCAGCGTCCCGGGGCTGAACATGACCGACGTGGGGCCCGACCGCCAAGACCCGTTCCCCAACCGAGCCTTCGCCGACATCGTCACCTCGCTTGAGGAGGCGCCGACCGGCCGGTTCATGCTCGGCGTGGCTGCGAGCAGCTTCCAGGGCCTCTTCGGCAACCTGACCATCTACGAGAAGAACTTCGACCTGTTCAATGTCCCCCGGTCGTTCAACGACATCTTCAACGGCACGGCCTTCCGGGGTGGCGGCCAGGAGTTCCGGCTCGACCTGCAACCAGGAACCAACATCAACCGGATGCAGGTCAGCATCCGAGACCCGTACCTCTTCGACCTTCCCATCGGCGCCGGCGCGGCGGGCTACTACTTCACCCGCTTCTATCCCGACTGGAGCGAGCGCCGGGGGGGCGGCCGGTTCTCGCTGGGCCGGCAGTTCGGCACGGCCACCTACGCGGACGTCGCGGTTCGGGCCGAGGACATCAATTTCCACGGCTTCCGATCCCCCGCGCCCGCGCAATACCTGGCGGCGGCCGGTCATTCGACGTTGGTTTCGCTGCGGCCGACTCTCCGGTTCGACAACCGCAACAGCCCCTTCCTGGCGACCAAGGGGCAATACGCCGAGTTCTCCTACGAGCAGGGCTGGGGGACGTTCACCTGGTCGAAGTTCGACGCCGAAGGGCGGGCCTACTTCACCACCGGAACCCGTCCCGACGGCACCGGCAAGCGGTTCATCACGACCCGAGGGCACTTCGGCATCGCCTCGCAATCGACCCCGGTTTACGAGCGGTTTTTCGCCGGAAACTTCGGCAGCCTTCGCGGCTTCCAGTACCGCACGATCAGCCCCAAGGCGCTTGGGGTACCCACGGGAGGCGTCTTGATGGCCGTCGGCTCGCTGGAGTACCAGTTTCCCTGGAACGCCTCCGACACCGTGCAGCAGGTCTTCTTCACCGACTTCGGAACCGTCGAGGGCGACTACCGCTTCAACAAGATCCGCGTCTCGG
>Ga0180220_1002050_pt1 | contig 13634 bp, 9 predicted proteins | sample eDN5th37CBELigBY_FD_151335 | JGI IMG/M metagenome (GOLD analysis project Ga0180220, IMG submission 151335) | Enriched backyard soil microbial communities from Emeryville, California, USA - eDNA 5th pass 37_C BE-Lig BY (version 2) (version 2) | ecosystem: Environmental > Terrestrial > Soil >... | reverse complement strand
GACTGTGCCCGAACCGCCATGACTCTGCGCTCTCATGAACCCATTGCAGCCATCGCCACCGCGCCGGGGCGCGGCGGCATAGGCGTCGTACGCATCTCGGGCAGCGACTTGCAGCCCCTGGCGGCCCGCTTGTTCGATACCCCGCTGCAACCCCGCCATGCCCATTTTCTGCCGTTCAAAGGCAGCGACGGCGAGGCCATCGACGCCGGCATCGTGCTGTTTTTCAAAGGACCCCATTCCTATACCGGCGAAGACGTGCTCGAATTGCAAGGCCACGGCGGGCCCGCCGTGCTGCGCCGCCTGCTGCAGCACTGCCTGGACACCGGCAAAAGCCTGGGCCTTCGGCATGCGCAGCCCGGCGAATTCACCCAGCGCGCTTTCCTCAATGAACGCCTGGACCTGGCCCAGGCCGAAGCTGTCGCCGATTTGATCGACGCCTCGTCCGAGGCGGCCGCCCGCAGCGCCATGGCCTCGCTCAGCGGCGCCTTTTCCGAACACGTGAATGCGCTGGGCGACCGCGTCGTGCACCTGCGCATGCTGGTGGAAGCCACCCTGGATTTTCCAGAAGAGGAAATAGATTTCCTGGAAAAATACCAAGCCGGCGACATGCTGGAAGGCATACGGCAAGACCTGGACGCGCTCGCCAAACAAGCCCGCCAAGGCATGATCCTGCGCGAAGGCTTGCACGTCGTCCTCGCCGGTCAGCCCAACGTCGGCAAATCCAGCCTGCTCAACGCCCTGGCCGGCGACGACATCGCCATTGTCACCCCCATCGCGGGCACCACGCGCGACAAAGTCGTACAGCAAATCCACATACAGGGCGTGCCATTGCACATCGTCGACACCGCCGGACTGCGCGAAACCGAAGACACCGTCGAAAGCATAGGCATCGCCCGCACATGGGCCGAAATCGACAAAGCCAACGTCATCCTGCACCTGCAGGACGCGCGCGCCCCCAACGACGAACTGGACAGCGCCATCACCCGCCGACTCCCCCCGCGCACACCCGTTCTCAAGATATACAACAAGATCGACTTGCTGACGGACAGTGAAAGAGCGGGACTGCTGGCTCAGGGGCCGCAGCATCGCGTCTGCGCGCAGGCAGCGCCGGAACGCGATGCGAGTATTGTAGGCGGTAGAAGCGGCGACATTCGTGGCGATAGTGATAATGGCAGCAGCCCAGGCCATTCAAGCCAGGCCGGCGCCATCGTGCCGAAAGACACAGCAGGCATAGACACCGCCGGCGCGGTTCCAGCCCAGCGCAGCCCAGAAGTCCTCGGCATCTCGGCCAAGACCGGCGAAGGCCTGGACGCCCTGCGCCAAAAGCTCCTGGACATCGCCGGCTGGGCGCCCGGCGCCGAATCCCCATGGCTCGCGCGCGAACGCCACATGACCGCGCTCAACAGCGCCGCCACCCACCTCGCCGCCGCCGCCGAACACGCCAGCCACGACGACCGCGTCCTGGACCTCTTCGCCGAAGAACTCCGCCTGGCCCACGAGGACCTATGCGCCATCACCGGCCAATTCACCAGCGATGATTTGCTGGGAGAGATTTTTTCTAGTTTTTGCATCGGGAAGTGAGGCTGTGTCCATGGGCGTCCACTGAAGTCTGCTGATATGCCTGTAAGCCCTATAAATAAAGGGATTTTTGTCTACTGAGTGATTTGGTGATACAGTCAAAGCCATTCGTTTTTATGTCCAAGTTTGACTCCAAGTAGATGGGATGTTGTCTTTCATCCTTCTACTTGGACATACGGAGGATGAGATGGCACTGACAGACACTGCGCTCAAGGCACTCAAACCCAGCGACAAGGTTACCGCGCAGCAGCCCGCGACCGAGCGCTGACGCCGGGCGAGATCCGGCAATTCCTGCGCGCCATGCAGTCATCTAAAACATCCGCTGCCAGTTCAAAATCGCCTTCCAGTTGATCCTGATGACTCTGGTGCGCAAGTCCGAGGTGATGCTGGCGCAGTGGAAGGACGTGCATCTGGCCGAAGGCGAATGGCACATCCCGGTCGAGAATTCCAAAACCGGCAAACCGCACATCGTCTACCTGTCCACCCAGGCACAGACCTTGCTCAAGGAACTCAAGCCGCTAGCCAGCAGCAGCATCTGGGCCCCGCCCGGCCGCGGCACTCTGGCCAAGCCTTTCGCCAACAATGCTTTGAACCAGGCGTTGAAAGTGTCGCTGCAAGCGCAGGAGATCCCCGCTTTCACCATCCATGACCTGCGGCGCACTACATCGACGTTGCTGCACGAACAGGGCTGGCCTTCGGATGTGGTGGAGAAAGCGCTGAACCACACCATTGGCGGCGTGCGGGGTGTCTATAACTGGGCGGAGTATGCCGAGTAGCGGCGGGAGATGCTACAGGCACGGGCGGATTACATCGACGGGCTGGCGCCGTCGGGGAATCTGATGATCGGTTTCGCTTCGGCTTGAGGGCGGCCTTCTCCTTTCCCGGGGGGGCCGTTGTCCCTTGTATGCCATTCCCTTTGCCTTTCCTTTGTGGCAGGCATTTATGATCGACGATGATTATCAGACACTGATATAATTGTAAATCAACGTGTCATTGGATTTGCGATCATGAAGCGCTGCATAGTGGGTATCCGACAGCCAGAAAGTTCGCCCCCGCAGGGAAGCGAAACTCCCAGCATTTGGTTTCCGTCTTTGGCATCACTGGCAGCGGTGCTTTCGGACGACAACCGCCGCCTGCTGCGCCTGATCCATGACAAACAACCCAAGTCCCTGACCGAACTGGCCGAACTCAGCGGCCGCAAGGTGCCGAACCTGTCGCGCACCCTGAAGATGATGGCCCATTACGGTTTGGTGTCGCTGCAGCGCAATGTTCGGGATGTTCAGCCGACCGCATTGGCGACCGAGTTTTTGGTCCTGTTGGATTGATAGGTAAGAGTGGCTGGAACGTATTTGCCTCCATCGAGACATGCCATGGCTACGGCCACAAACCGACACACGCCAACTGCGGCTTGCTACTAACCATATTTTGAATGAAGAATTGAAGCGCTGATAATGCAGAAACGACAGCAAGACCAAAGCCAGATCAAGTGGGTTGCCGATTTCATCTGGAATATCGCTGACGACCGTCTGCGCGATGTATACGTCCGTGGCAAGTACCGCGATGTGATCCTGCCCTTTACCGTGCTGCGGCGAATCGATGCAGTACTGGAGCCGACCAAACAGGCGGTTTTGGAGCGCAAGAGACTACTGGACAGCGCCAAAGTGGCGAATCAGGACGGCGCGCTCCAAGCCGCTGCCGGACAAGCCTTCTACAACGTTTCCGAGTTTACCCTGGCCAAGCTCAAGGCCAGTGCCGCCGGGCAGCGGCTGCGCGAGGACTTCATCGCCTATCTGGACGGTTTCTCGCCCAACGTGCAGGAAATCCTCACCAAGTTCAATTTCCGCAATCAGATTCAGAAGCTTGTGGATGCCCATATCCTTGGCTACCTGATCGAAGATTTCCTCGATCCCGAGGTGAATCTCTCGCCGTTGCCAGTCAAGGATGCCGACGGGCGCATCAAGCTGCCCGCGCTCGATAACCATGGCATGGGCACGGTGTTCGAGGAGCTGATCCGCCGCTTCAACGAAGAGAACAACGAAGAAGCCGGTGAGCACTTCACACCGCGCGACGTCGTTCAACTCATGGCAAAGCTGCTGTTCCTGCCGGTGGCCGGCCGGATCGAGTCCAGTACCTATTCGCTGTACGATGGCTCTTGCGGCACGGGTGGCATGCTTACTGTGGCCGAAAAAGCCTTGCAGGAACTGGCTGAGCAGCATGGCAAGGAAGTTTCCATCCACCTGTTCGGGCAAGAAATCAGCGATGAAACCTACGCCATCTGCAAGGCCGACCTACTGCTGAAAGGCGAAGGGGCGGAAGCGGAGAACATCGTCGGCGGGGCGGATAAATCCACGCTATCCGCTGATCAGTTCCGTTCGCGCGAATTCGACTTCATGATTTCCAATCCGCCCTACGGCAAGAGCTGGAAGACCGATCTGGAGCGCATGGGCGGCAAGAAGGAGTTCAGTGACCCGCGCTTCATCGTCAACCACGGCGGCGATGCCGAGTTCAAGCTCATCACCCGCTCCAGCGACGGGCAACTCATGTTCCAGGTGAACAAGCTGTCCAAGATGAAGCATGACACCGCGCTCGGCAGCCGCATCGCCCTCGTCCACAACGGCTCGGCACTGTTCACCGGCGACGCCGGACAGGGCGAAAGCAATATTCGTCGCTGGGTGCTGGAGAACGATTGGCTGGAAGCCATCATCGCCCTGCCGCTCAATATCTTCTACAACACGGGCATTGCGACCTATATCTGGGTGTTGGCCAACAAAAAGGCCGAGCACCGCAAGGGCAAGGTGCAGTTGATCGACGCCAGTCATTGGTCTGCGCCGCTGCGCCGCAATCTTGGCAAGAAGAACTGTGAACTGGCCGAGGGCGACATCCAACGCATCCTCGACCTATATCTGGGTGAAACGCGGGAAACCGACTCTAATACCGATCAAAGCAAGTGGTTCGACACGCAGGACTTCGGCTACTGGAAGATCACGGTCGAACGTCCACTGCGCCTGAAGAGCCAGTTGAAAACCAGCGCCATCGACACCCTGCGTTTTGCCAGTGGCGACGAGGCGTTGCGCGCCGAGATCTACGCCGAGCATGGTGACAAGCTCTACACCAGCTTTGCCAAGCTGAAGCCAGAAATCGAAGCCTGGCTCAAGGGAGACAGCGATGACAATGACGACATCGAGGATGGCGACGAAGACCACGCACCCGCAAAGAAAGCCGTGCCGGAAAAGCGTCGCAAGAAGTTGCTCGATGCTACAACCTGGCAACGCGACAAGGGGCTGCTTGATCTGGCGATGTTGGCGCAGAAGGTTCTGGGTGACACCGTGTTCGATGACCACAACGTCTTCCGAGCGGAATTCGATGCAGCGATGAAGGCACATGACAAGAAACTCACTGCGGCGGACAAGAAAGCCATCTTCAAGGCGGTGAGCTGGCGAGACGACACCGCGCCTCCGGTGGTAGCCAAGCGGCACAGACTCAAGGCCAGCGACGCTTTCGTTCCGGGCTTCGATGGCCGCTACCTTATCGAAACAGGCAAGCATCGCGAAGTCGTCTGGTACGAGCCGGATACCGATCTGCGCGACACTGAGCAGGTTCCTTTGAAGGAACCCGGCGGCATCGACGCCTTCTTCGAGCGCGAAGTGCTGCCGCACGCGCCGGATGCGTGGATAGACGGCGAGAAGACCCAGATCGGCTATGAAATTTCCTTCGCTCGCTACTTCTACAAACCGACGCCGCTGCGTTCGCTGGACGACATCCGTGCCGATATCCTGAAGCTGGAGCAGCAGACGGAAGGTTTGTTGCACAAGATCGTGGGGACGGTTTGATGACAGCAACGAGCAGATATCCCAGCTACCGTGTATCCGGCCTCCCTTGGGTACCGCAGGTACCCGAAGGTTGGCAGGTGCTGCGTAATGGAAGGTTGTTTGGCCATCGCGTGGAAACCGGCTTTCCTGATCTGCCTATTCTAGAAGTGTCGCTGCGCACCGGCGTGCGTGTGCGCGATATGGACAACCTGAAGCGCAAGCAGGTCATGAGCCAGAAGGAGAAGTACAAGCGTGCCGTCAAGGGTGACATTGCCTACAACATGATGCGCATGTGGCAGGGCGCGGTCGGCCCCGCACCAGAGGATGGCTTGGTCAGCCCTGCTTATGTCGTGGTCAAGCCCTATGCAGAAGCCAACAGCACCTATTTCAGCTACTTGTTCCGCACTGCGGCTTACATGCAAGAGGTGAACAAGTTCTCTCGTGGCATCGTGGCTGACCGCAACCGTCTGTATTGGGAATCCTTCAAGCAGATGCCATCGCTGGTTCCGCCGCGCCCTGAGCAAGACCAGATCGTCGCCTATCTGCGTACGCAGGACGCGCATATTGCCCGTTTCATCAAGGCCAAGCGCGATCTCATCGCGTTGCTGACCGAACAGAAGCTGCGCATCATCGACCACGCTGTCACGCGTGGCCTGGATGCGTCGGTCAAGCTCAAGCCTTCCGGCATCGAGTGGCTGGGTGAGATGCCGGCGCATTGGGAAGCCCTCAAACTGAAATTCGCCACAAAACGAATCGTCGGTGGCTCTACGCCGAAAAGCGATGAATCTTCCTACTGGGATGGCAGAGTCGTCTGGGTGACACCACGCGACATCAGTAAGACAGATTCCTTGCAATTATCGCAAAGAACTATCTCGACTGCCGGCTTGCAGTCATGTGGAGCTTCACTTGTTCCGCCCGGAAGCATTGTCATCACTTCGCGTGCTCCGGTTGGCAATGTGGCCATCGCACGAGTGGAGCTATGCACGAATCAGGGGTGCAAGGCCATTGTGCCTGCGCCGGAAATCGCCATAAGCGATTACCTTTTTCTGTTGCTGCTTCGCATGAAGGAGCGACTTCAAATTCTCGCCAATGGCACGACGTTCGCGGAAATCGGAACGTGGGTGCTTGCCAATGAGTTCATTCCGGTTCCACCCGTTGATGAACAGCAAGCCATCGTCGCGCACATCCAGTCCGAAAGCGCGCCCCTTGAAGAGGCCATCGCCTGCGCCGAGGACGAAATCAAGCTCATCCGCGAATACCGCGACCGTCTGATTGCTGATGCCGTCACCGGCCAAGTAGACCTACGCGGTTGGCGGCCTGGCCCAGACGATGTGGCGAGCGACGACGACCTTGCCGCGCTGGGTGAAGATGACGCAGGCAGCAGCGACGAGGAAGATGCCGATGGTGAACACTGACCTAGCCAGCCCGCTGGAGCGCCTATGAAAAAGACCGGTAAAGCGACGCAACCCGCGCTAGTACGTTCCTCGGCGGCGGAATACCTGACCTTCATTGCGGCCACCGGACAGGGCGGCGTGGAAGCAGTTTACGCCGACGAAAATGTCTGGCTGACGCAAAAAATGATGGCTCAGCTCTACGACGTGGATGTGCGCACCGTCAACTACCACCTGAAGAAAGTGTTTGCCGACAGCGAGTTGCAGGCGGGTTCAGTTATCCGAAATTTTTGGATAACTGCCTCCGACGGCAAAAGTTACGACACCCAGCACTACAACCTCGCAGCCATCATCGCCGTGGGCTACAAGGTGAACTCCGAACGTGCCGTACAGTTCCGCAAGTGGGCGACGACCATCGTCGAGGAGTTCGCCGTCAAGGGCTACACGATGGACGACGAGCGCCTGAAAAGCGGCGGCTCCGTCCTGACGGAACGCTACTTCGAGGAACAGCTCCAACGTGTCCGCGAAATTCGCCTGTCCGAACGCAAGTTCTACCAGAAGATCACCGACATCTATGCCACGTCCATCGACTACGACGTGACGGCGCAAGCCACCAAACGCTTCTTCGCCACGGTGCAGAACAAGCTGCATTGGGCCATTCACGGGCAGACGGCAGCAGAAGTCATCCATACCCGCGCCGACGCCAACAAGCAGCACATGGGCTTGGCCACGTGGACGGATGCGCCGCTGGGAAAAATCCAGAAGTTCGATGTAGTGGTCGCCAAGAACTATTTGACCGAAGACGAAATGGCGCAACTTTCCCGGCTGGTGAACGCGTATCTGGATGTGGCCGAAAGCATGGCGCTGCGCAAGATTCCCATGACCATGCAAGATTGGGAAACGCGCCTGAACCGCTTCATCGAAGCGACTGACCGCAAGGTGTTGCAGGACGCGGGTCGCGTCACCGCCGAAATCGCCAGGGCGCACGCCGAAAGCGAGTTCGAGAAATACCGCATCGTGCAGGACAGGCTGTTCGAAAGCGATTTCGACCGTCTGCTCAAGCAGATTAAGCCGCCGTGCAAACCGGGCAAGAAGAGGGGAGACGACGCATGAAACCCACCGATACCAGCGAGAAGGAGCTGGAACGATTGATCGTGCGCCACCTGGCGGGTATCAGCGAGCATACTTCCATCCCTGCCAATACCGTACAGAGTCCGGGAGCCGTCTATGCGCCGGGCGGCTACGTGTTGGGCCGCGCGACGGATTTCAACCGCGACGTAGCGTTGGACACCGTGCAGTTGCTGGCTTTTCTGCAAGCCACGCAACCTGATGCGGTGGAAACGCTGGAGTTGGCGCACGAGGGCATCAAGCGCACACAGTTTCTTCACCGCCTGCAAGGCGAGATCACCAAGCGCGGTGTGGTGGACGTACTGCGTAAGGGCGTGAGCCATGGGCCGGTGACGGTCGATCTTTACAGGCTGTTGCCCACGCCGGGCAACGCCAATGCCGCCGAGGCCTTTGGCCGGAACATCTTCAGCATCACCCGGCAGGTACGCTATAGCCACGACTCCGGCAACGAACTCGACCTGGTGATCTTCGTCAACGGCCTGCCAGTGCTGACCTTCGAGTTGAAGAACTCGCTGACCAAGCAGACCGTGGCCGATGCCATCGTCCAGTACCAGAGCACACGCAGCCCGCAAGAGCTGCTGTTCCAGCCGGGGCGCTGCATCGCGCACTTCGCGGTAGACGATGCCGAGGTGTATTTCTGCACGGAGCTGAAGGGCAAGGCGTCGTGGTTCCTGCCATTCAACCGGGGCTGGAACAACGGTGCGGGCAACCCGCCCAACCCCAACGGCTTGAAGACCGACTACCTGTGGAAGCAGGTGCTGACCAAGGAGTCGCTGGCCAACATCATCGAAAGCTTCGCGCAAGTGGTGGAGGAGCATGAAACCGACGCCGCTACAGGGAAGAAGAAGAAAAAGCGCAAGCCGGTGTTTCCCCGCTTCCACCAATTACGCACCGTGCGCGCCCTGCTACGCCGCACCCGCAGCGACGGTGTGGGCAAGCGTTACTTGATCCAGCACTCGGCAGGCAGCGGCAAGAGCAACACCATTGCTTGGCTGGCGCACCAGTTGGTGGAGTTGCGCAGTGTGACCGATCCGTTGGCGCCGCAGTTCGATTCCATCATCGTCATCACCGATCGGCGTGCGCTGGACACGCAGATCGCGCGCACCATCAAGGGCTACGACCATGTGGCTTCAATCTTCGGTCATTCCGACAACGCGCAGGAACTGCGCGACTACCTACGCCGGGGCCGAAAGATCATCGTCACCACGGTGCAGAAGTTCCCTTTCATCCTTGAAGAGCTGGGCGACCTTTCGGGCAGGAAGTTCGCGCTGTTGATCGATGAAGCGCACTCCAGTCAGGGCGGTAAAACCACGGCCAGGATGCACGAAGCCCTTTCCGGCAAGACCGACGAGGAGGCTTTCGAGGAAGACGCGACGCAGGACGCGGTGAACACCGAAATCGAGAAGCGCATTCAGTCGCGGCGAATGCTATCTAACGCCAGCTACTTCGCCTTCACCGCCACGCCCAAGAACAAGACACTGGAACTGTTCGGCGAAAAGACCGTGGTGGGCGACAAGGTGGAATTCCGCTCACCAGAAGAACTGACCTACACCACCAAACAAGCGATACAGGAGGGTTTCATCCTCGACGTGATCGCCCACTACACCACGCTGGACAGCTTCTACCAGGTCGCCAAGACGGTGGAGAACGATCCGGACTTCGACAAGGCCAGAGCCTTGAAAAAGATCCGCCACTACGTCGAATCCCACGATAAGGCCATCCGGCGCAAGGCGGAGATCATGGTCGATCACTTCGTCGAGCAGGTGATGGGCGCCAAGAAGATCGGCGGCAAGGCGCGGGCGATGATCGTCTGCAATGGCATTGCACGAGCCATCGACTATTGGCGCGAGGTGTCGGATTACCTCGAACAGATCAAGAGCCCGTACAAAGCCATCGTCGCGTACTCGGGCGAGTTCGAGATTGGCGGTGAAAAGAAGACCGAGGCTGACCTCAACGATTTCCCGAGCAAAGACATTCCGGACAAGCTCAGGCAAGACCCGTATCGCTTCCTGATCGTCGCAAACAAATTCGTCACCGGCTTTGATGAACCGCTGCTGCATACGATGTATGTGGACAAGAAGCTGGCGGGTGTACAGGCGGTGCAGACGCTATCGCGCCTGAACCGAGCGCACCCGCAAAAGCATGACACCTTCGTGCTGGACTTCGCCGACAACGCCGAAGCAGTGAAGAAGGCGTTCCAGGACTACTACCGCGCTACGATCCAGACCGGTGAAACCGATGCCAACAAGCTGCATGACCTGAAAGCCGATCTCGATGACAAGCAGATATACAGCTGGACGCAGGTAGAGGACTTGGTGGCGCTGTATCTCAGTGGTGCCGACCGCGACAAACTCGATCCCATCCTTGACCACTGCGTCGAGCAATACCAAGCCAATCTGGACGAGGATAACCAGGTCGAGTTCAAAGGGAAGGCCAAAACCTTTGTACGGAGCTATGGTTTTCTCGCCGCGATCCTGAGCTACGGCCATCCGGCATGGGAGAAGTTGTCAATCTTCCTGAATTTCCTGATCCCGAAGCTGCCGGCGCCGAAGGAAGAGGATCTGTCGAAGGGTGTACTCGAATCCATCGACATCGACAGCTACCGTGTTGAAGCACGGGCCGCACTCAAGATGGCGATGGACGACACCGACGCCACGGTCGAAGTGGCGCCGGTCGGTGGCGGTGGCGGCAAGGGCGAGCCGGACATCGACAAGCTGTCGAACATCCTCAAAACCTTCAACGATCTGTTCGGCAATATCGACTGGAAGGATGCCGACAAAATCGGCAAGGTCATCGCCGAGGAAATTCCAGTGCGCGTGGCGCAGGACAAGGCGTACCAGAACGCGCAGGCCAACTCCGACCGCCAGAACGCCAAGCTGGAGCACGATAAGGCACTCAACCGGGTTGTGCTGGAGCTGCTGTCCGACCACACCGAACTGTTCAAGCAGTTCAGCGACAACCCGAACTTCAAACGCTGGCTGACGGACATGGTGTTTGACGTGACGTACCAGCAGACCCCTGTCAATGGCACCCGTGACTTAGAGGGGGTCCGCATGCGAGCACTGGGCGTCGTCCGGGACAGGCTCGGTGCTGCGGTGGTCTGGTCGCAAGCCGTGGATATGTTACTGGATAGATTGGTCGTGGGAGAAAGGAACAGCCTGGGTATTGCCGATCTCGCCCTCATCGAAGAAACCAGCGGGTTGTCGGTGAGCCATGTTCTGTTCCCCGTTCTGAATCTACTATCGACCAACGATGTGGGCATCCTGAATCGAGAGTTTGTCCGTGTAGGCAGCACGGATCCCCAACAGACGATGAGTTTCGACGAGGTGCGCTTATTGGCGCAGGAAGATCGGGAGAGCGACGACTGGGCCGAACGGCTGTCGATCCGTTGGGCACTTCAAGATGCACAGAGGAGTGCGCATGAGCGATAGTCTGAAAACACTGTTGGGTTGGTTTCCAGTGCTGCGAAAATTATTCCAAGCCAGAACGGCGAAGGAATTCGACGATTTTCTTGACCGTCATTTCGAGGATTGTGTTCAGCGCATGGAAGCGGAAGCCCATCACCTGACTACCGACAGCGAAGAAAAACTGTCCGCCTTCCTGGCCGCAACCTTGAGCATGCCAGGCCTTGCCGTGACGCGTGAGGGATACAGCAATGGGCGGGTCGATCTGACGATCAAAGCTGAGAGCATGGTGCTTCCAGAGCAGCGCCTGGCCGAGGCTAAGATTTATGCCGGACCGGCTTATCACGCGCAGGCGATCGAACAGTTGGTTTCCCGTTACTCCACTGGGCGGCAAAGCCGTGGCTATGTCGTCGAATATTTCAAGAAGCCTGGCATTGCAGAACTGGTGCTCAAGCTGCGTAAAAAAGCAGATGCTGATCTACCCGTGCATCAGCATGGAGTGACGTGCGATCACCCGATGAAATGGGCTTATGTCAGCCATCACAAGCATGTGAGCGCAGAGCTGATTCATGTTGTGCATGTCAATGTGAATCTTCACCGGTGACATCATGGCAGGAAAGAATGGAGAAATAACGTGGCGCTGAATCTCTCAAAAGCGGTAGTGGGCTATTTGCAGGCACGGCCCGAGGAAAAATTCACCGCCAGGCAGATCGCCGAGTGGGTGTTCGCCACTTACCCCGCGGAGTGCCAAGAAAAACGGGCCAATAGCCGTGGCGATTACCTCAAGTCAGATGCGGATTTGGTGCAGCAGCTTGTCGCGGAAATCAGCTCGCAGCGACCCCGCATGCAAACGAAGCATCCAGCGTTGAAAACCACCGAAGGGCGCCCGCGCAAGTATTACTACTCGGAGAAATCGGACAGTGCCGAGGTGGCCGCCGCCGAGGGTGAGGGGGCTATGGCAGCAGCAGATACCGGTGCTTCGATACTCGACGAACACGCACTGTACCCATTGCTCTCAAAGTATGTCTGGGAAGAGTTCGGCGTCTTTTCGAAACGCATCGACGAGAAGCGCTCATCGAACAAACGCGGGCCAAATGGAAACCGATGGCTATACCCGGACATGGTCGGCATGCAGGACTTGGGTGCAGATTGGCACCGGGAGATACGTGACTGTGTAAAGCAGTATTCCGATAAGCGCACCAAACTTTGGTCTTTCGAGGTCAAGCTGCTGATCAACCGCTCGAATGTACGCGAGTGTTTCTTTCAGGCGGTATCGAATTCGTCGTGGGGTAACTTTGGCTACTTGGTCGCAGCGGAAGTCAGTGGGCATGAGACACTGAAAGAGTTACGGATGCTCTTTGCGGCACATGGTATTGGTTTCATCAAACTAGATGTGGATAACCCCGCTGATAGCCAAGTGCTGATTCCCGCGCGTGAGCGTGACGCAATTGATTGGGATATGGCTAACCGGTTGGCCATAGAGAATCCTGATTTTCTAAATTACGCCAAGCTGGTCAAACAATTTTACCAAACTGGCGAGGCGCGCTCGAAGGATTGGGACGTGCCTGAAGAAGAAGATTCAACCCAATAAATAGCGACTACCGCTGCACAACGGACTCACCTAAAACGTATACAAACCAACTAGTTGAGCCTTTCGAAGACAAATAAAGCTGCAGAGAGGCATGAGTTAAACATGGATGGTGCTGGTGCCTAGGTACTCTCAGGTTCCCAGATAGATCGACGTCACTTTCCGCCTTCCATGCCCGAGTTCATGGCTGATCTGCTGCCGGACATGTTGATCGCTCATTCTCTGGCTTGAACTGAAATAAACCTGCAGCAGTCAGTGGACGTTGATGGCAAGATCCAGCAGTAGCCGGCCGGTGGACGTCATCGGCGCAGGCAGAGCATGGATCGTCCAGCGCCATACATGTCCACCAAGAGACACGCATCGGCTTTGGGTCCAAGAATAGGTCCAAGCGGGCCAATTACAGCCTACAAGTATATTTAAAATCAATAAGATACGATTCAAAAAATCCTTCTGCATCGGAAAGTGATTCAGCGTCGAACCACCCACCCTTCGCCCGCCAAAGAAAAGCCAAACGATAAAGTTACAAGGAAGCGGCAAGGCTACCTATCAGAAGAAATACGTCTCAACTCCCGCCAATTTTTTCTCTATACTACGAAAAGTGTAAATATGTGTTTTTCTCCACAGGTTTATCCCTAGCCTTATCCACCGCCCGCCCGGCGCTTTCTTGATTGGAAATCCAGGATGGCTATAACCACCAAAAACAAGCATAAGGCGCAGTGTATTGATTGCAAGGATC
>Ga0180220_1002047_pt1 | contig 13639 bp, 7 predicted proteins | sample eDN5th37CBELigBY_FD_151335 | JGI IMG/M metagenome (GOLD analysis project Ga0180220, IMG submission 151335) | Enriched backyard soil microbial communities from Emeryville, California, USA - eDNA 5th pass 37_C BE-Lig BY (version 2) (version 2) | ecosystem: Environmental > Terrestrial > Soil >... | reverse complement strand
GTGTCGAGCACGCGCTCCGCGAAGCCCGCGTAAACTGCCTCGCCGACATTGAGCGCGGCTTCGGCCCGAGCATCGAATGCGGCGAGTCTGCAGCGCGCGAAGTAGTCGTCGATCTTGGCGCGGACCGCGTCGAGCGCCGCTGCCGCCGCCGGCGTCGCATCGCCGAGCGGCAGGAGCGATGCGGCCTCCGCCCGCACGCGGTCGTGCCACTCCAGATACGCCGCGGCCTGGTCGAAGAAGGCGTCGACCTCGGCAATCGTGATCCCCTGCGCGCCGCTCCGGTCCGGCGCGCCGCCCACAGTCATGAGGATTTCCACTATGACCCGTCGGAGATCTTCATCCGGGGCCAGCTCCGGCGGTGCGACACCGTCACCGTTGAAGTGGTCGGGTGTGAAGAGGCGGGTCGGGTCCGCGAAGTCGTCGACGCCGATCGAAGTCGCGTCCGGCTTGCCGAGGTACGCCAGCGACCTCCGGGCGGCGGCGAGGATGGCGGCGCCTTCGGGGTGCGATTCGTCGATCCATTCCAGCGCGAGATCGCCTCCGCGGAACAGGACACCCGGATCCTTGAGCACGGCGCACGCCCACTCCACCGCGGCGAGGATCTCTGGGACGCGGATCTGCCCGTCGCCATCCGTGTCCATCAGCTCGAGCGTGCGCTGATCGAACTCGAGGCCCCTCGCCGGGCAGCTCAGCACCGTCCAGAGCTTGGGATCCAGCGTCCGCAGATTGAGGAGGTCCTCGCCCGACTGCAGCGCGACCTGATCGAAGCCGCCGGAGCGGAAGAAGCGCCAGCGGTGGGTCGAGCTCGTCGTGTCCGCCTGCGTCATGTCGTCATGTCTCCGGAGAATGGTGGACCCGCGTCGCGGACGGATGGTTGCCAACCCGCGAGCGCCTGGAGCTCCCTGGTACAGTAGACTTGGGTTTTCTGACGGATCCGGGGCGCCGTTGGTGGCATCCGGCCGGCAGTCCCTGCGCGGGTCGCCGGCGCATGATGCCACATCGTAACGGTGCATGAGGATGGGCCGCGGGGCAAGGGGGCTCATCGCCGGAGCGCTCCCTTGCCCCCACGCTCCACGGCGGCTTAGGTTGGACCCGTTGTGCGGGGCTCCACATCGCCCCGTTCCAGCCAGCGGCTCCCACTCCGGATGCGAGAATGGCGGACAGGCGCGACGAGGCGGAGAACTCACCGATCGCCCCCGATCCGGACCGGCATTCGGGCACGTCGACGACGGCGCTCGAGGAGCGGATCCTGCTCCTGGAATGCCGGCTCGAGCAGCAGCGGTCGCAGCTCGAGGCTGCCCGCGAGGAAGCGGATCTCGCCCGTACGCGGCTCGCGGAGGCCGCGGCGCGCGAGGCGGGGCACGCGCACCGGCTTGCCGCACTCAGCGATGAGCTGGCCGCGGCAAGGGCCGAAAACGCGTCGCTTCACCGGCAGCTCGAGAGGTCCGAGGCGCTTCGCGCCGAGCTGGAGGGTCAGCTCTTCGAGTCCGGCGCGCGGGAGGACGTCGAGGAGCTGGTCCGCCTCCGCCGCGAGCTGCTTGTCGAGCGGAACCGCGCCGAGGCGAGCGAGCGCGCGGTGGCGCGGTTGCGGGAACGCGTCGAGGAGCTGAGGACGAGCCGCGAGGCGATTCTCGCCCGCGTCGCCGAATGGCAGCAGCTCGTGCGCCGCGACGGCCCCGAAGCCGTCGATCTCTCCCGCTACCTCTCCGAGCTGCGTCGCGAGATCCTGGAGCTGGAGTTCCGCTTCGAGGCGGCGGAACGCCGGGAGGCAGTGTACCGCCAGCGTCTCGCACTGGCCGGGGTCGACCCGGATTCCGAGCCTCCGTCCGCCGATGGCGCCGAGCCGCCGGCGATCGTGGATGCATCGAGTCCGGCCGCGGATTCCCCGGATTCCGGCGGCGCGGTTCACGAGCCGGAGCTTTTCGACGCGCCAGAGATCGACGAATCGGTTGCGGCGGCTGAGGCTGTCGAGATCGACGCTGCGCTCGCGGATGGTGCTGCGTCCGACGAGGTGATGGCGTCGAGTCCCGATGCGGAAGACGTCGTTGCCGAAGTCACGGCCGCCGGTGCCGAGGCCGACATCGACCTGCTCGTGGTGATCCCGCGCGACGAAGGCGCGACGGGTGAGCTGGACGCGCTCGGTCCCGCGCCCGCCGACGCACCGGAATCCATCATCGACGCGCCGGACGCCGCGGACGCCGTCGGTCCCGAGGATCCATTCGCCATGGGCGAGGAGGATGTCGAGGCCACGACGTTCGAGGCCGACGCCCCGGTCGAGGTGACAGCCGCCGCGGCCGAGGATGCCGCCGTCGACGAGGAGCCCGATGTCGCCGCGCACGCGCTTGCCGACGGTGAAATCGACGTACCGGCGCTCGAGAGCGAAGATTTCGTCGCGGCCGAGGCAGTCGCCGCGCCGGATGCCGGAGCTGAAACGGCGCCGGATGGCGACGTCGATTCCGCCGCCCAAACCGTGTCCGCCGCTTCGCCGGACGCGCCAGTGGATCCCGAGCCGTTTGCAGCCGCCGATGCTGCACCGGAGTCCGTGGCCGAAGCCGACGCCGGGCCCGACTCCGGTCCCGAGCTGGCGGCTCCGGCGGACGCCGCGGCGGAGGTCGGGATCGAGGCTGCCGCGGAGGACGCCAGCACCGAATCGCTGGCGGAAGTCGCCGCGGAGCTCGATGCGGATGCTCCGCTTGCCGCGCTCGCCGATGCCTCGCCGGATCTGCCGGCGGCGCCGGCCGCACAGGCTTCTGGCGACGTGGAGCCGGAGGAAGAGCCGGCCGTTGCGCCCATCGCCGGCGACTCGGACGCGCCGGAGTCCGTGGGGATTCCCGGCGTCACTGACGCGCTGGTGGCGGCGCTGGCGGCCGCGGATGTGACGTCGATCCGGACCGAGCTGCGGCGGTGTCTTCAGGTCTGTCTCGAAAAGGACGTCCTCGAGGTGATCCGGCCGTGGACGGCATCGGAGCCGGCGCCGGTGCGAGCCGCCGCCTACGAAGCGCTGGGGCTCCTCCTCGTCCGGAACGCGGCGGCGCTCGAGCCGTTCATACGGGCGGGTCTGGCGGATCCGGACGGGCGGGTCCGCAGGCGAGTCGTGCTCGCGGCGGCCGCGGCGAGGGGGCTGCCGCTGCGGTCGCTGCTCTCGGCCGTCCGGGCCGACAGCGATCCTCAGGTTCGACGCGTCGTGCGCGAGATCCTGCGGTTCGCGCCGCCACAGCCGGGTGAAGTCGTAGGAAGCGCCGGCCGCGGAAACGGTTCCGCGCCCGGCGTGGTGGGTGCCGCGAGCCCGCTCCCATGAGCGCGCGTGAGACGCCCCTGATCCGACCGCGGAGTTGATACCATGGAGATACGATACCGCCGGGAGGATGTCGCGAAGATGCTCGGTCTGACGGCCGAGGAGATGGCGCAGGCGGACGCGCGCCCCGAGCTCGCGTTCCTGGGCGGCACGCCGGAGGTCTACGGGCCGGAGCACATCTCCGCCTACCGGAAGGTGCTCGGTCTCTATCCGCCCCGTCGTTCGCAGCGCCGCCAGCTCTTCCTGAACTTCAAGGGCGGGACAGGCAAGACGTCGCTGTCGGTAGCGTATGCGTACCGCATGGCCGAGTTCGGGTACCGGGTGCTGCTGATCGACCTGGATTCTCAGGGTCACGCGACGCAGCACCTGGGGATCGACGGCGAACAGTGCGAACGTACGCTCTACGACGTCCTGGTGCACCGCGTCCCCCTCGAAGAGGTCGTGCTCCACACGCCACTCGACGAGTTCGACCTGATCCCCGCCAACCTGGGGATGACCACGGCCGACATGGCGCTCATGCCCATGGCCGGGCGCGAGTTCAGGCTGGCGAAGGCGCTCGAGGCCGTGGCCGGCCGCTACGACTTCATCGTGATGGACGCGCCGCCGTCGTTCGGGCTGCTCAACCTCAACGCGCTGATTGCGACGGACGACCTCTTCGTCCCGGTGCTCCCCGATTTCCTGTCGTTCCGCGGGCTCAAGCTGCTGTTCGAGACGGTGGGGGAGCTTGAAGAGGATCTCGGCCATTCGCTCCAGCGTATCTTCATTGTACTGAACCAGTACAATCCGACGACGCGCATCGCCCGGGAAGCGAAGAGCGCGCTCGAGACCCACTATTCGGAGTACCTGTTGAAGACGATCGTGCGCCAGTCGACGCAGTTCGCCCAGGCGTCCAGCGAGGGGATGCCGATCTCGGCGTACGCGCCGTCGATGAAAGGCGCGGAGGATATCGACGCGTTGATCGATGAGGTGCTGCGCTATCCGGTGCCTGACGCGCAGCAGGAGAGGATCGCATGAAGAGCGGCTTCGACGCGAACGTCCCCAGCCGGAAACCCCGCACCGCGATCGGGCGTGTGCTGACGGAGCTGACAACAGAGCCGGAGGTCGAAGAACCGGAAACTTCGGTCCACGCGGGTGACGGGGCCACAACCGCGGAGCGGACGGGTGGCGCCGGCGTGAGGCCGCATGGCGCGACGGTCAGCCGACTCGGCCCGGTCAACCGGATCCAGGACGTGCTCGAGCTGGAGCCCGTCGAAGAGACCGACGTCCGCCGCGAGTCTGTACAGCCGGCGGTTGCCCAGTCGCCGCGGCCGGAGCCGGCCAGGGAAGAGCGTCAGGTTGCAAACCAGGACGCTTCCCGGCTCGCCAGCACGCGCGACCGGATCGCGGCGCTGCGCGAGCGCCTCGCCGCGGCGGCAAGGCCGCCGGCGCCCGACGAGCCCGAGCCGGAGGCGACGGCCGCGGCCGTGCGCGAGGTCGTCGAGGAGCTGCGCTCGCGGCTCGACGCGGTGATCCGCGAGCGCGCGGAGCTGGCGAAGTCGCTCGAGGAAGCGCGGGACGCGCTGGCGCGAGCGGAGGCGGAGATCGCGCGGGAGCGCAAGGCGAGGGTCGCTGCGGAGCTGAAGGCCGAGGAGCGCGCGCGCATCGCCGATGAAGCCGTCGCCGAGGCCGAGGCCGTCGCCGCCGAGCGCGACCAGATCCTCGCCGAGCTGTCCGAGCAGCGTCGGCTGGATGACGAGCAGGCCGCACTGTTGCTGGAAGCCGAATCCGCCCTCGATCAACGCGACGCGGAGAAGGCGGCGCTCGCGCGGGAGCTCGAAAAGGTCCTCGCGCTCGTCGATGCCCGCGAGGCCGAGATCGCGGACCTCGAAGGGAAGCTGGAAGTTGCAGCGGCAGAGCGTGCCCGCCTCGAAGCCAGGATCCGCGAGCTGGAGGCCGAGGTCGCGCGGCTGACCGAGGCAAGCAAGGCGCTCAGGGCCATCGAAGAAACGGTCAAACGGCGGAAGTAACGGGCCGGGCCGCGGCGCGCGGCCCGGCTGCCTCTCAGTTCAACGGAATCCCTCCACATCGTCATTCCGCGGGTCGACCCGGCCTCCAGCCGGGTCGACAACCCGGAATCCAGCGGGCGCTGGTCCGGCGCAAGCGCCGGCCGTTCAACGACCGCTCGAAATCGACAGACCTGGCGAGTAGCTCGCGCCGCGACCATCGCGACAACTTCCGATCAACCACAACGTCGTCATTCCGGGGGGCGACCCGACCTCCAGCCGGGTCGACAATCCGGAATCCAGCGGGGGCTGGAGCAGCGTGCCGGTTTCATGAGGGCTACCCGCTCCGCTGAGCGGCACCACCTCCTTGACTCACAGGTAGTTGCCGTGCACTTTCCCGCGCGATGACATCCACGACAGAGGAACAGGCGCCGCCGGGGGAGGCGGCCGGGCCGGCTCCAGCGGTCCGGCTGGAGGCGGAGCCATCGTCTCGCGCCCGCCTCTATGGTCTGCTGGGCGGGATAGCCGCGTTCGTGCTCCTGCTGATCCTGCCGACGCCGGAGATACTGACTCCCGAGGCGCAGCGGACTGCGGCCGTCGTCGCTCTCATGGGGATCTGGTGGATGACGGAGGCGATTCCGCTCGCCGCCACCTCCCTCGTCCCGCTCGTGCTCTTCCCCGTTCTCGGGGTCCTCACCCCAACTGCGGCCGCGGCGCCGTATTCGGACCCGGTGATCTACCTGTTTCTTGGCGGTTTCGTGCTCGCGCTCGCCATGCAGCGGTGGGAGCTGCACCGCCGCATCGCGCTAGCGGTCGTTTCGGTAGTCGGCGTAGGGCCTCGCCAGCTCGTCCTGGGGTTCATGGTCGCGACGGCCGTGGTGAGCATGTGGGTGTCCAACACGGCGACGGCCGCCATGATGCTGCCGATCGGTATCGCGATCGTGGAAGTACTCAGACCCCGGGAGAGCGGCGCGCCGTACCCGTTCGCGACGGCGCTCATGCTCGGGATCGCGTACGCGGCGACGATCGGGGGTATCGGCACGCTGATCGGCACACCGCCCAACGCCGTCTTCGCCGCTGCCGCCAGCGAAATCCTCGGCCGGGAGATCGGCTTCGTCGACTGGATGCTGGTGGGCGTTCCGGTTGCCGCCGTGTTCCTGCCGCTTACGTGGGCGCTGCTCGTATTCGTGCTGTTTCGGCCCGGTGACCTCCCCGAGGGCGCCGACGAGGTGTTGCGACGACAGCGTCACGAGCTGGGCCCGATCACGCGCCCGGAAGCGCTCGTCATGGGCGTCTTCACGCTCACCGTGGTGGGGTGGCTGGTGCGCGAGCCCAAGCTCATCGGCGGGTTCCGGATCCCCGGCCTGACGGACGTGATCCCCGGAGTACACGACGCGACGATCGCGATTTTCGGCGCGCTCCTCCTCTTCCTCCTTCCATCCGGGCGCCGCGACCGCACCCGACTCATGGATTGGGAAACCGCGAAACGACTTCCGTGGGGTGTGCTCCTCCTCTTCGGCGGCGGCCTCTCCCTCGCCCGCGCCTTCGAGACGAGCGGGCTGAATGAGGCCGTGGGGGAGGTCGTGACGGGGATGGTCGGCGTGCCCGGCTGGCTGCTCCTGGCCACAGTGGCCGCGACATTCATCGTGCTCAGCGAGTTCGCGTCCAATACCGCCATCGCGGCCATGGCCATGCCGGTCGTCGCGGCGGCCGCGATCGGCCTCGGCGCCGATCCCATCCTCTTCATGGCGACGTCCTCGCTGGCTTCTTCGGCGGCGTTCATGATGCCGGTCGGCACGCCACCCAACACGATCGCGTTCGGTACCGGCTACATCAGGATCACCCAGATGATGTGGGCCGGTATCTGGCTCAACATCCTCTCGATCATCATCATGACGCTGGCCGGGTTCCTCCTCGTCCGGCCTTTCCTGAGCTGATCCACGGTGCCGGGGGACGCGGGGCGTCCCCCGGCGTGCCGGTGAAGGAGAATGGGCCGCGGCTTCGCGGGGCCGGCTTTTTTCATCTCCGTGTTTCCGAAAGCCGTGACCGCAACGTTGCCCCCTGGACCGGCGCCTGCATAGACTTCAGTACTTTCCCTCACATCGATACGGAGCCCGGGAGCGTTCCAATGGTTGCAAACCGGTCGACGCTGCTCGTTCCCGTTTTTGCCGCTGGCCTGGTCCTCATCGTCGGGCCCCGCGGTAGCGCACAGGAGGTCCAGCCCCGCTCAGTGCTGGCGCCACCGCAATCCGTGGTGGACGCCGGGAACGAGGCACCACTCATCCGCTACAACCGCTATCTCAGCGGCGGCGCGCACACCAACGGCGCCTTCTCCGGCGGGTGGCAGATCACCCACGCGCTGGCCGCGTGGGCGGGGAACACGGCGGCGTACCCGAAGCTGCTCGAGCAGATCTCGTACAATCTCGAGGGGGAGAACGTCATCAGCGCGAACGGCGGCTACCCGGCGCAGCACGAGCTGCACATGACCGGGACCTACGCGATTCTGCGCCACGCGCCGGACTTCTGGGACAATGCGCTGACCGGTGAGCAGCGAAGGAAGATCGACCTGGTCATGAAGGCCGCGCTCGTCGCCTCGGCCTATACGACGTCTGACGCGACGTACGTGGAGGGCGCGACGCCGACCGCGATCGACGGCGACACGAACCTGCACCGCACCTGGAATCCCAACTATCGGGAAGGGATGTTCGGCGCGCTCCTGGCCGCGACCGTCTACTTCGGGGGCGTCGACAGGGTCTACGAAATCCTGAACGGGTACGACCACGACGTCTTCGTCGCCGAGCTGGCCGCCGCCGGTCTGACCAACATCCACGAGACCTTCACCTGGGCAGAAGCGCACCCCGAATCGGGGGCGCCGGATGGCGACCGCATCGAGCAGAACATCCGGAACTACACGTATCGGGGCGAACCGCTCATGGAGCCCATGGTGCTGTATCACACCCTCACCATGCACACCTACGGCCGGCAGGTGCAGTGCGGTCTTAACGACGGCGCCGGCATACCGGTGGACGGCGTGCCCACCGGCACCCTTGCTTCCGGCTGCGAAAGTCTCCCGAACCGGGGCGTGGTGGGGATGCTCCTGGAGTTCGACTCCGTCGACGCGGAAGGTCCGCGCAGCTCCATCGTCTACGCGTACGACGGGTTCCGGCCCAACCTCACGAACCACGTGGTCCTCCTCGCGGGCGGGTTCTGGCGGTCGGGCGAGATGGCGAACGAGATCCTGCGCACGATGGACGTCGGGATCACCGACCTCCGCTACAAGCTCGAGCACGGATACCGCAACTACTCGAGGGGGCGAGGCTCCACGACCGTCTACGATCTGGGGCGCGAGCAATACGCGTCGTCGTTCCGCACCACGCTCCCGCTATGGTACGAGGTGATTCGGCCCTACCACGTCTCGACGGGCGCGCTGCGGTAGCGCCTGACAGACGGGGCGGCTCGCCACCTGCAGCGTCGTCCAACAGACTCGCACATCGTCGCAATCATTGCGGAGCGGGCGTACCAGATCGCTGCCGAGCGCCGGGTCCGCCCGGCTCTCATTCTGGCCGATCCGCCAACGCTTCGACCCCGAGGATCTCCATGAGCAGGCGCGCGTCCCGGGGGGCGTGGGCGAACTGGTCGTTGTCGAAGTAGACGAATACATCCCTCGCCTGCCGCGGCGGGGCGCCACTCGTGATCCTGGCGGCATCAGCGGGTTCACTGCCACTGGCCCACGCTCGGATCTTGTCCGCCCAGCGCTCGAGCCGTGCGCGTCCGTACGCGCTGGCGTAGCTGCGCGGTGCGCCGTGGAGCCGGAGGTACACGAAACTGGCGGTCACCTCTTCCGCATACGGCCAGCTCCCGCTGTGGGACGCGACCAGCGCGACGTCGTGCTCGCGGAGCATTTCCACAACGTCGTCCGTGAAGAAGCTCTCGTGACGGAATTCGACGGCGTGGCGGATCGGCCGCAGCGCGTCGACCTTCATGGACGCGCGGCCGGTGACGCGTTCGTCGTGACGGCGCGCGAGCCGCCCCGCCGCCTCCGTGTCCCGCGGAAGCAGCGCCAGGAACGCGCGCAGGCGGTCGTGATCGAATCTGACCGCTGGAAACTGCCAGAGGATCGGACCGAGCTTCTCCTCCAGCCTCAATACTCCGGATGCGAGGAAATTGGCGAGGGGGACACGCGCGTCCACCAGCTTCCTGGAATGCGTGATGTACTGGCTACCCTTGACCGAAAAGAGAAAACCGGGTGGCGTGACCTCCCGGTGTCTGCGGTACGCGCGCGGCGTGAGGAGCGAATAGAAAGAGCCGTTGATCTCGATCGAGTTGAACTGGCGGCTGGCGTAGTGGAGCCGCGCCGATTTCGGCAGCCCCGGCGGGAAGAACTCGCCGGCCCACGCGTCGTAGCTCCACCCCGAGACGCCGATCCTTGTTTCTGGCATGGCGTCGCGCAGGCGAGGCAAGATCCGTGCGGAACGGCATAGGGCTAAGGCTGGGGCTAAGGCCAGGGCTAGTGGGTTCGCGGTGGTTTTTCCGGTACCGGTTCTCCGAGCCCGGTCCGTTTCTCGGCACCACCCGGATGGTTTGGTCTGGCCAGCCAGGGCGGGCACACCGGTCCGCCCCTACGACGGTACCTTGCCTGACCATCCCGAGCCCGCGCCCGCGCCCGAGCCCGAGCCCGAGCCGTATCTCGGCACCACCCGGACGGTTTGGTCTGGCCAGCCAGGGCGGACACTCCGGTCCGCCCCTACGACAGTACCTTGCCTGACCATCCCGAGCCCGATCCGTTTCTCGGCACCACCCGGATGGTTTGGTCTGGCCCGCCAGGGCGGACACTCCGGTCCGCCCCTACACCGGCGAAACAACGCGCCAGGCGGTATCCGCGCGCCGCGAACGCTGGACGCACCGGAATCGCATTAGCCCTGGCCTCAGCCCCAGCCCTATGCCGTTTTCGAGGGTGCCTTCAATAGCCGAGCAGCATCGCAAAGATGAGGGGCGCCACGATCGTGGCGTCGGACTCGATGATGAACTTCGGTGTGTGCTCGCCGAGCTTGCCCCAGGTGATCTTCTCGTTGGGGACCGCGCCGGAGTATGAGCCGTAGCTGGTCGTGCTGTCGCTGATCTGGCAGAAATAACCCCAGAGGGGGACGTCCTCGCGGCGTAGGTCCTGGTGCAGCATCGGCACCACGCAGATCGGGAAGTCGCCGGCGATCCCGCCGCCGATCTGGAAGAAGCCGATCGACGACTCGGCTGACGTCGTCGTGTACCAGTCGGCCAGCCAGACCATGTACTCGATGCCGGTGCGGACCGTGTGCACGTTCTTGATGTCGCCGCTGATGCAGTGACTGGCGTACATGTTTCCCAGCGTGGAGTCCTCCCACCCGGGCACGAAGATCGGCAGGTTCTTCTCCGCAGCGGCGACCATCCACGAATCGCGCGGGTCGATCTGGTACTCGTTCTCCAGCTTCCCGCTCCGGATGACGCGGTACATGAACTCGTGGGGGAAGTAGCGCTCGCCAGCCTGGTCGGCAGCCATCCATTCCTCCAGCACCGCCGACTCGATGCGCCGCATCGCCTCCATCTCCGGGATGCACGTGTCGGTGACCCGGTTCAGGTGGCGATCCAGAAGTGCCTTCTCGTCCGCCGGCGTGAGGTCCCGGTAGTTCGGAACCCGGACGTAGTGGTCGTGCGCGACGAGGTTGAATACGTCCTCTTCCAGGTTCGCGCCCGTACATGAAATGGCGTGCACCAGGTCCCACCGGATCAGCTCCGCGAGCGTGAGCCCCAGCTCCGCCGTGCTCATCGCGCCCGCGAGCGTAATGAGCATCTTCCCGCCGTTGTCCAGGTGGGCCCGGTATGCCTCCGCCGCGTCGACCAGGGCGGCGGCGTTGAAGTGCCGGAAGTGGTGACGGATGAAAGCCGACACCGCGCCGCGCGACGACGCGGACTCGCCAGGATTCACCATGTCCAGAACCTTTTTGGCTGTGGGTGGCGCAATATGCCAGTGTGTGCTCCGTCGCCGGGCCGGACCCGCCAGCGCCTGCCGGCCCATCGGCACGGGATAGCGGCTTCCGCACCGCTACCGGCCTCCCGAGGCCCACGGTGCGCCCGCCTGCACGCCAGCCGGCGCCCCCGCGGAGGTGGGACGCCCGTGGCAGACGGCCCAACTTACCCGCCCCACTTCCCGCCCGGCAAGCTTCGTCCGCATCCCGCGGACCCCGTACGCGACACCTGCCCCTTGACAACCGTGGCGTCGGGTGAGTAAATGAGAACGGATTTCAATCTCAATGCCCGCAGGGCGGGATACGGCAGGAGAGCGATGCGGACCGTAGGAGCGGAAGGAGTGGTGGGATGCGGTTGAGGCGGTGGAGCGTGCGGGAGGTCGCTGCGGTTGTGGCGATGGCGGTATTGCTGATCGGCGGTTTTGCTGGGCCGCTGGCGGCGCAGGAGAGCGGGCGGGCGGTGTTGCGGGGTGTGGTAATCGGAGAGGAGGGTAGCGCTGCTCTGCCGGGCGTGCTGGTGGAGCTGGTCGAGTTGCGCCGGTCGGTACGGACGGACGCGGCGGGCGCTTTCGAGTTCGCCGATCTTGCGCCGGGCACGTACACGGTCCGGCTGAGCATGATCGGCCGGCACGTGCTGGAGCGGACGGTCGAGCTGGACGGTCCCGGCGTGCACGACCGCACGCTGTCGCTGGTCAACGCACCGCTCGGGCTCGAGCCGATTCTGGTGTACATGGACCGAACGAGGCTCGTTGGTAGCGGCCGGAGCTCGTCGGTGCTGACGGGTTCGGCGCAGGCGATCAGCGTGGAGACGATCACGAACCGGCGGCTGATGTACGGTGACGTCCACGCCCTCCTCCGCGAGGTGCCTGGCCTGCACTCGCAGGAGGAGGACGGCTACGGGCTCCGTCCGAACATCGGCATGCGCGGGACCGGCTCCGATCGGAGCGCGAACGTGACGCTCATGGAGGACGGCGTGCTGATCGCGCCGGCGCCCTACGCCGCGCCGGCCGCGTATTACTTCCCGGTTGCGGCCCGGATGGAGGTGATCGAGGTTCGGAAGGGATCCAGTCAGATCCGCTACGGTCCGCAGACGATCGGCGGCGCGCTGAACCTGGTCTCGACGACCATTCCGTCCGACTTCTCGGTGACGGTGGACGCCGCGGCGGGCACGAACGCCACTCGCCGGGCGACGGTGCGGGCGGGCGGCTCCGGCGACCATTTCGGGTGGTTGCTCGAGACGTACCAGATCGCGACCGACGGGTTCAAGGAGCTGGACAACGGCGGTACCACCGGCTTCAACATTCAGGATTACGTCGGCAAGCTGCGGGTGAATTCGCGGTTGGGGCAGCCCCGCTACCAGGAGCTCGAGCTGAAGGTCGGGTATTACGACCAGCGCTCCGACGAGACGTATCTCGGTCTCACGGCATCGGACTTCGAGGAGAACCCGCTGCGCCGGTACGCGGCGTCGGCGCAGGACGTCATGAACGCCGACCACTTCCAGCTCCAGCTCCGCCACTTCGCGCAGCCGACGCGCTGGCTGGACGTAACCACGACTGCCTACTACAACCACTTCGCCCGCAACTGGTACAAGCTGGACAGTGTGATGGGCCGGTCGCTGGCGTCGGTCCTCAGCGACCCGGATGCGAACGCGGACGCGGTGGCGGTGCTGCGGGGCGGTGAGAGCGCCGACAACGCGCTGAGGGTGCGTGCCAACAATCGCGAATACTTCTCGCGCGGGATCCAGGCCGCGGTGGGTGCCAGGTTGTCCGTCGGCGTGCCGCACGAGGTGGAGGTCGGGTTCCGGTACCACGAAGACCAGGAAGATCGCTTCCAGCACGACGACGGCTACGCCATGCGGAGCGGCCGGATGGTGTTGACGTCGAGCGGCACACCCGGCTCGCAGACGAACCGCGTGGCGGACGCCTCGGCGTGGTCGTTCTACGTGGAGGACCGGCTCCAGCTCGGCGCGCTCACGGTGGTGCCGGGCGTGCGCTACGAGAACATCGACTTCGTCCGCCGGGATTACGCTTCCGGCGATGCAGTCAGGAACGAGCCCACGGCCACGCGGGAGAACGGTGTCGACGTCTGGATCCCGGGTGTCGGCGCGACGTACGACGCGGGCGGCGGGTTCCGGATCTTCGGCGGCGTGCACAGGGGTTTCGCGCCTCCGGGCCCTGGCGCGAATGCCGACACGGAGCCGGAGTCGAGCACGAACTACGAGCTGGGCGCGTCGTTCACGGGCGTGGCGACGCGTGTGCAGGCGGTCGGCTACTTCAGCGACTACACGAACGTTCTGGGTGCCGAGACGGCGTCGAGCGGCACGTCGGGTTCCGGCGACCTGTACAACGGCGGCGCCGTCCAGG